>ERZ1673734.159-NODE-159-length-66399-cov-6.885084_pt1 | contig 66399 bp, 64 predicted proteins | sample MGYA00580199_ERZ1673734 | MGnify/ENA primary metagenome ERZ1673734 (study PRJEB41218, sample SAMN15661742) | gut metagenome | host: Homo sapiens | place: Canada: London | collected 2015-08-20/2019-03-30 | study: EMG produced TPA metagenomics assembly of...
GGCATAACATTTGGATGCCTAAAATTTATCCCCACTAAATTTCTACTGACCCGAGATTCCTGCAATTTCAGCCAACTGCTTCAGCTTACGGTTGTGATATCCCAACGCCGTCTGGTATTGCCGATAGGCATCCTGTCCGTCGGCACTGATTATCGGGAACACATACTCTCCTGCTTCGTTTTTGTAGCGGTTGATTATGGCAGCCATCGGCGGCTCAATGCGCACGGTGAGCCGTTGCCCCGTCTTGCGGCGCACGTAGCTGAACCAGTCGCCACAGATGTCGTCGCGCCGCAGAAAAGCAATGTCGACAAACGCCATTCCACGCGCGCAATAGCTGAACAAAAAGATGTCGCGCGACAATGCCAGCGACTCATGCTCGGGCGGCAGCTGCCAGCGAAGCAACTTGGAGAACACCGCCTCTGGCACAGCCAGCTTGCGCGTGGCGCACACTCCTGTGAACACTTTCTGAAACGGCACAATCCGCCGTGCTATGCCTTCTGATACCGCTTGGTTGCAGACCGACCTCAGGCATCGCAGATAAAACGACACGCTGTTCATCTTCAGCCCACGTTTCCGCAGCCACAGTTCATAATCAGACACCAAATCGGCATCAATTTTGGAAAATGCGATGTCGTGCCTGTCAAGAAATTCCGAAAACCTGTAGAGCGAGTTGCGATAATTACGCGCCGTGCCAAAATTCATATTGATTTTCAAGTTCAGAATCAAGCCACGCCAATATTCAAGTACTCTGCGCGGTCTGCGCACTGCTTTTTTCTCAATAATATTGTTTCTTTCCATCTTGTTTTGATTTTTTGAGAAAAAGTAATGATTAATTTCCGCATAACTGACGTAATTTTGCAGAAGAAAAGTAACACCAGGCATAATAATGATTAAACGACGCTTTATGCCCGTGTTTTAAAAACCCAGAAGAATTATGAAAATATGCCTATTCGTTGTAGGAAAAACAAATCATAACTATCTGTCGCCAGGCATCGAGGACTACAGCCGGCGGGTGAACCGCTACGTGCCGTTTACAATACAATATATCGCCGATGCAAAAAACACCCGCAATCTGACGCAAGCCCAGCAAAAGGTTGCCGAGGGACAGAATCTGCTCGCCGCCTTCGAGCCATCGGACTGCGTTGTGCTGCTCGACGAGCACGGCAAAGAAATGAAATCTATGGAATTTTCAGCATATATTGAAAAGAAGATGCAGACCGTAGGCAAGCGGTTGGTGTTTGTAGTAGGCGGTCCATACGGATTTTCCGACGATGTCTATGCCCGCGCCAATGGGAAAATATCGCTGTCGAAAATGACATTTCCGCACGACTTGATACGCCTTGTGTTCTGCGAGCAGCTCTATCGGGCATACTCCATAATGCACAACGAGCCATACCATCACGAATAGAGCCAGACACCCAAAAGGCTGTCTGGCTCTGCATATTGCTTTCAAAAGCGCTACTTCAAATTCTCGCGCACCTGTTCAAGAAACTCCTTCATCGCGTTGGAATCCTTGCGCGCCACAATCTCCTTCAGCGTTTCCAACTTGTCCTGAATCTTGCCAATCTGTTCCACAGTGTGCGGATTAAACAGAATCTCCGTGAGCAGAAAATCATCCTCCGACATCAGTCCACGGGCTATCGCCATATGGCGTTTATAGGTGGTTCCCGGCGCGTCCTGATGCTTCATCACGCTGCCAAACACAAGCGTCGACGTAAACGGTATTGACAACGAATAAGCAATCACCTCATCGTGCTCCTTAAACGTGTACTCGCGGATATTGAGATGTAACTCGTTGTAAAGGTCCTTGAAAAACACCTTGCCCAAATGGTCGCCCTCGCTTATGATTATCGCATTCTCATCCTGCAGATTGCTCAACGAAGCGAACGTGGGGCCAAACATCGGGTGTGTGCTGACAAAGGGATGCCCGCATTCGGCATAAAACTCAGGCAATCCCGTCTTCACCGAAGCTATATCGGCAAGAATGCATTCTTTGCCGATATACGGCATCACCATGCGGAATGCCTCGAGCGTATACTTCACCGTTGCGGCATTGATGACCAACTGAGGGTCGAAGTCGGCAATCTCATCCGGCGACGACATTCGTCTCACATTATAAGTAAAACGCAAACGCTGCGGATTGGTCTCAAAAACCGCAACAGAATGCTTGAAACTCAACAAATCGGAGAAAAACGAGCCCATCTTTCCGGCTCCTATAATCAGTATTCTCATCGTCACTATCGCATTCTATTGTTCAATACCTCAATTTGCTGACGAACCGACTCTTCGTGGATCGCTTGGTAAACCGTCTTCATGAAATCACCGTTCATGCCCAACTCTTCCGCAGCCGCCGCACGTGAGTTAAGGATATCGTCGTAACGTCCCGTCTGCACCACCGGCATACTGTGCTCTTTCTTGTACTGACCAATCTCCCGCGAAATGCGCATACGCTTGCTCAAGGCTTCAAGCAAATCATTGTCTATCTGATCAATCTGCTGGCGCAATAGCGTGAGGCTTTCTGTGGTCTGCGTTGTGTCGCGCACCACAAGCATATTCAGTATAAAGTTAAGCACCTCGGGAGTGACCTGCTGGCTTTTGTCGCTCCAAGCACTGTCAGGATCACAATGCGACTCCACGATAAGTCCGTCAAAGCCCATATCCATCGCCTGCTGCGACAACGGAGCCACCAGCTCACGCTTGCCTCCAATGTGCGACGGATCGCAGATCAGTGTCAGTTCCGGCATACGGCGGCGCAATTCAATAGGGATGTGCCACTGCGGCATATTGCGGTACAAATGTTTGCCGTAAGCACTGAATCCACGGTGAATGGCGCCAATCTGCCTGATTCCAGCATTGTAAATGCGTTGCATCGCACCAATCCACAACTCAAGATCGGGATTGACCGGATTCTTAACCAGCACCGGCACATCCGCTCCGACAAGCGAGTCTGCGATTTCCTGCATGGCAAACGGGTTGGCCGAAGTGCGCGCGCCAATCCAAAGCACATCCACTCCGGCATTGAGTGCCTCTTCAACATGCTGTTTGTTTGCAACCTCTGTTGCCACAAGCATACCAGTCTCCTTCTTCACCTCCTGCAACCATGTCAGACCGACACTGCCCACACCTTCGAATCCGCCCGGTTTGGTGCGCGGTTTCCAAATGCCGGCACGAAAGATTCTAACACCATTCTTTGCCAAATCCTTAGCCGTTTCCATCACCTGTTCCTCTGTCTCGGCACTGCACGGACCAGCAATTACAACAGGGCGTTTTGAGTCTACGCCACAAAACTTAATAGGTTTAATATCGTTCATAATCTTATGTTTTTATTTCATTTCTTTAATTCTATTCAAAGCCTCCCGCATCTTTTCCTCTGTCGCACAAAGCGATATTCTGACATAGCGCTCTCCGTTGCTTCCGAAAATAAATCCAGGAGTGATAAACACCCGCGCACCGTACAGAATGCGGTCGGCGAATTTTTCAGACGACTCCTCCCCTTCAGGAATCCTTCCCCATAGGAACAGTCCCTTCTGAGATTTGTCAAATGTGCATCCGAGTTGCGTCATAATCGCCTCCGCCACCTTTCGGCGTTCGGCATACACCTTATTAAGCTCGGCATACCACGACCCATCGCACGACAAAGCCGTTACCGCTGCCTCCATTGCCGGGCGAAACTGTCCGGAGTCAATATTTGACTTCACTTTAAGTATCCACTCTACAAACTGAGCGTTTGACGCCAGCATTCCCATACGCCATCCCGCCATATTATGCGATTTGCTCAACGAATTCATCTCAATGGCAATGTCTTTTGCTCCAGGCACAGAAAGCAGGCTTACAGGGTTGTCGTTTAAGATAAAGCTATACGGATTGTCATTGACAATCACGATATTGTGCCGGCGGCCGAAGTCCACAATCTTCTGAAACAACTCCATTGTCGCAGGCGCGCCTGTTGGCATATTAGGATAATTCACCCACATCAGTTTCACCCTGTCGAGCGGCATCCGCTCCAACTCGTTGAAATCAGGATACCACCCATTTTCTTCTTTTAGATTATATGTCAGGATTTCAGCCTCCGCCAATTTGCTCACCGAAGAGTATGTAGGATACCCCGGATTTGGCACAAGCACAGCATCGCCAGGATTGACAAAAGCAAGCGTAATGTGAAGGATACCTTCTTTTGAACCAATCAACGGTTGGATTTCTTTATCAGGATTCAGTTCTACACCGTACCAACGGCGATACCAATCAGCATAAGCACCGCGAAGCGACGGCAATCCAACATACGGCTGATAGCCATGAGTGTCGTGCCTCCGAGCCACATCACACAATGTGTCAATCACCGACTGATGCGGCGGACGGTCAGGGCCTCCGATGCCCAAAGATATAATGTCCATACCTTTTGCATTCAGCTGCGCCACTTCTTTCAACTTCTTTGAGAAGTAGTACTCCTTAACTTGTCTCACCCGATTTGCCGGGCATATATTGCTATTCTTTTCCATCTTGATTGAAATTGGAATATTCGCCTAAAATTTTAAAATCAGTAATCAATGGTTTTACAGCCTCTATCGACTGACGGTAACGCGTATAGTCATCAAAAGTCAGATTGATGAAAAACCGATATTCCCACTCTCTTCCGATAATTGGAATCGATTGGATTTTAGAGAGGTTGATATCATAGAATGAAAAAATTGTAAGAATCTTAGCCAGGCTGCCCTGCGTGTGTGGCAACGTGAAAACCAACGACGCCTTGTCTATTTTTTTGCCATAGGAAAGCTCATGCGACATTATCGGATCGGCGATGATAAGAAACCTCGTGAAATTACGCTTGTTTGTCTCGATGCCTTCTTCCAAAATATTCAAGCCGTATAATTGAGCCGCCAATTTTCCACAAATAGCAGCATGTCCACGCAATCCCAACTTTGCAATTTCTTCCGCACTGCCCGCAGTATCGGTCTTCTCCACCATCTTCAGATTTGGATGGCGATGCAGAAACTGCTCGCATTGCATAAGAGCCATTGGATGCGAGTTAACCTCTGTCAGCTCGTCTATATTCTGTCCTGGCAAAGCGCACAACACATGTGATATGCGCATCTTGTATTCTCCTACCACCGTAAGATTGCTTTGGCGAAGAAGCTCGTGATTTTGCAACAGACTGCCGGCAATCGTGTTTTCAATCGCCATCGCGCCAATCAGCGAACTGTCGGACTTCAGACAATCAAACATACTGCCAAACGTTTCACACGGCACCACGTCAATATCCTCTCCCGCAAAATATGCTCTTGCCGCAGCATCATGGAAACATCCTTTTACGCCCTGTATTGTTACTTTTTTCTTCATTCGGTCATACTAAATAAAAAATCCCGCTCAATGGCGGGATTTTAATATGATTGCTAATTTTCTTTGTCTTTATATATTGCATATCGTCCCGCCTCTATTTTTTATCAAAATAAAAGTAAAAGCCAAAATAATATGCGAAATGATTCACGTTCATTTTATTGTTTTCTTGATTGCAAAATTAGATAAAATCTTTTAATCTGCAAGAATTTTTCCACTTTTTCTTCAAATTTGCCATCATTTTATTTTCCGCAAGATTACCCACAACACATAACCATCAGAAACAGAAGCAAAAATGGTTAAATATTTCCGTATAGAAGAATTAATTATTACTTTTGTAGAACGTAATAGAATTGCCTTATGTGTGAAGATTTTTCATTTGTCGACAATCCAGAATTCGAATCATTCATATCCCAATATAGCACAACCGACGCTTCCACACTAAGGCTGAAAAGATTTGACAATCTCAAATTCGATAAGAATTTAGCAATAACCCAAATAGAATGCAGGCGCAAGGCAAAAAAGAAGCTACCGGAATTAGCTGAAAAAATTGCCTATCCCACCGACGTCTCCATAGAGCAATGCTCTTCTGAGATTTTGGCTAAATTTCACGCCAACCTGTTTGCCGGATGTGATGCTGTGGTCGATTTGACATGCGGGCTCGGCATCGACTCGTTCTACATTGCGCAACAGGCCAAGTCAGTGGTAAGCATTGATGCAGCCGAGATTGTCACATCTGCGGTAAAACACAATATGCATAAACTTGGGATAAACAACGTTTCCGTAGTAAACGACTTTGCCGAAAGTTATTTGGACAAGGTCAAGAACCCGTTCTCCGCAGCATTCATCGATCCGTCGCGCAGGCTGACCGACGACCGCAATTCCCGCACATACGCAATCAAAGACACCGTCCCCGACTTAAACCTAATTATCCCGCAGATAGAATCCCGCTGCAATTTCATCATTGTCAAAGCATCTCCAATGGCAGACATCTCGCAAACAATCAGCGATTTTCCTGGGATTACAGAAGTCTGGATATTGTCAGTGAAAAACGAGTGCAAGGAGCTTTTGTTTAAAATTGACTTTCCACAGACAGCGAAACAGCCACAAATTCACTGCATCGACTTCGTTGCAAACGAAGCAATCGAATTCACGTTCAAATTCGAAGATAAATCCATTTCAATTGCAGACGGGACACCACATCCCGGTCAACAGTTATTCGTTCCAAACGCATCAATAATGAAAGCCGGAGCTTATGACATTGTCGCCGATAAATTCGGCCTCATCCGCTTGGCTGCGAATTCACATCTGTATCTGTCCGATATCACCACCAACCACGAATATCCAGGCCGGGTGTTTTCCATAACGAATGTTTTATCTTTATCGAAGCCCGACATAAAGAAGATTAAATCATCTGTCAAGTCAGCAAACATCTCTTGCCGCAACTTTCCAATGAAGCCAGATGATTTGAGGAAAAGGCTCAAGATTGCCGACGGAGGAAATGATTATATTTTCGCCACCACCCTTGCCGACAATTCAAAAGTCCTTATTCTATGCCGCCACGTCACCGTTTAAACATACGGTCCATTTCGCGTTTGTCTTCGCGCTCTTTTATCGACTGACGTTTGTCGTATTCTTTCTTACCTTTGGCAAGAGCAATGACAACCTTTGCCAGCCCCTTGTCGCTTATAAACACCTTCAGCGGCACAATAGAAAATCCGCTGTCTTTCGAAGCCTTGCCTATTTCACGAATCTCCTTCTTGTTCAACAGCAACTTGCGGTCTCTCCGAGAAGAATGATTATTGTAGGATCCATAGAAATATTCCCCCACATACATATTCTTTATCCAAATCTCGCCATTGTTCTCATAACAGAACGCATCTGTCAAGCCCGCCTTGCCAAGACGAATTGACTTGATTTCCGTGCCTGTCAGCACAATTCCTGCCGTGTAGGTTTCTACAATGTCAAAATCGAACGTGGCACGTCTGTTCTTTATGTTGACTGCATTCAGTTTCAATTTCATATTACATCCTGTGGATTAAATTTCATAATTACTATAACCACTACTATCGGCACCAATGCCAGGGCAAGGAATACTCCAAACACAAACCATATTTTCTTCTCATCCGTGTCAGCCCCGAAGATTTCAGCACACTTCGACAAGACAAACAGCAGATACACAACGAAAATATACAGAGGCATCATCGGCGTTGGCAATAGGTTCTGCACAATTGCCACTATCACTCCTATCGAATAGACAAACATCGTCAATATTTTCAAATCCGATTCTGTGACCGACTCCGACTTTTCCGTTCTCAATCTACGCACCACAGAAGATGCAAGAGCAGGACTTATCATATAGCCAAGGAAGAATGCCGAAAACATTGCAATACCGCGCACCAACGCAACCGTCAATGTTTCTCCATACAACATTTGCACAAACGATGATGCTCCAGCGACAGCAAGCAGCGGATAAAACCACCCTCTTTCATGCTTTGACGGCAAGTGCCCATTTTGTTTTTCCATCGTCCACGAAGATACCGGAGCGATAAGAAAACGTAGTGCCAACAGCAAATCTTTCATACTTTCTTTTTTGGGGATTATTCAAGGATTATTTTTCCGAAATATTCAGGCCTATGGAAATCCGGCTTGTCAGTTTTTATCGGCGCCCAGCTCAGATAATGCGGCATGCTCGTCGCCGACGCACATTTATACAGGTTGCCTTTCATTTCAATCGGGCGCTTTGAAACGTCAACCCCTATCAACTCAAACGGAATCGCGATGGCAAGTCCCCAATTAAAAATACCCTCAAGTTCCTGGAACGGATTATTTCCGCATGTGGCATACCTTTTCACTGTAGCCAGTTCCATATCGGTAAGCCGTATAGGATGCTTGCGGTCTTTCCGATGAGAAGCATTTATTGCACCGATACAATTAAATTCAAAGTTCCAATATTCCTCACTGCCAGGCGTCTGCAGGAAAAATTCCACACAGCTGTCCTCTGCCACCGGACTGTTGTTTTTATAATTCACCGCACGCAGATAGTTGCATCTAACAAAATAGTTCACATATAGGAATTTGTCAGAGTAAGCCATCGAGAACACCGTTATTGGGTGATATGGATATTTATCCTCCCAATTCACACAATTTATTCCCACCTTCTTCAGATGCAATTCCATATAGTCTGCAACCGAAGCCATCGACATTGCATCAAGACCTTCCACAAAAGACACATTCAATACATATTCTTCTCCGTTCATAGCAACTCCATTATTGAAAGCCCCATGCCGATAACCGACATCAAGCAAATTAAACTTCCTATGAAAATGTTGATCAACCACATACTCCTCACATTAAAACGGCCTCTGACTTTGCTGACAAAGTAGGTTATCAAAAACCACCAGCCCAAAGCCCCAATAATAATAGACAGAAAGCCAATAAAATAACCGTAGATTGATGTTATGTTGGTCAAGAAATTAAATCGTGCATACAATCCGATTATAAGGAAAATTATCAACGGATTGGAGAACGTGAACAAGAAACCGGTAATCAAATCCTGAACATAGTTGTTTTTCACCGGATGTCCCTTCTTTTCCTTTATCATTTTTGCAGGGTTTTTCCGTGCAATGTACACACCAAAACCAAGCAATACGACACTTCCGAAAATCTGAAGCACCGTCTGATTTTTTTCTATGAAATTTATGACAAACGACAGTCCAAATCCTGTCAGCAATGAATACAACAAATCAGAGAATGCCGCGCCTACACCGGTAAAAAAGCCAGATGCACGTCCCTTGTTCAACGTGCGCTGAATGCACAGCATTCCTATCGGCCCCATTGGTGCAGATATCAATATTCCGATAGCGAGACCCGCTATTATTACTTTCACTATTTCCATATGAAATGCAAATTTAACAAAAATCAGCCAATAGAATGGTGAGTCAATCCGAAAAAGTGACTCAGAGCGTCTACATATTCTGATTTTTTACTTACTTTTGCATTATTGACAAAGGTTCATAACCTTGTCTGACACGCATCAAATACAACATCTCTTATTATGAAAATCAAAACGTTATTCCTGGCTTTGCTATGTTTATCATTGCCATCAACAACATATTCAGAGCATATTTACTGGGACTGCAACAATGACTGCGACATCAGTGCCGGGCTCGACAGAAATTCCCGTAATGAAATTTTCATCGACAATGCCGGCTCCAATCGCCTGAAATTCATACCATTCACTTTCAACAACCCCGACAGTTGCGACTTCTCTTTCAAAATAAGGTTGCGCGATGGTGATGAAATCGACAATGCCTCACGACTTTTGTCTCCATCTGCGCCAAGTGCGGAATTCGGAATTGTTTGGGACTACATCGACTCCGACAACTATTCCTCCGCTATATTCAAAAGAAACACCAACAACCATTTTGATGAAATCACCCGAAAAGATTGCTTTCACGTAGCCATACAGGTCGTTTCTAATGGAGAAAAGTCAATTGTCAAAGAATCAGACATTGACAGCAAAATGGCATTCGAGCCCAACAAATATAACACCTTTCAGATAAAAGTGGACAATGGCGTCCTTTCCCTTTCTGCCGGAAACAAAGAGCTCTCCACCCTTTTCTCCTGCGAATATATTCCTCAAAAAACATTTTCCGCAGGAATTGTCGCTGGCAAAAACAAGATTTCAATCAAAAGAATCGAGTTCAAAAGCATTCCCGACAAACGCGTTTCCAACAAAACAAGCTACACACAGGCAGACGTCGAACAGGCCGTAAAGAACACCGGCAATGATTTCTATGTTGGCTTTTGGCGCTACTTTGACCGCAATACCGACGATTCCCGTTTTGAACTTGGCGGCAAATACACAATTGCTCTTGTCCCTACAGATTCAGGATACGACATATTATACATCTCAGGAGCAAACAGATTCTCATCATACTGGTCGCCATATATGAAGAAAGGAGCGCTTGTCCGCACCCCTTTCTATAATCAATATGAGATTCATTGGTTTACCGCTGACAAGAATTTGTATTTTGATGAATGCTACGCTTCGGTGTCAGAGGACATTCTTACGCTGCACTTCCCCATCCAGCAGTCAACCGTCAGATTCTACCGTTTCACTCCCTCTTCAGAAAATCCTTGAATTCACGGAACGACGGCAGCATTTGGACCGACTTCTTTTCGCCATCCATAAACGCTTTCAAACGCTCCGGAATCGCGACATCTCCACCTGTAAGAGAATCAACCGTTTCTTTAAACTTAGCAGGATGAGCTGTTTCCAGACAAATTCCCACCTCATCATCCGCCAAGCATTCAGAAATAGCCCTGTAGCCCACAGCTCCATGAGGATCCAGCAAATAATTCTCCGTCTTGAATGTTGACGCCAATGTCTCTCCGATCTGAGCATCAGAGTATGTCACACCGGAAATGTCACTTTTAATCTTCTCCCACGAACAGCCGTACAGGTCGAGTATTCTTGCAAAATTGCTTGGGTCGCCAACATCCATTGCGTTGGCGATTGTCTGAATTGACGGACGAGGATTGTATTTGCCTGTTTCAAGATACTCATAAACCACATCATTGCTATTGTTTGCCGCAATGAATCGTTTTATCGGCAAGCCCATGCGCTTCGCTATAAGTCCAGCCGTAAGGTTGCCAAAGTTTCCGCTCGGAACCGCAAAAACAATCTGTGACAAATCTTCTTTCCCTGCAGCAGCCAGCTGTGCATATGCATAGAAATAATAGAACATCTGCGGCAGGAATCTTGCGATATTGATAGAGTTGGCACTTGTCAATTTCATATGGGCGTTAAGTTGCTCGTCCATAAATGCCTTTTTCACCAATGCCTGACAGTCATCAAATGTCCCGTCGACTTCAACCGCCGTTATATTCCGTCCCAATGTCGTGAATTGAGACTCCTGTATATGACTCACCTTTCCTTTCGGATAAAGCACGTAAACGTGCACGCCATCCACTCCGAGAAAGCCGTTGGCCACTGCGCTACCGGTATCGCCAGATGTGGCCACAAGCACATTGACAGGGCGTTTGTCTGAATCCTGTGCATTGAAATAGCCAAGCATACGGGCCATAAATCTTGCTCCTACATCCTTGAACGCCAATGTCGGACCGTGATACAGCTCCAAACAATAACGTCTATCCGCAACCTTATGCAACGGTATGTCGAAGTTCAGTGCGTCATAGACAATACGTTTCAACACATCAGCGTCGACATCTTCGCCGAAAAGCGAATCTGCCACCGCATAAGCGATTTCCTGGAGCGACAAGCCTCCTATATTTTTAAAAAACGCAGCCGGCAAAGTCTTTATCGATTCCGGCATATAAAGTCCCTTGTCAGGAGCAAGCCCTTTTATTATCGCTTCTTTTAGCGTCACCTCGGATGCCGCTCCGTTCGTACTATAATATCTCATTATGCCCTATTTTAGCAATTCTTTTATAAAACCATCTGTTTCAAGCGTTCCCAACGAACCATTTATTGCAGAACACTCATTATATTCACTTATGCCATCGGCGTTTTCTCCTTTGGAATAAATCATAAAAGGCACTGGATTCGACGTGTGAGTCTTTAATCTGCATGGCGTAGGATGATCGGGCAGCACGGCTATCCTAACAGATTCCTGCATCCTGTCGGCCGCTTCAACAATAGGCTTGCACAAACGCTGGTCAAGATATTCAATAGTGCGAGTTTTTAATGCCACATCGCCTTCATGTCCAGCCTCATCACTCGCCTCCACATGAACAAACACAAAATCATTGTTTTTCATCGCCTCTATAGCGGCCTTGGCTTTTCCCTCATAGTTCGTGTTCCACAATCCAGTCGCGCCTTCCACAGCCACAGGCTTAAGCCCGGCATACACGCCGATTCCACGGATCAAGTCAACAGCGGAAATAACCACACCGCTTTTTATGCCAAACCGCTCCGCCAATGTAGGCATTGACGGGCGATAACCTGGCGACCACGGCCAAATGCTGTTCGCCGGATCTTTCCCCTCTGCAATACGCTTTTTATTTACAGGGTGATTTGCCAACAACACTTGCGACTTCAATATCAAGTCATTTATCAAATCAGCCGTTTCCTCGGCTTCCGGCACATCCGCCTTAACAAGCACTTCGCGGAAAGGCGTTCCCGGCACATCGTGTGGTGGTGTGCAGTCTATACGCTTGTCTCCACCTCTAATTTTCAACAAATGCCGATATGAGATCCCAGGATAGAAGCGCACCGTGTCAGAGCCTAATTTCTCAGAAAGGAAGGCAATCAATTCCACAGCCTCCTCATCAGAAATGTGTCCAGCAGAATGATTCTTTATTTTACCATTCTCAACGCAAATCAAATTGCAACGCATTGCCATTTCTCCACGTTCAATATCCACCCCGATGCTTGCCGCCTCTAAAGAGCCACGGCCCTCAAACGTTGTCGGAAGGTCGTAGCCGAGCACCGACATATTAGCCACCTCACTTCCCGGATGGAATCCTTCAGGCACCGTCTTAAGCATTCCCATCCTCGACCTGGGTGCCATATAGTCGAACGTCGGAGTATCAGCCGCTTGCAATGGCGTTTTTCCATTCAATGACGGTATAGGCTCGTCTGCCATACCGTCACCAAGTATAATCACATATTTCATTATTATCTGATATTTGCTATGCTTATAATATCCGCGAAGACTCCTGCGGCGGTAACTTCCGCGCCTGCTCCATATCCTTTGATTTCCATAGGATACTCCTTATATCTCTCCGTGGTTATCAATATTACATTGTTACTGCTTTCCAATGAATATAACGGACTGTCGGATGCCACTTCCTCAAGACCGACAGTTGCCTCGCCATTCTCAAGCCGCGCGACAAAACGCAAAGCCCGTCCAGATTGCGCCGTTGCCGCCCTTCTTTTCTCAAACTCATCATCGATAGATGCAATGTTCTTGAAGAAATCCTCCGTTGTTCCCTGCATCAACGATTCCGGAACAAACAAATTTTTCTTTACATCTTCAGTTTCTATCCGATATCCGGCTTCTCTCGACAAAATGACCAACTTGCGCACAACATCCTTCCCGCTAAGATCCTCTCTTGGGTCAGGTTCACTGTAGCCGGCTTCTTTCGCCATCATTACAGCCTTGCTCAACGGCACTTTTTCCGACAGTACATTAAATATATAATTCAACGTTCCCGACAGCACTGCCTCTATTTTCAATATCTTGTCACCTGAATTTATCAGACTGTTTATTGTATTGATAATCGGCAGTCCGGCGCCAACATTTGTCTCAAACAAGAATTTCACATCACGCTTGCGGGCTATCTGCTTCAGCTTCTTATAATTATCATATTTAGATGATGCCGCCAGCTTATTTGCCGCCACTACATTTACATTGTGCGACAACAGCCGGTCATACATTGCGGCAATATCCTTTGTTGCCGTGCAGTCGACAAACACAGGATTGAAAATGTTCATCTTTATTATTTCATCACAAATCGTTGTCGGACTGGCTACCATCTCCGATTTGCCAAGGATATCGGCATAATGCTCTATGTCGATTCCATTTCTGTCGAATATGCAATGATGAGAGTTGGCGATCCCCACGACGTTGAGTTCCAGTGCCTTATTATCCTTTAGATTGGATTGCTGATGGCGAATCTGCTCAATCAGACGCTTACCGACATGACCCACTCCGACAATAAACAAATTCAGCACCTGATATTCCGACAGGAAGAATGAGTCGTGAATCACGTTGAGCGTCTTTCGCAAATTATCTCCATTCACAACAAACGAAATGTTTGTCTCGGAAGCGCCCTGCGCGCAGGCAATAACACTAATACCACTCCTGCCCAATGAATTAAACAGCTTTCCAGCAATGCCTGGAGTGTGTTTCATATTCTCTCCGACAACCGCTACAGTAGCCAGGTTTTTCTCGGCGGTGATACTTGTTATCTCTCCAATCTCTATTTCTTTCTCAAACTCCTTGTTCAACACCGCCACAGCCAGATCGGCGTCATCGCTTTTCAATGCAAACGTCGTGTTGTGTTCCGAAGAAGCCTGCGACACAAGAAACACACTGATGCCATTCTGAGCAAGGCATTGGAAAATCCGCGAATTGATTCCAATCACTCCCACCATTCCAAGTCCAGACACAGTAACCAATGACGTGTCGCTGATTGAAGAAATTCCTTTAATAGCCCGTGAGTCCTCGTGCACCACATCATTGGAGATCTTTGTCCCAGGAGCTGCGGAATTGAACGTATTCTTTATTATGATTGGAATATTCTTGTGAAACACCGGATAGATTGTAGGCGGATACACAACCTTTGCACCAAAGTTGCACAGCTCCATCGCTTCAACAAACGACAATTGGTCGATAACGTAGGCATTGCTTATCACTCTCGGATCAGCCGTCATAAACCCATCAACATCCGTCCAAATTTCCAACAGACGGGCATTCAACGACGCTGCGATAATCGACGCTGTATAATCGCTACCTCCTCTGCCAAGATTTGTTATATCGCCATTTTCTTTATCAGAAGATATAAAGCCAGGCACAACTGCCACTTTTCCGGAAAAACGGTCAAACACACTGCGAACAAGACTCTCCGTAGTCGGAAAATCCACCACATGCTTATTGAATTGCCTTACTGTCTTTATGAAATTCCGCGAATCAAAATATTGTGCAGAATCAATAATTCTGCTTATAATCGCCGACGAGAGTCGCTCGCCATAACTGACAATTATATCCAATGAACGGGAAGACAAATCCTTTATTAATGCCACTCCTCGATAAATGTTGCCAAGTTCTTCCAGCAAAGGATCCACAACCGAGTGCACATCCAAAAGCTTGTCTTTTGGCACCATCCCATTTATCACATCATTGTGACGCTCTATTATTTTTGCATAATTTTGCAGATATGATGTATCCCCCTTGGAGGCCATTCGTGCAGTCGCAATAAGCATATCTGTTATACCGCCCAATGCCGACACTACGACAATCACCGGTTCTTCCTCACTCTCGACAATTCTTTTCACGTGGGTCAGGCTTTTCACCGTGCCCACAGATGTTCCTCCAAACTTTAATACTTTCATATAATCGTTTTTGTAGATTTATAAAATCGGGCATAAAGGTACACATTTCATATGACTAATTCAACCCAAACTGCATTTTTATTATCATTTCGACAGATATTAAGGCTTTTTGCTTTCATTTACCCTCCATATCGCACCATCAGAGTTGATTTTGCAACATCGCACACAAAATGCGACATTAAAACAATTCCATAACACAACATTGGAAGAAATGCCTTAATTTTGCACTGTCTTAGCACAATGTTATGAGATTTGAATTATTTTTTGCCAAACGATTACAATTAAACAAACAGACAAACAACGGACGATCCGCTGTTTCGACCCTCAATGTCGCCATAACCGGAATGATTCTGGCTATAGTCATAATGGTTGTTGCGGTATCGGTTGTGACTGGATTTAAATCAACTATAATAAACAAGATAACCAACCTTGACAGCCATATAAAAATCTTCAACAAGCACCTTGACAGTTCCGACAATATGATCAGAAGCTACATTGACTTCAACAGCGAGCTGTCTACCCTGCTGTCTTCAAAAGCCGACCCGAGAATCAAGTCTGTCTACCTGATCAGCGAGATTCCATGCGTGTTGAAATCGCCCGACGGATTTTCAGGATTGCGATTTAAAGGCATTTCCGACAGCTATGACCTGTCATATCTTCGCAGCACATTGACAGTTGGGAAAGCCGACATTTCTGGGAACAACGTGCTTGTATCAAAGGCCACCGCCGATAAACTGCAGCTCCACATCGGCGACCGCCTATACATCTATTTTATGAACAACCAACAAGTCAGGATGCGCAGATGCAATATTTGCGGAATTTTCAATACAGACTTCGACACTTTCGACGAGCATATTCTTATCGGAAATTTAAAAACTCTGCAGTCTGTAAACCAATGGGACGCCAACACCGGGTCATATATAGGTGTGGATTGCAAATCAGGCAACGACATTGACGACGTAAGAGCCAGCATCATCAACCGCCTGACAAAACGCATAACATCTGGACAGACATCCTTGTCGGGCGAATTCCAACTATCAACCATACGCGAAAGCAATCCCACCCATTTCGCATGGCTCGACTTGCTGAACACCAACATAGCCGTAGTGCTTGGACTGATGGCTTTTGTTGCGTGCTTTTCAATCATCGCATGCCTGATTATCATCGTGCTCAACAGAATAAACACCATTGGCGTACTCAAAGCGCTTGGCGCAACCGACAAAAGCATCCGGTTGATATTCATCGCCATCATGATGAAGATTTTGTTCAGCGCAATCATCATCGGCAATGCCATTGCGTTCGCACTGCTTCTCATTCAGGACAAATTACATATAATCAAACTTGACTCAGAATCATATTTCATGAACTACGTTCCCGTTGAATTCAGCTGGTGGCTACTTATTCTGAACATAGGTATCATTTTGCTGTCTGCAATCGTGCTGCTATTACCCTCATACATCATCTCATCAATAAGGCCGTCAAAGTCAATCCGTTTTGAATAACACAATATATTTGACGGCAACAACACTTACATTTTAGCGAAACAATTCGCAACATTCATAAAAATGATGTACTTTTGTGGAAAAGAAAAAGAAATATGATATTATCCATGACTGGCTATGGTAAATCGACCATCGAATGCAAAGGCAAAAGATTTACCGCTGAAATTAAATCTCTTAACAGCAAACAGATGGACTTGTCCATCAGAATCCCTCAGCAATTCCGCGAATTTGAGTTGCCGATTCGCAGCATCATCTCGCAACGTCTTGAAAGAGGCAAAGTTGATGTCGTAATTTCAGTAGAGACCATCTCTGCCGACTCAACAACTACCATAAATCAGTCTGCAGCTGCAGCCTACAAACTTCAAATTGAAGAATTGGCTAAAAATCTCCAGATACCGCTTCCTCAAGATTGGCTAAGCGTTTTAATCAAACTGCCAGACGTTTTGAAAACAGATGTGTCGGAAATCGACGATGCCGAAAAAGACACATTGTTCTCTGTTGTGAACAATGCAATAGAAGGGCTTGTGGAGTTCCGCACACAAGAAGGCAACCGCCTTGCCACATTCTTTGAAGACAAAATACGCTGCATTCAGGAATTGCTCAACGAAGTGCCTCAATACGAGAACGAACGTGTGACAAAAATCAAAAGCCGCATTCAGGAATCGCTTGAGAAACTCGGAGATGTTGACTACGACAAAAACCGATTTGAGCAGGAAATGATATTCTATATCGAGAAACTTGACATCACAGAAGAAAAACTTCGCTTGCAGAACCATCTCGACTACTTTATCTCGACTCTCAACGGGAACCATGGACAAGGGAAAAAATTGGGATTCATCAGTCAGGAGATGGGCCGTGAAATCAACACTATGGGTTCAAAGGCAAATCAAGCCGAGCTGCAAAAGGTTGTGGTCAGAATGAAAGACCAACTAGAACAGATTAAAGAACAGGTGCTGAATGTCATGTAATTATGAAGCAAGGTAAAATCATAATCGTTTCCGCGCCTTCGGGCACTGGCAAGTCGACCATAATTGGAAAGCTTATGGAGGATGCAAATTTGCGTCTGCAATTCTCCGTTTCCGCCACAAACCGCGCTCCACGCAAAGGCGAGACTGACGGTGTAAATTATCACTTCTTGACAACCGAGGATTTCCAGCGTCTCATCTCAGAGAATGCCTTTGTTGAATACGAAGAGGTGTATCCCGGACGATTTTATGGAACTCTCAAATCCGAGGTTTCAAAGATTCTCGAATCGGGGCACAATCTCATTCTCGACATTGATGTAAAAGGAGGATTGAATGTAAAGAAGCAGTATCCCGAAGCATTGTCTTTGTTTTTTACGCCACCATCAATAGAGGTCTTGAGAGAGAGACTTGTCGGTCGTGCCACAGACGACATCGACACAATCAACCAACGTGTCGACAAAGCTGCCTTTGAATTGACATTTGCACCACAATATGATGTCAACATTGTAAACGACGACCTTGACAAAGCCGTTGCAAAGACGCGCGAAGTAATTGAATCATTCATTTCCAAATAATGAAAATCGGTGTTTTCGGTGGTTCTTTCAATCCCATCCACATAGGTCACTGCATTGTAGCCAGCCATATTCTGCAATCATCAGAGCTTGACGAGGTTTGGCTCAACGTATCGCCACAAAACCCTCTGAAAGAAGAAACAAGCGATGCGATGTCGCAACACAGGCTGAACATGGCGAGACTTGCGATTGACGGATGCGACGGCCTCAAAGTGTGCGACGTGGAGTTTCACATGCCTGTCCCATCATACACCATATCAACCTTACGCGAATTAAAACGCATATATCCAGACCACGATTTCAAGCTGATTATCGGCAGCGACAATTGGCTTATCTTCGACAGATGGAGAGCCTTCGATGAAATTATCGCCGATTTTGGAGTTGTCATTTACCCCCGGCCTGGATTTCCTCTACCTCCTGACAAAACACTGCCCGACAACGTGGAGATAGTCAAAGCGCCTGAAATAGAATTGTCGTCGACTCATATACGCCACTGTGCAAAAAAAGGTCTTGATTTACATTTTCTATTGCCAGACAAAGTGAGAGAATATATTATGTTCAACAACCTTTATAAAAACTGAGCACCAATATGACTGAAATATCAAACAACAGCATTCTGTTCATCGGACTTGCAAACGAGTATTGCCAGACGTTGGAAAGTTGCGCAAATTATGAGAAAAACGAATTTGTCGACAAGCTACTCAAACTCCTGCCACGAATATATATAGCCATTTCCGACTTTAACGAGACGGAGATTGACGACTCTGTCATAATCGATTCATATCTTGATGAAATCTATTATGACAGCGTGCGCCGCAAATTGGAGACTTTGATTGGCGAAGACGACACTATTCTTGAAGTCTTTGAGTCGGACATGAAATTTTCCGACACGCCGATTGCCGTCAGCATATCGGAATATCTTGCCGACATTTTCCAATATCTATACGACTTCCTCCACGCAGCGAAAGACGCGACCAGCGACCAAATCAACGAATGCATGAGCTTCTGTAAGGATAATTTCAAGGTCGTTTGGGGCCAAACACTCTGTAACGTGTTGAGAGCATTGCACCACATTAAATACGAATATAACTAATATCATTATGGAACGGACAAATGCCTATTCGTTGTTGGATTTTCTTGACAACAGCCCATGCAACTTCTTTGCCACTGCAACAATCCAACGCTATCTTGACGACAACGGATTCCAAGAGCTAAAGCAATCCGAACGATGGAATTTGGAAAAAGGCGGAAAATATTACGTAAAAAAGAACGACACCGCCATTTTTGGATTTGTTATAGGAGAAACGCCTCTTGACCAAAGCGGATTCAATATGATTTCCGCCCATAGCGACTCCCCTTGTTTCAGAATCAAGCCAAATCCAGAAATGCTTGCCGACGGTGTGCTTAAACTCAACACGGAGGTTTACGGCGGCCCTATACTTTACACTTGGTTCGACCGTCCATTGTCGCTTGCCGGAAGGGTCATTGTACGCAATCCACAAAATCCAGCACGACCAATCACAAAATTGATTGATTTCGCCAGTCCTGTTTTGATTATTCCGCATCTCGCCATCCACTTCAACCGAAATGTCAATGCCGGAAATCCTCTTTCAAAGCAGAAAGACATGCTCCCTATCGCTGCAATTGTCAGCGACTCAATGTCGAAAAACAATTTCTTAATAGACCAAATCAAAGAGAGGCTTGAAATTGCCGACTCCAAAGACATTCTGGATTTCGACCTTATGCTCTATAATTGCCAGAAATCGCAGCTTGTCGGCTTCAACAAGGAATTCATCTGCTCCGGCAGAATCGACGACCTCAGCATGGCTCACGCAGCATTGTCGGCACTCCTGAACAGCGACAACCCCGCAACGACAAAAGTCATGGCAATATTCGACAACGAAGAAACGGGCAGCGGAACAAAACAAGGGGCGGCATCGCCTGTGCTTGCATCAATACTGCATCGTGTCTCAACATGCATGGGGCTCGACGACGAGGGCTTCTACCAAGCTTTGTCCAGAAGTTTTCTTGTTTCTGCCGACAATGCCCACGCAGCACATCCTAACTATCCGGAAAAATATGACCCCACCAACCACCCTAAGATGGGAGGTGGTCCGGTCATAAAGATAAACGCCAACTGCAAATATATGACAGATGCTCATTCTTCCGCCATCTTCAAGGAAGTCTGCCATGCAGCCAACGTACCTTGCCAGTATTTCGTAAATCATTCGGATGTGGCAGGAGGATCGACTTTGGGCAACATTCTCACGTCGCAAATCGACATTGACGGTGTCGACGTCGGCAACCCTATCTGGGCAATGCACTCAGCCATGGAAACAGGCTCCATCGCTGATCATGAATACGCAATTCAAGCATTCATCGAATTTTTCAACACAGAATTATAACCAAAACAAAAAATGGCAAATTCGGGAAGCGAATTTGCCATTTTTGTTTATCCTTGATTCTTTCTAATTCAGTTTAGCCTCAATCTGTCCTACAAACTGACGGAAGTCTTTCTCCACAGAAACGCGCTCCTCGATAGCCTTGCATGCATAAAGCACAGTGGCATGGTTACGGTTCAGCTTCAAACCGATATTGGTAGACGACATCTTTGCGTGTTTCTTGGCAAGCATCATCACCAACTGGCGCGCATCGGCTACCTCACGCTTTCTCGACTTGCCATAGAGCAAATCCTTATCAATGCTGAACTGCGAGCATACAGCGTCGACAATCACATCAAACGTCACCTGACGGCGGCTCATCTTGACTGAGTTGGACAACACATTTCTTGCCAAATCGACAGTCAGAGGCAGATTAAGAGCCGTAGAATGCGCCATCAACGACACGAATACACCTTCTATCTCACGCACATTGTCCTTCACGTTCTCTGCCACATAGTCCACAATGTCTTCCGGAATTTCAACACCGGCCTGAAGAGCTTTTTTCAAGAACACATTACGGCGCAATTCATAGTCCGGGCTCGACAATTCCACCGTCATACCCCATTTGAACCTCGACAACAAACGAGGCTCCATTCCATCCAATTCAGACGGAGGACAATCGCACGACAATATCAAATGTCTTTGTTTGTTGTGCAAATGATTGAAGATATGGAAGAATGTGTTTTGTGTAGCCGTTTTGCCTGCAAATTCCTGGACATCGTCCATAATAAGCATATCAATGCTTTGATAGAAATTTATAAAGTCATTGACCTTATTGTTTCTTACCGCTGTAGTATATTGCGACTCAAACGTACGGGCGCTGAGATAAAGCACACGCAAATCAGGATTCTCCTCCTTCATGCCTATACCTATCGCCTGAATCAAATGAGTCTTTCCAACACCTGTTGGACCGAATATAAACATCGGGTTGAACGTTTGTTTTTCAGGATGTCGAACAATCGCATTAGCTATGGTAAATGCCAATTTATTGCTTTTGCTCTCGCAATAATTCTCAAATGTATATATCGGATTCAGCTGTGAATCGAGCGCCACGCTCGAAAAACGGTCCTGCTGCACAAATGGATTCATTTCCTGCACTGCAGGACTCTTGTGCGGCACCTGTGTTATCACATGCGATTCCGGCACATCTTTTACAATGTCATAAGAATAGTTCAACTTTATTCCCTTGCCATACACGCGGAACAAAGTTGCACGCAACAAATCAAGATAGCGACTTTCAAGCACCTCTGCGTAGAAGTTTGTCGGGACACGCAATGTCAAGACATTGTTTATAAAACTTTCTTCTACAATAGGGGCGAACCAGGTTTCATAAGGAACCGGGTCCGGCCCGAGATTATCCTTAATAATCTCTTGGCACTTTTTCCATCTTTCGCTATTGTTTGCTGTCATTATCTCACTGTATTTCCAAATGCAAATTTTGTAATATATTTCGGATTAAACAAATGTAAAATAATTTGTTTTTTTCACAACACATCCAACACCAACAATATCAAGCAGTTACAAAACTTTCCAAGTTCACCAGCGCATTTAGTCGCAACCTGTTGATTGTCTGATGTTTACATTTTTCAGTACAAGACACCGTAATTGGCGCAACAGATGCAACATACTCCCTAATTATTAGGATTTTAATCCACCTGAAAAACAAATAAGTTCAGACAGCTTATTTGGAATGATTCCGAATAAGCCGTTCAAAGATTTATCTAAAACAATTTGAAATTTACGTACTTTTTCGGATGAGCCTTCAGGTCGATGAGTAAAGAGTCCAGACTGTTCACCGTAGAATCAATGTGGTCATACAGCCCCCTGTCGTTAAGCAACAAGCCCAAAGAGGAGTCTGTTCCGTTCAGTTTTCCCGTAAATGTTTTCAGATTGGCCGTTGTCGATTTCACGTTATCCATAGTCTCAGACAAAGGCAACTCCTTAAGTTCTGCACTCAACTGCTTCAAGTCAGCTGATATTGCAGTCAAATCCTTAGTCAGCCCATTCACGTTGCTGACCATCGGGTCGATTCTCTGCGATGTTGCCGCCAAACGTGCCGTAAGCAACTCTATGTTGGCCGATATCGCATCCAGACGCGTAACTGTTTTCTGTAATGCCGGATTGGCAGCCAAAGAATCCACGTGTGCCAAGATGCTGTTTAGTTTTGGCAGCATTTCAACCACCTGAGGCAACACCTCGGTTGAGATATCTGCCATCATGTCTTTCTGGCTCTCTCCTTCCATCTCCGAGCCGGCTTCCACATAAGAGTTGCCCGGAGCCATCTCTATCGCCAACGCACCTGTTCCAAGCAAGCTTACAGCCTTTGTGAATTTAGTGCCTTTTGTCAATTTGACAGAAGAGTCCAGATTTACTTCCACCAACACATTTCCAGGATGCTCATAGTCATATTCCATACCTGTCACCTGCCCCACTTTCATTCCGTTAAGCGTAACAGGAGCCGCCTCCGCCAAGCCGGAGACATCCTTGAATGCCACATAATATAAATTTGACGATTTGAACACATTGATGCCTTTCAAGAAGTCAATTCCGACAAACAGGATTGACAAACTAACCACCAAAATCAAACCAATCAATATCTCTCTTGTAAATATTTTTTTCATAATTAACTATTTTATTCTTTGTCCATTCTTAAACTCGACGATAAAAGCATCTTCAAACAGTTCTTGCACCTCAGCAAGCGACTGCAACGCCTGTCGCTTGTCGAAAGTAGAAGCCGTTGTGTACTTAAAGACGCCTCCATCCTCATAATATTCTACATTTTTCAATCCCTTGAATTGTCGAGAAGTCAACGGCAATCTTTTACCACTCGACAAGAATTGTATCCTATATTCCACTTTATTACGATTGCTTTCAGCAACCGTTGTCCTCCGCTTCTCAGGTGTTCTGTTTTCCTCCACCTTGTCACGGTTTCTACCATTTTTATAATAGTCATAACCTTCTTTATATTGGCAAAAAGCATTGAACAATGATTTAGCCAATTTCTCCTGGCCATCGTCCGACGACAGGAATTTCTCCCTTTTAGGATTGCATATGAAATCAAGCTCGACAAGCACTGCCGGCATTCCCGTCTTGGCAAGCACCCAGAAGCCCGCCTGACGCACGCCCTTGTCCACTTGTCCGCACTTTTTGAACTCCCCCTGCACGTATGACGCGAAATTGATACTTTGCTCCATGTGCTTGCTCTGATTCAATTCAAAAATGATATATGATTCGGCAGAGTTCGGGTCGAATCCTTGATATTTTGCAGAATAATCATCCTCAAGTTCAATCACCGAATTCTCGCGCTTAGCTACCTCAAGGTTTTCATTAGACCGATGCAGTCCCAATGTATATGTTTCCGACCCAGTGACCGTATAGCGGCTTGGCGATTTTTTGTCAACTGAGTTAGTATGTATCGACACGAACAAATCACCTTTTGCTTTGTTTGCTATATTTGCCCTGTCCTGCAATGAAACGAAAAAATCCGCATCCCTTGTATAAACGACTTTTACATTCTTGCAATGTTTCTTCACCAGTTCGCCAAACTTCAATGCAACGCCAAGATTCACATCTTTTTCCATTGCGTAGTCGCCCACCGCCCCGACATCTTTTCCTCCATGTCCAGCATCGATGACCAACACAAAATCTTTCGCCACTGCATTAACGCAAAATGCAGCGACGAACACCGACAAAAGTAACGTTCTCAAGAATCTCGACTTCATATTTTCAATTTCTCTACAAAAGTACGATTTTTTGTCGAATTATAGAATTACGCATTTAGATTAAAATAATATCCATTCAAATTTCCATATCTGACTTTTTAAATATATTTTTATGCCCATATATGTCCATGATTGTTTCCGCTTCGTCTGGCTCTCGCCACAAGACTCAGCTGGCAACATGCCGGATTATACTGCAATCCAACACATTGCAACGGCAGAATTACCGTTGGCGACAGTTGCGATGCGCAGAATACGTCTCAACCTGACGAAGTCAGAATCCTCAATGCCGGATTATTTCTTCGTCAGTTGAGCAGCGCCGCATTTTCCCAAAAGGGAAACTTTTGTGAACTTAAGAGACATAAAATATTTACTGACATTTAAACATTTCATAGAAACTCAACAGCAATGGCTACTAAAATATTCGGATTAATCGGCTACCCTCTCGGGCATTCTTTCTCTCGGAAATTCTTTAACAACAAATTCCGCAACGAGGACATAGATGCCGAATACCGCAATTTTGAGATTGACGACATTTCACTTGCCGAAAACATTTTCCTCCAATCCGAAATATGCGGTCTAAACGTGACTATCCCATACAAACAACAGATAATCCCTCTTCTAAACGAAGTGGACAAAGACGCGCAAGCAATAGGCTCTGTCAATGTCATCAAATTCGTGCGCAAGGGCGAGCTTGTAAAAACAATCGGCTTCAACACTGACATCATCGGATTTCACGACTCTATTGCTCCACACATCCGGTCTCACCACAAATCTGCCTTGATTCTCGGCACAGGCGGAGCCAGCAAAGCCGTGGCTCATTGCCTACGCTCTCTCGGAATATCAATCGATTTTGCCTCGCGCACATCAGGAAACGGGAAAATGGCTTATACAGACCTGACGGAGCAGATTGTTTCCTCTCATCAAATTATTGTCAACACGACACCTCTCGGAATGTTTCCCAACGTAGACGCCTGCCCCGACATCCCCTATCAAGGGATCTCATCAAGCCACATCTGCTTTGACCTGACATACAACCCTGCAGAAACATTGTTTCTCCGCAAATCGAAGCAATACGGCGCCGACACAATAAACGGTATGGAAATGCTTATCGGCCAAGCCCTCGCTGCCTGGAGAATCTGGAATGACTAAGCGGCCCTTCTCTTTTGCTGCCAATCCTTTTCTAAAGATAACCATTCCTTTTGCGGTTGGCATACTCCTGTTCGACATAGGAGACAGATGCTTTATGCCGTCTTTTCTTGCCTTGGGCACAGCAATATGCCTCATTGCAAGAATGTTGCTCACCAAGACATACAGATTCGGCATCTGGCACATCTTCTCAAACATGTCGCTTCTTCTTATGTTTGCCTCGTTCGGATGGCTATGCTCCTATCTCAACACACCAAACAACATTGACGAGCGTTTCATCGGAAAAGAAATAGCGTTTTCCGGAACAGTTGATGAAATCCGGCAACGTGACTTTTCCTCCGACCTGACTGTCGCTGCTCAAATCGGACAGAAGGAAACGAAACTGCGACTTATTACCATACACAACGACTACTCCATCCATGTCGGTGATGTGATTGCTTGCCGCGGAACCATCGAGCCTATAACGAGCACAAACAACCCATATTCTTTCGACTATGCCTTATACATGAAGCGACAGGGCATTTTATACGAATGCCCGCTGAAAGAAGGGGAATATTCAATCACCGGGCATAAAAACAGCCTACGCGCATGGACTGACCGCACAAAGCAAAAAATAATACATCTCATCCGACTTTCCGGCATTAGCAATGGCGCAGCAAGCCTTTCTATAGCATTCTGCACCGGCGACCGCCGCTACATGTCGGATTCTGACAAGCAAGCATTTTCTCAAGCTGGGCTTGCGCACATTCTTGCGGTCAGCGGGCTTCACATCGGTGTAATCACAATCATCCTGTCCGCCCTTTTGTTTCCAATCAGAGGCCCGCTGATGAACAAATTCAAATTTTTCACCATCCTCGCCTGCATTTGGTTTTATGTTGCATTTACCGGGCTGTCCAGCTCAGCCATAAGAGCCGCCATCATGGTTTCATTTGTTTATGCGTCAAAAATATTTTTACGCAAGCATTCATCCATCAACGCTCTTGCCGCCTCCGCCTTCTTCATCTTGATATTTTCCCCCAATGCAATTTATGACGTCGGATTCCAATTGAGCTTTCTCTCCGTGACAGGCATCCTTCTCTGGGCAAACAACCTGCTGCCGCGTTCATCAAACCCTATCCTCAACTATGCGTCATCATCCCTGTCTGTCACATTGGCTGCACAATTGGCAACCGCACCACTTATCATTTACTATTTTAATTCATTCCCTACAAGCTTTTTCATCACAAACTTTGTCATAGTTCCTTTGCTGCCATTGATACTGCTTCTGAATGTATCCGCGATAGCAATAGCCGCATTGGGATACCAACTTGGCGCATTGATTGGTTTTATCGACTTGCTTTACGAGTATATGATTCAAACATCCCACTTCTGTATCAACTACCTGCCAGCGGTCAACAACATTTGGATTGACGGGCTATCCGCCACTTTGCTATCCGCATCGACCATAATCGCCGGACTGATGCTTGAATTCTCAGCCACACGCATTCTGAAATACGCTTGTGTTGCCTTGCTTTGCGCTGCCGTTGTATCCGTCACGGCAAACAATCTTGCAACGCCGAAATCCGGACATTTCATCGCTTCGGAATACAGTTCAACCGACATCGTGGCTTTTCAAAACGACATATTATACATTCTGAATTCTCTGAATGACACCATTCTTGCAAAAGATTTTATTGCCAATGCAGATAAATTTTTAGCGAGGCATCGTTTTGACTCCATCGTATACGACCGTGACAGTCTAAACTCCGATGGCATCCGTTTTTCATATCCATTCGCATGGATCAATGGTAAAAGCTACGTTTTTGTTGTCGGAAATTATCGCAAGCTTCACAATAAAAACGACAAACCGACAAAGGTTGACTATGCTGTTCTCACCCGTAGGTACTACAACCAACTTTCAGACCTGCCTGACTACTTTGACGCAGACACCGTCATTATTCCAAGAGAGATTTACAAAGAGCGGCGGGACACACTGATTGATTATGCGCGAAAAAACAAAATTCCATTCCGAGCGGATTAATCCACGCGTCCGGAACACACATATGTTCTAATATAATACTTCTCTTCCAGACTGCTGACAATAACCCCCTTGCTTGAAGAGGCATGGATAAATTTATTATCTTTAAGGTAGATGCCCACATGGTTGATTTTTCGCGACGAACCCGTCTTGAAAAAAACAAGATCTCCGGTTCTCAATTGGCTACGTCTGATTTTACTGCAATTCTTGTCGCGTATCGCCGCTGAATTACGTTCCAACGATTTGCCATAGACTGCCTTATACACCTGCGACACAAAGCCCGAGCAATCGCAACCTTTTTTAGTGTTGCCCCCATAGCGATAAGGCACACCAAGCCATTTTTCAGCAACGGTAAAGAGTTCTAAATTTTCTTTGTCGTGCTTTCCTATGCTGATGCCAAGACGCCTCGACAAATAGCCATACGAATCTACCGCAACAACCTCCGAATTGGGAGAACCGGGAGTATCTGTTGTTGTCACTTTCTTAGATGTATGGCATCCCGTCAGCAGGGCCGCCATTACAGACATGGCAAACGCCAATATAGCCAATCGTTTCATTCCGACAAAAGTAAAGGAAGACGATAAAGCCGAAGAGCCCTACCATCCTCCTGTCTATTTTATTCTTATTACTTTTCCTCTTTGGGCTCCTCTTCCTTGTTTTCCGGCTTGTAGAATTCCGTATAGCCGGCATCAATCAGCGAGTTATACCAAGATATAACTTTTTTGATGTCTGTATTATACACACGTTCGCGGTCATAATTTGGAAGAATTTCTCCAAAGAATTTCTCCAAAGAAGCGTCAGTTTTATAATCTGCCACTTCCAATTTCTTGCCCTCTTTATCGTAAATAGTCTGGAACACCTGCGACAAAGGAACTTCTTCCTCGTCGGTATAAATAGCGATATCTCCCAACGACACGATTTTATCGTGAGAATATGCAGGTGTACGTTTCTTTGTTGTCAAAGACTCTACAATAAGCATATTTTTTCCTTGCGAAACCAGCTTGAACAAGCCTGGCTTGCCGGATATGCATAGAATGTTTTTAATCATAATCTACTTCGTATTTTGTTTATTAAACATTGTTTTCAATAAGTTTTGCACCTGTACAATGACAGAGTTGCTTCCATAATTTTCAACCACCGATGTAGGCACAGAAAATTTGGGGTTGTCATTTTGGCTATCGATTCTCTTTCTAACATCCTCCTCAGGCATATTGTTGCGGACCATGACCCTCGCCACGCGGATATCTTTTGGAGCATCGACCACCCACACTTCATCAACAAGCGTTTCCATCCCACTTTCCCTCAGGATGGCAGTCTCGACAAAAACCAAATCCTTCTGCTCGGCAACCGACCATTTCTTTATGTCGGCAATTACCGCCGGATGGACAATGGCATTCAGTTTTCGCAAATTTTCCGAATTGCCAAACACCAAGCTCGCCAATTTCTGCCGATGTATGACCCCATCCACAACCACGTCCTCACCGAATGCATTCTGAAGTTGCCGTTGGATTTCTGCATCATTGTCCATTATCCGCTTCGCTTGGCTGTCACAGTCATAAACCGGATAGCCCTCCACGCGCAAAAGTCTTGACACTACACTTTTGCCACTTCCGATACCGCCAGTTATAGCAACCGTCTTCATTATCATTCAATTATATATTCCACACTGTCCACAGGCAACGAGACGCCTTGAAACACATTCGATTTGGCTGTGTGCAACGGAATTTTATTCTTGCCATTTTGCACGTCTTTATAGTCAACAAACACCACTGGCGATTGTGACGTATTCTTATTATACACGCTTAACGGCACAAGATATGAGATCTTAACTGTTGCCGGAAACGCCACCAAATGCTCTCCTTCAGGACAATTGGCAACCGTTATTGCCACTTCCTGCTCCTTGCTCACCAATGGTTCAACCGGGATTGTTACCACGACAGAATCAGGCTCTATTCGCACATTTTCTTTCTTCAGCAACGCCACCTTAACGGTTTCTGACTCTTTCAGATTGTGGCGCACAATATGCTTTGTCAACACTGCTTCTATTGAGCTCAGATTGTCGACATCAGAAAACACGGTAACATACCCTGGTGTCACTTTCGCATTCCCGTTCACCACATATTGCAAGTCGGACGTGAAGTCGCCATCAACCACAACTGGCACTTTTTTTCCTGGATTGGTCGTGTATCTTAATTCCAATTGCTCTGGAGAGAACGCATCGATACTGGCATCCTTGCCAAACGCCTCGCGCAGTAAATCCTCAATATTTTGCTTAGCCAAGACCACCCGGCCTTTGCCATCTGCAAAACGGCCGAAATTGATCAACACCTCCGGGATGGCTCCCACCATATACCTGACAAAAGCATAGCCGTTGTTTCTTACCGATACATCGATATATTCAGGAGCATCCGTTATCAATGTAGTGCCTTCCGGTATCCCGTCTATTGTCAGTTTAACCTTGTAGTGCGTCTGCATTGAATTTCCAAGCGTCAGCACCGACCAGAAAATTGCGGATATGGTAACAAACAAAACATACAGCAACACATCCCTTCCCCTCGCCGAGGAAAAGAACATTTTCACGTTTTTGTACCACTCCATTGCCATATATAGAAAAAGCCATTCGCCAAACCAATTTGTCCAGTGAATGGCTTAAATCTTAAACGGTTATTTTCTTATTTAGCTTGTTGAGCTGCGTCGATTGACGGATATACCGAACCTTTGTCAATGCTGATTTTCACATTGTCGGCAATCTCAAGAACAAAATGAGTTTCCTTTATTTCTTTGATTGTTCCGTAAATACCACCAGCAGTAATAACTTTATCACCTTTCTGTATGCCTTCACGAAATTTCTTGATTTCTTTCTGTTTTTTGTTTTGCGGACGAATCATAAAGAAATAGAATACGGCAATCAACAACACAATCATACCGATTTGCATCATTCCGCCGCCTTGCGCGCCTGTGTTAAGAAGAATTGAATTCAATAACATATCCATAAATTTTTGTTTTTAATATCTACTTCGTCTCTCTATTCAAGAGTTTATATGCAAAGATAAAAATATTCAACGAATAGTCTATCTGTTCTGCCTAATTTTTTGCCAAAAGGCCATCTTTCTTCAAATGCACAATGATTGCATTCAATATTCCGTTCACAAACTGACCACTCTTTTGTGTGCTGTAATATTTCGCTATCTCGATATATTCATTAAGCGTGACCTTAGTCGGTACCGACGGCACATTTTCAACCTCCGCCAAAGCGACGAGAAGCACGACAACGTCCATAAACGCCAACCGGTCAATGTCCCACGACTCCTTGTTTACAAAATTTTCAATAAGAGCCATGTATTTATCATGATTTTGGACGGCACCCACAAACAATTTTTCTCCGAGGGCACGGTCTTCAGAATCCTTGAACTGAGGCAGGAGTTCCACAAAATCATCCTCTGCAAACCGCTTGATTGTTTTCAGCACAAAAGTGCCGATTGTTTCCAAATCATCATTCCAATAAATGGATTTTGCCTCAAGCACATCCGAAAGATTCTCATCAACAAGAACAATCTTGCGCATCACCTCTCTCCAAAATTCGCAATCCGCAGCCAACGACCGGTTTTCATCGGCCATATAGTCGCTATATATCTCAGAATTGAGAATCTTATCCAGTGCAAGGCGCAAATAAATCTCCTCCGAATCCCATGAAAGAGGAAGTGCCTTCAGATACTCATTAAGCATCTCATTGTCGCGCAATTTGGCAATAAACAGATTGTCTATAAATTTAGTATTCGGATTCAAATCAGCCTCGTCTGGGAGATATTTGTTACGGGCATTGTCAAGCCGTTGCTCTTGAAGGTTTGTCAACGCAATCGGCAGTATAAGGAGATAGTGGTACAATTCATAAGATTTATCCATGCTCTGAGACAATGTTTTCAAAGCCTCACTCATTTTCATACCATCTTTTGTCAAAAGATATGAATAGACCATTTGAACCACCTTGATTCGTATAAGAACTCTATTTATCATATTTCCTTGTTATTTCTTTGCAAAGATACCTATTTTATCATTATCATCAAAGCGCATCAGCGAGCATGCGCTGTCTTATCACCTCATAAATCATTATTCCAGCGGCAACCGACACATTCAACGAATTGACTTTTCCACGCATCGGAATTGAAGCAAGACAGTCACACAGACGCAAATTTTCCGGATTGATACCTGTTTCCTCCGCGCCCATTACTATCGCGACAGGCGATGTAAAGTCAAACGTGGTGTAGTTCTGACTTGACTTCTCAGTCGCGCCAACTATTGTGAAGCCACTGTCTTTAAGCGTCTTTATCGTTCTGTTCAAATTAGCCACTCTCGCCACAGGCAAATGCAGCAATGCGCCCGCCGAGGTCTTTACCGCGTCGCCATTGACCGACACGCTGCCTCGTTCAGGTATCACAATTGCATCCACCCCAGCGCATTCAGCAGTACGTGATATCGCACCGAAATTGCGTACATCTGTCACCCCATCAAGAAGCAGAATCAAAGGATTCCGACCTGATTCAAACAACTCGGGAATAAGGTTGTCAAGATTGTGGTATGCTACCGGCGACAGGAATGCCAACACGCCTTGATGATTTTTACGCGTGATGCGGTTGATGCGCTCCACCGGCACCTTCTGCACTACAACATCCGGACGGTCTTTCAACGCCGCAAACAACTCACTCGACAAATCTCCCGACAAATCCTTCTTTACAAGAATTTTGTCTATGTCCTTTCCGGTTGCAAGAGCCTCTATGACTGCCCGCATTCCGAAGATATAATCCACTTTATAGTCCATTTTTATATTATTTTCTTATTAACGATTCCGCATTGGCAATCGCCGCCGCATCTATTGCCGCACCACTGAGCATACCTGCAATCTCCAGCACTTTCTCCTTATGGTCAAGCGACTTGATTGCCGTAACAGTCTCCTCTGCGACATCCTGTTTATATACCTTATAATGATGCGTTCCCAAGGCAGCCACCTGAGGCAGATGTGTTATCGTAAGCACCTGTATTTTGTCTGCAATAGAACACATCATTTCTCCAATTCTATTTGCCACTTCTCCCGACACTCCTGTGTCGACTTCATCAAAAACGATGGTCGGCAATTTCATTTTCTCAGCAAGGATTGTCTTGACGCATAACATCAATCTGGAAATTTCGCCACCCGATGCCGTCGTTTCAATAGGCATCGGCTGTTGATTCTTATTGAATGCCACCCTAAACTGCACTTTGTCTTGCCCCGTTGCGCATGGCTGCGTTTGTTCAAACCCTATTTCTCCCCTGAAATTGTTCAGACCAAGAAACGAGGTCTTCCGCTCAAGTTGCGACAAAAACAAAGCGGCGGCATCTTTTCTTGACTGCGTCAACGACAAAGCCAGTTCCGACACTTTTCGGCCGGCTCTGTCCATCTGTTCACGCAACGACTGCAGTTCTTCCTCCGAGTTGTCAATCTCATCCAACGACTTTTTCAACGAAGCCTGTATTTCCAACAAGCCATCAACCGTTTCTGCATGAAATTTCTGCTGAAGGCCGTATATCAAACTCAACCTCGACTCAACCCGCTCCAAATCAGATTCATCCCCGCCGATGTTTTGGCAATCCCGCTCCACCGTTTCAGCAATATCCTGTAAGTCAATCTTTGCCGACTCCAATCGCTCCACCATTTCAGATGCGCCATCATAGACATGGCTTATCTGACTCATACTGCGGATTGCACCCTTTATGGCATCAACGGCCGAATTTTCATTTTCCGACAAGGAGTATGACACGAATGACAGACTCTCCTTTATTTGCGTCTGATTTTCAAGCACATTCTGCTCTTTTTCCAAAGCTTCCTGCTCATCAGACTTCAAATTGGCCGTTTCCAATTGATTCAATTGGAAACGGAAATATTCCTCATCAGATTTATTCTTTTCAATTCTGGACTTGGCGGCTTCAAATGCCTTCTTTCCATTTTGAAAAACCTGGAATGCTTCTCTATAATTCTTCAGCAACTCCCCGTTGCCGGAAAGATCGTCAAGCATCGCCAATTGATATGCAGGCTTGAGCAACAACGCATTGCTGTGCTGCGAATGGATATCGACAAGCCTGAGCGTCAACTCAGACAATGTTGCCAATTGAACAGGCATATCGTTGATGAACGCCCGGCTTCTGCCCGATGGCAGAAGTTCCCTTCGCACAATCGTTTCTTCGGGAAAATAGTCCAATCCATAGCTTTCGAAAAGCGCCCTCAAATCATAGTCGCCAATGTCGAAAACCGCCTCTACGACCATTTTCTCATTGCGGTCTTTCACCGACTTGCTGTCGGCGCGGCTTCCGAGAAGCAACGACAAAGCCCCTATAATTATTGATTTGCCCGCTCCGGTTTCACCTGTTATAATCGACAGCCCGTCATCAAAAGCGACGTCAATATGGTTTATCAGAGCAAAATTGTCAATTGTCAACCGTTTCAGCATGTCCCTTTGGCTAATTTTTTGTTTCTTCTTTTATTTTGTCCAAACGCTCGCGTTCTGTTGGATACAACGGATAAAGCAACTCATAAACACTTTGTTTCTCTGTCTGATTCGATTTTGAATAAACATTCACCAATTCATCCAGCTTTGCATCCTTGAACATAGACAACGCCACCGACATCGGCGACACATCATGGATCTGCTTGAGAATACCCAACGATTTTGTGATTACCGACTTGCCTTTTTCCGGACTCAGCACCATCTCGTCCAACCCCTTCCGGTGATAGTCGTACAGCAATGTCCGAATTGCTTTTGTTGAATTGTCTGTGAATGCGCTCAACACGGCACTTCGGTTTTTATTATCCTCAAATGCTTTCCAGCCTTTTTCGCCTGAGCTCTGCGCCATAGCCACTACATTGGCCGCCTTTTCATAGTAGTAATCGCCACCATTAGGCGAAAAACTATCAAAATCAACAGCCAAAATAAGATAGGCATAGAAATTCAATATCGCTGTCAGGTTGCTCTCCATATTGTTGTCGGAAAACACCAATGGCTCGTTCTCCTGATAGTCAAATTCAATGCTGTTGTCTTTAAAGTTTATCAATGTCGTCGTGTACGAGCTATTATAGACCGGACGTGTCGATTGCACCTGCAATGTTCCCGACATCTTTGTTCCATCTATAGACGACATAGCGAAAAACAGCTTACAGTCAATCTTCTCAGTGACCATAAATTGGGCATTACCCCATTGGTTGTTGTTCATATATTCGGCAATGGCTGTCTGCAGGGTAGTAAAAACATTTTTGTCAGTGCCGCTTATTTTGTCTGTGTTTATCTCAACCGAACAGTTAAGTTCTTGAGCGCCCAACAAATGAGAAACCCCCAAGGACATAATCACAACCGCCAATATAACCTTAAGACTCTTCATTGATTGCTATTTCAATTTCAAAACAACATGATCCACAATATCCACCGCCACATCTTTTTTGGGCTTTACAGGCAGACGGAGCATTTCTCCGGAAGAGTCGACTATCGTCACCTTGTTCGTGTCAACACCGAAGCCGCTGTCTTTGTCCTCCAAAGAATTCAAGACAATCATATCAAGATTTTTTCGACGCAACTTTTCCAATGCGTTCTGTTCAGCATTATCGGTTTCAAGAGCGAAGCCCACAAGCAGCTGCTTGTTTGTCTTGATTTTTCCAACAGCTGCGGCTATATCTGGATTCTTAACCAACTTTATTTCGGGCACACTGTCCTTCTCCCTCTTGATTTTACGGGAAGACATCGATTCAGGACGATAGTCCGCCACAGCTGCACACATCACAGCCACATCAACATCTGCCGTATGAGCCATCACGGCATCATACATTTCCAACGCCGATTCCACCGATATGACCTTAACATTGGCAGACGTTGGTTTGACCGACACCGGACCGCTGACAATGGTCACATCGGCTCCCCTGTCGGCGAATTCATCTGCCACTGCATACCCCATCTTGCCGGATGAATAATTGCCGATGAACCTCACCGGATCTATTTTCTCATACGTCGGGCCTGCAGTTACCAACACCCGCTTTCCTTTCATCGGCTGACCTTTGGAGAAATATTCTTCGATGATTCGGAAGATGGCTTCCGGCTCTTCCATTCTGCCTTTTCCAATCAAGTGGCTGGCAAGTTCGCCTTCCTCAGGTTCTATGACAATATTGCCATACGAAACAAGTTTTGCCAAATTACCATGTGTGGACGGATGCTTATACATATCCAAATCCATAGCCGGAGCTACGAATACAGGACACTTAGATGACAAATACGTCGTGACGAGCATATTGTCGGCAATGCCATTTGCCATCTTGCCAATCGTAGACGCTGTTGCCGGCGCGATGACCATAGCGTCCGCCCACAATCCGAGATCCACATGACTGTTCCAGCTGCCTGTGTTTGCCGTGAAAAACTCACTTATGACAGGCTTTCCGCTCAAGGCAGATAATGTAACAGGCGTTATGAATTCTTTTCCCGAAGGCGTGATTACGACCTGCACCTCAGCGCCAGCCTTGACAAAGAGTCTAAGCAACGATACCGACTTATAGGCGGCAATGCCGCCTGTTATGCCCAATATTATATGCTTCCCTTTCAGCATTATTTCATTCTTAGTTTAATATTCGTCAAGACGCTCTTGGTATTTTGCGCGAAGTCGCCTTGAAGAATCCAGCCAAAATACCCAGGATCTTTCTTCAATACAGTTTCCACCGGCTGACCTTTATATTTGCCAAAATTGAACACCTCCACATCTTGATCGTTTAGAACAATCCGTCCCGCCAAATCTACGTTTCTGTTCTGCGATGAATATTTTGCAAGAAAATCCACATCATTCTCAAGCGTAGGATAACGGTCAAGCTGAGCCTTCAGCACCTCGTATGTTGCCCTTGTGTCAGCGTTTGCAGAGTGGGCTTCCTCCAAGTTTTTACCACAATAGAACTTATATGCGGCAACAAGTGTGCGCTGCTCCATTTTATGAAAAATAGTCTGTATGTCAACCATTTTTCTTTTTGACACATCAAACTGCACACCTGCTCTATAAAATTCCTCAGAAAGCAACGGCACATCGAATTTATTGCTGTTGAATCCTGCGATGTCCGAGCCCTCGAACACTCGATCCAAATCTTTTGCAATCGTTTTGAACGTAGGTTTGTCTTTGACATCCTCATCAGTTATGTGATGCACCGCCGTTGCTTGCGGCGGAATGGGCATCTCCGGATTCAGGCGTATCGTACGCTCTTCTTCCTTACCGTTTGGATAAATTTTTATATATGACAACTCCACGATTCTATCCTTGGTGACATTTACTCCTGTTGTCTCCAAATCAAAGAATATCAGAGGTTTCTTCAAATTCAATTCCATTTTACAGACTTTTACATATTAGGTACGACCATAGGCATCAGTAATGCCAACCAATCCTCTTTCTCCGCCTGTTCGATTGGGATAAACAAGCCTGGACGTCCCGGAGCCGACAGTCTCAGAATCAAGTTGTCACTGCTTATGTTGCTGACCACTTCGATTAGTTTATCCTTGTTGAATCCAACCGTAAGCACATCTCCTGAATAATCGCAGTCGAGACTTTCTTTAGCCGACAATGAATACTCCAAATCTTGTGACTTGATTGTTATTTTCGAATCAGAAATCTCCAGCTGAATCAAGCCGCCCTCTGTTGCAAACACAGCCACGCGACGGATGGCGTTTAGGAAGAGTGTCCTGTCAACAATCAACTCATATGGGTTTGACTGAGGTATCGCTGCATTGTAATTTGGATATTTTCCATTTATAAATTGACAATTGACAGTATATGTTTCTGTTTCAAACGACACGCTCTTTGAGTCGATCATCACTTTCACATCGCCCGCCTCTTTCGACAAAATTGAAGACAATATGCTTGCCGGCTTCGTAGGCAATATGAACGAGCCCTCAAATCCCGGTTGCACACGGCTGTTCACATAGCGCACCAGCTTATGGGTGTCAGAAGCCACAAATACTATATCTTCCGGTTTGATGTCCCAAAGCACACCCATCATTATCGGGCGCAATTGATCTGTGCCGGCGGCAAAGATTGTCTTTTCTATACTTTTCGTTATTTCCGAAGCTGGAATTATCATTTCCAATTTTGCTTCAGGCTCCTCTTCTTTTCTCGGATATTCGTTACCGTCGACTCCGACAAACTTATAATCACCGTTGTGATATTGCAAGTGAATCTCAAAATTATTGTCGTCGACCTCAAACACAAGACTTTGATCCGGCAACTCCTTCAGCAATTCAAGCATTCTCTTTACATTGACAGCTACCGATCCTTCTCCATCGCATTCCAACAATTCCATTCTTGCCGTAATGGTATTTTCCTTGTCCGTGCCAGTCGCAATCAGCATATTGTCCTTTATCGTAAAAAGGAAGTTATCCAATATGGCAATTGTGTTTTTTTGGCTAACCACTTTGCTCACTGCCGACAAATGCGACAGCAGAGACTTGCTTGCAATTGTAAATTTCATATCTTCGTGTTTTTAATTTCTTATCCAAATGTCCGGCATCAATTCCAGACATATTTTCTCTTATACAAAAGTAATGCAAATCAAGCACAAAATAAAACTTGCGGCCAACAAATTTCGCTTGCAGAGCATCATTTTCCCGTCCCATGCGCAGCCAGCGACACGACATCGTCCGACAGACTCACCCGGCCTTTTTTATACAGCAATCCCAAGGCCTTTTTAAAATCCTTTTTACTGCATTGGAACAATGATTTTATCTCCTCCGGTGAAGATGAATCAGTCACATTCATCCTGCCTCCATTGTCTTTAAGATAACCCACAATCCTCCTTGACAATTGAAACACACGGTCGCCGCCGCGCCCTCTCAGTGTCACGTCTATCTTTCCGTCCTCTCTGACATGTTTTACATAAGCCGACAACCTGTCGCCGACCCTGATTGGGTCAAACACATCGTTGTTGTAGACCATACCCCAAAACAAATTGTCGACAACCACCTTGAATCCCAAATCAGTACGCTTCACGACAACGATTTCCACCTCGTCGCCTTCCTCGCATCGCGGAGCCTTGTTGCCGATATATTTGTTCAGCTTTGTGGAGCCCACTATTCTCTTGGTCTCATTGTCAAGATACACATACACGATATAGTCACGGCCCTCCTCAATGTCTACCGCCTGCTCTCTGAATGGGACAAGCAAATCTTTCAGAACGCCCCAATCCATAAAAGCGCCGACCGTCCCTACCGATTTAGCACGCAGAAGCCCCACTTCGCCGACCTCCAAAAACGGACGTTCGGTAGTTGCCACAAGGCGACCACCAGAATCGCGATATATGAAAACGCGCTGCATATCTCCTATTTTCAATTCCTCAGGAGCATATTTTTGAGGCATCAGGATTTCGCCATATTCTTCACCATCAAGATAAAAACCGAAGTCAACTTTTTTTACGACCTCAAGTTCATTGTAGTTTCCAATTTTTATCATATCTTTACACAAAATATCTGCTAATATCGGCATAATTTTTCAATTAGGAGCAATGAAACTATCATTTTTTCGCAATATAAACACCAAGCTGTGTTACGCTGGCTGTATTTGTCTAATCGCCGCCTCTGCCTCATGCGGCACTGGCACAGCCAGCAAATCAAGCGACAACAGCATTCAGATAGGTATGGACTCCATCATGGTCTGCGATTCAATCACCGACCAATCCGGAATAAAGGTGACAGCCTCGTTTAGCGCCACGTTTCCCTCCTCTTTCAAGAACTCAAAGAAAGAGGCGGGCAAATTACTGTCAACAATAAATTCCGCAATATTCAACACCACCGATGCCAATATGCCTGACGTTGCGAAGAAAACGGCAGGCGACCGTCTGGCCTCCTACTCGTCCACAGCAGCAGATCCCATTGATGAATCACTCGAGGATGAAACCACGCCAATCTCAAATTTCGGCATCCGTTTGGCGGTCAGTCCCATTTATCACAATTTCGACTTTTTGTGCATGGTGAAGAACTCAACCACAAGCAAGGACTTCAAGCCGTCGTTGGCTTCTAAATCGTTCTACACATTCGACCTGCAATCAGGCAAACGTGTCATGCTCTCCGACATCTTCTCTGAAACAGACATTCTGAAGATAAACGGCCTTCTGCAAAAGCAACTGCTGACCGACACAAAATGCGGAAATTCAGACCAGCTGGCAGACTACGGATACTTCAACGCCGACAACCTATCAGCGACAGAAAACTTCTCACTGACAGACAACGGAATCTCATTCCACTACAACCCCTTGGAGATTGCGTGCTACGCCGTTGGCGAGGTATGCATATCCCTCCCCTACAAAGATTTGAAACAATATATCAATCCGCAATCTCCAATAAACAGGATAGCCAGATAAGAATACGTTATGGACATAATTTCAAAATACTTCCCCGACCTGTCGCCTCGACAGATAGAGCAATTCAAAATGCTTGGACCGTTATATGCCGAGTGGAATCAAAAAATCAATGTCGTTTCAAGAAAGGACATTGACAACATTTACCCCAACCACATTCTGCATTCTCTCGGAATTGTAAAGTTCACAGATTTCAAAGACGGATCCGAGATAATCGACATTGGAACTGGTGGCGGTTTCCCCGGAATTCCATTGGCAATAATGTTTCCAAACACGCACTTCTTGCTTGTAGACAGAACTGGTAAAAAAATCAAAGTAGCCACAGCAATCGCCAACGAGATTGGGCTGACAAATGTTGACTTACGACAGGCTGACGTTGCCGAAATAAAACAGAAATTCGATTTTGCCGTGTCGCGCGCAGTTATGGAACTACCGCTACTCGCGACATTGGCTAAAAGGCACATAAAGAACGACTGCATAAACAGCATTCCTAACGGCCTGATATGCCTGAAAGGCGGCGACCTCTCGGCAGAAACAAAGCAGTTTGGCAGTAACGTCATCGAAACCGACCTATCATTGTACTTTGAGGAGGATTTCTTCAAAACAAAAAAAGTGATATACGTAAGTCTATGAAAATACAGGCATTCATATTCAACCCTTTCGCCGAAAACACTTATGTAGTGTGGGACGAAACTTCACGCCATGCAGCCATCATCGACCCGGGATGCAACAGCGAAAGAGAGAAATCTCTGTTGACCGACTTTATACGCAACAACAATCTTGAGATAAAGCATCTGCTAAACACGCATATGCACATCGATCATTCTGCCGGAAATGCGTTCATTGAAGACCGCTTCGATATCGCAGCATCGTGCCACCCAGCCGACGCATATCTTGCAGGACATCTCACTCAGCAAGCACAGATGTTTGGTTTCCCATACTCAGGCAAGGACATTGACATCAAGAATCCTTTGAGCGACGGGCAAACGCTCAACGTTGCCGACTCCGAATGCCGCGTTCTACACATTCCCGGGCATACAAAAGGACATTCTGCATTTTATTTTCCAAATCACGATTTAGTATTCTCGGGCGACGCCCTCTTCCATTTGAGCATCGGAAGAACTGATTTTCCCGGCGGCGACTATTCCACACTGATAGAAAGCATTGAGAATAAATTGTTGACACTCCCTCGGCAAACAATCGTCTTGCCAGGACACGGAGAGAAGACAAGCATCGGCTTCGAGCAGACAAGCAACCCTTATTTATAAGGCTGCGGCGTCCATAGACAACATCAACAGTCGATCATACTTTTCACAATCGGTCGCAATCCGCTGACGAAGCACTCCACGGCAATCACCATCAAGATGAGCCCCATAAGGCGCATCATCACATTATTGCCCGTTTCGCCAATAATCTCAACCAAACGCGTTGAAGCCTTCAAGATAAGATATGTGATTAAGAACACAACCGCAATGACCGTGACAAGCCCCGCCACATAGAGAGGCGTCCGTGCATCCTCCATCAACACGATACCATTGGCAATACCGCCAGGACCACACAACATCGGTATGGCAAGCGGGGTAATCGAAATGTCGTCGGCATATTCTTTTATTTCGGTGTCGGCAAGTTTCATCCGAGTAAACTTTGCTTGCAGCATATCCCAACCGATCTTAAAGATAACAATTCCACCAGCCAAACGAAATCCATTGGTCGACAAGCCGAACACCATAAACAAGAAACGTCCGAACACGGTAAACGAGACAAGCGTCAAAAAGGCTATCACCGTCGACTTGCGCACTATCTTCTTGCGTTGAACATCGCCCATACTTTGCGTCATGGTCAAAAACACGGGCATTATACCCAACGGATTGACCAACGTGAAAAACGACGTAAAACACAATAAAATATATGTCCAAAAATTACCGTCCATAATTCGTTACACTTTGTATAAAAAAAGTGGCAGAGAAAAACTCTCCGCCACCATATAGAAGCCACATCAAAGAGTGTGCTGAAACTCCGATAGACAGGATTTGAGTATTCTCCCTCTGCTGTAATCCTCCGGTCTTTCGACATCCTTACGGATTGAGGCCCGCCATTAGAGAAAGAAAAAGTCTCGGCATTTCTAAATTATTTGATGAGTTTCCCAATCTGCTTTGATGTGGTTTTATCTCTTTCTCTACTGCAAATTTAGTAATTTTATTCTGACCATCCAAATATCCGGGCAATAAAAAAGTCTCAATTTCTTGAGACTTTTTTTATTATTTCCCTCGCAGCGAATTAGGCGTTCTTAACCTTCTCTACGATAGCCTTGAAAGCAGCAGGATTGTTAACTGCGAGGTCAGCAAGGACCTTGCGGTTGATTTCGATTCCCGCTTTGTGGATAAGACCCATCAACTTAGAGTATGACAAATCTTCTAAGCGAGCAGCTGCATTGATTCTCTGAATCCACAATGCTCGGAAATTGCGTTTTTTGTTCTTACGGTCACGATAAGCGTAAGTCAAACCCTTTTCCCAAGTATTCTTGGCTACAGTCCACACATTCTTGCGGCAACCATAATAACCTCTCGTGAGTTTGAGAATTCTTTTTCTTTTAGCTCTTGATGCTACGTGATTTACTGATCTTGGCATTTTTTCTTAAATTTTTGAATGTCAGCGGCATTTCTGCTCTTTGGGCTAAACATTCGGTTAATAAAAATATAAAATGTTGTAATTAAAAGTACGAAACTTTACCCACTATCTGATTGCAAGCAAATCGCGAAGGTTGCGAGTATCGGCTGCAGTCAATGTAGCAAAGTGACCGAGGTTTCTCTTCTGCTTTTTAGTCTTCTTCGTAAGAATGTGACTTTTATAAGCATGTTTTCTTTTAATTTTTCCTGATCCGGTAAGGGCAAACCTCTTTTTGGCACCGGAATTAGTCTTAACCTTTGGCATCTTTTTTTCTTTTTAAATTACTATTTTATTTATTGCTTAAAGCCTTATTTTTTCTTGGGAGTCAGCATTATTATCATACGCTTTCCTTCCAATACAGGCATCTGCTCTACCTTGCCATACTCTTCCAAATCATTGGCAAAGCGAAGCAACAACACCTCTCCTTGTTCCTTGAACAAAATCGAGCGGCCACGGAAGAACACATACGCCTTCACTTTTGCGCCTTCCTGCAAGAAGCCCATCGCATGCTTCAACTTGAAATTGTAATCGTGGGCATCGGTTTGTGGTCCGAATCTGATTTCCTTAACGACTACCTTAGTTGATTTCGACTTCTGCTCCTTCAACCGTTTCTTTTGCTGATACAAAAATTTCTGATAGTCAAGCACCCTGCACACTGGCGGCTCTGCATTCGGAGAAATCTCAATAAGATCCAGTCCCTGATTCTCCGCAATCTGCAATGCCTGATGTAGTGTATACACTCCTTGCTCTACGTTGTCACCGACCAAACGAACTTCCTTTGCGCGGATTTGTCCATTGATTGGATATCCCTCTTTCTTGGAATTCTTCGGGTCGTTTCTGCGTTGTGGAGCAAATTTCGGTGCCCCTCCTATTGGTGTTTTTGCCATTCAGTTGTATTAATATTTTGTAAGTTCTTCCATTTCATGGAGAAAATTCTCGGCAAAGGTAGAGATTTTTACCGAACCTTTATCGCCCTCGCCCTGTTTTCTTACAGAAATTTCACCATTATTAACTTCTTTTTCGCCAACAACCAGCATATACGGAATATGTTTCAACTCATTGTCGCGAATTTTCTTTCCAATCTTCTCATTTCGATTGTCGACAGTGGCGCGGATATCGCTCTTTGCCAATTCCAAACGGACTTTGTCGGCATAGTCGTTGAATTTCTCGCTAATCGGGAGAATTACCGCCTGCTCCGGAGCCAGCCATAACGGCAAGTTGCCAGCTGTGTGCTCAAGCAAAACAGCCACGAAACGCTCCATCGAGCCAAATGGCGCACGGTGAATCATCACCGGACGGTGTTTCTGATTGTCAGAGCCAGTGTATTCCAGCTCAAAACGCTCTGGCAAATTGTAATCCACCTGAATCGTGCCAAGCTGCCATCTGCGGCCAATCGCATCCTTTACCATAAAGTCGAGCTTAGGGCCATAGAACGCCGCTTCGCCATATTCAATTCTCGCAGGCAAGCCTTTTTCATGGCAAGCCTCGATAATAGCCTGTTCGGCTTTTTCCCAGTTGTCTTCCGATCCGATATACTTCTCACGATTCACCTTATCGCGCAATGAAATCTGAGCCTCGAAGCTTTCAAACTTCATAGCCTTGAACACGATAGAGATGATATCCATCACTCTGAGGAACTCATCCTTCACCTGGTCTGGGCGGCAGAAAATATGGGCATCGTCCTGCGTGAAACTTCTCACGCGAGTCAAGCCGTGGAGCTCGCCACTCTGCTCATAACGGCAAACCGTACCGAACTCTGCGATTCTCAACGGAAGCTCGCGATATGAGTGCGGCGAATTCTTGTAAACCTCACAGTGGTGAGGGCAGTTCATAGGCTTCAAGAAATATTCCTCGCCTTCCTCTGGAGTGTGGATGGGTTGGAATGAGTCTTTGCCATATTTTGCATAGTGTCCGGAGGTCACATAAAGCATCTTGTTTCCAATCGGCGGAGTGATGACTTCTTTGTAGTCATAGCCACGCTGTATCTTGCGCAAGAAGTCCTGCAGACGCAAACGGAGGTCTGTTCCTTTCGGTAGCCACATTGGCAAACCTTTGCCCACCTTTTCCGAGAACATGAACAGCTCCATATCCTTGCCGATTTTACGGTGGTCGCGTTTCTTGGCTTCTTCAAGCATCACAAGATACTCGTCAAGCATAGATTTTTTCGGGAAAGAAATGCCATACACACGAACCAACTGGTTGCGCTTCTCATCGCCTCGCCAATATGCGCCAGCCAAAGAAAGTACCTTTACAGCCTTTATAGCACCCGTGTTCGGGATATGCGGGCCACGGCACAAATCCGTAAACGCACCCTGCGTATAAGTAGTAATCGAGCCGTCTTCAAGCTCGCTGATAAGCTCGCATTTGTATGTTTCGCCTCTGTCGCCGAACATTTTCAACGCGTCGGCCTTTGAGATATCTTTACGCACCACCGCTTCTTTTCTTGAAGCAAGCTCCTGCATTTTCTTTTCAATTTTGGCAAAGTCGGCGCTTGTGATTGTGTTTTCTCCTGGATCTATATCATAATAGAATCCGTTCTCAATCGCCGGACCGATACCGAATTTAACGCCTGGATACAACTCCTGCAGAGCCTCGGCAAGCAAGTGTGCCGATGTATGCCAAAACGCATGTTTTCCCTCTGGGTCATCCCACTTGAAAAGTTTGATTTCCGCGTCGTTTACAATTGGACGTGTCAAATCCCATTCTTCACCATTGACCGTTGCAGCGAGCACGTCTTTTGCGAGTCGCTGACTGATTCCTTCCGCAATCTGAAGCGGCGTTACGCCAGCCTCGAATTGCTTGCTGCTTCCATCTGGAAATTTAATATTCATAATTTTTCTGTTTTTTAATCATTGCATAAATACAACTAACGCATGATTCGGCTGCAAAATTACTCATTTTATCAGTATGGCAAATATATTTGGTCTTTTTTTTTAAGCCCCGCCTTATCATTTTGAGTTACGCCTCATCCGTTTAATCAAATTATACGACGACATTATTCCGAGTTCTCCCGCGCGACTCAAGTCAGCCATACCCTTGTCGAAATTGCCCATACGGAAAAAAGCTATTCCCCGATTGTAATAAGCCTCTCCGAAATCCTGCTTTATCTCAATCGCCTTTGTATAGCAACTTATCGCCGAAGTGTAGTCGTCACGCATATAAAACAGATTGCCCTTGTTGAAGTATGCATATATCAGGCGCGGCGACAGCTCAACCGCCTTGTCGTAGTCTGCCACGATCTCTGCATATCTTGCATTTTCAGCCATTATGTCATCCCTATTGCTTTTTTCCGACGACACCCTTCTGCTCCGCTCTTGCGCCTCGCGGGCACACGCCTTGACAAAATATGCCAATGCGAAACGCGGACTCAATTTAACCGCCTCCGACAAATCCTGTATCGCGGAATCATAATTCTTCACCATCATATAGCTTATCGCTCTGCCGAAATAGTCCACAGCACGCTTGTCGCCGTTGTTGAGCAACGCCGTATAGTGGCGTATCAGTTCAAACTGTTTTTCAATCTCCTGCTCAATTAATTTATGTTCGGCATTTGTCATAAACAGCCGGTCTCTTAGATACAGGCTGGAGTTAAGCTCGTCCAACTCTTTCTGATAGAAGGCATCCGTCCTAAGCTCCGTAGTTCTGTCATAATAACTCAACACATACGAATCCTCCACCCTCACAGGTATATCGTAATTCTGTATCTTGCCTCGGTATTTATTGTCGTATTCAGGTTTCACATCATGCTTCTCATCAACAGTCTCAAGCGAAGTGAGCCGCTTCATGACATCTTCTGGATTTTCCTCCGCATAGTCGTCTTTCCGCTTATCGTCAGTGTCCGCCACAATATGCCGGCGCTCCTCATGCCGGCGCTGCATATCCCGCGATTTGTTGTAATCACGCTCACCGCCTTTCATATCGCCCATCATGCGCTTGCATTCGCCCCTTGCAAAATACAGCGCCGACAGATACGGATACTTTCCTATCACCTTATCGTAGTCAGCGATGGCTTTTCTATATTGGCGCAGCTGCTGATAAAGCACCGCCCTGTTGTAGACCGCCTTGTCATTGTCGGGTTCCATACTGATAACGGCCGTGAAATCTTCTATAGCCTTATTCACATCTTGCACCTCCATCCTCAGAAGACCTCGGTTGAACCTTGCCGTCACATTTTCAGGATCCAATCCTATCGCATAGTCGAAATCAGCCATCGCCCCGAAATAATCCTCCAAATTATATTTAAGATACGCCCTGTTTATAAACAGCCCCGCCTCCTTCGGTGAAAGTTTGACCGCCGCATCCAAATCTTTCACCGCAGCTTCGCAATCCTTACTTTTTCCATAATGTATATCCGCCCTCATAAGGTATGCTTCAATCGTGTTGGCATTCAGCTCCAAACATTTGTCAAGGTCGGGCAGTGCCGCCAACGAATCTTTTTCGGCCAGACACAACTGCGCACGTCCGAGATAGCCTTTGTCGTATTTCGGGAACTTCTGCAACAACTCGTCATATGCCGCATGCGAGTCGCCAAACTCCCCGGCGTTCTGCAACGCTATTGCCTTATTAAGCATAAACACCTTATTCTCAGGCAAGAACTCCAATCCTTTATCATAATCCTTCACCGCATCAAGATATTTTCCCGTCTGCAACCTCGACAAAGCCCTGACCTCATAGGCGTCCACAACAAACGGATTGCGGTCGATAGCCATCGTGCAATCCGCCTCCGCGCCACTATAGTCTTCAAGATAGAATTTGGCAAGTCCTCTAAAAAAATACGGATCGGCAAGATAAGGTTTAACCTTTATCACTTGGTTGAAGTATTGTATTGAAAGAAGATAGTCCTCAAAATAAAGCGCATTTCTACCAATTGTCAGCAACCGCTCCGTGTTCAATTGGCAAACGCCAGTCAAAGAGGTCACCGACAATATTAAAATCAATAAAAAACTTCGTATATACCTATAATTGTTCATAATAATATCCAGATTGACTGCAAATGTAATCCAAAATCGCCAATAAATGCGTATCTTTGCAAGAGAAGATAGCAGGCTGTTTGTGTTTTTTATTATTTCATTCGACAATTTATAGACCCTTATATGGAGAAACTACAACACATTGTGATAATCGGAGGCGGTTTTGCCGGACTCAATTTGGCAAAGGAACTTGACAAGAATAAATTCAGAGTCACCATTTTGGACAAAAACAATTTTCATAGTTTTCCACCGCTTTTCTATCAAATAGCATCTTCCGGACTTGAGCCGAGCAGCATATCCTTCCCGTTCCGTCGGGAAATGAGACGTCTCAAAAATACCAATTACCACTTCGGCGAGGTTTTGGAAATCGACAGCAAGAACTCAACCGTCCGCACGCAATTTGAGACAATCAAATATGACCAATTGGTAATCGCTTCCGGAACGACCAACAACTTCTTCAACCAGCCGGAACTGAAGGAAAAAGTGCACACGCTCAAATCCACCGCTGAGGCTATACGCCTGCGCAACGAAATTCTCGACCGACTTGAACGCGCTTGCATCACCACCGACCGCGAACGCAGACGCCAACTGTTAAGTTTTGTCGTTGTGGGCGGCGGACCTTCTGGCGTTGAGGTTGCCGGCGCGCTCGGCGAGATGAAACGATATATCCTAAACAAAGAGTATCCCGAAATCGACATTGACGATGTCAGAGTGATTCTGATTGAGGGCACTGACCGCTTTCTCCGCACAATGAGCGAAAGAGCGTCACACGATGCAAAAGTCTACTTGGGGCATCTCATGATTGAGACCAGGCTAAACTGTATGATGAAGTCGTATGAAAACAATGTACTTCACCTGTCGACCGGCGAGGAAATCTATTGCGAGACGCTGATTTGGACAGCAGGTATCACAGGCAATAAAATCAATGGCATCTGCGATGATTCAATCACCCGCGGAAACCGCTACATTGTTGACTCAAACTGCAAAATAAAGGGATACGACAACATCTATGCCCTTGGCGACATCGCCTATCTGGAAGACGAGTCGCATCCCAACGGATACCCGCAAGTGGCACAGGTTGCAATACAGCAAGCAAAACATCTTGCCAAGCAGCTCAACACCGGAGCCGACACGGCGTTTAAATATGTCGACAAAGGCTCTATGGCTACAATTGGACGAAATCGCGCAGTGTGCGATTTGAAGTTTGCATATCTCTACGGACGTCCTGCATGGGCGACATGGATGTTCATCCATCTCATATCGATACTCGGCATGAGAAACAAGGTCAACGTATTGATAAATTGGGTTTGGGCATATTTGTTCTACACCACATCATTGCGTTTGCTTATACGCCCTGTTAAATATCCCATCAGAAAACATTGGATTGATGAATAAATTTATGAATATCAAATACAGCTTATCCGCCATCCTCCTTTCCTCATTTATGCTTTTTGGGGCGGAGGCATTCTGCGAGACTCCAGAATCTGGAGTCAGACAATCCAATAGGGTTGCCTACAGCACATCTGCCAACACTCAAGTTTCCGGCAGCCGCATCTATGGCGAATGGATAATTCTCTCCGCCAACGGAAGAGATATGAATCTGCGCGACTCCGCGCCCTACATTGACATAAACGCCTCCGACGGCAAAATCTATGGTGATGTGGGAGGAAATGTTGTCAATGCGTGCTTCGAGATTCCGGAGAGAGGCCACATCTCGGTGTCCGAGATAGAAATGACTCATCTACCAAGTGCATATATCCGCGAAGAGGACGATATAAAAACCGGATTGGGCGATGCCTGCTCATACACTATAACTAAAAAGAAGAACGACATTTATTATCTCGACCTTCTCGACAAGCGCGGAAATATTGTTGTCCATGCCAAACGCCACAATGCCGACGTCATGACAGGAATGTGGAGAATAGACAAAATCAACGGCAATGAAATCGAAGACAGCAATCTTGAAATTGTTGTCGACGTTCCGGAATTGAAGATTCATGGCAAAACCGGTTGCAACATTTTCAACGGCGACATCGGATTGGACCGCAACAAAGACTGGTTCATACAGTTCCAAAACATCATTGTCTCCAGAATGAAGTGTGAAGACAGCAAGATGGCTGTTGAACGCGACTTTATGGTTGCATTGGAAGAGACGGAAATCATAAAGCGTGAAAACGGAGGGAAGACAATACGTCTCCTTGACAGAAACAAAAAAGAGGTTTTACTCCTCAAACGCATTCAACAATAAAACGCAACAATGGACTTCAAAATTGAATCTGCATACAAACCGACAGGCGACCAGCCGCAGGCCATTGAGGAATTGTGCGACGGGCTTAAGAACGGAGCCGACTACCAAACCCTTCTGGGCGTCACTGGTTCCGGCAAGACCTTCACGATGGCAAACGTAATCGAACGAGTCAATCGTCCGACTTTGATTTTGTCGCACAACAAAACGCTTGCCGCCCAGTTGTATGCTGAATTCAAATCGTTTTTCCCAAAAAACGCTGTCCATTATTTCGTTTCCTACTACGACTACTACCAACCCGAGGCATACATTCCATCGTCCGACAAATATATCGAGAAGGACTTGATGATAAACGATGAGATAGACCGTTTGCGTCTTGCCGCAACGACAGCTCTATTGTCGGGCAGACGCGATGTGGTTATCGTTTCATCCGTGTCGTGTCTGTACGGCATTGGCAATCCGGAGGACTTCGACAAGAACGTAGTAGAAATAAAAGTGGGACAAAAAATAGCCCGCAACGTCTTTCTACGCAACCTTGTCGACTCGCTCTACTCCCGGACAGAGATGGAGCTGGGTCGCGGGCAGTTTCGTGTTAAAGGAGACACTGTTGACCTGTATCTGGCATATGAGGAAATCATAATACGCATCATCTTCTGGGGCGATGAAATCGAATCCATATCATCGCTCAATCCGGAAACGATGGAAACGGAACTACAGCTTGAAGGATATAAGATTTTCCCGGCAAACATCTTTGTTTCCACAAAAGAACGCACAGCATCAGCCATACACCAAATCGAGTTGGATTTGGGCAAACAAATCGACATGTTCCGCAACGAAGGCCGTGAGGTCGAGGCCAAACGGCTTTACGAACGTGTGACCTACGACTTGGAGATGATGCGGGAAGTGGGCTATTGCTCCGGCATAGAAAACTATTCCAGATATTTCGACGGGCGTCTGCCAGGCGTGCGTCCATTCTGCCTGCTTGACTATTTTCCAAAAGATTTCTTGACAATAATCGACGAAAGCCACGTCACGATTCCACAGATTCGCGCCATGTACGGAGGCGACATTTCAAGAAAAATGAACCTTGTTGAATACGGTTTCAGGCTGCCTGCGGCAATTGACAACCGTCCGCTGAAATTCGAGGAATTCGAGGAAGCCACGCATCAGACTATATATGTCAGCGCCACTCCGGCAGAATATGAATTGAACAAATCTGAGGGCGTGATTGTAGAACAATTAATCCGCCCGACCGGATTGCTCGACCCAAAAATTCTTGTCCGTCCGTCAAAGGGTCAGATTGACGACCTTCTCGAGGAGATTCATCTGCGCATTGAGCGCAATGAGCGCGTGCTGGTGACAACTTTGACAAAACGCATGGCGGAAGAGCTGTCCAGCTACCTAACCAAACTCGACATCAACTGCGCGTATATCCATTCAGACGTTGACACTATGGACCGCATTCAGATTCTCGACAATTTGCGGGCTGGAGAAATTGATGTGCTCATAGGCGTAAACCTGCTCCGTGAGGGACTGGACCTTCCGGAAGTGTCGCTGGTTGCAATAATCGACGCCGACAAAGAAGGCTTCCTTCGCTCACACCGTTCGCTGACACAGACCGTAGGACGCGCCGCACGAAACCTTAACGGCACTGTTATAATGTATGCCGACAAAATTACAGAATCCATGCAGCAGACAATCGACGAGACGGAACGCCGCAGGGCAATACAGCTTCAATACAACGAAGAGCATGGAATCACCCCTCAGGCAATTGTCAAAGAACGCATCCGCGTTGTCGGAGTCGACAAGAAGGAGGAGTCGGAAAACAAGCAAAAGAAGTCTACTCCTAAAAAGGCGACATCAAGCATTTACGACATTGACTCCTTACATCATATCGCCGCCGACCCTGTCGTTGCATACATGTCGAAAGACAATCTCGAAAAAGCAATCGAGAAAACGAAAGCCGATATGGTTGCCGCCGCAAAGAATATGGACTTCATCACCGCCGCTCAATTACGGGATGAGATGATTCGACTGGAGGACAAACTAAACGAGATGAAATGACAGAACAATCACCACATAAACAAAACAAACCTCTTTGGCTGCCTACAACCAAAAAGGAAATTGAACGGCTGGGATGGGACCACATCGACGTGATTCTATTCTCCGGCGACGCATACATCGACCATCCGTCAATGGGCTGCGCTGTCTTGGGACGCATCCTCGAGCACGAAGGCTACAATGTGGCAATCGTGCCTCAACCGAACTGGCAAGACGACCTGCGCGACTTTAAAAAGCTTGGAGCCCCGCGACTGTTCTTCGGCGTTTCCGCCGGCGCAATGGACTCCATGGTGAACCACTATACCGCTGCGCGCAGACGACGCAGCGACGACGCCTATACCCCCAACGGACGCCATGGCGCACGCCCCGACTATCCGACAATCGTCTACACTCAGATTCTGAAACGTCTGTTTCCCGACACCCCCGTTGTTGTAGGAGGCATTGAGGCTTCGCTACGCCGCGTGTCGCACTACGACTATTGGGCAGACCGGCTGCGTCCTTCAATTCTTACGGAATGCGGAGCCGACATGCTCATATACGGCATGGGTGAACGTCCCATTGTCGAACTGTGCAAACGATTGGAGAACGGAAGCGACATCCACGACATTGACGACATTCGCCAAACTGTCGTTTTGAAGAAAAACAGCGACATTCCGAAACAATCCGAGACAGACGTTGTGCTGCATTCTTTCGAGCAATGTCTGAAGAGCAAAAAACATCAGGCCGAAAACTTCAAGCATATCGAAATAGAGTCCAACCGTTGGAACGGCAACACCATTTGGCAAGCCACAGGCAATGTGACGGTAAAGGTCAACCCCATGTATCCGCCAATGACACAAGCGGAAATGGATAAGTCGTTCGACCTGCCCTACACCAGAATGCCACATCCCCGCTACAACGGAAAAAGGATTCCCGCCTATGAGATGATCCGGCATTCCATCAACATGCACCGCGGATGCTTCGGTGGCTGTGCATTCTGCACCATTTCTGCACATCAAGGCAAATTCATCTCGTCCCGAAGTCAGAAATCAATTGTCGACGAGGCTAAAGTGGTTGCACAGATGTCGGACTTCAAAGGTTACATCTCCGACCTTGGCGGGCCATCGGCAAACATGTACGACATGCACGGCCACGACCTTGACATTTGCAAGAAATGCCAACGCCCGTCGTGCCTGCACCCTGCCCCTTGCAAAAATCTCAACAACGACCACCAACGTCTGCTTGATGTATACCATGCCGTCGACAGTCTGCCAGGAATCAAGAAATCGTTCATCGGCAGCGGTGTGCGCTACGACCTTGCATTTGCAGAAAACCGCAATGCCAAAGTAAACCAATCAAACCGAAGATATCTGGAGGAACTGATTGTAAAGCACGTTTCCGGACGGCTGAAAGTAGCGCCGGAACACACATCCGACACCGTGCTGAACTGCATGCGCAAACCGTCATTCAATTTGTTCCGTAAGTTCAACAAACTTTTTGATGCACTCAATGTAAAATACGGACTACGGCAGCAACTGATTCCTTACTTCATTTCCTCGCATCCGGCATGCAGGGAGACAGACATGGCTGAGCTTGCCGCCATCACCAAGAAACTGAACTTTCACCTGGAACAGGTGCAGGACTTCACTCCAACACCTATGACTTTGGCGTCTGAAATCTACTACACGGGCTACCACCCATACACGCTGCAGCCCGTGTTTACAGCCAAAACGCCAAAAGAAAAAGAAGCTCAGCGTCAATACTTCTTCTGGTATAAAAAAGAGTTTGCCGCCGACATCCGCCGGTCGCTGATTCGCCTGGGAAGAAAAGATCTCATCGCTGAGCTTTTCGGTTCACAACGTCAATACGAAAGCAAATTTCAGAACAACAAACATAAAAAGAATTTTTAAATGAACTTTAACAAGACAATCATGGCAGCTTCCATCTTAGCCGTCGCATCGACGGTTGCAAACGAAGCGACAGGCGCGGAAATAATCTCGCGTCCGGATTTCAAAGTTGTCGACGGAAAGATGACTCCAGAGCTCATGGAGGCATTCGGCCGCGTAACCGACCCACAAGTTTCCCCCGACAAGAAAAAGATTCTCTACAACGTCGAGTTCATCAGCCTTAAGGCCGACAAGGGCAACAAGGAATTGTGGACAATGAACATTGACGGAAGCAATCCTCAAAAAATCACCAACACCGCAGAAAGCGAGGTTGGCGCTGTTTGGATCAAAAACGGCACAAAGATTGCGTTCCTTTCATCCACCGACGACGGAATGCAGCTTTTCACTATGGATCCAAACGGAGAAAACCGCAAACAAATTTCCAATGTTGAAAAAGGCATCGACGGTTTCTTGTTCTCCCCCGACGAGACAAAGATTCTGCTCATCCGCAACATCAAATATGGTAAAGCGTCGACCGACGTGTATCCTGACCTTGACAAAGCCGATGTGAAAATTGTCGACGACCTGATGTATAAACACTGGGACCACTGGGTTACCGAAATTCCGCACCCATTTATTGGCAACGTGTCGGAAGACGGAATCTCCGACATTGTAGACATCATGGAGGGCGAGCCTTATGAATGCCCGATGCTTCCGTTCGGTGGCACTGAATCATTCTCCTGGTCTCCTGATTCAAAAACAATCGCCTACTCTTCTCGCAAGAAGACTGGCATGGAATACAGTCTCTCCACAAATTCCGACATTTATCTGTACAATCTCGAGACTAAAGAGACCAAGAACCTCACCGAGGGAATGATGGGCTACGACACAAACCCTACATTCTCTCCCAAAGGCGACAAACTCGCATGGTTGTCAATGGAACACGACGGATATGAGTCAGACAAGAACCGCATATTCGTCCTCGACATCAAGACGGGCGTAAAAACCGACCTCACAGAAAACTGGGACTACACAGCCCTTTCGATAGCGTGGAATCCAAACGGCAAGGCAATCTATTTCATCGCCCCATACCACGGACCGTCACCGATTTTCTCAATCGACGTCAAGACCAAGAAGGTTGAAACTATCGCCGACCAGATGTGCGACTATGCAACTCTTGCTCCTGTAGATGAGAAAAGAGTGGTTGCCCTGCGCCACTCATTGGAGTATCCTAACGAAATCTTCATTGTCGACAAGAAAAGCGACAAGCAATTGACAAACGTCAACACAGACCTCCTCAACCAACTCTCTCCTGTAACCGTGGAGAAAGTGATGGTGCCTACAACCGACGGCAAAGAGATGCTCACATGGGTAGTGCTCCCTCCGAACTTTGACCCCAACAAGAAATACCCAGCCCTTCTTTACTGTCAAGGTGGTCCGCAACAGGCAGTGAGCCAATTCTGGAGCTACCGTTGGAACTTCCGTCTGATGGCATCGCAAGGCTATATCGTCATTGCGCCAAACCGTCGTGGTCTTCCAGGATTCGGCACAGAATGGAACGCACAGATTTCAGGTGACTATGGTGGTCAGAACATGAAGGACTACCTTTCGGCTGTCGACTATGTAAAACAACGTCCATATGTTGACGCCGACCATATCGGCGCCACAGGCGCAAGTTATGGCGGATTCTCCGTTTATTGGCTTGCCGGACATCACGACAACCGTTTCGCCGCGCTCTTTGCCCATGCCGGTATTTTCAACGCTGAGTCACAATATCTTGAAACTGAAGAGATGTGGTTTGCAAATTGGGATCTTGGAGGAGCATTCTGGGACAAAAACAACGCCGTCGCACAGCGCACGTATGCCAACTCACCGCACAAGGCCGTTGACAAATGGACCGCTCCAATCATGATTTCTGTGGGAGAAAAGGACTATCGCATTCTTGCCTCGCAAGGAATGATGGCATTCAACGCTGCTAAACTTCGAGGCATTCCTACGCGCATGCTTGTCTATCCAAACGAGAACCACTGGATTCTCAAGCCTCAGAACGCTCTTTTGTGGCAACGCGAATTCTTCGGATGGTTTGACAAATGGCTCAAAACTGACAAATAGTCAACACACAGCATTGCATTTAACGGCGAAGGTGTCAATACACCTCCGCCGTTTTTCTTTTGGCACAAATTTTGCCAAATCGTTTATATATACTTACCTATAAACTTAAACGATTATGTATTTTATACTATTCATCGCAATCGCAGTGGCAAGTTATGCCGTGCAGGCTTCTCTTAAAAGCAAATTTAGCACCTATTCGAAAACGCCTTTAAGCAACGGAATGACTGGCGCTCAAGTAGCAGAAAAAATGCTGCGCGACAATGGCATCAACAACGTGAAAGTAACACAGATAGAAGGACAACTGACCGATCATTACAATCCAGCCACATTGACCGTCAATCTTAGCCGCAATGTGTACTACGGCAGCGGCGGCCGTTGCCGCCCACGAATGCGGCCACGCCGTGCAGCATGCCACAAAATATTCTTTTCTTCAACTGCGGTCCAACCTCGTGCCTGCGGTTAGTTTTGCATCAAACGTAATGCCGTGGATACTGCTTGCAGGAATTGTGCTTCTCAACATCTTCCCCGGGCTTCTGTTGTTCGGCATCGGCTTGTATGCACTCACCACACTGTTCTCTTTTGTCACACTCCCTGTTGAAATCAATGCCAGCCAGCGGGCTATGGCATGGTTAAGCAACGCGGGTATCACATACGGGCAAACCACAGCACAGGCAAAAGACGCGCTGAAATCAGCCGCCTACACCTACGTTGTCGCAGCTCTCGCAAGTCTTGCCACGCTTATCTACTATATTTTCATTTTTCTTGGCCGTCGCGACTAATATGCGACTACAACATAGCCGGCAAGCGACAAATTAGTCCAAATTGATATGAAAAACAAATTATTTGCACTACTTTTGTGCAACGATTTAAAGATTATATAAAAATGGCACAGAAACCATCCATACCAAAAGGAACGCGCGACTTCTCCCCTGCGGAGATGGCAAAGCGTAATTACATATTCGACACAATCAAACAAGTTTTCGCACTTCACGGATTCCGACAGATTGAAACCCCGGCGATGGAGAATCTCTCCACCTTAATGGGCAAATACGGAGAAGAAGGCGATAAACTGCTTTTCAAAATACTCAACTCCGGAGACTTCCTCAAGAACGCATCGGACGAACAACTGCTTGACCGCAACTGTCCGCGATTGACATCCGCACTCTGCGAAAAGGGGTTGCGCTACGACCTTACGGTGCCATTTGCCCGCTTCGTGGTTCAACACCGCGGCGAACTGCAATTCCCGTTCAAGCGATTCCAGATTCAGCCAGTATGGCGCGCCGACCGCCCTCAAAAAGGACGCTATCGCGAATTCTATCAATGTGACGCCGACGTTATAGGCACCGACTCTCTGCTCAACGAAATTGACTTGCTGCAGATTATCGACGACGTGTTTCAACGCTTCGGCATAAACATCACCATAAAGCTCAACAACCGCAAAGTGTTGTCGGGCATTGCCGAAGTTATCGGCGAACCAGACAAGATTGTCGACATCACTGTGGCTATCGACAAAATCGACAAAATCGGCATCGACAATGTCAATGCCGAACTTCTTGAAAAAGGAATCAGCCAAGCCGCTGTTGACCAGTTGCAGCCATTGCTTACGCTTTCAGGTTCAAACAACGAGAAACTTGAGAGTCTGGAACAGTTGCTTGCCACTTCAGAAATCGGCAAAAAGGGTATTGAGGAACTGCGTTTCGTAATCGGTCAGACTGATGAAATCGGCATCAACGCCACTTTGGAACTTGACGTGTCGCTGGCACGCGGTCTGAATTACTACACCGGCACAATCATCGAAGTGAAAGCCAATGACGTGCAAATCGGCAGCATCACCGGCGGCGGACGCTACGACAACCTTACCGGCGTGTTCGGACTTCCAGGCGTGTCAGGCGTGGGCATTTCTTTCGGCGCAGACCGCATCTACGACGTGCTCAACCAGCTCGACCTATACCCAACAGGCACACAGGCTGGGACAACAGTGTTCTTCGTAAACTTCGGAGACAAAGAGGCAGCGGCTTCGCTCAAACATATCAAATCACTGCGTGCCGCCGGCATCTCTTGCGAGTTGTATCCAGAAACTGCCAAGATGAAAAAACAGATGGGATATGCCAACGACAACCACATCCCTTACGTGGCAATCATCGGCGAGACAGAATTGGAAAAAAGCACCGTCACACTGAAATGTATGGAAACTGGCGAGCAAGAAGAATTGACCATTCAGCAGATCATCGACAAGCTTAAATAGCCTCTACCCAATAGCTCAAAACAGAATGTCGACAATAAAATTTTTTATTGTCGACATTCTGTTTCCTAAAGGTTTGATACATCAGAAGCATCCCAACGGAAGTTTATCCAATTATCTCTTCGTGTATATACATAATGTATTTGTTCTATGTGCGACAATGTTGCGGTACTAAATAATCATCACATAGTCCGTTTTTAGTTAAGGGCAGCTCGCTCGATACACATATCTACCGCTCGCACCATGCTCAACAGCGGCGACCCTGTCGATATTTCCGTATGGAAATCCGACGGCTCTATCCTCGAACTCCGAAATTGTATCTCCCTGCGATACAATTTTTACGGAGGCTGGCGCAACGTAAAGTTACTTGCATCCGGCGAGTGCCGCAAAATCCGCGACTGCTGCATCTTCCGTGTCAACAACCTCGAAATATTTTTGTAGCCAAATCTTTACGCATATTCCGCTTAAAATGCGTAACTTTGTAAAAATATTCTTTTACAGCATCGGAATCTAAATTTCAACCGCAATGAAAACTATTATACGCATCTTCTTAATGTCGATTTTCTGCATATCTGCATTTTCTGCAAATGCGCAAATAAAGAATACGATTCTCGGTTCTACCCTTGGAAAATCTACTGAACAAACTGTGTTGCAAATGGTTCAAACTAAAGGATATGTTTATACAAAAACAACACAGACTATAACTTGTAATGACGTTAATTTTGCAGGGTACGGTTGGGAAAAGGTCGTTTTCTATTTTTACAAGAATACACTGTACAAGGTCGAATTTAAAGACCCATATGTCCCCTCAGAAAAACATATTAAATCATATAACAGACCTACTAAAAAGTACGATATTATGTCTACCATTAGTGAAGCCACTAAGAAAAAATATGTCGAATTTGATTCTGGTTTTGGGACTTATAAAGATGGTGTAACTAAGTTGGAATTAAGCTTCGGCTTTACGATGACGTATGAAGATATTAAATTAGCTAAAAAGCTAACTGAAGATTCCATGGAAGACATTTAATTTTATATATATCTTCTGCGTCTTTTCGCTAACCTCATACGGTCCATAACTTTGCTGAAAAATCAGCATCGTTATGGACTTTTCTTTTTCAGACCTCAATTACAACTCCGTTGAAACACTGCCGGGCTATGAAGCCAGAGCCGCGTTTACGGTCAACTCGGCAACGGTCTTCCGCGAAGACGTTGACATCGTGCCGACCATCGTTGACGATAAGCTCTCATACGTTCCGTGGGGCGGCGACAATCAGATGCCGTTCGACTTGCTCGCGCTCGTCGAGAAAGATGAAACACTGGCAACCTGCCAATGTTTCAACGCCGAGGTCTGCTACGGATCCGGGCTGCAATATTGCACCTCCGAAGCCTCCGCAAAGGTCAAGAATGATGTCGAGGACTTCCTCCTTGACAACGACCTTGCCGCTTACTTTCTCGGCATCTGTCAGGACTTCAAGCACTTCGGCTTCGCCGTGTCAGTGCTTATTCTCAATGAGGACGGCACACGCATCGTGCGCTTGTTGAGAAAGGAAGCCTGTTATTGTCGCTTCACGCCTGCAGACGCTCACGGTCGTATTTCCAAAATCCTTTACGCCAACTGGCGCAAATCAATATCCGCTCGCGCAGATATTGAGGAAATCGACCTGCTCGACCCGTCAGCACCTTGGCGCGATCTGCAAGACAGACTCGCCAAAAAGTCGAAGACCCGCAAGTTTGCTATTGTCAGCCGAATCCCCACGGTCGACAGCACTTATTATCCTATCCCTTACTATGGCGCTCTGTTCCGCGGCAAGTGGTACAACATCAAGCAGCTCATTGGCATAGCCAAAGAAGCCAAGCTGAAAAATTCAGCCCCGATTAAGTACCAAATCGGTATACGGAGTAACATTGTACAGTGTTATTGTATAGAGACATACAAATACTTATTCAATGCAATCCTCATATAAATCCCCATATAAGAATTTTTATAGTATGGGGACAGAGAATTTCCCGTTTCGGCATCCTATTCCACTGCTAATATAGGATTTTATAGTGGAATAGGAAAAGTATTCTACTTCGTCCTAATTTAGGCTACGATAATGTGATTAAATTAGGGGTGTTGAGAAATGAATAGTCTGTATTCATTATTGCTCCATTGGAATAAAGAACGCCATGTTTTTCTACAATTCCGTGTTGGGCATGGATATGGCCGAATAGATGGGCTTTGAGATTCTGAAGTGATGGGAGCCTTTCAAGGATTTCCTCCGAGCCATAGTTGATGCCATCGTCGAAATCAAGGATTCCGTATGCAGGCGAATGAGTGATTAGAATGTCGGTATCTTCAGGAATACGTGCAAAGTTGCGGCTTTGGCAATCGGTTATGCAATCACTCATGAACATCGGGACTCCATAGAATTTCAGTCCGTCGATCTCGATGCCGGAATTGCAGAGATAATGCACATTGTCATCAAAACCGTCGATATTGGCTCCATAAAGGCAGTCGTCATGGTTGCCGCAGATGAAAATCTTGTGGCGATACGGTAAATCGCAGAACCAGTTGAGAAAGTCAATCGCTTCCTGCTCGCTACCGACCATGCAGAAATCGCCGGAATGAACCACTACATCAGCCTCAGGCAAATCCCTCAACCGCCGGTGGCATCCATGAGTATCAGAAAGATGAAGTATCTTCATTGGTTGACGAGGTCTTATATGGGAATATATAGATTCTCTGGGCAGTAGTTTCAGACGATATTTCGCCATACTCGGTTTTGATCTTTACAAGCGGTCGGACCACAACCTTGTCCCAGTCCCAATCCCATAGTTCCGATTTATATTCCTGAAAATCTTCCTCGCTTCGAGGTCCGTACTTATTAAAATCTTTTCGGAGAAAATCCACGGTCACAGGACCCACAACTTCGCATGGAACGAGCATTTCGTCTATGACGGCGAGGACACGTTGCCCAGGAGTGTATTCGCCGTCAGTCTGATAGTCCTCATCCTCGGGATTATGCCCACCTTCGTCATATTTCGAGTGCTCCGTGAAATCCGGATTATAGACAACATAAAGGAAATGAGCCATATCTTCGCCAGACTCTATGACATAGCCAAGCAAACGCTTTGGAGCATACACCACATGATGCAGAGCAGAATCGGCATCGTCCCACCACTGAAATTCGCCGAGAAATTTGTTATCAACCATCCACCACTGCAAGTTTTCAGGATTTTCGACGACCTCACAAGAATTGTCAGGCTCTTGAAACGCCATTACTTTGGCTGTGGTTGTATCGAATCCGGGGTCGCAGATAGCGGCGAACGATTCACCGTCTTCAAGCAGAATCACAGGCCATTTATCGCAGAACAGGTCTGCAAAACATCGCGGGTTATCGGTATGAATCGGAATTATCGCTTTCGGTTTGAGCATATCCAGCAGTCGGTCAAGACTTGCCATGTCGCAATGACCACTGGTATGCAAATACTCGTATTCCGTTCCAATCGATTGGGCAAGAGCGGGATTGTATGCAGCGTTTGAACGATCCTGATAACCACCCCACATCGAAAGGAAAGTCGTCCTTCCGTTTTTAGGAATTTTGGAAAGGAGTTTGTCGAATCTATCGTTGGCACGGGCAATCATGACAAAGCCATGTTCTTCGAGGAAATCACGGAATTTATCGGTTACTCTAAAATCAGCGCCATCGCGTTGAAGAACGATTGGTTCTCTTCCTTCGACATATTTGTATAGACGAGATTTGCCCCATATATTATCTCGACCGGCGACAATATCCATTATCCTCTTCTGATAAGCGTCAACATAGAATGGCAGATGAGCTTTCAATGCGGCATGATAGAGACCGAACATCCGGTCGATATTCGTTGACGAGAGATAGACGACATTATGTCGGGAGTCCCGAAACTTTGATTCAAATTCCTTTTGTAATTCCGGCTCTGATTTTGGAGTTGATGCAGGACGATTGACATTTGTAGCTTCACATATCACATAATCGACTTCACCAACATATTTCTCAATCACTTTCGGTAGTTTGCTGCTTCTGAAGCCATGCGTGCGGAAGTCGCCGGTATGAAACACTGACAATTTCTTTGCTTCTATACGAAATGCGTATGCATCGAATGCTGAATGATCGATGACAATAGGCATAATACTGAACTCGCCAAAAGAGAACTGTTCACCCGGAACGAAAGTTCTTACCGAGTCAAGACGTTCGGCTAAGGAGCGAGACTCCTCATCTACCGGGCTCAAATGCTCCGATAGTTCTTGCGCAATCTCCTTTGAAATCTTCCCCATGAAGATATGCAACTCTGATGGCAATTCAGTGATTTTGCCGATATGGTCGCCGTGATAGTGGGTGATCAGCAGAGCACTTTTTCGTAAATCTCCACAAGTCAGTCCATCTATCTCCAACTTTTTGTCAGACATAGGTGCGCCCGGTAACTGTTCTCCGTAATCGACAAACAGTTTCCACCCGTTGGACTCGTATTCGGTTACGCATCCTCCTATCTGATTGGAGCCGCGATGAACTGTGATTTTCATTTTTTAATTTCGGCTAAGAAAGTACCGGAAAACTTAAAATTATGTGTTTCTAAAAACTTCTGAGGGTTATAGTATAGGCTATGGCAATGCAACTTGAAATCAGTTCCGGGAATTTCAAGAATCTTGTCTTGGAATGTTTCGGTATTGCCTTCCGGCATTATTGTTACGACCTCTATATCGTATTTGTCTAAACATCTTGAATTTCTGTTCAGCTTGGTCTTATGCCCCATGAAAAATTCCATCCAGTCAGGTTGCCTTGTCAGCAACTCTGCTACAAATGTAGCATAAGTTATAGCCTGAGACATAGCAATTTCCTGACTTTCGGCAGGCTTGTTTTCGTCCTTGATTTCAATAACGCATAAACGTGTATGCCCCTTTTCAGAACTCTTTATACGCGCCAGCATATCAATACCCCCTCCACTATGTTCTGCATACGTTGGAATATGCGTACTGGCTTTTAAGGGAGTTGGCATCTGAAAAAAGTTTCCATGCAAAAGAACCGGCTGTATGTTGTGAAGGGTTTTCTCTGCACCTATCCTTTTACGGAATTCTTGAAGAAGTGCATTTTCTACTTCATGTTCAGGACTCTTTGTTTTGGTTTCTAAAGACAGATGTTTGAAAAACGCGCGGAATTTTGAAGCCTCTGCTGAATCCCAATCTACGACTACTTTATATTTTAGCGGACAAACTTTAATATCATGAGTTGTAGATTCCTCAACAACACATTGTAGTGTCACTTTGCCAGTTCTTCCAACTTTTACTTTGCCAACGTTCTGTCCTTTGAAACGAAGATAGTAGTTTTTTGTATTCCGATCTCCTACTGTCGTATAGACAGATAACCCCTGAGGTTTTGCAAAACCTTTGTCTGTTTTGTCAGGGTTCGACCAAATGTCAGAAAGGTATCCTTCATACCTTTCTTGCCATTCACTATTGGCCTTCAGTATTTCGAGGGTTTTATTTATTATATTTAGCATCTGATATGATTTAAGATAATTGCAAATTTAGTGATTTTCAGCGGGTTTACAAAACAGTTTGTAGTAATTCTCCATGCCAAGGATTGATTTTAGTCCATCCTCGGTGATGAAATCGCCCGTGTCTCCGGCGCAGGTATTCCATCTCGAAGTAATTGAAACGATTTTGTTTTCAGGGCTGAGTTCAACAGCGATGAGAGAATAACCGAAGCGGTCATGGGGAAAACCGTTGCCCGGGATACAAGGAATGTCCACCATTCTCCGTTACCACAGAAGTAGAAACGGTTGCCATTGACAGTATAGGCATTGAATGACTCTTCTGAAATAACGATACACCAAGATGTCATATCGAGATATTGACGATCCTCAGCATAACTCCCAATATAACTGACTGTATAGTCAAATTCAATCTTTGGCTCTTCAATTGGAGTAATCGGTGCCATTCCTATGATTTCACAAACCGTTTCAGAGGTAGCTTCATTGAAAGTGTTGTCGAAAAAGTCAAAACCGGGTGTTTGATCAAGGACCTTTAGAATAAGTCGCACACGGCTTACATCATCAGGATTGTTGATGTCGATAAGTCCCGCAAGATTCCATTTCAAAATACCGATAGCAAATTTTGACAGGCGGCTCTTCAGTTCAGGAAACAATGCAAGATAGTTGTCCACCTCGCTCTCTAATCCAAGCTCGGCAAACCACCATGTTATTTCTTTTCTGTATTGTTCTTCCATAATCACGATGCAAAGTTAATAATGTGGTGTCCCATTTTTCGAGACACCACAAAAAATTTAGAGATTTACGACTATAACACAACGACCGAGTCGCTGTGCTTCTTTGATGGTATGATAAGTTCCCTTGGACTCAGCGGAAGGAAACGCGATAACGGTTGATGCCTCTTTTACGATTTGAGTATTACGCTTCAAAGTCGCATATCGTCCATAAACGTCATACTTCGGAGCGAACTCCATGTAGGGTTTGTGATGGCGGGCCGCGAATAATTTGGCGAAAGTGTCAATTCCTTTTGCGCCACCGGAGATTACCATCTGAATCTCGTCGGGATTGATTTTGTCGAGCAAGAGCTTCTCCCACTCCTGATAGGTTACACCCGGATTTCGAGTGCCAACGATTGCTAATTTCATACTTCTCTGTTTGTGTTGGTACTCTTCTTTAATACGATGAAGGATTTTAATCAAATGTAAACATCTGTTAAAATCAGTCTTATTTTTATGTTTTTACACCTTTTATAATCGAGGTATTGCATATATCTCAGGCGATTAGGAGTTAAGGTTATTTAATATATTGCAAAATTCATGCTGTACCGTAAAATGCGCCACCCTTGGTGTAATTTTGCGCTCATGGTAAAATGTCGTGATAAATCTATAGTGCGCAAAATGGTTGCGCTGCGACATTCTAACTTTGCACCGAAATATTAAAAACATCAGAATATGAATACAATAGAAGGATATGACGTAAAGATATTTACGGACAACATCGAGGAGAATGCCTTGGGACAGATCAAGGAGCTGCTTTCGATTGACGTGTTTTCCGACAAGAAGATACGCATCATGCCTGACGTACACGCCGGGGCAGGCTGCGTCATTGGGTTCACCGGCGACCTCGGCGACAAGGTCATTCCCAATATAGTGGGCGTTGACATCGGCTGCGGTATGCGGGTCCTCAATCTCGGTAAACTTACTGAGATTGAGTTTCACGCATTTCATGAACATATCCGGGGCAATGTGCCTTCGGGTATGATTGTGCGCGAAGAAAGGTTTGGTTTCAAGCCGCTTGTCGGTGAGGAAATGGTAATATACCGTGAGGCAAAGCAACTTGTGACCGAACTTCACTGCTACCGTGAACTTAAAGACTCCGGGCGTATCAACAAGGCTATCGGTTCACTCGGCGGCGGCAACCATTTCATCGAACTCGACAAGGACGATAAGGAGAATGTGTATCTCGTAATCCATACCGGGTCGCGCAACCTCGGCAAACAAGTGGCTGACATCTATCAGGCAAAAGCGGTGAAGCACCTTACCGATGGTGCCGACGAGTTTGAGGAAACAATCAAACGCACCATTGAGGAATACAAGGCAGCAGGTCGTCGGTCTGAATTGCAGAGCGTCATAAAGAAGATGCGCAAGGAACATCAGGAAGCGGAACCACGCCTCCCCGCCGCTCTTTGCTATGTCGAGGGTGAAGGGCGTGAGCACTATCTCCACGATATGCGTCTTTGTCAGCGATGGGCTGTACTCAATCGTAAACTTATATCGCTTTTACTTCTGCGGTTCTTCCCTGGTGTGGTGGTAAAGGAGGAATTTGAATCGGTTCACAACTATATCAGCGATGAGAATATTATCCGCAAAGGTTCTATATCGGCTGCCGAAGGGGAGCGTTGTATTATTCCTTTGAATATGCGCGATGGTTCGTTGCTCTGCACCGGAAAGGGTAATCCGGACTGGAACTACTCAGCACCTCACGGGGCTGGACGAGTTTTGAGCCGAACTCAGGCCTACGAGAAAATCACAATGGAGGACTTCGAGGCATCCATG
>ERZ1673734.180-NODE-180-length-62369-cov-7.895256_pt1 | contig 62369 bp, 46 predicted proteins | sample MGYA00580199_ERZ1673734 | MGnify/ENA primary metagenome ERZ1673734 (study PRJEB41218, sample SAMN15661742) | gut metagenome | host: Homo sapiens | place: Canada: London | collected 2015-08-20/2019-03-30 | study: EMG produced TPA metagenomics assembly of...
AACCCGCGACCCCGACCTTGGCAAGGTCGTGCTCTACCAACTGAGCTATTTTCGCGTTGCGTCGTTGTTCCCGACTTTTCTAATTCAAAAAACTCTGAGCGAAAAACGGGACTCGAACCCGCGACCCCGACCTTGGCAAGGTCGTGCTCTACCAACTGAGCTATTTTCGCAGTCGCTGTTGTTTCGCTTTTGCGAGTGCAAAGATAGAACAGATTTTTTATTCCCGCAAATTTTTCGGTAAAAAAATTAGAAAAAAATCACCGGAATCCTTTTGTTGACGGGTGTTTTGAGGGATAAAAAGCGGAGGAACAAACTGTTATAAATTTGCTCCTCCGCTTTGAAATTTTTCTGCCGATTAGTAGTTTCTTGCGAAGATTACTCGGCGCTCAGAAGGCTTGCCTGTGAAAATGCAGGTGCCGGGTGTTGTGTCGCCGTCCAAAGGAATGCATCGGATTGTGGCTTTTGTCTCTTCTTTTACGCGCTCTTCTGTCTCGGTGGTACCGTCCCAGTGTGCGAGAACGAAGCCACCCTTTTCGATAAGCTCTTTGAACTCGTCGTAAGAGTTCGCCTCGAAGATGTGGGAGTCGCGGAAGTTGCGAGCCTTGGTGTAGATGTTGTTTTGGATATCTTCAAGAAGGTTTGCAACGTAGTCGACGATTCCGTCGAGCGAAACGGTCTCTTTCCCGAGTGTGTCGCGGCGCATGACTTCTGCCGTGTTTTCCTCCAAGTCCTTCGGTCCGATGACGAGGCGCACAGGCACACCCTTCAGCTCGTAGTCGGCGAATTTGAATCCCGGGCGTTTGTTGTCGGCGTCGTCGTATTTCACGCTGATGCCTTTTGTCTTCAAGCCTTCCACGATGCCTGCCACTTTTTCAGAAACCATGGCGAGTTGTTCCTGCTTTCTATAAATAGGTACAATCACCACTTGTATAGGAGCCAGATGAGGTGGCAATACAAGACCGTTGTCGTCGGAGTGAGTCATGATAAGAGCGCCCATGAGTCGTGTCGATACGCCCCATGACGTTGCCCAAACGTAGTCGAGTTTGTTTTCCTTGTTGATGAACTTCACATCGAAAGCCTTTGCAAAGTTCTGTCCGAGGAAGTGCGACGTGCCCGATTGCAGTGCTTTTCCATCCTGCATCATTGCCTCGATGGTAAATGTCTCGAGAGCTCCTGCGAAACGCTCATGTGCTGTCTTCACGCCTTTGATCACAGGCACGGCCATATATTTTTCAGCGAAGTCGGCATATACGCCGAGCATTTTCTTAGCCTCCACGAGGGCCTCTTCCTTAGTGGCGTGTGCGGTGTGTCCTTCCTGCCATAGGAATTCGGCGGTGCGCAGGAACATGCGTGTGCGCATTTCCCAGCGGAACACGTTTGCCCATTGGTTGCAAAGGATAGGGAGGTCGCGATATGAGTGTATCCAGTTTTTATAAGTGTTCCAAATGATGGTTTCCGAGGTTGGTCGGATGATGAGTTCTTCCTCGAGTTTGGCTGCGGGGTCGACAACCACACCGCTGCCGTCTTCTGCGTTTTTAAGACGGTAGTGTGTCACTACGGCGCATTCCTTTGCGAATCCCTCCACGTGTTCTGCCTCGCGGCTGAGGAATGATTTCGGGATTAGAAGAGGGAAATATGCGTTGACGTGTCCGGTTTCTTTGAACATGTCGTCGAGAGTGCGTTGCATTTTCTCCCAGATGGCATAGCCATAGGGTTTGATAACCATGCATCCTCTGACTGCCGACTGCTCGGCGAGGTCTGCTTTAACGACCAGGTCGTTGTACCATTGCGAATAGTTCTCGCTGCGTTTTGTAAGTTGTTTTAGCTCTATTGCCATTTTCTTAAAAATATTTTGTCACAAAAATACGGTATTTTTCTGAATGTTACGGAATGTTGTGCTAAAAAACTGTGCAAACGCGACTTCCCCGGGGCGATGATTGCGCGATATTGCGATTTTTCACAAATAACGTCCGGCGAGTTGGACAAAATTGGTATATTTGTATTGGCTGATTCTTGCGTTGCCGTGTTTGTTGTGGCTTGGCGCGGGGTAGCATGATATAATTGCACGATAATGAGATTTGGTGTTGGCAGGAAAACGTTGATGGTTGTGGCCGGAATTGTGTGGACAGTTGTCGGCGTCAACATCCTGCGTATCGGGATAGACTGCTGGGTGCAGGTGTCGGGCGGGTTTGTGCTGATGTTGCTGGGGGCGGTTGCGGTGTTCGCGGCGTTCCACTATATGGTTTTCAGCAGGATGTTTCATAAGCACAAGCGTAGGATTTCGCAAAAAGGCGACTCCAATTGCCTGATGGGCTTTTTCGACGCTCGTGGTTGGATTATTATGGCGTTTATGATAACGTTGGGTGTGTCGATAAGGCGTTATGAGTTGATGCCGCTGTGGTTTATCGCTCCTTTTTATACGGGGCTGTCGTCTGCATTGGTGCTGACGGGCATCCGTTTTTTGTTCAGCAGCAAGTTTTGGAACAGAAAAAGTGTGGGGTGAATTGCTGTCGTGTCCGGCTTTTCAGCCGTGTGTGTGGTGTATGGCGAAAACGACGGTGAAAAAACTTTAGTGCGTAATATGATGTGGAACAAGTGATTATGATAAATAAGAACGGAATGCGTAAAAAAAGATGCCTGAAAATTTGGAGGTGGATGAAAAAGTTACTACCTTTGCACACGTAAACGAAACATCGCGGGATGGAGCAGAGGTAGCTCGTTGGGCTCATAACCCAAAGGTCGTAGGTTCGAATCCTGCTCCCGCCACTAAGAGAGGCTCACCATTTGGTGGGTCTCTCATCTTTTATATGCTCGGCATAGACATGTGCGCCGCTCATCCGTAGTGGCGTACCTCCGGCACGCAGGCTGCTGGGGCATGTCGAGTCCAGGCGCGCTCTGCTGTGCTCGCGCATCGGCTACGTTGGCAGGCATGCGCTCCGATAGTCTGGATGCGCCCTGCGCGATTCCGCGCCAAACAGGTGTGTGCTGCCGTTACGCATGCCGCGCCGTTTCCCGGCTTATATGCCGCTTTGTCGCGATGGGGAAGTTTCTCCGTCGGCGCATACGCAAACAGGGCGGAGTCAGCTGCTTTTGCAGCTCTCCGCCCTGTGTTGGGGTTTAAGTTGGCGTTGTCTTATTTCGCCTTTGCTTCCACGTCGGGAGCAATGAGTTTGTAGCCCTTTCCGTGGATGTTGATGATTTCGATTGAAGGATCGTCCTTCAGGTGCTTGCGCAGTTTGGTGATGTATACGTCCATGCTGCGGGCGTTGAAGTAGTTGTCGTCAATCCAGATTGTCTTCAGGGCGAAGTTGCGCTCGAGGATTTCGTTTACGTGAGCGCAGAGCAGGCTCAGCAGTTCCGACTCCTTGGTTGTGAGTTTTGTGATTTTATCCTCGATCATCAACACTTGTTTCTGAGTGTCGAAAGTGAACTTGCCGATTTTGTACATCGTGATTTCCTTGCCTTTCTTGCCTTTCACGCGGCGCAGGATAGCCTCGATTCTAAACACGAGCTCTTCCATGCTGAACGGCTTTGTGATATAGTCGTCGGCACCGATTTTGAAGCCTTCGAGGATGTCCTCCTTCAGTGATTTTGCCGTAAGGAAAATGATAGGCACTTCGCTGTTTACGGTTCTTACTTCCTGTGCGAGAGTGAAGCCGTCTTTCTTAGGCATCATCACGTCGAACACGCACAAGTCATACTTACCCTTCAAGAAAGCCTTGTAGCCGGCTTCACCGTCGGGAAACAAATCGGCGTTGTAGCCTTTCGCTTGAAGATACTCTCTCAGCAGCATGCCGAGGTTTTCGTCATCTTCACATAACAAAATACGCAATCTTTCTTCCATGATTATTCATTTATTAATGGTAATGTAATTATAAATTTCGATCCCTTGTTGAATTCGCTCTCCACGCGGATTTCGCCTTTCAGCTCGGTCACCATCTTGTGCACGTATGCCAGTCCGAGGCCGAATCCTTTCACGTCGTGGCGGTTGCCGGTCGACACGCGGTAGAACTTTTCGAACACCTTTTTCAAGTCGTCGCGTTTTATTCCGATGCCGTTGTCGGCTATCGAGATTTCGATTTTGTCGCCAGGAAGGCTGCGTGTCGCCACGGTGAGCTGCAGCGGGCAGTCGTCGCGTCGGTATTTGACAGCGTTGTCGAGCAGGTTGAAAATCACGTTGGTGAAGTGCATCTCGTCGACTTTCACGTCGGCAATTTCGGCGTCGAGTCGGGCGTCGATGCGTCCGCCGTATTTCTCAACTTTGAGCTTGAAGGTGTTTACGATGTTTTGTATCAATTGGTTGGCGTTTACTTCCTGCAGTTTGAGGGTGGCTTTCTGACGGTCGAACATCGACATCTGGAGCACCTTCTCTACTTGGAAGCGCAGCCGCTTTGTCTCGTCGTTGATTACGGTTGATATGTGCTGCATCATCGTCGGACTTTTGCGCATGGTGTCGTCGTTGAGCATCTGCGCTGCGAGCGAGATGGTTGATATCGGAGTCTTGAATTCGTGGGTCATGTTGTTGATGAAGTCGTTTTTCATTTCCGACAGTTTCTTTTGGCGGAATGCGATTACGATGGTGCACAGAAACACTACAAGCAGCACGAATGTGAATCCGAACGACGGAATCATGAACCGTACGGATGAGAATATGTATTTGTCGCGCTCGGGGAAGTAGACGTATAGATAGTTGCGCCGCGACTCGGTGTCGTTGGGAAACAGCGTCTGTATGAATACGTCTTCTTTGTCTACCGTTTCGTCGTAGCCGGTGGTCTTGTAGACAATGTGGCCTTTGCGGTCGGCTATGGCATATTCCCATGCGAGTGGAATGCCGTTGTTGCCGAGCTCGGTGCGAAGGTAGTTGTTGACCATAGCTGAGTCGGCGCGCTCTGTGATGGGGCGGTTGCTCGACTGGTTGAGTATGGTGAGTATCACTTCGTTGAGCAGACCTTTCTGATAGAGGAATTGCTTGCGCAGGTTTTCCTGAAATTTGCGCAGCTTGTCCTGCTCTACGGGAGTGCGCCGGTTTGTTGCCGGAAGGTCGGACTCTTGCGAGAGGGATGTGTTCATGAAGTTGTCTGTCTTCAGGAATGAGTTTGAGTCAAATATCCCTGGCTCCAACATCAGCAGCTCTTCCTCGAGATAGTTTTTTGTCTCGTTTTTCTCCAAAGCTGTCGACAAAGAGTAGAGGCTGCGCTTCACGCCTTCCGAGAAGTGCTGTTCGCGCATCTTCACCATCTCCTCCATATATACGAACTGCATATACAACAGGCCGACAAATGTCAGCGCCATTATGATGGTCAATATCCAAATCGTACTTTTCTTCATCGTTTTTACACTTTTTTTGATATTGCAAATATATGAAACATATCTTAAATTTGACTCTTAAATTTATTAATTTTTTAATTTTTAATTAAAATGCACGATTGTAAACTGTTTTTAACTTGAAAATGCGGCGGTTGGACGGAAAAGTGTGATTTTTAATGGAAAACGCTTCCTCCACGTGGAGGAAGCGTTGTGCCAGGTTTCTGAATTGGCAGTTTTAATTGGCAATGAATCCGCCTAACTGGTATGGCATTTGCTGCTGATAGGTGTAGGCTCTTGCAAACTGCTTCAAAAACTCGATTGTTGATTTTCTTGGTTTAACGGAAGATTGTTGTGTTCCGTTGCATTCTTTTGTAATCAAATGAGTAGAGTTTTTCTGCATAGGCAATATTGTTTAAAGTTCATACATATCAGTAACGCATCAGTGTGGCGAATTATTATATAACAGGCAAAAAAATAATGGGTTGCACACATGCACAACCCATTATTTATGATAAATATCAGACTATTTTTACTTAGTGATGCCGAATTCTTTCGCGATGCGGTTGATTTTCTCGTCTGCGCGTGCCTCTGTTGCTTTATATTCATCGGCGGAAGCGAGAGTGTCGTGAACCTCGATGTAGAATTTGATCTTAGGCTCTGTTCCCGACGGGCGGACAGACACTTTCGTGCGGTCGGCTGTGTAGTATTGGAGCACGTTTGACGTAGCCGGCATGTCGAGTTTCTTTGTCTCGCCTGTCGCCACGTTTGTCTCTACGAGCGATTGGAAGTCTTTTACGGTCACCACTGGCGATCCGGCGATTTCCTTCGGTGGGTTCTCGCGGAATTGTTTCATCAAGGCGATGATTTCCTCTGCGCCCGATTTGCCTTTGCGCACCAAAGATATGCCTTTCTCGCGCGAGAAGCCGTACTTCATATAGATGTCGATCAGCATGTCGGTCATGTTCAAGCCCTTGTCTTTTGCCCAAGCTGCGATTTCAGCCATGAGCGAGATTGCCGACACTGAGTCTTTGTCGCGGACGAAATCCTCGGCCAGGAAGCCGTAGCTTTCCTCGCCGCCACCCAGATAGCGGGCTTTGCCTTCGTTTTCGCGCATCACGTTGGCAATCCATTTGAAGCCGGTGAAGCAGTCATACATCTTTATGTGTTGAGCTTCGGCGATTGTGCGGATTGTCTCGGTTGTCACGATTGTCTTCACGATGTATTCATTGCCGGTGAGTGTGCCGAGCTCCGTGTTGCGGGTCATCAGATAGTTGAGGAAAATCATCACAATCTGGTTTCCGTTGATGAGCACATACTCGCCGTTGTTGTCGCGGATCACGAGGCCGATGCGGTCAGCGTCGGGGTCGGAAGCCATCACTACCTCTGCGCCGGTTTCCTTTGCTTTCTCGATGGCCATTGCCATAGCCGACGGCTCTTCTGGGTTTGGCGAAGCGACGGTAGGGAAGTCGCCGCTGAGCACTTCCTGCTCAGGCACGCCGATGATGTTTGTGAAGCCGTAGTTTGCGAGAGAGCGGGGAATCAGTTTCAAGCCGGTTCCGTGGATTGGCGTGTAGACAATCTTCATGTCGTGATGTCTCTTGATTGCCTCTGGACTGAGCGACAGGCTTTTAACTTTTTCAAGGAAAATCTTGTCAACTTCCTCTCCGATGATTTCAATCTTCGACGGGTCGCCTTTGAATTTGATGTCGGCAACGTCGGTCACCTCGTTGACATATTTGATTGTGTTCACGTCGTGAGGGGCGATCATCTGCGCGCCGTCGTCCCAATAGGCTTTGTAGCCGTTGTATTCTTTCGGGTTGTGAGATGCAGTGATGATTACACCGCTCTGGCATCCGAAATGGCGGATTGCAAACGACATTTCCGGAGTAGGGCGGCAAGAGTCGAATAGATACACCTTGATGCCGTTGGCCGAGAAGATGTCGGCAACGATTTCGGCGAATTTGCGGCTGTTGTTGCGCACGTCGTGACCCACCACAACCTTGATTTCCGGAAGGTCCTTGAACGCCACTTTCAGATAGTTTGACAAGCCTTGGGTGGCGGCGCCAACGGTGTATATGTTCATACGGTTTGAGCCGGCGCCCATGATTCCGCGCAAGCCACCAGTGCCGAATTCGAGGTCTTTATAGAACGACTCGATGAGTTCTGTCTTGTCTTCGCTGTCGAGCATAGCCTTTACGGCAGCGCGTGTTTCTTCGTCGTATTCAGGAGAAAGCCATTTCTCGGCTTTTTCCGTAACTTGTTTTAGGAGTTCGTTGTCCATAATATTTTTAGGTTTTATAAGATTTTTCTAAAGTGAACAAATTTAATGATATAAAAGGTAATGACCAAAAATAAACGGGTCATTTTTCTTCGTTGCCTTCTTTTCGGCTCCGTTGCGGCAATTCTTCATCGTTCTCGCGCAGCTTTTTGAGGCGCTCTTTGTGTTTGAGCGTGAAATGCAGCAGCACGATTACGAGCAGCGACACGCCCATCACTCCGAAATATTGCAGATACTTGCCTGCAGCCACCTGTCCGCGGCCTACGTAGGCCATCACCATCAGATAAACAAGCAGCAGCAGCGGCAGCCATGTAGATTTTTTAGTTTTCATTGTCGGTTGATTTTATGACTTTATATTTTGACTCTTCCGGCACAAACGCATCGCTGAGCAGCCGTCGGTAGATGCGTATGCACGCCCATGCGTCGATGGCGGCGTAGGATGTCTGTGCCTCGGTGAGCGTCTCGGCGTCCCAGTTCGACAGCTGTTGTGACTTTGAGATTTTCATGTCAAACAGGATTGCGTAGATTTTCTGCAGGCTTGAGCAGCCGAAATTGTAGTCGGGCACAAGTTTCTGCAGGTCGATGAATCCCTGGGGGTGGAAGTCGTAGTTGTGGGCGAGCATCGAGAAGTCGTCGTGGAGCGACAGTCCGATTTTTGGAATGTCGGGGTTGTCCATGATTTCGTGCAGAGGCTCGAGGTCGTCAATTTTGCGCACGCGGAACAGGAAGCACACGTCGTCGGCTGAAATCTGAATCAGCGAGACGTGGATAGGCACTCCTTTTCTGAATGTGGGCTTTGATTCGGTGTCGAAGCCGAGGATAGGATATTTTTTCAGTATCGACACCGCTTTGCGTGCCTCGGCGGCGGTGTTTACCACCTTGATTACACCGGGAAACTCCACTCGGGGCAATTCTGCCAGTTGTTCTTTTGTTATGGTGAGAGAATAACTCTTGTCTGTCATCTTTTGAATTTTGGTGCAAAGGTAGGTATAAATAATAGATTTATGTCTAATTTTGTGCCCGATTATGGAAAAATTCAGTTGGAAAGGCCACGGCGCGATGCTGCTGGCGAATACGAGTTGGGGCTTGATGTCGCCCCTTGCCAAGGTTGTTATGGCTGGCGGTGTGGTCACGCCGTTTGTGCTCACCGATTTGCGCATTTTCGGCGCGATGGTGCTGTTCTGGGCAGTGTCGCTGTTTCAAAAATCGGAGCACGTGCCGCCGCGCGACATGCTGCGTCTGTTTGTCGCGTCGCTTCTTGCCATAGTGTTCAATCAGGGCAGTTTCATCTTTGGGGTCAAACTGTCGTCGCCTGCCGACGCGTCGATAATCACCACGAGTATGCCTTTGTGGGCAATGCTTCTTGCCGCCGTATTCCTTCGTGAGCCGGTCACGGGGAAAAAGGTGGCAGGCATAGCTTTCGGGGCTGGGGGCGCGTTGATGCTCATTCTGGGCAGTGGAGCCACTGCCACGGCAGCCGGCGCGCATCCCATACTTGGCGACCTGCTTGTGCTTTTCGCCCAACTGAGTTATGCCACATATCTTGTCCTGTTCAAGAATTTTATATGCCGCTATTCGCTTGTGACGGTGATGAAGTGGATGTTTACCTATGCTTTTCTCTGCACGCTTCCGTTCTCATATTCGAGTCTTGTGGCAACCGACTGGTTTGCGCTTGGATGGGACGATGTGCTTGCCGTGGCGTTTATTGTGGTGTTTGCCACGTTTGTGAGTTATATGTTTATCATTATCGGGCAGAAGAATCTGCGTCCCACGGTGGCTGGAATGTACAACTACGTGCAGCCCGTAGTGGCGTGTGTCGTGACGGTTTGTCTCGGGCTCGACTCGTTCAATGTGATGAAGGGGCTTGCCGTGGCGATGATTTTTGTGGGCGTGTTTCTCGTCACAACGAGCAAGAGCCGCGCCGACGAGCGCCGCGAGGCACGACGGTGACATGAAACGAAATCGGCGCCGTGCCTGTGCAGACACGACGCCGACCATATTGTGAAGCTTTAGATGCTTGCTGTTAGTTATTCTTTAACAACCTTCCAAGCCTGCTTGCCATTGTAGGTGGTCTCTACCGATTTGTAGCCAGAGGCAACGAATGTTGGTACGTTTGCGCCAGAATCGCCTATAGATGGGTCAAATCCAACGAATGTGCCACCATATATCAACACATGATTGTATTTGTTCGCAGATGCCCCGTCTTGAATGTTTATAACAGGAAAGTCGCCGTCTGTCTCGAAAACGCCACCATAAATATTCAAATTTGCTGGACTTGTGGAAGATGAAGTGCCGGGTGTTAGCAGAATACATGCGTTAGCTCCGCCATTTTTATCCAAACCTGCGTGGAAGTATCCATCATAGATGTTTGCTGTGCCTTTAACAATGCGGATGCAGTTGTTGGTAGAACTTCCACTTCCAGCCTCGATTGTCATATTGCCGTTGATATTGACTGTGCCGCCATTTGCCAACCAAATAGTGGCAGTGTTGGAAGATGCACGTGTCGGTCCTACTATCTTGCCTCTTCCAGAAATTGTTACATTTGAATTTTTACCTATAAGGAACGTCTGAGTGATAGAATTGTCGGCATTGATAACGGAAGAGTTTGTGAAAGAAATGTTTTTAGTTCTTGAATTGCTTAAATAAGCACAACCGATAGTGAAACTTGTATTAATGGCGAAGGATGCATTGCCGTTTTCAAGTTCCGCTTCTGTTGTAGCCTCCAAAGCCGGCACAACTTTCCAGATGGTGCGGCCGTCGGCAGCTGTGCCGTTGGGGATTGAAGCATAGCCAGGGGCTACGAAGTTGGTGCCGTTGCCCTCAGCCTTGCAGTCACCAGGGTTGAATCCAATAAATGTGCCGCCGGTAACGATGATTTTCGCTGTTCCGTTTTCGCGGTTCGCGTCATAGCAGTTGAGTACGAACTCATCGGCTTTATCTGCGTCAGGATATTTCTGCTGCACCTCGAATGTTCCGCCTTTTATTTCAGCAACACCTTCATATACATAGACTGCGTGGACGTTGCCGTTAAAGTGTCCGTCCTCGATAACAAGATGTCCTCCGTCCTGAACATCGACAGCGTAGCAGTCGTTGGCTTTGGCGATGACCTCACCGTCGCCTGAAAGAGTCAGTTTGCTGTCGGTGCCTCTTACAGAGAACAGAGACCAGCTGTTTGGCACGCTTGGGTTTTCCCACAAGTCGGTGGTGTTTTTCACCGTTTTCCCATTGAGGTTCACTGACATTATTTTGCCTGGCTGCACAGCGATTGTGCGGTCAAAGTCGACGTTGTCGCTCAGCGTCACCGCTCCACCGATCTGCGAAGCTGTGTATAGAGCGCCGAGATTGTAGTTGGTAGTTGCAAATGCCGGTTCGATGACCACATTGAAGTCAGTGGTGTTTGTGAGCAGCGAGCCGTAGATGTTTGTGCGGTAGTTGCGCTGCACTGGCACGTTTGTGAACGTGCGGCTCTGCGGACCTCCATAGTTGAAAGCCACGTCGACAGTCGCCTTGTCAGCACCTACGAGCAGGTAGTCCATCGACAGGTATTTGTAGCCGCCGGCAACGGGAAACTCTCCGTCTGATGCTGTCGGAATGGCTTTCATAGTGAATGTGCGGTCAGCCTCGTCGGAAACTTTGCCGGTGGCAAGGTTCAGCGTGGCGAATGCTTTTGCCACAACTTCGGTCTGGGTCACTTCCAGTCCGGAAGCCTTGGCGGCGTCAAAGTCGTCGGTTCCTATGTTCACCTGCGCGAATGGACGTGTAAGTTTGACGTCAACACTTTGGTTTCCGCTTACGGTGATTGTTTCTTTCTTGAAGAAAGCGTCGCAATTGTCGCTGTTGTTGTTCACCTTGCTGTAGTCCACACTTACTTCCTGTGATGCCGGATTGAAAGTGTATGGAGAATCGGTTGTGGCGTCAGCCCAGAAAATCACGTCGTAGGTCTTGCCTGTGGTCAGTTTCAACGAGACTGTCTGCTTGAGATTGTTCATTTCGGCTTCTCCCACAACAGTTGTCTCGTCGCCGAACACCTTCAGAGGTGTTGATTGCCCAGCCTCATACACTGCATATTGCAGATGTTTCGCCGTCAGTCCGTCGGCAAACGCACGAGTTCCCATTTCCGAAGGCAGTTGCGCTGTGAATGTCACGGTTCCCTCGTCGCCTGTCTTCAGGCCGTTGTCCATCTCATCGTTACACGATGTCACGAGCAGCGCCGCGGCTGCAATCGTGAAAGTGGAAAGTAGATACCTTTTCATTGTTTTGGTTGGTTTTTGTTTGGTTATGTCTATAATTTAGTTTTGTTTGGTCAAGTTTGTCGGATGTTTCGGGGCTGTGCCCCAATATTGGCACAAGCACCCGCGCTTAGCGGAACGCCGACAATGCGTCGCGTTGCGAGGTGCTTGTGATTTTTATAATTATTGTTTGGGAATGGAATGTCGTAATGAGAGAAAGGACAGGCACAATGCGTCCTTCAGCCGAAATTGTGCGCTTCTCGGCATTGTTGAAGTTATGAATTGTAGCATTCATTGTCGTTTCTCTGATATTTTTTTGCAAATATAGGGGGGGGGGGTAATCAAAAAACCAAATAAATTCCCAACTTTTTTCACAAAAAAATTAAAAAAAACGGCGTTGCTGCCGGATGCGGCTGTAGAGCCAGTATCCGAACAACGGGATGCCAACACCGGCAATCGTGTACAGAATCCAGAAGCAATCGGTTTGTGCATAATCGTGAATCACCATGTGGCACCCGATCTGCCGAGGGTCAAGTCCGTACCACCATATTTTCAGCAGGCTGACCACCTTGTATGCCGACACGTGCCAGATGAAGATGTAGAGAGTGTGCTCGCCGCAGTACTCCAAAAACTGGATTATGCGTCCCTTGAGGTGCGACAGGTGGTAAGAAATGTTGTATGTCATCAGCCATCCAGCGACTCCCGTCACTGGCAGCGACAGCACGTCGCGGATGCGCACCGACAGGCTCATGCCACGGCATTCCAGCCATGATCCGGCAAGCACGACAGCCGCTCCGGCGGCGGCGAGCCACAGGCTGTGTCCGATGCGTTGCTCATATTTGCGGTACAGCACGCCGATGCTGAAAAACAACACGCCCATCGTGTCGCGGTAGCCACCCTGCACGAGTGTGACAATCTTTACTCCTTCGCCCGCTTTGAACAATGCAAAGCCAAGAGCGATGAAGAAAATCACCAATGGAATCGCCACTGTGCGTCCGCGCAGCCGCTTCACGTTGTTGAGCATATAGTAGAGCACCACGAAGGCGATGCTTGCCACGAGCAGTCCGCGGAAAAACCAGAACGCTCCGGCGAGAAACTCATCGTAGCCTCCCATGGAGAACACTATGTTGGTGAGCCGCTGCCAGAATTGGTGGATGGAGTAGGGATGTGTGGTGCCGCCTGTCCAGTTGCCGTAGACCTCGTTGAGAATGCCTATCTTGAACAGCAGGTTGTGGATGAGCAGAAAGAAGATGCTCCATTTCACGAAAGGCACGTAAAGACCCTTGAAGCGCTTCACGATAAACGGCCATGGGTTTTCCACCGTCTCGTGTTTGAAGAAATAGCCAGCGGTGATGAAAAACAGAGGCATGTGAAACAGGTAGATGGCGCGGTTGAGCATGCCGGGCATGTCGGCGTGGGCCATCACCACGAAGATGATGGCAAAGCCTTTGGCTATGGAGATGGCGTTGTTGCGTTGCTGTGCCATGCTACATGAATAATGTTCCTATCTGGTAGACGGCGAAGGCAATCAACCATGCCACAAATGTGTTGTAGACCAGGGTGAACGCTCCGTAGCGCCAGCTTCCCGTTTCGCGCACAATGGCTGTGATTGTGGCGATACACGGCACGTAGATGAGCACAAAAATCATGAAGCAAGCCGCGACAAGAGGGGTGAAGTCGGGCACTCCGGTTTTCGGGTTCGGCTTCTGTATGCGTTCTGCGAGAGCCGCCTCGTTGTCGGAGTCGCCGCTGTAGAGCACGCCGAGTGTAGAGACAACGGTTTCTTTTGCCACCGTTCCCGAAATCAGCGACACGGTCATTTTCCAGTTGAAGCCAAGCGGTTCAAACACTGGCTGCACCAGTTTGCCGAGGCGTGCGAGGCACGAATTCTCGGTGGTCGCCACTTTTGTTACGTTTTCCGGAGTCACGTTGGTGTTGCCATCTTGAATCATTTCCGTGCGCGCAGTCGCTTCCTGTTCCTCCGTTGGGCGTGGGAAATAGCTGAGCATCCAGATGATGAGACTCGCCACGAGGATGATGCCTCCCATCTTTTTCAGATACTGCTGTCCTTTGGCCCACATGTGGCGCATCGTGGCCTTCATGGTCGGGATGCGGTAGGGCGGCAGCTCCATCACAAACGGTGTCTCATCCTTCTTGTAGTGGAATTTGCGCAGCAGTCTTGCGGTGACCACCGCCACGATTATGCCGAGCGCATACAGGCTGAGCAGTGCCAGGCTGGCGTGGTTGGGGAAGAACACGCCGATGAGCAGCAGATAGATGGGCAGACGCGCGCCGCACGACATGAACGGGTCGATGAGTATCGTAATCAGACGGCTCGAGTGGCTCTCAATGGTGCGTGTGGCAATGATTGCCGGCACGTTGCATCCGAATCCCATCACCAGCGGGATGAACGATTTTCCGTGGAGTCCTATCTTATGCATTATTTTGTCCATTATGAAGGCGGCTCGCGCCATATATCCGGAGTCTTCCATAAACGAGATGAAGGCGTAGAGGATGAGGATGTTGGGCAGGAACACTATCACACCGCCCACACCGCCGATTACGCCGTCTATGAGCATATCCTTTACCGGACCGTCGGGCATGTATGTGCTGATGAGGTCGCCAATCAACCCCACGCCGGCGTCTATCCAGTCCATAGGGTATTGTCCGATGGTGAAAGTGGCCCAGAACATCAGCCACATTATGAATATGAAAATCGGAAATCCGAACAGCCTGCTTGTCACAACGGCGTCAATCATTGCCGTGGTTTTGGCCTCTTCCTTGTCCTCGGTGTGGAGCGTTTCGCGGAGCGCGCCCGACACGAATCCGTATTTTGAGTTGGCTATCACTGTTGCCATATCCTCTTCGTGCGATTTCTCGATTTCTGCCACCAGTGAGTCGCGCAGCGCCCTGATTTCAGCGTAGTGGGGCAGTGACGACAGCATAGTCACCACTTCCTTGTCGCCCTCAAGCAGTTTTATCGACAGGTAGCGAGCGGAGAACCGCATATCGAGGTCTGCCTCGCTCTTGAGCTGCGACTGGATTTGCTTTATTGCGTCCTCGATGTCTTTCTTGAATCCGATATGCACGTGGCGTACCACGTCGTTGCGTCCTTCGTAGACGCTTATAATCGTGTCAAACAGTTCGTTTACGCCTTTTCCGCTTTTTGACACGGTCGGCACCATCGGCACTCCGATCATCCTCTCCAGCGATTCGTAGTCGAACGTCACCTTGCTTCGTTCCAGCTCGTCGTACATGTTGAGGGCAATCACCATGCTGCGGTCCATGTCGATGAGCTCTGTGGTCAGATACAGGTTGCGCTCAAGGTTGGATGAGTCGACCACATTGATAATCACGTCGGGCACCTCGTCGTGGAGGTAGCGCCGCACGTAGAGTTCTTCGGGGGAATATGCCGACAGAGAGTAGGTGCCGGGCAGGTCGACGATGTTGAACGAGTAGCCGTTGTACTCCATTCGCCCGCTTTTTGCGTCGACGGTGACACCGCTGTAGTTTCCTACGTGCTCCTTTGCTCCTGAGGCGATGTTGAACAGCGAAGTCTTTCCGCAGTTCGGGTTTCCGATGAGTGCCACGTTGATGGTGTGGCGTTCGGTGTCGAATTTGTTTATAAATCCGCAGTCGTCTTCCTTGATGATTGCGATGTCTTCATTGGGCACGTCGGCGGCTTGTTGCTCGCGCACCACCTCAATCAGGTTTGCCTCGGCGCGTCGCAACGATATTTCGTAGTCGAGGATTCGGTATTTTATAGGGTCGCGCAGCGGAGCGTTCTGCTCAACGAGGATCTTTTTGCCTCTGACAAATCCCATCTCCATCATGCGCTTGCGAAACGATCCGTGACCCAAAATTTTGACAATCACGCAACTTTCGCCAGTCTTTATGTCTGATAGCCTCATAATGTCTTTATCTTCTGTTTTTACGGGTGCAAAGGTAAAAATTATTATTCAGAATAATTCCAAATAACCGATAAAATTGTCAGCATTTTTTGTCGTTGCTTCTCAGAGCGTTGTGGAGCAGGTTGGTGAACTGGTAGTTTTTCAGCCCCCAGCGCGGCGAGATGAGCAGGTTTTCGGGCGACTGCGACACGAATCGCTCAATGGCGATGTCGCTGCGCATGCGCTTCACTATCTTGACACACAGTGATATATACTCGTCTGCCGACCATCGTGCCACGCTGACTTCGCCTGCTGCCACTTGCCTGGCAAGGCGCGTGCCGCGGATAATCTGCAGCTGGTGGAGCTTGACGGTGTCTATTGGCAGAGCCGACACTTGGTCTACGGTGTGGAGCATGTCGGCCTCCGACTCTCCCGGCAGTCCGAGGATGAGGTGCAGTCCGCAGGCTATTCCGGCTGCGTGTGTGCGGTTTACGGCGTCGACGGTGTCCTCCCACGAATGTCCGCGGTTGATGACGTCGAGAGTGCGGTTGCTGGCGGTCTCGGCTCCGTATTCCACCATCACGAATGTGCGTTGCGAAAGCGATGCGAGATATTGCAGCAGAGTGTCGGGCATGCAGTCTGGTCGGGTGCCTATGATCAGTCCCACCACGTCGGGGCAAGCCACTGCCTCCTCGTAGAGGTCTACAAGATGGCGAAGTTCGCCGTAGGTGTTGGTATAGGCTTGAAAATAAGCCAGATACTTCATGTCGGGATATTTCTTTCCGAAGAACGTGCGCCCTTTCTCAATCTGTTCGCCCACCGACAGCGACGGGCGGCAGTATTCGGGGTTGAACGTCTGGTTGTTGCAGTATGTGCATCCGCCGGTGCCTTTTGAGCCGTCGCGGTTTGGACAGGTGAAGCCAGCGTTGATGGCAATCTTCTGCACCTTGAAGTCGGGGAAGCGCTCGTGGAGGAAGTCGGCGAAGTCGCGGTATGGCTTGTGCATTACAGACGGGTGGTTTTGTTGAGCAGATACATGTCGAGCACAGTCATTGCAGCCATGGCCTCCACGATAGGCACAGCGCGCGGCAGCACGCACGGGTCGTGGCGTCCTTTGGCTTTCAGCACGGTGGGGTTGCCCGAGGCGTCGACCGTGTCGACGTCGCGCAGCAGTGTTGCCACGGGCTTGAACGCCACGCGGAAATATATGTCCTCGCCGTTTGAAATTCCGCCTTGTATGCCGCCTGAATGATTGGTCGATGTGTGGATTTTTCCATTGTCGGAAGTGAACGCGTCGTTCATCATGCTTCCACGGTTGCCAACGCCGTCGAATCCCATTCCATACTCAAAGCCTTTGGCGGCGTTTATGCCCATCATGGCGTATGCCAGTCGGGCATGCAGCTTGTCAAACACGGGTTCGCCGAGTCCTGTCGGCACTCCTTTGACCACACAGGTCACCGTGCCGCCTATGGTGTCGCCTTCGCGTCTCACCTTGTCGATGAGGTCGTACATCCTTGCCGCCGTTTCGGGGTCGGGGCAGCGCACGGCGTTGGTTTCCACCAGCGCTGGGTCGTATTTGCGGTAGTCGGGGTTGAGGATGATGTCGCCCACCTGCGAAGTGTAGGCGTAGATGGAGATGCCGAGCTGATCCAATGCTTGGCGAGCGAATGCTCCGGCAACGACACGGGCAATAGTCTCGCGCGCGCTCGAGCGTCCGCCGCCGCGATGGTCGCGCAGCCCGTATTTTTCGGTGTATGTGTAGTCGGCGTGTGACGGACGGAACGTCTGTCGGATGTTGCCGTAGTCGGCTGAGTGGTGGTCGGCGTTTCTCACCTCGAACCCTATGGGGGAGCCTGTTGTCACGCCCTCAAACAGTCCCGACAGCACTTCTACGCGGTCTGACTCTTTCCGTGGCGTGACGATTGCCGACTGCCCCGGACGGCGGCGGTCGAGTTCGTGCTGCACACGGTCGAGGTTGATTGCAATGCCTGCGGGCATACCGTCGACAACGCCGCCCACGGCAGTCCCGTGCGACTCGCCGAACGACGTCAGCCGGAAAATCTTACCAAATGTGTTCATCGTTGAGATCCTCGTCTTTAGGTGTGACAATAATGTCGGCTGTCGAAGCCCCGACATATTCAATCAAATCCTTGGGGTCGATTTTCAGTTGCAGTCCGCGCACACCGGCGCTCACATAGATGAAGTTGAAATCAAGACACGAACGGTGGAAAAACGTGGGAAACGGTTTTTTCATACCGATTGGCGAGCATCCTCCGCGGATATAGCCGGTGGTTGGCAGCAGATCCTTCATGTGGAGCATCTCCGCCTTCTTGTTGCCCGACACCTTCGCTGCTTTCTTGAGGTCTACCTCGCAGCATCCCGGCACCACGCAAACAAAATGTTTGACCTTGTCGCCTGTCAGCACAAGTGTCTTGAACACTTGCTGAATGTCTTCGCCGAGTTGGTCGGCGATATGCTGTGCGCCAAGGTCGGTTTCGTCGACCTCGTAAGGCACAAGCTCGTATTTTATTTTGGCGCGGTCAAGCAGACGCGCCACGTTGGTCTTTCCTATTCCAGCCATATTGATAAATCTTTTTCTGTCTTCTATGCTTATACAAAGATAGTGCATAAAGTTGAAAGAATGGATATGAAAGATTAATTTTGCACTTTGAATTATGAGAATAAAGACAGAGGCAGACAGGTTGCTGGCGATGATCCGCGATGGTCGGACTATGTCGGCTGGACAGAAGGTGCGCTTGGCGGTGATGCTGAGTGTGCCGGCGGTTGTGGCGCAGTTGTCGTCGATTGTGATGCAGTATATCGACGCATCGATGGTTGGAAGCCTCGGCGCTGAGGCCTCGGCGGCAATAGGCTTGGTGTCGACAACCACATGGCTCTTCGGCGGACTGCTGAGTGCCGCGGCTTCGGGTTTTTCGGTGCAGGTTGCCCACCGCATCGGTGCCGGCGACTGGGAAGGCGCGCAGCGCGTGTTGCGGCAGTCGGTGGTGGCGGTGTTGGCGTTCAGCCTTCTGCTTGCATCCATCGGTGCCGGCATCAGTAGTAGTTTGCCTGTTTGGCTTGGCGGCGCCGAGTCGATACATCGCGATGCGTCGACTTATTTCCTGATAATATCCTTGTTTCTTCCAGCGCTTCAGATGCAGTTTCTTGCCGGCGGCATGCTGCGGTGCAGCGGCAATATGCACGTGCCGAGCATGGCGGGAGTGGCTATGTGCGCCCTTGATGTGGTGTTCAACTTCCTGCTGATTTTCCCTTCGCGTACGGTCGCTGTGGCTGGATTCGATGTGTTTCTCCCAGGTGCGGGACTAGGTGTTGAGGGTGCGGCTCTTGGCACGGTGCTTGCCGAAAAGGTGGTCGTGGCTTGGCTGTTGTGGTATCTGCGTCACGGCACGTCACATCTGCGGCTTGCAGGGCTGCGCGGATGGAGACAGTCGATAGCCGACACGCTCAGAAAGGCGGTTAAAATCGGTTTCCCGATGGGTTTGGAGCATGGGGTGATATGCAGCGCACAGATTGCGATAACCACCATTGTCGCGCCGCTGGGAGTGTGCTCCATCGCAGCCAACTCGTTTGCCATCACAGCCGAGAGCCTTTGCTATATGCCAGGCTATGGCATTGCTGAGGCTGCCACCACGCTTGTGGGGCAGAGTGTCGGTGCGCACCGTCGCGACCTGACGTGGAGCTTCGCTAAAATCACTGTCGGAATGGGCATGGCGGTGATGGCGGTGATGGGTGTGCTTATGTATGTCGCTGCTCCCGAGATTATCGGGCTGATGACGCCTGTTGACGAGATACGCCGGCTTGGTGTAATGGCGTTGCGCATCGAGGCGTTTGCCGAGCCGATGTTTGCCGCGTCGATTGTGGCGTATGGCGTTTGTGTCGGTGCCGCCGACACGCTGAAGCCTTGTCTGATGAACTTCCTGAGCATCTGGGCTGTGCGCCTTACGATGGCTGCATGGCTTGCTCCAACAATGGGACTGCGCGGTGTGTGGATTGCCATGTGTGTTGAGCTGACGTTCCGTGGCGCCATCTTCCTGGTGCATTTGTGGCGCCGACGCTGGATGAAGGCCGTATAAAGGGGTAAAAAAGGTTGAAAGTTCGGTAATTCGGATAGGTGGGCTTTGCGGAAAAACACGTAAATTTGCAGACAGCATAGAACATTAAAAAACACAGTTATGGAACTGATAAAAGATAAGGAATTCGGCGGCGAGCGACCGCTGTTTGAGTCGCACAACCTACACCTCGACAATGTGGTGATACGCGAAGGCGAGTCGGCGATAAAGGAGTGCAGCAACATCAAGGCGACAAATTGCCGTTTTGAGGGCAACTATCCGTTCTGGCATGTGCACGGGTTCGTGATTGATCGTTGCCATTTCGATGTGGGCGGACGCTCTGCACTGTGGTATAGCGACCATCTGCGGATGACTGACACGCACATCGACGCGCCGAAAATGTTTCGCGAGATGCACGACATCGACATTGAGAACGTGGTGATGACCGATGCCGACGAGACGTTCTGGCGATGCAAGGGCATACGTGCTAAGAACTTGCGGCTGCAAGGAGGAACGTATCCTTTTATGTTCAGCAGCGACATTGAAATCGACGGCTTGGTGTCTGACTCCAAATACGTGTTCCAATATGTGAGCAACGTAGTGGTGCGCAACGCGAGAATCACAACCAAAGATGCCTTTTGGGAGGTGGATAATGTGACCATCTACGATTCGGAACTCAATGGCGAGTATCTGGGATGGCATTCGCGCAACCTGCGCCTTGTCAACTGCCACATCTCTGGCGAACAACCGCTCTGTTATGCCGAGAATCTGGTGCTTGAGAATTGCACGTTTGATCCGGCTTGCGACCGCGCTTTCGAGTACAGTTCCGTGAACGCAACAATAAAAGGAAGCATAGGAGGCGTGAAAAATCCGCGCAGCGGACGCATCGAGGCTGACTGCCTCGGCGATGTGGTGCTCGACGGCAACATCAAGATGCCGGCCGACTGCCTGCTGATTGAACGAAACAAAAAATAATTGCCTGTATGAAATACGACTTCGACAAGACTATCGACCGGCGCGCCACAAACTCTTACAAGTGGGACAGCGCTCCCGAGGGCGTGCTGCCTATGTGGGTGGCTGACATGGACTTCCGCCCGGCGCCTGCCATCATCGACGCGCTGCAGAAACGCGTGGCGCACGGAATCTTTGGCTACACCCGTGTGCCCGACGCCTACTACGATGCCGTGACATCGTGGTTCAGCCGGAGGCATGGATGGGACATCGACCGCGAATGGATAATCTACACATCTGGAGTGGTGCCGGCGGTATCGGCGGTGATAAAGGCTCTGACCGTGCCGGGCGACAAGGTGATTGTGCAGACTCCAGTCTACAACTGCTTCTTCTCGTCGATACGCAACAACGGCTGCGAGATTGTGAGCAATCCTCTGCGCCGCACCGCCGACACCTATAAGATGGATTTCGACGCTCTTGAGCGTTGTGCCGCCGACCCGCGCACCAAAGTGATGCTGCTCTGCAATCCCCACAATCCGGCTGGGCGCGTCTGGACTCCCGACGAGCTGACGCGGCTTGGCAACATCTGTCTGCGCAACGGCGTGACGGTGGTCGCTGATGAGATTCACTGCGAACTGGTGTATCAAGGGTTCAAATATACGCCTTTCGCGTCGCTGTCGGACGCTTTCCTGCACCGGTCGGTGACGTGTGTGTCGCCGAGCAAGGCTTTCAACATCGCCGGACTGCAGATTGCAAATATCGTGGCGTTCGACAACGACCTGCGAAGCCGTATCGACAAGGCGATAAACATCAACGAGGTGTGCGACGTGAATCCGTTTGGCGTGGCGGCGACAATCGCTGCCTACAACGAAGGGGAAGAGTGGCTCAACCAGCTGGTTGACTATCTGCATGGCAACTATGAGGCTATGGCGGAGTTCTGCCGACGTGAGCTGGCGGAATTTCCTATAACGCGTCTTGAGGGCACATATCTGGTGTGGATGGACTGCAGCAGCCTTGGCATGTCGTCGGATGCGCTTGAGCATGCTCTTCTGGACGACGCCCGCCTATGGCTCAATGCCGGCACGATGTATGGTGCCGAAGGCGAAGGCTACATGCGGTGGAACATCGCTTGTCCGCGCAGCGTGATGCTCGACGGACTCAACCGTTTCCTTAATTTCGTCAGAAGCCGCTAACCGTCTCTTCTTCTATCCCAAATCGGCCATCAGAATCACTCGTTGCCATACGACACTGAGAAATTCCAACGGCCGATTATTCAATTGACTTGACTTGGTTATAGCTGCCACAACCAATATGTCTCTCGGCAAACTGTTTGTCGTGAACTTCATGCTAAATCCGTATCCTGCCGTATAATCACCCAATGCCCGGACTTCTGTGAACCCTCACGGTGAATGATGTCGTTGTCTTGCATTTTCTTAAGATGCTTAGACACGGCGCTCCTGTTGATGCCCAATTTGTTAGCCATTTCGCGTGAAGTGATGCTTGCGTTCTCGGATATAAGACGTAAGATGGCATTCCGTGTTTCTGGTCCACTTTTCCGGTCCACCTTGCTTGTTTCTGGTCCACCTGCTTGGTCTCCCTTTTCTTCTTTGAATGTGAAGTCATCATCCATCGCCTTCTTGTATTCAGTTATTTCATTTTTAATGTTTTTGATGTGCTCATTCAGCATGAACATTTCTTGTTTGTTGGCATTGTTGTCTGTTGAATTATTTGCTGTGACTTTATTTTGAGCCGATGGCTATGCACACGGGGTGGGGCACGTGGATGTCGTGGCTGGTTTCGGAGAGCATGCCGGTGTCGGGGTCGATTGCAAACACTTGGATGGTGTCTGCGTCACGGCAGGCACAAAGCAGGAAGCGTCCGTTGGGCGTTATGGCAAAATTGCGTGGATGCCGCGCTGTGGCCTGGTAGCCAGCGCGTGTGAGCATCCCGCTTTCTTTATCCACGCTGAAGATGGCTATACCATCGCCTTGCAGACGGTTTGACGCATAGAGGAAGCGTCCGTCGGGTGTCAGATGGATGTCGGCGCTGCCGCGGGCATGGCTGTCGTCGGCGGTGATGGTTTGAATCTGTGTCAGCTTGCCTTCGTGGTGGCTGAACACCATCACTTCGCCCGACAGTTCGGTGATGAGGTAGGCATAGCGGCCTTCGTCGTCAAAAGTGAGGTGGCGTGGCCCTGAACCTGCCGCTACATATAGGGTGCTGTCCACTTCCAGCCCGTCGCATGCGGCGTTGGGCTTGAGCGAGTAGATGCAGTCGTTGCCGAGGTCGCAGGCGAATGCGCGCCATTCGTAGGGGTCGGCGGTGACGCAGTGGAGATGGGCTGACTGCTGCCTTGTTTTGTCGGGAGCTTTGCCTGTGAGCGAAAACGTCATCACCTTGTTGGCTTTCTTGATGCTTCCGTCGTCGGCAAGTCTGAACTCCGTGATGCTTCCGCCCGTATAGTTGGCGGTGTAGATCAGATTTTTTGTCTGGAAGATGTTGCACGGCGCTTTGCCGCCCGTCGCCACGGCGTTGATGCAGGTCAATGGCTTGTCGATGCCTTCATAGCGGAATGCTGCAAGGGCGTCGTCGTCGGTGCCCGACTCGTCGACGGCATAGACGTTGTCGCCGTTGTCGGAGAAAATCACAAACGACGGGTTGCGCGCCGGAGTAACGGCGGTGAGTTCTGCCGTTCCGCTTTCTTGGTTGAAGCGATATTGATAGATGCCTTTGCTGTCGGTGTCGGTGTAAGTGCCTACAAGCATCGGCAGCCATGCCTGCGAAGCCGCGGCGGCAAGGTCGAGCATAGCCATTGTTGATAGTGCGCAGAGTGATATTGCCATTGTGTCAGTGTTTTTGTTGCCGTAAAGTTACGCAAAAAAATGCAATCCTAAAATCCTCTTTTGCGTAATGCGCGTCGTAAATCCTTGTGTTTCCTATGCAGCATCGCTATAAAAACAATACCGGCGACAACCATTGTCGGTTGTCGCCGGTATGTGTGTGGGGTTGTCGACGAGAGTTAGTCGTTCATTGTCAGGAGCAGCTCCTCGTTGCTGCGGGTTTTCTCCATACGGTCCTTGATAAACTCCATTGCCTCGATAGGAGTGCGGTCAGAGAGGAACCGGCGGAGAATCCACATGCGGTTGATGGTGTCCTGGCTGAGGAGCAGGTCGTCGCGTCGAGTGCTCGACGAGATGATGTCGACGGCAGGGAAGATGCGTTTGTTCGACAGCTTGCGGTCGAGCTGCAGCTCCATGTTGCCGGTGCCCTTGAACTCTTCGAAAATCACCTCATCCATCTTCGAACCGGTCTCGATAAGTGCGGTTGCGATGATTGTGAGCGATCCGCCGTTTTCAATGTTTCGTGCGGCGCCGAAGAAGCGTTTAGGCTTTTGCAGCGCGTTGGCGTCGACACCACCGGTGAGGATTTTGCCCGATGCCGGCGACACGGTGTTGTAGGCGCGTGCCAGACGTGTGATTGAGTCGAGCAGGATTACTACGTCGTGTCCGCACTCAACCATGCGTTTCGCCTTTTCAAGCACCAGTCCGGCAATCTTTACGTGGCGTTCGGCTGGCTCGTCGAATGTGGATGCGATTACTTCCGCATTCACGCTTCGTGCCATGTCGGTCACCTCCTCCGGACGCTCGTCGATGAGCAGGATAATCATGTATGTTTCCGGATGGTTTTCCGAGATTGCGTTGGCAATGTCTTTAAGCAGGATTGTCTTACCGGTTTTCGGGGGTGCCACGATAAGTCCGCGCTGACCTTTGCCGATAGGAGAGAACATGTCGACGATGCGTGTCGAGATGTTGCAGGTGGTGCGTCCCGATGTCAGGTCAAACTTCTCGTCGGGGAACAATGGCACAAGGTGTTCGAAAGGCACGCGGTCGCGCACGAATTCTGTGGTGCGCCCGTTGATTGAGTCTACGCTGCAGAGAGGGAAGAATTTTTCACCTTCTTTCGGCGGACGGATGTTGCCTTCCACCACGTCGCCTGTCTTCAAGCCGTTTTGCTTGATTTGCGACTGCGACACGTAGATGTCGTCGGGCGACGACAGGTAGTTGTAGTCGGAGGAGCGGAGGAATCCGTAGCCGTCGGGCATCACTTCCAGCACGCCCGCGCCTTTCACGATGCCTTCAAAGTCGTAGAGCGGCTGTTGAGGCTGTTGGCGCTGCTGCTGTTTTGCCGCGCGCTGCTGTTGTTGCTGCTGGCGGCGGTTTGCCTTCTGGTTTTTCTGTTGCTGTTGCTGTTTAGGTTCAGCCTGGAATGCCGCAACTTCGTCTTCGGCAGGCTGTTGCTGTTGTTGCTGGTCTTGCTGCTGGCGTTGCGAGCGGGGCACGAATTTCTGTCCGCCGCTGAACGGGAAGAACGAGCTGAATCCGATGTCGTTTTTCTTTTGCTGTTCGGCAGGTTTTTCTTCTGCCGGTTCTGCCTGTTGTGCCTGTTGTGGCGTTTCGGCTTCAGGAGCGGCGTTTTCCGTCTCTGCCGGTTTCTCTTCCTGTTTTACGGCTGTCTCCACGTTTTCAGCAGGGGCTTCGGCCTCGGCTGCTGGAGCCACGACAACCTCGGCAGCCGGAGCTGTCATATCGGCGGCAGGCTCAGCCTCCTTTTTCTTGGATGTGCGCTTTGCCGTGGTTTTCTTTGCTGCCGGTTTCTCCTCTTTAGGTTCTTCCGTCTGAGCGGTCTCCGCGGCAGGCTCTGCCTCCTTCTTTTTGCTGTTTTTCTTAGGTTCAGCCTTTTTGGCGGCAGTCTTTACAGCCGTAGCCTCTGCGTTGTCATCGCTTTTTGGCTCGGCTGTTTTTTTCTTGGCTTTTGTTTTGGGTTTTTTAGCCTCCGATTTCGAAGCCGATTCTTTGGCGCGGTTTATCGCCTGCTCGTCGAGAATTGTGAAAATCAAGTCTTGCTGGGCCATTTTGTCGGCTTTCTTGATGTCGAATGTTTTGGCAATCTCGAGCAGTTCTTCTGGAGAGGCTGCATTTAAGTCCTGTAAGTTGTACATATATGTAAGATGTATTACATTTTGAATCTACGTCGCGCCGTTGTGCGCACGTGACTGTTCTGAAAATCTTTTTTTTGAGAAAATTAAAGAGTGGATGACTGCGGGAAGCGTAGCGAGTAATGGTGATTGATTATGCTTCCCTCAATCACGATGCAAAGATACGTCTAATTTCTTTTACGGCAAACAGAAATACAGACAAAAAATGAAAAAAAGTGAATGCTTACTCTCCGTATTCTTCGAGATAGGCCTCGCAGGCGGTGCGCAGCTCGTCGTACCATTCCTTGCCGAAGCGGCGCGTCAGCGGACCCTCAAGAAACTGATACAGCCGCACGTGGTTTTTTCTGCCCATCACTTCCGCGCATTTGCAGATTTTCCAACGATGGTAGTTGACGGCGGTGAAGTCGGGAAATTTCTGAAGGCGGGCAGGGTAGAGATGGCATGAGATTGGCTTGTAGAAGTCGATTTTTCCAGCACGGTATGCCTTCTCGATGGCGCAGAGACACATCCCGTTCTCTCCATAGCACGTAAACACACAGTTGCGCCCGTCGACAATCGATGTCACCAAGTCGCCTTCCTCGTCGACGTAGCCCACGCCCTGCTCCTCAATCACGCGTTTGGCAGCCGGCAGCAGGTCGTCCCACACCTCGGGCAGTATTTCCTTTATCTTGGCATATTCCTCTTTGGTGATAGGAGCGCCGGCATCGCCTTCGATACAGCATTCGCCGAGGCATTTGTCGAGATCGCAGCAGAAAAACTGTTCGATAAGGTCGAGGCTGACCAGTGCATTTCCGATTTGCAGCATAGTGACTTCTTCTTCTTCTTTTTTCATTTCAGTGTGCGAAATTACTCGTTTTGTGCCGGATATGCAAGTGTGGCGGTGAAATGTGTTTTTAAACATAAAAAAATTTTTATACATAACGGAAAAATTTCCATAATTTTACGACCGCAAAAACTAAACTATTTTTTAAAGCCCTTTTTTGTAGATATTATGTTCTTAACCATTGTTATTGTTGCCGTATTTCTGATTGGTTACGGCTGTATTGCTCTTGAGAGCGGACTTAAAATCAACAAGACTGCGACCGCCTTGTTGATGTGTGCAATCTGTTGGTCGCTGTATATGATTGGCTGCCCTGATTATGTGGCAGAGTTTCATGCCGATGATTTTGCCCGGTTCTTCTCGGCGTTCCATCTTGACGACTCTGATGCCGCTGCGCGCCAGTTTGTGACGCAGGGCGTGCTGCTTGAGCATCTCGGCGATGCGTGTGAGATTCTGTTCTTCCTGATGGGAGCGATGACCATTGTCGAGACTGTCGACACCAACGGTGGCTTTGTTTTTGTGCGCGACCGTCTGCGCACCCGTAGCAAACGTTCGCTGTTGTGGCGCATCGTGCTGATCACGTTTATTCTCTCTGCCGTGCTCGACAACCTGACCACGAGCATCGTGATGATTATGGTGCTCCGCAAGCTCGTGCAGGAACGCAACGATAGGCTTATCTATGCCTCGCTCATCATCCTTGCCGCCAACAGTGGCGGTGCGTTCTCTCCGATTGGCGACGTAACGACCATCATGCTATGGATCAAGGGCAACATCACGTCGATAGGTGTGATTAAGGAAGTGTTACTGCCGTCGCTTGTCTCGATTGCTTTGCCTACGTTCCTGTTGCAGTTCAAGCTCAAGGGGCAGTTGGCTGTGGTGGAGGACAATGTAGATTTCACAAAATCGGCACTCAGCCATGGCGAACGGGTGGCGGTGTTTGTTGTCGGTGTGGGCGGCTTGATGTTTGTGCCGTTCTTCCGCTCCATCACTGGTTTGCCTCCGTTTATGGGCATCCTCTTCGTGCTTGGCTTGCTTTGGGCGATGACAGAGATATTCCTGCGTCACGAACACGAGTTGGAAGGCTCGTTCTCTGAGCGCGTGTCGACGATTCTTCATAAAATCGATTTGTCGACCATCCTGTTTTTCCTCGGCATTCTGATGGCTGTGGCTGTGCTGAGCGAGGTGGGTGTGCTTACAAGTTTCGGACAGTGGCTTGAACACGCCACCAACGGCAATGCTTATTTCGTGACAGGTGCCATTGGCGTGGTGTCGTCGATTGTCGACAATGTGCCGCTTGTGGCTGGATGCATGGGTATGTACAACGTTATCCCTGCCGCCGCCGTGACAAGTCCCGACATGATGATGTTTGTGCAGGACGGTCAGTTCTGGCAGTTGCTTGCTTACTGCGTCGGAGTGGGTGGCAGCATGCTCATTATCGGCAGTGCCGCCGGCGTTGTGGTGATGGGTCTTGAAAAAATCACATTCGGCTGGTATTTACGCCACATTTCGTTTGTGTGTCTGCTCGGTTATCTGGCAGGTATCCTGATTTACTGGCTTGAGCGGACGTTTATCTTCTGCTGATTTAAAGTTGATTGATATGTATGTACGACGGCGTTATATGTGTTGGCTCTATCGTAGCAGCGTTCCTCTGGCACGCATCCGCTTCGCTCTGCGGCGATAGCCTGGCCAACGTTGCTGTTGTTTCATGGCGCAAAGTCAGAAATCAACGCGCTCAGTGGCAGACAGCGCTTCGGAGATGCGCTACAGCGAAAGCAACCGCGCCACCGCAGCAAACGACTGCGGTGGCGCGGTGCGTGTTGTTATGTTCGATATTCTCTACGGTTCAGTCTATTTGAAGTTGAATGTAGGGAAGTGGGTGGCGTCTACTACATAGCCTGACTTATCATAGTACATGCATGCGAATTGGTTGCGTGCGCCGGTGAACAGGTTCAATTTTGTTACCTTTGCGCCTTCAAATGTCACGTTGTCAACGTTTACTTTAAGGTTCTTAAACTGCATTGCGGCGTTGGCTTCCTCTGCTGTCTTTGAAGTGTGGTCCTCGAACAGGAAGAAGCCAACCCATTGTCCTGCTGCGTCTGTAGGATAGGTGTAGGAGCAATCCTTTACGTTGATAGTGAATTTAGTGTTTGTCTTGTTGCTGATACGCACAGCATCGGATTTCTTTGACAAGTCGAATATGTTCTTCTCAATGTTAAGCACTCCGCCTTCAGCCATTCCGAACACCGTCATTGCGTTGTTTGAGAAATTGGCAAACTTGCAGTTCTTTACGGTCACGTTCTTTGAAACAACGTTTTTTAAGTTGATTTCAAGAGGATTGTAGCCATTGGCGTTGCTGTTGCGTCTGATCTCTCGAAGCACAGTGGTCGCGGACACCTCGATTTCGCGAGATATTCTACTTATGCTCCACTTCCTTTTTATTCCCAGGTATATTTCGTACATTTGTTCTGAGGTTAATTGATTGTACATAGCAATACAAAATTAGTTAATCTTTGGGAGACTTCGGTCTCCTTTTTTTGTTTGTATTGCTGTCAGACGTTCTTGGGTGCTTTGCGCCCCCGCCACTTAGGCTTCCCCCGCAGTGTTTTTCATAGTTTTACCCCGATAATCGTTGCACTTCTATTTGGACACTGCACAATTTCAAAACCGCGGTTACACTACAATGGCAATAACAAAAAAGGTTGCGCCACAGCAGGCGCAACCTTTTATCTTGATTACAAGTCGCAGATTAATAAACCTGTTTTCCGTTAACAAACACTTGGCTATGTCTCTCTGTATCTTTGTCTATCTTCACATTCCAGAGGCTGTTGCCGCTATTTGAGCCAGTGCCGAAGCCTGTCGCCGTGCAGTTATTGATGTTAATAACATATGTGCCTGGAATACGCGAGCTGTCAACTTCGATGGCTGCCTTGCCATTAACTGGCGCAGAAGCAATAAACTCGCAGTTGTTGAACGTAGCGTTCTGACCTATCACGGCACCTTCATTATAAATCAGAACAGACTTGCCTGCGCACTCAAACCGGCAGCTGTTGAACGTGATGTCCTTTGAGCCATAAGTCCAAATGTTGTAGCAGTCGCTTGATGTCTGCTTGAATGTACAACTGTTGTATACAGCCTCCTCAGCATAAGAGAATGGCGTGCCCTCAATCACGCAACCCGTATAAGTCACAGCTTTTGCATGTTGGATGCCTGTATAGTCTGCGTTAGGCGATTTCACTGTCACGCCAGAGAAGCCGATTGTCTTGTCGTTGTAACCGATAGCTTGAGGAATGGAGATAACCGTTGTTTCGTCGCCCGAGAAAGTGACACCTTCAGCAACGGATGCAGGAAGCGTATAAGTGGTGTTCTCCTTCAATTTAATCACGGCGTTCGGAGTCTGGGCGGCTGTTGCCAATTCGGTCTGTGTTGAAGCCGTGATTACATTGTGATTATAGTCTGGGTCGTTGAATCCCGGTGCGATTACAACGTTGAAGTCGGCAGTGTTTGTGAGCAACGAGCCGTAGATGTTTGTGCGGTAGTTGCGTTGCACAGGCACGTTGGTGAACGTGCGGTTTGTCAGCGTGTAGTCAAACGCGATGTCGACAGTTTCTTTGTCCTTCGGCACGAGCACGTACGACATCGACAGATATTTGTAATCCTTGCTGTTTACTGAAAATTTAGAGTCCTCTGTAGGAATCGGTTTCTTTACGAATGTCGCAGTGACAGGGTCGCTGACCTCTCCTGAGAGAAGGTTGAGCGTCTTGTAGGTTGCCACTCCGATTGTCGACTCTGAAACGGTGTAGCCGGCAGCTGCCGCTGCGTCAAAGTCGTCTGTTCCGATGTTGATCTGTGCGAACGGACGGCGGAGTTCCTGCGAAATGCTCATGTTGCCGCTAACCTTCAGCGCTTTCTTCTGACCGAAGAATGCGTCAAGATTGTCGGTGTTGTTTTCGGCATTGGCGTAGTTGACGGTTACAGTCTGGTTTTCAGAGTTGAACGTGTAAACGTTGTCGCCAGGAGCGTCGGCCCAGAACACGAAGTCGTATTCCTTGCCTGTGGTCAGCTGCAAGGAGATGGTGGTTTTCAGACCAGTCATTGTGGCTGTACCCTCTTGTCCCTTAGTGCCGTCGGCTTTTTTGCAGACTTCAAGTGGTGTCGTTGTGCCTTTTTCATAGACGGCATAGTGCAGCTCGGTGGCTTTTTTGCCGTCGGCAAATGCACGGGTGCCCATGTCGCCAGGCAGCTGGGCTGTGATTGTCACAGTGCTTTCAGCACCGGCTTTCAAATCCGATGTCTGATCATCGGCGCAGGATGTTGCCATCAGCATCAATGCCGACATGGCAACGGTTGAAAATAATACCTTTTTCATAGAACACATAAATTATAAAGTTAATATTAAATAAATTATAAAGTTAATATTAAATTGTTTGTTTCTTTTTTATCTGATTTCAAGATTGTATTCGCCGTCGAATTCCGTTCGGATGCTTACGCCTCCCGAAGCTTTCGACGAGAGGAAATTGCCGCGCACCACGGTGAGCTTGTTGCGCACCACTGGCACATCGATTGGCAGCGTGCTCGACAGCAGCGTTCCGTCGGTGTCGTAAACCTCCACCGAAACAGGCACCGTCGACTCTCCGCCGTTGACAAACACATAGTCGAATCCAAGTTCCACCTCCGTGTCGCTAAGCCGTTGCATCGTGCTGTCGAACGCGACGCCTGTCCAGGAGTCGGCTGGCTTGTTGGTAAACATATTGAATGAGCACGGCATGAAGCCTTGGTAGCGGAACACTACGCGGAAGTCGTTTGTGTTGATGTTCTTGATGTCGGCTTTGGGGTCGGCCTTTGGGTCGGCAGACTCTGGCGACACTCCTTGCTGTGCCTTCATTTCCGCTTCTTTTTGGCGGATGGCACGTTGCTGGAGCACGTAGCTGAGAAACTTGACGATGTCGTGGGAGATGAATTTGAACTTTGCCAACGGTCGCTCCATTTCAACCACTACGCGGTTTACGGCGGTAGACCGGGTGGAGTTTGACGTCAGCTCCGGGTTGTCGTACACTTCTGCTTCCTTCTCTCCGCGGAATGCGTCGCGGTGGTCGGTTGAGCCTGTATGGTTCTGACGGTCGGCGAGGATTATCTCCTCGAAGTTTGACGTGTTGTAATAGAGGTCGGTTTTCGTGCCGTGGACCACATAGTCTGCCCACACAAGAAAGCGGTATTTGCCGGGGCGAAGGTTGAGCCGCAGGGTGTGGTTCAGATTTTCAAGGTCGCTGTTGCAGACCACGACGGTGGTGTCCGACAGTCGGTTGCCATCGTTGCCGTCGATGCGGTAGGCGTTGACGGTGTAGCGTATGTCGTAGGTGATTTCTGTCTGTGTCTTTGTTCCCGACGGGCTGGCTTCGGTGGAGGCGCGCGAATAGTCGATGGTCTGATAGAAGCCCATGTCGATGGCGTTGGTGAAGTCGAGCACAAGTTCATACGGGCGTCGCTCCGGCATGTCGGGAAACTCGTGCACGTCGCATGCCGAGAAGCCCAAAATGGCGAACAGGCTCAAAATGCAATATGTCAGGACTGATCGTTTCATCTTCTCTTGCGTTTAAGGTCGAAACGATAGATAAACGTCACTGCGGCATTGTCCACTCCGAAGAATGTGCGGCTTGTGGTGCTGACCATCGCGCCGTTGGCTTCGTTGTGGAATGTGTCGTACTTCAGCCGGTAGCATCCGGCGCCGGCGGTGAGCTCCATCATCCAGTGCTTGCTCTTGCCGAGCGGTGTGCGCCAGCCGAAGCTCAGACCTCCGCCAAGTGCCGGGGTGTTGCCGTTATGGTCTTGATAGCGCCATTCCGACGATGATAGGGCATAGTTGTACTGTGCCACGCCGAAATGTGCGCCCACAAACCATTTGGGGGCAAACCACCAGCGCACTTCGGGCTGGAAGGCGAGTGTGCGCAGTTTGCGTGTGCGCGTAAAGTAGTTGAGTGCCGAGTAGTAGACGGGCAGCGTCACGCTTCAATGCTTGTTGATGTCCACTTCCACGGCTATGTTGGAGATGAGCATTGCCCATCCTACGGCATTTGTTTTCAGGTAAAGTCCGCGTGTCCATTCTCCGCTGTCTCCAGGCTTCGCGTCGGGGATATCAACCGCTGGTACGCTGATTCCCGACAGGTCGTAGTCTGCCGTCGGCAATGCGATTTCTCCATCGGGTACAGATTCGGTTGTCGTAATCTGTGCCTTCGCGCTCCGCATCGATGGAAACACGTTGCGGTTCAGTGTCTTGTATGCCTTCTGCCGTTGAATCTCGAAGGCGCGGCGGTCTGCCCATCGTCCGGGAAGATACTCGATTACGGTGGAGTCGGAGTGCAGCACGCGGTCAATCTCGTTGTAGCCAGGCTCTTGCGATGTGCGGATTTCTGCTTTCAGCATGTCCCATGGAATCGTTGCCGGCAGGCGCACCACCAGCGAGTCGGCAATGTCAATGCGCGAACGGATGTATTGCTCCAACGCGTTGGCGCGGGTTTCGCCAAGCTGCTTGTTTTTTATCGCAGGTCCTTCGGGCGAGGCATAGCCGCTGATTGTTAGCCTCTCAATGCGCACATTGGGATGGCTGTTTACGTATTGGATTGTTTTTTCGAGATTTGCGAGTTGACGGGCATTGTCGCTATATGCAGTGTCAACATTGCACTTCCCCACTTGGAAGTCAATGTCGATTTCTGTGATGTTGGTATGTGCGTTTGGGATTAAAAACATACCAAAGAGAAACATCAATATGCCTACTCGCTTATTCATTTGGGTCGCTATTAGATTCTTGTCGCTATTAGATTTTTTGTAAATCGAGTGCTAATGTAGAATATTTGTTTTTAAAAAACAACAAGGCGTTGCAATTTATAAGGTTAATATTTGTTAAACATAGCGGCTCGTTGTCAGCTTTAAGGTGTATGTTGTTTAAAATAAAAGGAATAATAAGCGACTTTTATTTTTGTCACTTATTATTTCTTTTATGTCTGTTAGTTCACGCGGTTTGCAACTGGTTCTCCCGCAATGAATTGGCGCACGTTTTCTGTGGCTGTGCTCATCAGGCGCGTGCGTGCCTCGAGGGTGGCCCATGCGATGTGGGGTGTCAGGAAGCAATTGCGCGCGGAGAGCATAGGATTGTCGCCGCGAGGTGGCTCCTGCGACAGCACATCGGCGCCGAATGCCGCCAGACGCCCGCCGTTGAGCGCATCGGCGACAGCCTGCTCGTCGACAAGCGGACCGCGCCCGGTGTTGATCAGAATAGCCGATGGTTTCATCTTGGCGATGGATGCGGCATTGATGAGATGACGTGTCGACGGCGTGAGTGGGCAGTGAAGGCTGACCACGTCGGCTGAGGCAAGCACATCGTCGAGCGGTGCCGGCGTGATTCCTTCGGGCAGCGTGTCGGCGCTTTTTGATGTCAGAGCCACCACTTTCATGCCCATTGCAACGGCTATGCGCGCTGTCGCCATTCCGGTGTTGCCGAGTCCGACAATACCCATTGTCTTGCCTGCCAGTTCTGTCAGCGCACTGTCCCAGAAGCAGAAGTCGGGGCAGTTTGTCCATTTGCCGTCGGCAACCTCGCGTGCGTATGAAGCCACGTGGTTTGTGATGTTGAGAATGTGGGCGAAGGCCATCTGTGCCACCGACATGGTGCTGTAGGCTGGGATGTTGGCAACCACCACTCCCTGGCGTGCTGCCGCCTCGGTGTCGATGATGTTGTAGCCTGTGGCGAGCACGCAGATGAAGCGAAGTCGTGGCAGTTGTCGCAGCGTGTCGGCGCTGAAAGGCACTTTGTTGGTCAGCACGATATCTGCGTCGGCTGCGCGCTCCACGATTTTGTCGGCTGGTGTGCGGTCGAAAAGCGTCACGTCGCCCAAACGCTCAACGGGCGACCAATCAAGGTCGCCCGGGTTGAGGGAATATCCGTCTAAAATGCAGATTTTCATTATGTCTTAGAATTTGTAAGAAGCGCAGAACGACAGATACGCATCGTCCCAATCGTCGACATATTGGTATTTGCCTTCAGCTCCGATAGCCCAGTGTGAATTGATGTCGTATGCGAATCCAAGACCGATGTCGACACCCAGCTTGTTGTAGTCGTCGGCGTGGAAGAACACCGGACCGAGGATTGGGTAGAGCGAGAAGTTGCGTGGCAGCTCGAAGCGATAGCGGAAGTCGCCGTCGATGGTCAGCGTGTTGCTGTCGTTGAAATAATAGTTGAGCGACGGGGCGAACTCAAAGTTGCGCGGCAGCTGGAATGTCACTCCGATGCCAAGGCCGAAATCGCTGCGGAGGTTTGCTTTCATATCGAGCGAACGTACTTGTGCTGATGCCGGAAGAACGGCAGCGACTGCAAGAATTGTAGCGATGAAAAACTTCTTCATAATGTTCAGGTTTTTGATGTAAGTTAGTATGATTTTATTGTATAAACAATGAATGTTGAGAAAAGTTTTGGGCAATTCTGCAAAATGTGTTGTCCAATCCGTGATTTTGGTAATAAATGGTTGCTGCTCAAAGTGTAATTTTGCATACATGAAGACAAAAATAATTCTGGCGGCGCTGATGGTTGTCGGCGTGCTGTCGGGAAAAACAGAAAAGACGATGAACGAAACATTGAATCAAAAGCAACAGGCACTTGTTGCCGTCGCGGCATGCGAGGCAAAAGATGACCAAAAAACGTTGGAGAGAATTTTTGACGACGCTTTCGAAAGAGGTGTGCTGACCGTCAACGAGGCGAAAGAAACGTTGTCGCAGCTGTATGCTTATACGGGTTTCCCGCGCAGCCTTAATGCGCTTGCCTCGTTGCAGAAAGTAGTGGCTGAGCGCAGAAAAAAAAACAGGAGCGTGGAGGTGGGCTGCGACGCCTCGCCGTTGCCTGATGATTACGACGCTTTGAAACAAGGCGCCGTGGTGCAGACTCGGATGAGCGGAAAGCCGTTTGACTACGCTTTTGCTCCTGCTGTTGACTATTATCTTAAAGCGCATTTGTTTGGCGACATTTTCGCACGCGACGTGTTGACCTACTCCGAACGGGAGATTGTAACTGTTGCGGCTTTGTCGGCAATCGATGGCGTGGAGCCGCAGTTGAAGGCGCACGTGGCTGGCGCGCGACGGATGGGGGTTACTGACAGACAACTGCGTGCCATCCCGGAGGTGCTTGAGCAAAAAGTGGGGCGTATGGAGGCTTTCCGTGCGGCGAAAGTTGTGGCGGAGGAGTTTGGTGAGGTGTTTGTTGAAGGCAGACCAATAGAGCATCAGGTGTTTCCGACAGGTGAGCCAAACACGGAATATGCAAAATATTTCATCGGCAACAGTTATATTGCGCCGCTTCTCAGTGAGGGACTGCCGATGAGCAACGTGACTTTCGAAACGCGTTGCCGAAACAATTGGCACGTGCATCACCGTGGTGCACAGGTGTTGATTTGTGTGGGCGGTGAAGGATGGTATCAAGAGTGGGGAAAGCCTGCGCGGCGCTTGCATCAGGGCGACGTGGTCAATATCCCTGCCGAGGTGAAGCATTGGCACGGTGCTGCAGCCGACTCGTGGTTTCAGCATATTGCAATCGCTGTCCCGGCTGACGGGGCTTCAAACGAGTGGCTTGAACCAGTCACTGATGAGGAATACGATAAATTGAGATAAGAAATGAACCGATTTTTGACATACCACGATGTGGATTTCAGCGACTGACTGATGCTGAACGGCGTGTCGCAGGAGTATGTCGACAATTGGGTGAAAAAATAGGAAAAAGATAGAAAAGGCGGCTGTGAAGCCTCCGATATTAATCACGAATTTGGTAAGTAATCAGTCTGCTTAGAGTGCGGAAATTCCCTGCCGCACTCTCTTTTTATATTTTTGTGCTGATAATAATTGCCATTCTCGCAGAAAAATCCGAATTTTGCAAAATCGGAATCATACGACAATGGCAACAACAATAAAAAAAGACATCTATATGACTTCGCTCGGAGAGGTGGCGTATTTCACCATCTGCGATGACGAGTGCGGCTCGGTGGTGCTGTCGGCGCTGGGTGCCGGTGTTGTGGCTTTGTCGGTCCCTGACGGGAACGGCGAGTATAGGGATGTGATCATCGGCTATCCGTCGGCTGAGGCATATTGCCACGACGATCCTAATGCCGGAAAGTTTATAGGGCGCTATGCCAACCGCATTGCCCGTGGGGTGTTTTCGATTGACGGCAATGAGTACCATCTTGAATGCAACTGCGGTCCGAACGCCTTGCACGGCGGACGTGAGGGCTTTGCCCACAGGATATGGAAGAGCCGCACGGTGGGCGATAATGCCGTGGAGTTTTCGCTCACGAGCGATGACGGCGACCAGGGCTATCCCGGAACGCTGACAGTCAAGGCGCTTTACACGTGGATGCCGTCGTGCGGGCTGTGTCTCGACATCGTTGCCACTACCGACCGCCCTACGGTGCTCAATCTGACAAACCACTGCTATTTCAATCTTGACGGCCACAACAGCGGAAGCGTGTTGAGCCACAAGCTGCAGCTGAACGCGTCGCGCTATCTCGTGACCGACTCTTCGCTGGCGCCTACCGGCGAATTGGCCGACGTGAAAGGCACTCCGATGGATTTCATTCAGCAGAAGACGCTCGGGTGCGACATCAATGCCGACTTCCAACCGCTTGCCTACGGCAAAGGCTACGACCATTGCTGGGCTGTTGACGGATGGCAGCCGGGAAAATTGTCGACGGTGGCAAGATTGGAATCGCCGATGGCTCGCGGACGTGTCCTCGAGGTGGAGTCGACGTTGCCGGCTGTGCAGGTCTACACCGGAAATTGGCTTACGTGCTCAAGTCCGGAAGGTAAGGACGGTGCCGCCTACAAGGATTACGATGCTGTGGCAATTGAGTGCCAGGGGTTTCCCGACGCGCCAAATCATCCTGGATTCCCGTCGCAACGGCTGAATCCGGGTGAAGAATACAGACAGACTATAAGATACATGTTTAAAAGTAAAGATTTAGAAAAATGAAACCAACACTTTTTGTTCTCGCTGCCGGAATGGGCAGCCGTTATGGAGGGTTGAAGCAATTGGACGGTCTTGGACCTCACGGGGAAACAATTATGGATTACTCCATCTATGATGCAATACGCAGTGGATTTGGTAAGGTTGTATTTGTGATTCGTAAAGATTTTGAAGACGATTTCCGCTCGAAAATCCTTTCCAAATACGAGGGACACATACCTGTCGAGGTGGTGTTCCAGTCGACCGACGCTCTCCCTGAGGGATTCACTTGTCCGGAAGGACGCACAAAACCGTGGGGCACAAACCACGCTGTGCTGATGGGCAAGGATGCCATCAAGGAGCCGTTTGCTGTTATCAACGCCGATGATTTCTACGGCCGCAACACGTTTGAGGTGATGGCTGCCGAGCTATCTCGTCCGCGCGACCGCAAGGGCGACTATTGCATGGTGGCGTTCCAAGTGGGCAACACGATGTCGGAAGGCGGAACGGTGTCGCGTGGTGTGTGCCATGAGAAGAACGGATTCCTCGACACTGTCGTGGAGCGTACCGACATCGGATATGCTGCCGACGGAACTGTCGAGTTTACCGATGAGAACGGCAACAAGCAGAAACTCGCGCCTGAGACTCCGGTGTCGATGAACATGTGGGGATTCACGACCGACTACTTCGACTACAGCGAGAAGGCGTTTGTGGAATTTCTGAAGGAGAACATTGATAAGCCGAAGGCTGAATATTTTATCCCGTCGGTAGTAAACCAAATGATAAACAGTGGCTTGGCAACAGTGCGTGTGCTTAAAACCTCATCGAAATGGTTTGGTGTGACTTACGCCAACGACCGCCCGGTAGTGGTGGCTAAATTCGCCGAGTTGCACGCGTCGGGCGAATATCCTGAAAAAATGTTTTAGCCAGACTTGATAAACAACAGCGGCGGCAGAGAAAACTCTGTCGCCGCTGTTGTTTTTTAATACCTCTCCAGTGTCGTCGCTGACCACGGAATGAAAATGGATTTTATTCCAATTTCTTGAATTGATACGGGCAGTCTCTTAGGTACGGGAATCCGTTGTTGGTGCTTGTGGAAACGGCCCATACGGATTTGAAGTCAAAACCCTTGTAGGTTGACTCTTTCGACTTGTCGCTTTCCTTGAATTTGTCGGCACACCAGTATTTACCTGAATCCTCGAGCACATATAGGTTGTGGTGGTAGAAGATGCTTCCGCCCTTGTGCGTGCCTATTATTCCATTGCCATGCGACACCTTCTTGGCGTTGTAGCAATTCTGCACCTCGCCCAGATGGTCGATGCAGCCCAGCACGCCGCCATTGTCGGAATCCTGGTTGGTTGGCACGATGCCCATGTTGTAGCAGTTGTGGAGCATATAGTGGGTCTCGTCATCCGGCGATCCTTGCTCCTGCCATCCCAACAGGCCGCCTACGTTGGCGTTGCCGGTGTTGCTGCCCACCTCGCCGAAGTTGCACGAGTAGGCCAGCTCCATATTGTTGGGCAATGCTGTCCCAGCCTCGTCGTTTGAGCCCATGCGTCCGGCGATGCCTCCCACCTTTACGTCGTTGCCGCTGCCGTAGACCTTGCCGTGGTTCGCGCTGTGGCTCACTACAGCTTTGCGAGCGTTGAAATATCCGATGATGCCGCCGACGTTGCCTCCGTTTGAGCCGTTGACTTCGCCATAGTTGGCGCAGTATAGGATGTAGTGGATTGTCTCAATGCCAAGATTCAAAATGCCGTTGGCCCAATAGTGGCCAACGCAGCCTCCCACTTGGCCGGTTCCGGTGACCTTGCCCACGTTGACTGCATTTTTCAGATAGAAATTTTTAGCCTTTCCTTCTTCGTGGATATCGCCGATGATGCCGCCGGTGTAGTTGGCTCCCGAGATTTCGCCATAGTTGATGAGATTCTCGCAGGTGGCGCAGTCGAATTGGTTGAGGCGTCCGATGATGCCGCCTGTGCTGTCGGAAATCTTATTGTCGATTTTCGGCGAATTGTTGACGCAGCCGCGCACATAACCTTTGTCTATGTTGTCGGCAAGACCGATGATGCCGCCCACGTTGTTGCAGCCTTCAACTGTACCTGCAAAGCATAAATTGGTGACAAAAGAGTTCTTTATGTAACCAACGATGCCGCCAACGTTTTTCGTGATGCCCGATGTGCCGGCAAATCCGGAGAATGTCGGCGTGAAGGTGCTTGCTTTCGGGATGGAAGTGTAGTTTGACAAAGTGCCGATGTTCAGACTGCCTGTCAGCGTTGAATTGTCGGCGCTGCCAACCATGCCTCCGATGTTTTGCGGACCGGTGGCTTTGGCATATTTGGAGATGTTGAACAGACTCAGATTCACGGTGGCATTGGTCACATTGCCGATGGCGCAACCTGCATTGGTGTCGGTGGCGGATACCGGGGCGTTGATATAGATTCTTTTGCCTGTGAGTTTGGTGTCGTCGATGTGGCCGGCAAATCCTCCTACATTGAGTTTGCCGGAAATTTTGACCAATGAGTTGGCATCCTGCTTCACTGACGTTCCGTCGTCGGAACCTTCAACAACAATGCTGTGGCTGTGGCCTCTGACGGTGCCGAAAAGTCCGCCGACACTGTTGTTGCCGCTTGCCACTGAAAAGAATCTGCAATTCTCAATCGACATGTCGCCGCACATGCTGGTGTAGCCGGCAAGACCGCCTGTGGAGTCGCCTCCGTAGACAGGAAAATTGAGCGACACGTTTCTGAATTGGCACGACTTGAAGTTGAACAGTCCGCCGATGAGTCCGCCGGCGTTCTCGCCGACAACCGACACTGCCTTCAGATTGCCGTCTTCTGCCTGCACGGAGCGCACCATCGTCACGTCGGAGATGCTTATGTTGGTTGTAGAGCCGTCAACGCGTCCAACCAGTCCGCCGGCATTGTTTGCCGATGCCGTGACGGAGAAAGGCATGTAGCTGCGGCTTTCATCGCCCCGCTTGTTTTTATCCACTTTGGCATTGTAGAATTTGCTGATTGTCAGCGACCCGTCCTTGAACAGTCCCACAGCGCCGCCAATGGCATCCTCTCCGGCTACAAATGCCATGATGCTCGAGTTGGAAATCGTAAGCTCGCCGGTGGCGTAACCGATGAAGCCGCCTATGTTGTAGCGGTTCTGGGCATTGATTGAGCCCTCGATGTTTACACTGTCAATCATCACCTTGCCAGATGATTTTCCGGCAAGTGCGCCGCCGTTTGAGTGCACACCCTGAATCATGGCGTTGATGGTGAGGTTGTGGATTACGGCGCCGCCAACGAGTTCCTTGAACAGACCAATCTCGCAGTCGTTAGGCTCGGATGTGCTTCCGGTGTAGGGCACGGTCAAAGTGAAGCCGTTGCCTTGATAGTTGCCGGCAAACGATTCGCAGGCGTGATATGTGCCGGTGATAATCTGGCTGCGCGGTGGCACGTCGAACGAGGCGGTCTGCTCGAAAAACAGTCCGAAACCCTTTGAGTTGCCGTCTTCGCAAAGTCCGATCTCAAACTCGTTGAACGCTTCTTTGGAGCCGATTATGTAAGGTTTTTCCTGTGTGCCGTGGCCGGGCAGACGGAATTTTCCTTCGCGCGCCTGTATCTCTTCGACAATCTCCTTGATGATTTTGAACTTCATGCGCGGACAGATGGCTTTGCCGTTGCCGAGGAAGGCAAGTGCGTCATATTCGCCGTCGGGGATTGTCTGCTTTTCCGGGATGTGGATGGCGTAGACAGGTTTGCTTCCGCTGTTGTCGACGGTCATGCTGAATTCATACAACGCGTCGTCGGCGTTCGAATGGAATACGATGCGTATGTCGGCGCCGTTGTCAATAGCCCAGTTTAGGCGGTCGGTCGTGAATTTGCTTATACGGAAGCCTTCCACCTTTTCCAGTTTGGCATCGTTGACGCCAAGGTCGAGGTCGTCGTTGCAGGCACACCACATTCCGGCGGTTGCTGCTATCACTATGCTGATAAGTATGCTCTTTATTCTCATGTTGTTATGATTTATGAAATGTTAGTTCATCGGGGTTTCCATCTCGGAATGGTATGGGATAGGGAACGAGCCCTGCTTGTCTGCCACCTGCCATAGCGGCATAGCGCCGTCTGTGTTCAGCAAGACTTTAAAAAATGCTTTGTTGTGAAGGTCGTCGAGCGTAGCGCCGGTTTCGTATCCTCCATAAATGTCGAACGAGCTGCCGATGTAGTAGATGTTGTCGTCGTGGGAGAATGACGATTTGCTACTTGCCACTATCGGGCTATGCCAATTGGTGCCTATCGACACATTCCGTTCTACCACCGACTCCGCGCTGGCGTAGCTTGTGATTCCGCCGGAGTGCTTTTTGTTGGTTGGACCGAACTTGCCGGCGTTCAGACAGTCGGTGGCCATGCAGTATTGCTGCATATAGCCGATGATGCCGGCGGGGTAGTCTGCCGATGGTGCATTCACCGTTCCGACGTTGGTGCATTGCTTGACGACGATGGCATTCACCGTAAAGTTGGTGGCACATTCAAAGATGGCGTTCGCTCCGCCGATAACGGTGGCTACCGGACCGATAATGCCGGCGGCAATTGCAAGCGTGCTGCCTCCGGTGGCGAATGCAGACACAACGGCTGCCACTGTTCCCACAGCGATGCAGGCTCCCGCTATCGATTTGGTGATAATCTCCGTCACCTCACGCTGTGATTCGATATGCTTTACGCGATCCTCGCGTGTACGGTTCATATTGTAGTAGACGGTGGAGTTGTTGACGTCCGACGCCTCAAAAAATTTCATCACAGTGTTGTGGTTGTTGATGTAGCTGCTTATTGTCGAGCCGTCGATGCCAGGGGGAAGGCTTGAGGCGTCGACCGTGTATCCTGCTTGGATTGCTTGTATCCGCGACTTCACTTCGCTGCTGATTCCGCCTGCCGTAGCCTCAAGATTGGTCTGCATCTCGTCGAGCTCTTTCTCGGTGATGATGTCATAGATGCCGATTCCGTAGACGATTTGGTCGTAGGCTATCAACGACCAGTCGATGGTGGCTTCTCCGATATGGAGCACGTGCAGGAATTCTTCGAAAGCCTTTGAGCCTTTCATCACACCGTCGGTCAATGTTTTGCCGATTACTGAAATTGCTGGACCCGCTATTCCCATTACTATTTCTGCCGCGCCGACAACACATCCGGCAATGTCCATTCCTGTCCATTCGCGGGCGTCGCCTGCCTCGCCGATGATTCCACCGGTGGAGCGGTTGCCTGAATCGTTGATTGTTCCGCCGTTGAAGCAGTAGTTGGCCACGGTGTAGTTGCCTACCCAGCCGGCAATGCCGCCGGTGTAGGTCGACGTAACATTGAGTGTGCCGAAGTTCTGGCATCCGAACAGTGCGCCGAAGCTCGTCTTTCCAACAATGCCGCCTGCCGACTCGGCTTTGGCGGCTGTCACGGTGCCTTGGTTGACAACGTTGTAGATTACGGCTATCGACGTGTTGCCGACGATGCCGCCAAGTGTCGACTGGTTGTCGGTGGCGCTGACGGCTCCCGTGTTGACCACTTCGTAACCGCCGAATTGCGCCTCTCCGCAGATGCCGCCTACCGACGTGCGTCCGCTGACTGCGGCAACGTTGCCGCAATCCTTGGCAAGAACGTTGTTGTAGAGCAGTTCGCCTCCCAGATTGCCACCGGCTTTGCCGATGCGGGTGCTGCCGATGATGCCGCCCACGCCTATGGCTCCCTCGATTTTACCTTCGTTGAATGATGAGTAGATGAAAGCCACACCTGTGCCTCCGGCGATGCCTCCGGCGCCGATTCCTCCGTTGTCGGTCGTGCCGCTCATCACCGCCGTGCCGCCAGTGATGGCTGACATGTTGCGGCAGCCTGAAACGAACAGCGAGTCGACAGAGCCGACGATGCCTCCAGCACCGCTGTAGCGCGCCGTGATGCGGCCGTGGTTGTTGCAGGCAAGAGCGTTGATGGTGGAGTAGAGGGTGCCGGCGCCTACAAGTCCGCCCACGGCATAGTCGCCGCTGACGCGCGTATTGTTGTTATAGCAGCTGTCGACCGACAGAAAGCCTTTGCGGTCGACCACGCCGATAAGTCCACCCACTGCCACGCTGCCTGTCGGCGCGCTGACAGAGCCACCTTCCACTGTGCATCCGTGAAGCGCCGAGCTGCCTCGCTTGTCGCCGGGTGCCGATGTGCCGCCCACGAGTGCGCCTACGGCATAGTTGCCTTCAATGTCGGGGTTCTGTACGGTGAGGTTGCTTATCTTCGCCTGGTCGATAAATCCGAACAGACCGATGCCGGGGGAGTTGGGCCTGTGAATCCACAATCCTGTGATTTTGTAGCCGTTGCCGTCATAGATGCCGCGGAACGGATTCTCCGGGATTGAGCCTATCGGAAGCCAGCCGAATTTGCGGTCGCTCGACGTGCAGATGTCGCGCATGCGCAAGTCGCATTCCTGACGGAAATGGGTTTTTCCAGTCAGTTTGGTGTTGTTTTCGTCGCTGTTGGTGAAGTCGCGCAGACGCCACAGGTGCTCGGCGCTTGAAATGATAAAAGGATTGGTTTCCGAACCGTCGCCAACAAGTTCAAATTCCGAATTGAACGTGTCGAGCACTGTGGCGGAATGGTTTTCGGCGGAAATGCGCACGCGGCATCCGAGTCCGTAGTCGGTCCATACGGTGTCGGTGCCGTTTTCGATTGTAGGCACTTCAAGTGCGAGCAGGCGGTAGGTGCCTGTGCGCAGTCCGGTGTCGAGCGTGAGCAGCGATGTGTTTCCAGAACGTATGTGGTTGCCACGGCGGCGGAATATTGTGCCGTCCTCGGCTTTGATTACGCATTCAAAGTCGGTTCCTGAGAATTTGTCCATTTCCGAGCTGAGCGTTATCAGACGTTGTGAGCCCACAAATGCGTCGTTGGCATCCGGCTCGATGTCGTTGTTGTCTTTGCAGGCAAATAATATGCAGGCAAGAGTAATAATCAGAAAATGCAGGTTGCTTGTTCTCATTTTTTGAATGAAGAGTTTGGTTGGATTGATTTTTTTGATGACAAAATTACCATTCCGGCAGTGTTGATGCGGTTTTATAAATGTTAAAAAAATGTGAATGTATAAAAATGATAAAGTGTTGTTTTTTAATGAATTGTGCTTGGTGTTGCGTCAGAGGAACATTTTTTTTGAGTTGAAATCGCGTCAGAGGAACATCCGGAGAAAAGAAAGGCGCACCGCTTTTGCGGTGCGCCTTGTGTCGTAGTGTTGTTGCTAAGCCTATCGAGGCAGGGTTTCGATGGTCAGGGCATCGTATGCACGATCGGCTTTTTTGCGAGCCTCCTCGACGGTGTCGGCTGTGGCGAGGATCACAGCCATGCGGCGGTGGCCCACAACCTCCGGCTTGCCGAAAATGCGGATTTGAACTCCTGGCTCGGCAAGTGCCTTCTCAAGGTTGCCGAACACCACTTTGTCGGTGTCGCCTTCAACCACGACGGCTCTCGACGCCGATGGACCATAGAAGCGAATTTCAGGTACCGGAAGTCCGAGCAATGCGCGTGCGTGAAGGGCAAACTCACTCATGTCTTGCGAAATCATTGTCACCATACCGGTGTCGTGTGGACGAGGTGACACCTCACTGAAAATCACATCGTCGCCTTGGATAAACATCTCCACACCGAAGATGCCGTAGCCGCCAAGCGCGTCGGTGACCTTCTTGGCTATCTCTTGGGCTTTTGCAAGTGCTGCTGGAGCCATTGCTTGTGGCTGCCATGAATAGCGGTAGTCGCCATTCTCCTGTATGTGGCCTATCGGTTGGCAGAATGTGGTGCCGCAGCAGCTGCGCACGGTGAGCAGCGTTATCTCATAGTCAAACTTCACGAAGCCTTCCACAATCACGCGTCCAGCGCCGGCGCGTCCGCCTTCCTGGGCTATTGTCCACGCTTCTTCTGTCTGTGCGGCATTTTTTATTGTGCTTTGTCCGTGGCCTGAAGAGCTCATCACGGGCTTCACTACGCAAGGGATGCCCACTTCCTCGACAGCCTTGAGAAATTCTTCTTTTGTAGAGGCAAAGCGGTAGGGCGACGTTTTGACGCCGAGCTCTTCGGCGGCAAGGCGGCGGATGCCCTCGCGGTTCATTGTGAGCCATGCGGCGCGGGCGGTCGGGGTGACGTGGAAGCCGTCTTTTTCCAATTCAAGTAGTTTGGGTGTTGCTATCGCCTCGATTTCGGGGATGATATGGTCGGGCTTCTCCTCGCGGACCACTTTCTCAAGAGTCTCTGCGTCGAGCATGCTGAACACGTGTGAGCGGTGGGCCACCTGCATAGCCGGTGCGTTGGCATATTTGTCGCATGCCACTACTTCCACACCGTAGCGTTGAAGTTCGATTGCCACTTCTTTTCCGAGTTCGCCGCTTCCGAGCAGCAGGGCTTTTTTGCCCACGGGAGTCATTACAGATCCAATTTTTGTCATATTTGTAGATTTTAGTTAGGGATGGTGCAAAGTTACGATTTTTGCCTAAATAAAACAAAAGGAAGGACTGCCCGAATAAGACCGGACCGACCTTCCTTCTTTTATTGTTCTGACAGCGTCAGTACGAACCGTAGATTACTTGTTGAGCGCAACAACAATTTCGCCTTCAACCTCAGTAATGTTCAATTTCCCTTCGCGACCCAACCAGCCAAAGGCTGCGTAAAGTTCTTTCTCTTTAAGTTTTGTCGCTTTTTTCAATTGCTTGATGTTCAACGACTCGGCATCGTTGAGTGCGTTCCACACCAAACCTGCCCATGAGCCAATAGTTTCAATGTTCATAATAATAAGAATTAATATGTTTTCGATGCAAAGGTAATAATAAAAATTAAAAAATGTAATTTTGTTGCCGAAAAATATTGCTTTATAGCATAAAATCCTGCTTTTTTTATCATATTCGGTTTTTTTTGCGCTTTTTCTTGTGCTTTTTTTGAATAAGATAGGCTGCATCTTAGCAAATCATGCAAATAAATTTGCCGTTTTGCATTCGATTTGCACTATCTTTGTACTCTATGGAAGGACTGGTAGAAAAAAATACGGGAAGTTGGTATGTTGTAAAGACCGACGGCGACAATAAAATGGTGAATTGCAAAATCAAGGGTAACTTCCGCTTGAAGGGCATCCGCACCACTAACCCTGTGGCTGTCGGCGACCGTGTGACTGTGGCTGAAAACGCTGACGGCACGGGGTTTATCACTGCGATAACGCCTCGCAGAAACTATATTATCCGCCGTGCGTCAAATTTGTCGAAGGAGTCGCATATCATCGCGTCCAACCTCGACCAGGCGTTTCTTGTGGTTACGTTTGCAGCGCCGATGACTGCCACTGTGTTTATCGACCGTTTCCTTGCCACAGCCGAGGCTTATCGGGTGCCGGTGGTGATTGTGGTCAACAAGATTGACGCTCTCGACGAGGAGTGGCTGGAATTTGTCGACTCGTTTGCTTATCTCTATGAGAGCATTGGCTATGAGGTGAGGCGTGTGTCGGCTGAAACGGGCGAGGGCATCGACGGGCTGAGGGCTATGCTTGAAGGAAAGGTGACGCTCTTCTCTGGCAACTCGGGCGTGGGAAAGTCGACGCTCATCAACAGACTGATTCCGGGGCTCGACTTGAAAACAGCCGCAATTTCCGAAGCGCATCAGACGGGTATGCACACTACCACATTCTCTGAAATGTATCCGCTGACCGACGATGCCGGGGGGTATATCATCGACACTCCTGGAGTGAAGGGCTTTGGCACGATTGACTTCAACGTGGAGGAGGTGGCACACTATTTTCCAGAAATATTCCGTGAGTCTGCCGATTGCAAATACAACAATTGCACGCATATCCATGAACCGGGATGCGCCGTGAAGCGGGCTCTTGAGGAACACCGCATCAGCGAGTCGCGCTATGCCAGCTATCTGAGCATCATCGACGACAGCGCGCCGGATAAATATCGCAAGCCTTTTTAGTGCTGTTTTGCTACGGATTGCAAGCAGATTGCTTGGAATAATTTCATATTCTCGGTAAAATGTCGTAAATTTGTACGAAATTTTCAAAAATTGGAATGATGAGTCAGAAAGCGACATTTACTTCTAAGCTGGGAGTTATTGCGGCTACCGTTGGGTCGGCAGTCGGTCTTGGCACGGTTTGGCGGTTTCCCAACGAGGTGCAGTCAAACGGCGGTTCTGTGTTTTTGATTACTTACTTGCTGTGCGTGCTTCTTGTGGGCATACCGGTGATGCTTGCCGAGTTTTCTGTGGGACGCGGCAGCGGCAGTGACGCTATCGGCGCCTACCGCAAACTGACGCCTCGGCGTCCGTGGTGGATTGTCGGGGTGATAAGTGTGCTTGCTCCCTACTTGATAATGATGTATTATATGGTGGTTGCCGGATGGACTCTGCAATATTTGTGGATGTCGCTCAGCGGTGCGCTTTTTGATGGTGTTGGCAGCGGTGTTGCCGAGCCGGAGGCGTTTCAGGCGATAATGCGGCATTCGCTTGCCGAGGGATGGCAGCCGGTGTTTTGGACGGCGGTGATGATTGTTGTCAATCTATTGGTGTTGATGCGCGGTGTGCAGAAGGGAATAGAGCGGATGGCCAACACGCTGATGCCTTTGCTGTTTGTCATTCTGCTCGTGTTCTGCGTTGTGTCGCTCAATTTACCGGATGCAATCGACGGTGTGGAGTATTTCCTGCGTCCCGACTGGTCGAAGCTTGACGGCGGTGTGCTGATAAGCGCTGTGGGACAGGCTTTCTTCTCGCTGAGCCTCGGCATGGGCATTCTGGTGACATATTCTTCTTATTTTCCCAAGTCGACCAACTTGCCGCGCACGGCTACTACGGTGTCTATGCTTGTGTTTATGGTGGCAGTGTTGATGGGACTCATCATTTTCCCCGCTGTGAAATCGTTCGGCATCGAAGGCTCGACGCAGGGCACAACGTTGATTTTTGTCACGTTGCCGCAGATTTTTATGGAACTCCCGTTGCCGCAGTTGTGGGCTGTGTTGTTCTTCGGACTGCTTGTCGTGGCAGCTCTGACATCCACTGTGTCGATAGCGGAAGTGCCGATAGCCTATTTGACGCAGACATTCCGCATGCCACGGCGTAAGGCGTGCTTGCTGACGCTGTTGCCGATGCTCGTGTTCAGCACGGTTTGCGCGTTGTCGCTCGGTCCGTGGTCGGGAGTGCAGTTGTTTGGCATGACGATATTCGACTTCCTTGATTATTTCACGTCCAACATTCTGTTGCCGGTGGCGGCGGTAGGTGTGTGCCTATATGTGGGCTATGGGCTGCCGAAACGGTTTTTCTTCAAGGAAGTCAGTAATGAAGGGACGGTGAAATTCCGGTATGCGCCGCTGTTTTTCTGGTTTGTGCGCATCGTGGCGCCCCTGATGATACTTGCGGCATTCGCCAATAAATTATTTTTCGAATAGTGATGCTTGCGTGGCAGCCAAAATGAAGAAGCCCTGTCTGCTCTCCAGGCAAGGCTCCTTCTAATGCTTATGATAATGCTTGTTTATGGTCGTGGTAACGAATCATTATATCTTGATTTTCTTCTGTATCTGTAAAATTATTATCAATAACTGTTTATATGTCCATTTTGCCTTCATAACGGTGGTTTTTGTGCTCAATCGTTTTTTTTAACTTCCGGTGTTTTGAATTGGTGAATTAATGCACTATCTTCGCATCAGAGACAACAAAGATTGATGAAAATGCAAAGATTCAAACCATATACATTGAATTTAGGCGGACGGCTGACCATGGTCGACAAACCGCTTGTGATGGCGATTCTCAACACTACGCCCGATTCGTTTTTCTCTGGAAGCAGATGCCCGCAGAAGGAGGCGATAAGCCAGAGAGTGAGGCAAATGGTGGAAGAGGGGGCTGACATCATCGATATTGGCGGATATTCTTCGCGTTCGAATGCCGACGATGTGCCTGCCGATGAGGAGTTTCGCCGTGTGGAGGAGGGTCTGCGCATTGTCAGGGAAGTGGCTCCGCAGATTCCGGTGTCGGTCGACACGTTTCGTGCCTCGGTGGCTGAACGGTGCGTCGGGGAGTGGGGCGTGGAGATTATTAACGACATCGCGGCTGGCGGACTTGATCCGGATATGATTGCCACGGTGGGACGTGTGAAAGCGGCATACATAATGATGCACATGCGCGGAAATCCGCACACGATGACGTCGCTGTGCGACTATGACGACGTTGTGGCTGACATATTGCAATATTTCTGCAGAAAAATCAACGAGGCGCAGCAGGCGGGAATATGCGACATAATCCTCGATCCGGGATTCGGATTCAGCAAGACACTCGACCAGAACTATGAGTTGCTCAGCAGGATGGACGCTTTCCTGGAAACGGGATTGCCGTTGCTTGTTGGCGTGTCGCGCAAGACGATGATATACAAATTGTTCGGCACTACTCCTGAAGAGGCGTTGAACGGAACCACCGCCATCAACACCATCGCTCTTATGCAGGGGGCGAGCATCCTGCGTGTACATGATGTAAAGGCGGCTCGCGAGGCTGTGGAGATTTTTTGCAAGACTTTTCCAAATGAGTAATAAATAGAAAAAATGGAACTGTTCGGACTGATAGGAATAAAGGACATTATAGATATTCTGATAGTGGCTACGCTGCTGTTCTATATCTATAAGATTATGAAGGAGTCGGGCACGCTGAGCATTTTTCTCGGGGTGCTGGCATTCATTATTGTGTGGTTTGTGGCTTCGGTGTTCTTGAAAATGGAGCTTACGGGGCGCATACTCGACAAGTTTATGAACATAGGCTTGCTGATTCTTGTAATCCTGTTTCAAGACCAGATTAAGCGGTTTCTTGTGGAAATCGGATCGCATCAGCGTTGGAGATTTGTCCACAATCTGTTTCGTCGCCGTCAGACCGACGAGAAGCCGCAGGCTTCTTGGATTCTGCCGATTGTCTACGCCTGTCTCAACATGTCGAAGTCGAAAACTGGTGCGCTGATTGTTATAAAAGGTGTTGTGCCGCTTGACAGCTACGAGAAGTCTGGCGACATTATCGACGCGGAGGTGAACGGACGGCTTATCGAAAACATATTTTTCAAGAACAGTCCGCTTCACGACGGGGCGATGATTGTGGCTGGCGGACGCATAAAGGCGGCAGGATGCATCTTGCCTGTGTCGCACGATTCCAACGTGCCGCGTCAGCTCGGACTGCGTCACCGCTCGGCTCTCGGCATCTCGCAGTCGACCGATGCGATGGCGATAATCGTGTCGGAGGAAACGGGCAACATCTCGGTGGCTTGTGGTGGCAAACTGTCGTTGCGCCTGAGCTCGACCGACCTGGAGGCGAGAATTAACCAATTTGTTTCTGGAAATACAGACAAATAAAAAAATATGATATGAATCCAATAAAATCTGCTATATTGGGAATGGCTTTGCTGGCGGTGGCTGATGTCTATGCCGGGGAGCAGTGCTGCCGTCAGGGCGGCAATCTGGTGATAGAAACGATAATGGCGCGTCGCAGCGTTAGAATGTATAAGGATATGCCTGTGGAGCGATGCAAATTGCAGAAAATCGTGGAGTGCGGCATCAACGCTCCGAGTGGAATGAACAAACAGCCGTGGCAGGTGCGTGTGGTCGACAGCCGGGAATATATCGACGGGATAACCGGCGTTTTCCGCAAGGCAAATCCGCGGATGGCCGACGACGCATCGTTCAAGAATATGTTCCGCAACGCTCCTGCGGTGATATTCATAGCCTCGCCGGCTGATGGAAGCGGGCAGTTGGACTGTGGACTGCTTGGCGAGAACATGATTCTCGCTGCGCAGTCGATGGGACTCGGCACGTGCTGCCTTGGCGGTCCGGTGGCGTTTATGAATGGCAATGCCGATGCGAAGCCGTATGTCGAGCGGCTTAATCTCCCGGAAGGATACACGCTGCTCTATGCAATTGCTGTGGGGTATCCCGACGAGAAACCTGAGGCAAAGCCGCGCGATGCGGCGAAAGTGCAATTTGTAGAGTGATTGTTGTTATAGGGCGACGCGCACAGTGGTGTCGCCAAGTTTAAGAATATAGATTCCGTGAGTGCCGATACGCAGTTCGTGTGTACCGGCATTTATTGTGGCTTTTGAGATGGTCTGACCGAGGATGGTCATAACAATCACATTCGTGCGCTCCGGACATCGCACAATCAACGCCCCCGGGCGGGTGTATACTTCAATGCCGTCGTTGGCGCGGGGATTGTTTACGGGGTTCATCGACGTTGTCACATAAGTGTCTTTCCAGGCGTAGCGCGACTGGGATGCAGCCGGAATTGTTCCGGTTGCTACGACAAGCAGCAATATGGCAAACAGTCGTTTCAGCATCCTTTTTTATATATCTGTTTTCTGAGATGCAAAGTTACGTCAAAAATGTAGCAGTGCAAAGGCTATTTTCAGTTTTTTCGAACAACTATTTTACTGGAACGGGATTCCGCTTTGGCGGATCATTGCGGCGTTCAGGGACGGTGTCTTTTTTCTGCTTCTCCGGCTTGCTCTTTTTGTGGAATAAGTTGTTGAAGTCGTGCTTGAACATGATGCCGACGCCTTGGGTGGTCAGCGCGTTGCGGATGTAGTAGTTCTGGTCGTTGCAGCGGTTGTATGCCTTCAGTCGGAAATTGCCATTCTTTGTGAGCAGGTACTCAACGTCGAAGTCTCCGATAAAGCTGTTGCTGTTCATCGAGTTGTCGCTGTAGCCGAAGTTGCCGTTGAGCAGCAGGCGGTTGTTGAGCAGATGGCTTGACAAAGCCAGCTCTACTTGGGTGTCGGAGAAGTCGCCTTTGCTGGAATAGATGTTTGGGGCGATGGTCCAATTGTCGCTCAGTTGTCCGAGCACGCTCGACAATTGGCTGGAAAGCGTCGACGAAGCCACTGCCGCCAGCTCGTTGTTGCGGTTGGTGGCTGCCATATATTCCGGAGTATAGAAGCGGTTGAGAGCCAGCAGATAAATCATTTGCTGGGTCATCATGTCATCGGTGTTGATGATGCTGCGTACCTTGCGGTAAACGTCTTGGGTCAGCGTGGGGAACTCGAGGTCGAAGCTGATGTCGGGCTGCGACATGGCTCCCGTCAGTTTCAGCAGGGCGTTGACCGGCACTTGTGTGCGGTTGAGGTCCTTGTCGTTGGCAAACGACTCGTCGAGGTCTGTAAGATTGGCGTTGACCGAATATGTTGCGGCTATGTCGAGGCTGGCTGCCATAGGGTCGCCGTGGAACGATATCGACGAGCCTGACTTGAGGCGGAACTCGCGCACAATGATGTCCTGCAGCGTGAAGTTGTAGCGGCCTTCCTCGGCTGTGTAGTTGCCAAACATCTTCATGCCGTCGGCTGAGTCATACTCTATGCGCATATTGCCGTTGCCTGTGGCGCGGATGCGGTCGCCACCCTCCGGGTCCATCACGAGGGTGAGGGCGATGTTGGGATTGGCGTCGACAAGAAGGTTGATGTGGAACGCTGTCTTCGAGTTGTTTTTGTTGTCATTGTTATCCTGACGCTTCAGGAAGTCGGGCTTCTGTGCGTCCTCGGCGGCTTGGCGTTCAGCCTTGCGGCGGTCGGTGAACGTGACAAAAGTGTATTCTCCGGCTTCTTCCTGGTCGGAAACCACGAATGTGAACGATGATTTTGGAGCCGCCGACATGTTGACGTCGATTCTGACATCGCCAGGCTTGCCAACGATAAAGGCGCTTCCGTTGCCAAACACGCGTCCGTACCAGCGAGGGTTGTCTTTGGATGTGGTGTTGTAGCACAGCATGTTGTTCACGTTGGTTACGGCAAACTTGAAGTTTGCTTCCTTGAAGTAGGTATGAGTTATCGAACCATTTAGAAGGGCAGTGTTGCCGTAGTCGTCGCGCACGGTGGCATTTTTTACGCGGATTATGCCCGGATCCATAATGATGGAGTCAGACACGGAATAGTATGTGTTGGTCTGGTCTATTTTCAGACGGAAGCGATTGGCAAACAACTTGCCTTTCATGTTGATGAGTTTAAACGTGCCGTAGAGTTCGGCATGGCCTGTTGCCTCGCCTTCTACATCCGATGAGAATGCAGCCATAAACGGCTTGATAATCTGCACGTTCACGTGGTCGGCGTCAAATTTGAAGTCGAGCGAGTCGCGTGTGGGATATACGGCTCCACGCACAAACGTGGTGCGCTGGTTTTTCTGGTGGATGTCGGCATTGATATAAATGCCTTTGGTGTCGTTGTCCCAATGACTCTCGATGTCGGCGTCGCCGAGAGGGGCGTGGTGATATGAGAAGTTGTTGACGTGAAGGTCGGGCGTATGGAGTTTTGGCGACTTCGACAACAGCGAAGATGCATAGAAATTTCCGGTGGCGCGACCGCCAAACACTACATGGTTGATGTGCAGCGTCTCGAACACGTATTCAAGGTCGATGTTGCGCAGCTGCAGCAGCAGGGAGTCGCTGTCGAGAGCGGAAACGGTGCCGTGGGCTTTCACAAATTGGCCGTCGCGGTTCACGTTGATGTTGTCGACATGGATTTTCTTGTCGGCGGTGATGCGGATGCGTGAGTCATCAATGTCCCAGACTGTGTCGTTGACCACGAATTTCGATGGGTTTATGTTGATGTCGGCTTCCAGTTGCTTGGTGTCTTCTTGTCGTCGCAACAGGGTGGACAGGCTGACTTTGCCAGAGAAGTCTTTTTTGCGGTCATACACCCATTCAACGTCTGTGTCAAGGCGGTCGTTTGCCGCCAGTCCGTTGAGCAGCAATATGATGTCGCCGTTCTTGTTGTCGAGCTTCGTAGACAAGTTCAGCGTTGTCATCTTTGTGCGGTTGTCGACGCTGAGAGCAAGGTTTGTGCCTTCGATAACCTTCTTTTTCTGAATGATGTATGGTGCGTTGAGTCCTAATGTCAGATTCTTGTTTGGGGTGTCCACGCGTCCTGTCAGTTCGATAGGATGCACGATTGTGATTGGCAGTTTGAAAAACTCCGTCAGCTCGTTGTTTTCGGCAAACGTGAAGTGGTAGTTGAATTTGTTTTCCACATCGCTCTTGCGGCGGTATTTCTTGTATGCGTCGGAGGTTATGAGTGAAGGAAACGATTCTCCGAGGATGGTGCGCACTTCCGCCGCGATGTCGGCAAAGTTGATGTCGCCGTCAACTGTGCCGTTCACGAGGTCGGAATTGACGGTCAGTATGCGGCGGCTGCCTTCGGCGTTGCGGGCGGAGATGTCGAAATGGTCGATGTCGACGCCCTGGCCGTTGTCGTCGTTGAACTTGATGTCGGAAATCATAATGTCGCCCTCCATATTGTCGGGACTGTTGCCTGAGAATGAGGCGTCGAGGTTAAGCCGGAACTTATGGTCTGGGTTTTTGTTTATCAAGTGCAGGTTGTAGAAATTGATGTCGGCAAGGGTGGCCTTGATGTCAAATTTCGAATCTTTGCCCTTGATTGTGGCAGTGCCGGCAATGTCGACAAAGGCATTTGGGTCGTTGATCTTGACGGATCCGAGATACGTGTCGTGCTTGAGCGTTAGGTCGGCTGTGATGTCGTTGTAGCGGTAGCCTTTCAAGTCGATATATTTCACAACACCCTTCACCGTCCCGATGGGTTTGCCGTTGCTTAGATCCATATTAGTGTTCACGTCAAACGCCGCGTTGCCGAGCAGCTTGTTGTCGGGAAGCAGTGATGCGAGGTGCAGATTGTCGGAGCTGAGGCGGCCGGTGAAATTCTTTCTTTCGCCTGTTGTCAGCACACCGTTTGTGTTAAGCTGTCCAAGACCCGTCTTGATGGAGCCTATATATTTGGCTTTCTCCTGATGATATGTGAAAGAGCCGTCGACGGCAATAAACGACATCCGCGCGAGCAGGTCGGCGACGTTGTGCTTCAGCATTCCGCCACGTTCAAGCCAAGAGGCTGCGTCTGTTGTGTGGGTCGTCATCTTGATTGAAGGAATGTCGATGCTTATCAGGCGCTTGTCGGTGGGGTTGGTTACCGATGCCGATGTGTTGACAGCCAGCCATTCACCGTCGGTGTGGATGTTTAGTCGGCGCAGGTTGATACGGCTTGCCGTGCCGTTGACATCAATGGTGAGAAACATAGGCATGGTCACTTTCCCGAGTTCCGGCACGAAGGCTTTGAAGTCGGAAAGCGTGATGGGGGCTTCCTCAATCTTCAGACTGAGGGGTATTTGCTTTATTTCTTTGCCGAGAGTCTTAAGGTCGTTGAAATGCAGAGAAATGTCGGCAGGCTCGATGCGTGTGCCAGGCAGCTCTATCTTCAGACGCTTCGCCGTGATGTTGCGCTTGTCGATATGCACGAGCGCGGTCAGGTTGTTGAGATGGAATCCGCTGTGCTCTGAGAAGGCAAACCTCCTGATGTCGAACGTGAAATAGTCGTTGCGCAGGTCGGGAATGCGGATGTCGCTATTGATGTTCTGCAGACGGATGTGGTTCTTGTCAAACTTCCCGCTGCCGACTGGTTCCGACAGCACGTCGAACGACAATGAGCTTTTGCGAAGCACAACGGCGTCAAGTTTGACGTCGAATTTTGTGGGAGGTTTGTTCTTGTCTTTGGGTTTCAGCGCGTCGATAATGAACTGGATATTCATCTGGCTGTCGGGAGTGGCTTTTGTGATGCGTCCGTCAAGACCTATCAATTCGGCATAGTTGAACACGAAACGTTGGAAAAACACAAGGTTCGGCAAACTCATCCCGGCGCCGATTTTGTCTACTGTAACCATTTTGCCGCCTTGCTGGTCGGGAATGCGCACATCGTAAAGAGCAAGCTCGCTCAATGGATTGATTTCAATCTTGCCTATTGTGACGTTGGTTTTCAAAAATTTCGACAATTCCTCCTCGGCGGTGGTGCGGATTTTGTTTTGTACGGCAGGCACCGACAACACCACGTAGAGTGCGGTGTAGACAATCAAAAATGCCAGAAGCATCGTCACGATGATGCTTCTCGCAATTTTGTAGATATGCAGTGATGCCTGTTCCATTATAATACAATATGCAAATTTACGCAAAATCTTCGAATTTCGGAAAACGAAGTCAGAAGATGACAATGAGTGCTATGAGCGACAGCATGCCGATAATGAAGAATGTGCCGGCGGTCATTCCCAGAAGTTGCGCCGCACGCACTGATTTACTGCGTGTTGACATAAAGAATGTGTAGCCAGCCATAAAAACGAAGAAATCGTCGATGTAGCCGTACCAATTGCCGTCGATGTCGTAGGGGAGTGCCACGTAGGCCACGGCGGCGAAAAGAGCAATTAAGCCCACGAGGGTCTTTGTTTTCTTTGTCATTTTATTATTGCTTTATCTGATGGTTCTGTAAGTGCGTGATATTCTCCAAAGGTTTCGTTGCGGTAGGCGGCGAAGTCGGTGGCTTTCGCCGGGTCATCCCAAAAGTGCATCGGAAAGAAATGTTTCACTTTGAAAGTGTCGACAAAGATTCGTGCGCCGTCTTCATATCCGTTGCCCTGGCGTGGGTCGACGGGATACATTGCGGCATCGATGCTTGTCACTCCGGAGGCTTTGATGTCGCGCAGGCAGGCGAGAAACTGTCCGCGTGCCATTTTTACGGCCTCTGCCGGCGCTGCGTCTTTCCATTGCCAAAGATTGAGGTCGCCGGCGTGGAATATTTTCAGGCCGTCTGTGGAGGCAAGCGACGAGATGCCTATGTCGGTCGACGGAAATGCCTGCAGTCGCAGTGTGCCGTCGTCGAAGGTGTCGCCGTGGTAAAGGAACACGGGATGAAAATCCGGGTCGGTTTTCGGCGCGTGGCGGCGGTAGGCGGCGCATTTCTCAATTTCGTGCGACAGGAGGAACTTGTGGCTGGCGAACCGCTTGCCTATGGTGAAAATCTGTGGCACGAAATGGTCGGGATGGCGGTGGGATGCAATGAAATATACGGTTTTGCCTGTGTCGGCAAGACTGTCGACCACTCCGGCGGGATCTTTGAAATAGTCAAAAATCAGAACCGCCGACGGTGTTTCCACAAGAAAACCGCTGTGGAAAATGTAGGTGACTGTCATTTGTGCAGTTGCTTCCATCCGATTTGAAAATAGTCTTGGTTGAAGTCGCGCTGGCGCACCACTTCTCCGTTCCACATCACTATATCGAGGTCGATAGGCACCAGTCCTGCCAATTTGCAGGCAGGGGTGCGCCCGTGAGTCGTCTCATAAAGTTTCAGCAGCGATTTTGTCTTGTCGAAGTCGTCGCTGCATGTGCCTTCCATCACGACGTTGAGATAGTCGGCGTCGCGCCCGTTGGAGGCTGGCGTGTTGTAGACTGTGGAGAAGCGTGCCTCCGAGAAGCGGAGTCGGAGAAATTCCAGACATTGCTCTACGTTTGACTCGCGACAACGGCCGTTGCTGCCTATTGAGATTACAATCTTGTTCATTGCTGGTCTACGTTTTTGAGGGTTAGGGCGATGCGGCGTCTTTCGGTGTCGATTGCTTTTATCCGCACACGCAACTGCTGGTGTAGGGCCACCACGTCTGACGGAGTCGACACATAGTGGTCAGACAGCTCGGAGATGTGGACAAGTCCGTTTTCTTTGATGCCGATATCGACAAACACTCCGAATTGTGTGATGTTTGTGACAATGCCGTTGAGCACCAAGCCTTCACGCAGATCGTCGAAGGAGTTGACGGTGTCATCGAATTTCATCACGCTGATTGCTTTGCGTGGGTCGCGGCCGGGCTTGTCGAGTTCTGCCATGATGTCGAGCAGTGTCGGCATGCCGTGTGCGGCTGTGGCGTATTGCTGGAGGTTGATTGTTGCTTGGGCGGCTTTGTTGCGTATGAGGTCGTCGACGGAACAATGGCAGTCGGCTGCCATCTGCTCCACAAGTGGATAGTTCTCGGGATGGACTGCGGTGTTGTCAAGCGGATTATCGCCGTCGGGGATGCGTAGGAATCCAGCACACTGCTCGAATGCCTTTGGTCCGAGTTTCGGCACGTTGAGCAACTGTCGACGCGTGCGGAAATCGCCGTTTGCGGCACGGTAGTCTACGATGTTCTGCGCCAACTGTGTGCCTACACCAGAGACGTATGTCAGCAGCTCTTTGGATGCGGTGTTGAGATTGACGCCAACGCTGTTCACGCAGCTTTCTACGGTAAACTCAAGCGCTTTTTTCAGTTTTGTTTGGTTTACATCGTGCTGGTATTGCCCTACACCGATTGACCGCGGCTCGATTTTCACCAATTCGGCAAGAGGGTCGATGAGGCGGCGGCCTATCGACACCGCTCCGCGCACAGTGACGTCTTTGTCGGGAAATTCATCGCGCGCCACTTTCGAAGCCGAGTATATCGACGCTCCGTCCTCGCTGACAACAAATACGCGCACGTCGCGGTTGTAGCGCAGCGAACCGAGAAAACGCTCTGTTTCGCGGCTCGCCGTTCCGTTTCCGAGAGCTATGGCGTCGATGCGGTATGTTTCTATGAGGTTGGCAATCTTCTTTGCAGCCATGGCGGTTTCGTTGCGTGGCGGTGTGGGGTAGATCACGTCGTTGTGCAGGAGGTTGCCCTGACTGTCAAGGCAAACCACTTTGCAGCCGGTGCGGTAGCCTGGGTCGATGGCAAGCACGTGCTTGTGTCCTAAAGGCGGTGCAAAGAGCAGCTGGCGAACGTTTTGGGCAAACATTGATATGGCGTTCTCGTCGGCATCGTCTTTCGACAATGCGGCGAATTCGTTTTCGATAGAAGGCTTTATCAGACGTTTGTAGCTGTCGGTGATGGCCCGTTCCACCAATTGCGACGCTTCGCCGTTGCCGTGCAGCATGCGGCTGGCTATGCGTTCGGTCATGCGTTCTCCATCGATGGAGATGTCAACTTTCAGCAGTCCTTCGCGCTCACCTCGGCGTATGGCAAGCAGGCGGTGGGAGCCGCAGCGTTTCAGCGGCGACGAGAAGTCGAAATAGTTTTGGAAGTTTGACGCTTCCTCTTCTTTGCCTTTTACCACTTTGGCTGTAATCACGGCTTCACGGGCAAACGTGTTGCGCACGCTCTGCCGCACGGCATTGTTTTCCGCCACCCATTCGGCGATGATGTCGAGGGCGCCGGCTATGGCGGTGTCGCTGTCGGCTACGTCTTTGCCCACAAAACGCTCTGCCGCTTGTCTGATGCGGTCGTTGCGTTGAGCCATGATTATTTTGGCGAGAGGTTCAAGTCCTTTCTCGCGGGCAATCTCGGCTCGTGTGCGTCGTTTCTGCTTGTAGGGCAGGTATAGGTCCTCAAGAGTGGTTGTGTCGGTCGCCGACTCGATTTTCGCTTTCAGTTCGTCTGTCAGTTTGCCTTGTGAGTTGATGGCGTCGATGATGAATGCGCGTCGCTTCTCCGTTTCCACAGCCTCCTCGTAGGCGGTTGCTATGGCTTGAATCTGTGTCTCGTCAAGACAGCCTGTCGCCTCTTTGCGGTAGCGGCTGATAAACGGAATTGTAGCTCCGCTGTCGAGCAGGGCGGCTGTGGCGGCTATCTGTCGGCTGGAGATGCCTGTGCGCGACGCTATATGGGATAAAATGTTCGGTTCCATTACTTTCTTTTTAGAGTGAACACCGTAATTTCCGGTGTGGCGCCGATGCGCATAGGTATTCCCACCTCGCCGGTGCCGATGTTGACGTACAGCATTTTGCTGTCCTCGTTGCTGAGTCCCTGCCAGTGCTGGTATTTCCATACCGACGGCGACAGTTTGATGCCTGCCACCGACAGCATCATCTGCATTGCGTGGGTGTGGCCCGACAGCGTCAGGTCGATGTTCGACTGCTTGCTGACGATGCTTTCCCAATGCTTTGGGTTGTGGGTGAGCAGCAGCTTGAACCGGCTGTCGTTGACGTCGGGATATGCTTTGCCGAGGTCGCCGTAGGTTGGAAATGGAGGCTCGCCCCAGTTTTCCACGCCGATCACTGCTATGGAGTCGCCGCCTTGCCGCAGGAATATGTGTTCGTTGAGCAGCAGTGTCCAGTCAAGGCTGTCGCGCTGTATGCTTACGAGACGGTCGAGGTTGGCTTTTTTGTCGGCAGCTGAGCTCCATTTGTAGTAGTCGCCGTAGTCGTGGTTGCCGAGGATTGAGATTACGCCGTCTTTCGCTTTGATTTGACGTAGTGTCGGAATGAAAGGGTTGATTTCATCAGTCTTTCGATTCACAATGTCGCCTGTCACCACAACGAGGTCGGCGTGCTGGGCGTTTATCTCCTTCACGATGCTCTCCACGATTGATGTGCGGTTGCCGTAGGTGCCGGTGTGAAGGTCGGACACTTGGAGTATGCGGTAGCCGTCGAATGCCGCGGGAAGGTTGGCAGACGTTATTGTAACGTTGTTGACCTCAAGTTGGCGCGGTGTGACGATGGCTCCCCACCACATTGTCAACAGTACGGCTGCGCCTATTGCTATGCCGGCTATGCGCCATTTGCGCATGGCGCGGCTCTGTCGCAGGCGTGGAATCATGGATATGGCGTAGAATGGCATGTATATGAGTTTTGCCGCCGAAACGGATATTGCGGAGAATAGTCCCCACATCATCATGATGAAAAACTCTTCGCCCGCTTGCGATTTCGCAAACGCTGCAATTACGGCAAGCACGATATAAATGATGGCTGAAACCGCAATGTGTGCGGTTGTCAGCCATCGATGCCCGAGTTTCCGCAGTTGCTTGTAGATGCTGACATCGGTCAGCGCCATTGCTGCTGCAAAGAGCAGCAACGCAAGTATTGGAAGTCTCATATAGGATGTTGAAACGATGTCTTTTTAAAGTTCTCCGAGTGCTTTTAGTTTGTTTACCAAAGGGTTGGAATACATTACGAGAATCTTCTCGCGCATAAATGCGTAGTCTTCGTCGGTCAATGTGAAATCCACCTCTTTCTGCACTTTTGCCAATTGTCCGCTGAGGTATGCCTCAAATTTGTCGTGGTCCTCCTTTGTATAGCGGTCGTTGAAGCGAGAATCGTTGAAACGCTCGCCGAACGCGATGTAGTTGCAAGGGTAGATGCGGTAGTTGGAGTGGATTTGACGGTCGATGATGTTGCTCACGCCGAGCAGTGTTTCCTGCTTGTCCAACCCGCGGAGCTTCTCCATTTCCGGGTTGATGCAGTCTGTGAATGTGAAATGCACACGTCCTTTGTTTTGAAGCAGACCTGTTTCCATACTGAAAAGGTCGTCGCGTTTTGTCTTTTTGAAATCCGGGTCTTTCGCTTTCAAAAGAAACTCGCGCGCTTTCAGATAGTCGTTGGGGTCAAGTTCATAACTGATGGCGACAGGCATGATGTTCAATTCAAGGAGATTGTCGATAGTCGATTTTCCACCCTTGATTGCGAGCATCTTGATGAGGCTTTCCTGAGTGGTGTCGCTGCTGTCTTTGGCGCGTCCTTGGCGTTGTGCAATCCAAACTGACTCATGCTTTTGCGTGATGGCGAAGTGGATGTAGCCCGACAGCTGTTCGGCAGCGCCGAGAGCTTGGCGGATATTAAGGTCGCGTTTAACGATTACGCTTTTGTTGATTCTTACGAGGTCCTCAATCCATTTGTAGATAAGAAGGTTGCTGCCGATTGCCACTTCCGTGGTGCGGTAGTGGTTGTAGAGCAGGGCGAGGTTTAGGAATGAGGCGTCGAGCACAATGTCGCGGTGGTTTGTCATCATTGTGTACGACTTATTTTGGTCTACTTTCTCGATGTTGTCATAAGAAATGCCCTCTGTGGTTTTTGCAGCGAGAAGTTTCAGGAAGTCAAACATCACGTTTTCCTGGAATTCCTTCTTCGTGTTTATTTGCAGAAGCATTTTGCAGAAGCCGTCAAAGTCAATGTCGGGCATCACCCATGTGACGGCGTGCTTGAACCCGTCTTCGGCGACAAGTTCCTTCATTTTTTCCTTGAATTGGGCATCGGAAAACGG
>ERZ1673734.201-NODE-201-length-58602-cov-50.806907_pt1 | contig 58602 bp, 42 predicted proteins | sample MGYA00580199_ERZ1673734 | MGnify/ENA primary metagenome ERZ1673734 (study PRJEB41218, sample SAMN15661742) | gut metagenome | host: Homo sapiens | place: Canada: London | collected 2015-08-20/2019-03-30 | study: EMG produced TPA metagenomics assembly of...
TGGCAGCGTAAAACTGCTTAGCCTTTATCTCAAATTTTAACGAACTATTGTTATAGCTATACCTATTAAAAATAAACCTGATTACATGATAATAACATCGAAGTGGATGCAATTATTATAATAAATACGAAAAAACGGCATTTTTCACGCATAAGATTGACCTCCCGGAAATAAATGGCTACCTTTGTGGCGACTAAAACAACTCGTATGAAAAAACTATTCCTTACAGCCCTCATCGCGGCCTCATCGCTCACGACCCAGGCACAGAACCCCGTGAAGGGCAATTACGGCTACCTATATTGCCACATGAGCGACCGTGGAGAGTGGACGGCCTACGCCGTGAGCCGCGACGGCTACCATTACCAGGACATTCTCGACGGAAAACCCATCTTCGACCCGAAGGAGCATGCGCGCATAGAGGGCGGCACACGCGACGCCTACATTACCCGCGCATGGAACAGGAAAGGCTATGTGATGGTGACCACCGACATGTGTGTGGCCAAGAGCCATCAGTGGGACAACTACGGCATCGACCTGCTCCACTCAAAAGACCTCATCAACTGGGCGTCGGTGACGTTCGACTTCCGCAAAGGCATGGCCATCTTCTGCGACGGGCAGACGGCCAAGAGTCCGTACAAGGATTGGTCGACCATCAACCGGGTGTGGGCGCCGCAGGTGTTCTGGGACCCCAACTATGTATGGGAGAATGGCGAACGCGGCGGATACATGATCTACTACTCCATGCTCAACCGCGCAGAGGAGGCCTACGACCGCATGTACTACAGCTACGCCTCGAAGGATTTCACCCGTCTGACCACACCTCGCCTGCTCTTCGATTGGGGCTACGCCACCATCGACGCCGACATCAACCTGCTCGCCGACGGCAAGTATCACATGCTCATCAAGAAGGAAGGCGGAAAGCCTGGCATCTACACGGCCGTGTCAGACCACCTGACCTACGGGTGGGGCGAACCCGTGGAGCACGACTATGTGAGCTTTGAGGGCCACAAGAAATGTGAGGGATCGAGCGCCTTCCAACTCATTGGCGACAACACATGGCGCGTGGCATACATACAATATAGCGACAGGCCCAAGCACTACCGCATCTGCAAGGCCGACGAAAACCTGCGCAACTTCCACGACCCTGTGGACATAGAGGGCGTGACGGGACCGCAGCACGGTTCGTTCATGCGCATCACAAAGAAGGAATATAAGCGCCTGCTGAAGCTCAACGACAAGAAGCGATAAGCCTCCAGCGCGCGCCACCCCACCCCACAGGCACCCGTCGCACCATTGGAGGACGGGCGCCTGGGGGAAAAGCGAGACTTCTGCCCATAGCCTACGGCAAGGGGCGAAGAATGAAAAGGTTTGCAAATAGTTTGCAAAAAATTTGCAAGGATGAAAAGAAAGCAGTAACTTTGCATCCGCTTAAGTGATAGGCCGTTTGGCCGCTTAGGTTCTTCTGAAACATTTGTCGGCATAGCTCAGTTGGTTAGAGTATCACCTTGACATGGTGGGGGTCCTTGGTTCGAATCCAAGTGTCGACACAGCGAAGAGCACATCTCTATCGCATTTTCACACAATCATATCCTTTAATACACATGCGCTACGGCGCCTTTGCTGATTGCCCGAACGAAAGGGCTGTCAGTTTTTTTTGTGTTTGCCGTAACGATGGCGCATCGCCCCCACCCTCCTTGGCGGGGAGCCGAAAGCGCATAACAAGCTTCTACCTTTGGGGCACAACAACAATAAAGCCCCGCCTACAGGAATACGACCTGTAGGCGAGGCTTATGAGATTTTGTCACCGACGCTTGTCGGTGGGCGGTATGGGTTATCCCACCTGGCTGCCCGGCTTCACTTGGTCGAGCGTGGTGGTAACATGGAGCGAACCATCGGCATCTACTGCCGAGAGAATCATGCCCTGGCTCTCGATGCCCATCATCTTACGCGGAGCGAAGTTGGCCACGAAGAGCACATCCTTGCCAATGAGGTCGGCGGGATCGTAGAACTTGGCGATGCCCGAAAGGATGGTGCGGTCGGTGCCGCTTCCGTCGTCGATGGTAAACTGCAACAGCTTGTTCGACTTCTTAACCTTCTGGCAGTCCTTGATGTGGCCGACGCGGATGTCGAGCTTCTCAAAATCATCGAAGGGCACATTGGCCTTCACGGGCTCGGCCTTGTAGCTCTTGGCGGCCTCAGCCTTCTCGTTGGCCTCCTTGGTGGCGGCCAGCTTATCGAGCTGCTTCTGGATCTCCTCGTCCTCAATCTTCTGGAAGAGCAGGTGGGGCTCAGCCAACTGGTGGCCAGGCTTCAGCAGGTCGGTGCGACCGAGTTGCGCCCAGTCGAACTCGGGCATGTCGATCATCTCGCGCAGGCTCTTGCTTGAGAAGGGCAAGAACGGCTCAAAGGCAATGGCGAGGTTGGCCACCAGCTGGAGCGAGATGTAGAGGATGGTCTCCACGCGCTTGGGATCGGTCTTCCAAACCTTCCAAGGCTCACACTCCGTGATATACTTGTTGCCGATGCGTGCGAGGTTCATGGCCTCCTTCTGGGCCTCACGGAACTTGAAGTTGTCGAGATACTGCTCCACCTTCTCCTTCACATCCTTAAACTCGTCGATGGCGTGCTTGTCGACCTCCAGCAACTCGCCACACTCGGGCACCACACCATTCCAATACTTCTTGGTGAGCTGCAAGGCGCGGTTCACAAAGTTGCCATAGATGGCCACGAGCTCCGAGTTGTTGCGCTCCTGGAAGTCGCGCCAAGTGAAGTTGTTGTCCTTGGTCTCGGGCGCATTGGCCGTGAGCACATAGCGCAGCACGTCTTGCTTGCCTGGGAAGTCGACGAGATACTCGTCGAGCCACACTGCCCAGTTGCGTGATGTGGAGATCTTATCGTTCTCGAGGTTGAGAAACTCGTTGGCCGGAACATTGTCGGGAAGGATGTAATCGCCATGGGCCTTGAGCATGGTGGGGAAGATCAGGCAGTGGAACACAATGTTGTCCTTGCCAATGAAGTGAACGAGACGGGTCTCGGGATCTTGCCACCACTTCTGCCATGAGCCCCAACGCTCAGGATCGGCGTCGCAGAGTTCCTTGGTGTTGCTGATGTAACCGATGGGCGCATCGAACCACACATAGAGCACCTTGCCCTCGGCTCCCTCTACGGGAACGGGAATACCCCAATCGAGGTCGCGTGTCATGGCACGGGGCTGCAGGTCCATGTCGAGCCACGACTTGCACTGGCCGTACACGTTGGAGCGCCACTCCTTATGACCATTGAGGATCCATTCCTTCAGCCAACCCTGGTACTCGTTGAGCGGGAGATACCAGTTCTTGGTCTTGCGCACCTCGGGCTTGGCGCCGCTGATGGTGGAGTGCGGGTTGATGAGCTCCATGGGAGAGAGGTCGCTACCACACTTCTCACACTGGTCGCCATAGGCGTTGGGGTTGCCACAATGAGGGCACGTGCCCATGATGTAGCGGTCGGCGAGGAACTGGTGGGCCTCAGGGTCGTAGTATTGCTCGCTCTCCTGCTCCACGAGCTTGCCATCCTTATAGAGCTTGCTGAAGAAATCGGAGGCAAACTGATGGTGGATCTTCGATGTGGTGCGGCTATACACATCAAACGAGATGCCGAACTCGCGGAACGAGTCCTTGATGATCTTGTGGTAACGGTCGCACACGTCTTGCGGCGTGATGCCCTCTTTCTTGGCACGTATGGTGATGGGCACGCCGTGCTCATCGGATCCACCGATGAAAACAACGTCCTCCTTCTTCAGGCGGAGGTATCGCACATAGATGTCTGAAGGTACATATACACCAGCCAAGTGACCGATGTGAACACCACCGTTGGCATAAGGCAAGGCGGCAGTGACAGTGGTACGCTTAAATTTCTTTTCTTCCATCTGTTATAGTCGTTGATATTAATATGGTGCAAAATTACTAATTTTTATTCAGTTATCTGCCATCACATGTTGTTATTTTGTCAGAAAATCGGTTCGCACAATCATGGAATAATGGGCCGAAGCCATGGGCGCCAACCACCACATCGCAAAAAACATGGGGGCGAGGCGATAGAATTATAGGCGATTCTACCGTTTACGAGCGGATTTTTTTGTAACTTTACAGCCATCTTTTGAGAGAACAAAACATATTGTAATATGGGAGGATTCTTTGGAACCATCGAAGTGCGCAGCTGTACCAACGACTTGTTTTATGGTACAGACTATAACTCGCACTTAGGCACCAAGCGTGCCGGCCTTGTCACATTGGATAAGGAAAAGGGCTTCTGCCGCTCCATACACAGTTTGGAGAGTAGTTATTTCCGTACGAAATTTGAGGATGAGCTCGACGACTTCGAGGGCAACGCTGGCCTGGGAGTCATCAGCGACACCGACCCGCAACCCATCATTGTGAACTCCCACCTCGGGCGTTACGCCGTGGTCACCGTGGCCCATATCCTCAATACGCGCGAAATTGCCGACGAACTCTTGGCAAAGCATATGCACCTCAGCGAGATGTCGGCCAACAACATCAACCCTACAGAGCTGGTGGCCTTGCTCATCAACATGGGTGAGACGTTTGTGGAAGGCATCAACAACGTGTTTCGCAAGGTGCGCGGATCGTGTTCAATGCTCGTGCTCACCGAAGACGGCATCATCTGCGCTCGCGACTTCCTGGGCCGCACACCCATCGTCTTAGGACGTAAGGAGAGCGCATGGGCTGCCACTTCCGAGTCGGCCGCATTCCCCAACCTCGGCTACGAAACGGTGCGCGACCTCGGACCAGGCGAGATTGTGCGCATTAAGGCCAATGGCATGGAGGTGCTGCAAGAGGCTGCAACCCGCTGCCAGGTGTGCTCATTCCTTTGGGTGTACTACGGATTCCCGACGAGCGACTATGAGGGTATCAACACCGAGGATGTGCGTGAGCGCAATGGCAAGATCATGGGCGCAAAAGACGACACCGAGGCCGACCTCGTTTGCGGAATACCCGACAGTGGTGTGGGAACGGCACTGGGCTACGCCGAGGGGCACGGCATTCCCTACAAGCGCGCCGTGCTGAAGTACACACCGACATGGCCTCGCTCGTTCACACCGAGCAACCAATCGCGACGTAGCCTCGTGGCGAAGATGAAGCTCATCCCCAACCGAGCCATCCTGAAGGGAAACCGTGTGGTGTTCTGCGACGACTCGATTGTGCGTGGTACCCAGTTGCGCGACAACGTCAGCACATTCTTCGAGTATGGAGCAAAGGAGGTGCACGCCCGCATCAGCTGCCCACCACTGGTCTACGAATGCCCGTTCATCGGTTTCACCTCGTCGAAGAGCGTCATGGAGCTCATCACACGCCGCATCATCCAAGACTTTGAGGGCGATAGCGAGAAGGATCTCGACAAATACGCCACCACAGGCTCACCACAGTATGAGCGCATGGTGAAGGAGATTGCCCGCCGACTGGGCCTGTCATCGCTGAAGTTCAACACCATCGAGGATCTCGTGGAGAGCATCGGCCTGCCCAAGAGCAAGTTGTGCACCCACTGCTTCGACGGTTCGAGCTATATGCCGCAGGACGCCGACAAACAGCCCGCGGAGTAACATCGCATCAAACAACCCTAACGAGAGGCGCTGCCCGAGGACGTTTTCCTACGCCTTGTGGCAGCGCCTCTTGCATCATCCCAAACCGAACGGCAACAAAACCACACAACAACACAATGTCATGACGAAAACTATTGTTTTGGCCTTGGCGCTCACGGCGAGCACCTTGGCTTGCCAAGCGCAGGCGCGCTACAACCACAAACAGATGCAAACCGAACGCATCGGACGGGGCGTGGTGGCGTTCCGAAGCGGAAAGAAGGTCGTAGTGTCGTGGCGAACGCTACCCGGCGACAAGCGCCATGAGGCTTTCAACGTGTACCGAAACGGCGTGCGCCTCAACGCCAAACCGCTGAAGAAGGGCGGCACGTTCTTCGTAGACGACGCGCCCTTGCAACAGGGGACCACCTACAGCGTCAGGGGCGGTGGACACGACGGGGCGTTCACCCTGCCCGCCAACGCGCCCGACGGCTATCTGGCCATTCCGCTCACACCACCCACCACCACCGATAGCATGGCGCTATGGCCACGGCGCAAGCAACCACGGCGAGCCATGCGGGGCGAGCAAGGCGCCAACCGTCAGGACAACGCACCGCAAACGTTGCGCAAGGTGCCCGTAACCTACTCGGCCAACGATGCCAGCGTGGCCGACGTGGATGGCGACGGCGAGTATGAAATGATCCTGAAATGGGAGCCGAGCAACGCTCACGACAACTCACAGGCGGGCTTCACGTCGTCCGTATTCATCGATTGTTACCGTCTCGACGGCACACGCCTGTGGCGCATTAACCTTGGGCGAAACATCCGAGCCGGCGCACATTTCACCCAATTCCTGGCCTACGACTTCGACGGCGATGGGCGGGCCGAGGTGATGATGAAAACAGCCGACGGAACCATCGACGGAACAGGGCGCACCATTGGCGACCCAGAGGCCGACTGGCGAAACCAGGAGGTGGGAACGGCGCGATACGGACGTGTGATGAGCGGACCCGAATACCTGACGGTGTTTAACGGACTGACGGGTGCGGCGATGAAAACCGTGGACTATGTGCCCGACCGGGGACCACGCGACTGCTGGGGCGACGACCACGCCAACCGGTCGGATCGCTACCTGGCGGCACTGGGCTTCCTCGACGGCAAACGGCCATCGGCCGTGTTCTGCCGAGGCTATTACACGCGAACCACACTGGCAGCATGGAACTGGGACGGCACAAACCTCAGCCTGAAATGGTACTACGACACCCACCCGCAGCCTCAACAGGTGGCGCTCACCGATAGCCTGGGACTCGTGAACAGAGCCCGACCGGCCGACGGAGGACAAGGAAACCACAACTTGCGAGTGGCCGACGTGGACGGAGACGGCAAGGACGAGATTGTGTATGGATCGCTGTGTGTGGACCATGACGGCAGCACACTTTACAACACGGGGTTCGGACATGGCGACGCACTGCACCTCGTGGCGGTGCCAAAGACCCACAAACTATACATCTGGGACGTGCACGAAAACCGTCGCGACGGATCGGAACTACGCGATGCGGCAACAGGACAAGTGGTAATGCAGCGCAAGGCCAACTTCGATGTGGGGCGTGGCATGGCGGCCGACATCGACTCAACACACTACGGACCGGAGGTGTGGAGCGCCAATGTGCCACTGACTTCGCCTTTCGACAAGAAAGAAGCGAAGAAAAGAAACGCCCCCAACGAGAACACGCAGGGACAGGAGGTGGACTTCAGCGACACAAGGCGGCAGGCCAAGCACCTGTCGTGCAACTTCGCCATCTGGTGGGACGGAGGACTGACGCGCCAACTGCTCGACCACGAGACGGTGACAAAGTATAACCCAGCAACACAATCGATGGATGTGGTACAGCGATTCGATGGACGTTTCAACAATGGAACGAAGTCGAACCCATGTCTCTCGGCCGACTTCCTGGGCGATTGGCGCGAAGAGGTGGTGGTGCGCAACGAAGAGAGCACGGAGCTACGCATCTACGTTTCGCCCATTCCCACCAACCATCGGGTGGCCTGCCTGATGACCGACGTGCCCTATCGAGAGAGCGTGGCGGCAGAGAACGTGGCCTATAACCAACCGCCTGAGCTGGGCTATTACCTCGGACCCGACGGAAAATAACAAGGTGAAAGCGAACCGTTCGATTCCTATCAAACAACCAAATAGACATTTGGTTATAACCCAAATCGGTCATTAGATTTTAACCCACAATCCCCGGACAAGCACGATGCTCGTCCGGGGATTGTGGGTATAAGGGCCAGGTTGGGCCCAACGCGTAGACAGATACTTCGCAGGGATTACAGGCGAACCACCTGGAAGGTCTGTGCGGGAATGGTCAGGGTGAGATTGCTGCCGTTGGCCTGAAGCTCACTCTCCTTCGGCACCACATTGTTGGGCTGCTCAAGCGAGTTGGTGGCCTGCTTGTCGTCGGCGTGGAGCGAAATAACCTGGGCTGTAGCGAGGTTCTTGGCGCCCTTGAAATTGAGCACAACCTGCTTCGGCTGGTCGCTGGCATTGGCAATCTTCACTATAAACTTCTTGGTGGGCTTGTCGTAAACGGCGCTGGCATAGAGACCATCTTCGCCCTCAACGGGCTTGCCGTTCTCGGTGAGCTGCAACACGTTGGTACCCTTATAGGTGCCATAAAGCATCTGAACATACCAGTTGACCGAGCGCACACTCTTCAGGTTGTCGAACCAGATGAGGTCGGGACGCCATTGCCAGCCATCAACATGGGCGAAGAGCGGAGCGTAAGTGCACTGCCAAACAACGTCGGCGTTGCGCTCAAGGCCTGTCATGAAAGCGGCCTCAGAGAGTGCGGCCTCCCAATTGTTCTTGGCTACCGTGGGCTCGCCATCCTTGCCGGCGACGTGTGAGGCATATTCGCCAGCGAATACCTTCGGACCCTTACGGTCGTAGTTGTCGTAGCGGCCGGCGTTCTTCAGGAACCATCCGGGAGGACAATAGTAGTGCTCATCCACCAAGTCGACATTCAGCTTACGCATCTCCTGCCAACCATAGTCGAAGTCCTTGCCACCGGCTGTCGGGCCTGATGAGCCACAAATCTTGATGTTGGGATACTTGGCGCGGATCTGCTCCACAAACGGCTTGAGGCGCTCAGGATACATGGGACCCCACTGCTCGTTGCCGATACCAATCTGCTTGAGGTTGAAAGGCTTCGGATGACCCATGTCTGCACGCAGTTTTCCCCATTTGGTCGTCACATCGCCATTGGCAAACTCAATGAGGTCGAGGGCGTCGTCGATGTAGGTCTGCAGGTCGTCGACCGCCACATGGGCGTTCTTATCATTGTCGCCATTCTGATACTGGCATGCCAATCCACAGCTCAACACGGGCAGAGGCTCGGCGCCAATCTTCTCGGCCAACAGGAAATACTCATAGAAGCCCAGTCCGTAGGTCTGGTAATAATTGGGGTAGAGACGGTGAGGGAAGGTGTAGTTCCAGCGGTTCTCGTTGAGCGGACGGTCCTCAGCTGCTCCAACCGAGTGCTTCCACTGGTAGCGAGTCTCCAGGTCGGTGCCCTCCACGATGCAACCGCCAGGGAAGCGGAAGATGCCCGGATGCAGGTCCTCAAGATCCTTCACGAGGTCGGCGCGCAGGCCGTTCCAGTTATCGCCGGGGAAGAGGCTCACGTGGTCGAGGTCGACCGCCTCGGCGCTCTCCAGGAAGATGCGCATGAGACCCTTCGCCACGGTCTTGTTAGACTTCAACTGGACGGTGTACTTCTGCCATTTGTTGTTGCCAATGGTGATGCTCTTTCTGTCGATGGGAACATCCTGATCGTCGACAATCTCCACACGAATCTTCGCCTCCTTGCCCTGCAAGTTGTGCAAGCGAGCATAGACCGTGAAGTCGTAAGTCATGTCTTTCTTCAAGCCCATGCCGAAGAAGCCACGGTTCTCAAGGCCGGTAACCTTCTGGTGATGGCCAGCGCTCTCAAGCGTTACGTAGTGGGGGTTGCGGTCGAAAGCAGGCTTCACGTCACTCACGGTGACGTTGCCGAAGGTGCCCCAACCCATCAGGCGGTCGGGAAACTCAAAACTGCGGTTCTCAACCATCTCTGCATAGAGACCGCCATCGGCTCCAAAGTTAATGTCCTCAAAGAAGATTCCGTACATGGTTGACTGTACGGGTGCGCCCGGCTTGGTGTTTACCGTGAACTGGTGTTGCTGGGCTTGTGCGCCCAATGACATCATCAGCGTAGCAGCCAGGGTCGTCAGGAATTGTCGTTGTTTCATGATTTGTATGATTATTACGGTTGTTTTGTATAGTAGTTAAGCCTTTTTCGCTCCACACCCTATCGCCTATAATAGAACGAAGAGAGGCGCATAGCGCAACGATTTGTTGTTCCATGAGAAGCGGTTCATCGCCTATTGCAATACGAGTTGTTCCCCTTTGTAAAACGGCAGATTTCCCATCGCGAAGGGGCTCATCGCCCATTGAAAAAGGGCTCATCACTCTTTGTGAAATGGCTCATCATCCCATTGTGAAATGACTCATCACCCATTGTGAAAGGGGGTGTCGTCCATGGAAACGTTAGGTGTTGTTAAGTTTTTAAGTGTCAAAGAGGCCCCTTTGGTCTTCTTGTTGCAAAGATAGTGCAAATCGAAGACAATACAAAATAAGCGGGCTTGTTTTTTCATATTGGCGACCGGCAGAGAGCATGGATAGCCAAACGAGTAAGCCCCTTCGACGACCACTACAATAAAACACTGAATAGTAACATCTTACAATAGGGTGGACTTCCATTCGGCGAACACCCATGGTTTTATCAACGATGATAGACCATCTATCCGATGCCGGAATCGCACATTCCAACGCCTGTCTTACCCAAAGACACAAAAAAAATCCACCCCAAACGAGGTGGATTCTCTATTGCTTTTTTCTTCGATGGTTCCCTTTTATAGCTTTTTGAAAGCCTCGAAGATTTTGTCGGCGGTGTCTTTCATTTCCTCATCGCTCAACTTAACGTGCTTCTTGAAGTCGACATCGGCCTCGTTGTTGATGGGGAAGAGGTGGATGTGAGCGTGGTTCACTTCCAACCCAAGCACCACCTGGGCCACCTTTTTGCAAGGGAAGGCGGCACGGATGGCCTTGGCCACTTTCTTGGCAAACACCTCGAAGGCGGCCAGTTCGTCGTCTTCCATGTCGAAGATGTAGTCGGTTTCTTTACGCGGAACGACCAGTGTGTGGCCTTTCACGACGGGGTTGATGTCGAGGAACGCATAGAAGCGGTCGTCCTCGGCGCACTTGTAGCTGGGTATTTCGCCAGCAGCAATTTTGCTGAACAGTGTAGCCATAGTCTTGTGTGGTTTAATGTTGTTGATTCAGGGGTTGCTTGTGTGGCGCCGATTAGGCGTCGATGCTAATCTTGTCGATGCGCAACTTGATGACACCGCTGGGGATCTTGATCTCCGCAACGTCGCCCACCTTCTTGTTGAGCAAGCCTTGTGCAATGGGGGTCTTGATAGAAATCTTACCCTGCTTCAAGTTGGCCTCATTCTCACTGACGATGGTGTAGGTCATCTTCTTGTTGAGTCCGAGGTTGGTCATCTCAACCTTCGACATGATTTGCACGGCGTCGGTTGAGAGGCGGCTCATATCGACGATCTTGGCTTGGGCAAGGGTCATCTTCAGGTTGTTAATCTTCTCTTCCAAATGAACTTGTGCCTCTTTGGCGGCATCATACTCAGAATTCTCACTCAAGTCGCCCTTATCGGCAGCCTCAGCGATGGCGGCAGATGCCTTGGGGCGCTCAATAGCCTCTAAATGATGGAGGTCAGCCACGAGCTTATCGTAGCCTTCTTGCGACATATATCCCATAATGTTTGTAATTATTAGTTGTTTCTCAATTTAGGCAAGGATAAAACGAAAAGAATTCCGACATCCTTTTCAATGTCGGAATTCCGTATCCTTGAAGTCTTTTCTATATCAATTGTTGCAAAGGTAGGCATTAATTTCCATAATGCCAAATATTTACGTGAAAATTATTTTTCCACGATCAGAGCCGATTACTGCACTTCGCCCGTTTCGAAATTGATTTTGAAACTGTCGCGATACTCAAAGACGCACTGTCCGTCCTTGAACGAAACAGGGAAAATGATGGTCTTTGTGCGAGGCAGGTCGGGATCCATCCATCGGTCGCCAACATAGAGATAGGTGGTTTGCTTGGTGCCCTCCACCTTCAGGATGGCAGCGGCCTGTGTGCCAAAGGCCCTGTTGTCGCCGATGTTCTCCAAGGGAGTCCATCCCTTGCGCAGGTTCTTCGTGACGCTTAGCTTGCACTGGTTGGGTGCCCATCCTGTACAAGCCGACGAGAGCATATAGTAAAGGCCATCGACGCGAACGATGACGGGAGCCTCGCGGCGTTGTCCCTCCATGAGTCGGCTGTGCTTTTTCACGCTCAAATAGTCGGACGAGAGGCGGAACAACCCCAAGTCGGTGTTCTCTGTTGTGGTAGAGATGAAATAGGCGGTGCCGTCGTTGTCTACAAAGACATTGCAGTCGCGACTCTTCACGCCCAATGGCCGGCCGCTCCACTGCAAGCGGTAAGGACCCGTAATCTGGTCGGCCACAAAGCAGGCTGCCTCAGAGGCCGCATAATTATCGCCCTCCCAATGGCACCAAACAACATACTTGCCTGTCTTCTTGTTGTGCAATATCTTGGCACGCTCAATGAAGCGTGTCTTGCCCAACTCGGGCGTGGTGACGCCGTTCTCGATGATCTTTCCCATGAAACGCCAGTGCTGCAGGTCCTCGCTGGCATAGAGATTCACGTCAGGGTTCCATGAGTTGGCACGATCCTCGCCCACCATGTACCACGTGTTGCCTTCCTTCAGGAAGCCTGGGGCATGCGCCTGAACCACGTTGCCATCGGTGTCGTACCACAGTTGGCCGTTGGTGATGGTGGTCCATCCGTCGGCCATCATCGTCATGGCGCAAGCAAAGAAGGCCATGATAAGAATCAATCGCTGTTTCATCATAAATCGATTTGTGTTGAATGTTGTTGTATCATTTAGCGCAATGCCAGTCGATACGCAGGGTAAGGACTGGCATTGCCTATAGGTAAATGGTTTAGTACATGATGCCAAGCCAACGCAAGATGTCGTTTAGATTGGCCACTACCATAAGCAATATCAGAATGGTGACACCCACATACTCGGCGCGCACCATGAACGTCTCCGACGGCTTGCGACGCGTAATGATCTCGTAAAGCAGGAAGAGCACGTGCCCACCATCGAGGGCAGGAATCGGCAGGATGTTCATGAAGGCAAGGATGATGCTCAAGAAAGCGGTCATCTTCCAGAACATATACCAGTCCCAAGTGTCGGGGAAGAGACTTCCAATGGCTCCGAAACCACCAAGCGACTTGGCACCATCGGCCGTGAAGACATACTGCATGTCGCTGACATAGCCCGAAAGCACGTTCCAACCATACTTCACTCCTGCGGGGAAGCTCTCGAAGAAGCCATAGCTCACATGGGTGGTCTTATCGTTGTAAAGGCCATAGAGACTTGGAACGGCGAAGCCCACCTTGAGGTCGGCAGTGAGAGTAGTGCGCAGGGTGTCGCGCTTCGATGTGCCAGCCTTGGCCACCACGAAACTAACGCTACGCAAACGGAGGCTGTCCTTTGGGGTCTTAACTGCCGAAAGTTGATCGCTGATACGGCCAATCTCCTCAGTAAACTCATTGTATGAGTCGATGTTCTTGCCGTTGACGGCCAGGATGGTGTCGCCCTTGCTGAGTCCCATGGCCCAAGCGGGTGAGGCCACCAAGCGACTATCGCCATCTGCGGCAGGCAACTCCTTGTACACGGTGTCGATGACCGCGGGGATGAAAGGACGCAAGAATTGCGGCGTAACCTTCAGCATGTTGAGCAGGTTGATGTTGCCCGGAAGGGTGATACGCACCTGCTTGCCGTCGCGAACGACATCACAATAACGCGCCTCTGACAGGTCGCGATAGACGTCGACATTGAAATCCTTGAACGGACGGATATCTGTTCCCACAAGAATATCGTGGTCGCGGAAGCCGTATTGCTTGGCCTCGGTGTTGAACTTCATGCCCTGGGTCATGTCGGACATCTTGACGTAGTTCTCACCCCAGTGGAACATGATCATCGAATAGATGAAAAGCGCCAAGAAGAAGTTGACGGCCACACCGCCAATCATGACGATAAGGCGCTGCCAAGCGGGCTTGCAACGGAACTCCCAAGGCTGGGCGGGCTGCTGCATCTGCTCGGTGTCGAAACTCTCGTCGATCATGCCGGCAATCTTACAATAGCCGCCAAAGGGCAGCCATCCCAAGCCATACTCCGTGGCACTGTTCTTGGGCTTGAAGCTAAAGAGCTTGCCGCTCCACTTGCCCACGCTGAGGTCGAAGAAGATAAAGAACTTCTCCACTCGGATGCCAAAGAGCTTCGAGGCCAGCATGTGGCCGCCCTCATGAAGGAAGACGAGCAGCGAGATGGAGAGGATGAACTGAAGAAGTTTTATGAAGAATACTTCCATTTCTAATGATTAACTATGCTTTTAAGAATAATAAATGATGCTTTCGGATGCTATGGACCATGCCGTTGGATGCAAAGGGCAACACTGTCGGGTGCGATGGGCAGCGCTATCGGATACGATGAGCTATGCTGGCAACCACAATGCCCCATGTTTTCTGGTACGACAAGCCATGCAATGGACGATGATGTGCCGTGCCATGTAGCGACTTATGCGCCTCAACGAACGCTGATGGATGCTTATAGGTATGATGCCGCCACCTTTCGGGCCTCGCGATCGGTGCTCAGATAGACGTCGAGATCGGGGTTGGCGTCGAACGACACCTGACTCATGGTCTTAGAGATGATGTCGGCCATGCCGAGGAACGAGCACTGTCCCTTGCGGAACGCGGCGTTGGCCACCTCGTTGGCTGCATTGAGCACGCAGGGCATGTTGCCGCCTTGGTGGATGGCGTCGTAAGCCAACTGCAGGCAAGGGAACTTCGCCACATCGGGCTCGAAGAACTCCAGTTTCTGCGTTTTGAAGAAATCGAGACGCTCGCCCTTCAACGGAAGGCGCTCGGGGAACGAGAATGCGTACTGGATGGGCAGACGCATGTCGGGCACGCCCAGTTGGGCCTTGACGGCGCCATCCATGAACTGCACCCCGCTATGCACCACCGACTGGGGATGAATGAGCACCTGGATGCGCTCTGCCGGCACGCCAAAGAGCCACTTGGCTTCCATGACCTCAAAGCCTTTGTTCATGAGCGAGGCCGAGTCGATGGTAATCTTGGCCCCCATATCCCATGTGGGATGGCGCAGGGCATCGGCCGCTGTCACGGTGCGCAAGCGTTCCTCGTCGAACAAACGGAACGGTCCGCCTGAGCAGGTGAGCAGAATCTTGTCGACCTCGTTCATGTCCTCGCCCACCAAACTCTGGAAGATGGCGGAATGCTCCGAGTCGACAGGCAACAGGTCGACATGGTACTGACTGACCAGTTTCAGCATAAGCTCACCCGCCACAACAAGCGTTTCCTTGTTGGCCAGGCATATCTTCTTGCCGGCTTTGATGGCGTGGATGGTAGGCTCAAGTCCAGAGAAGCCCACCATAGAGGCGAGCACCATGTCGACAGGCGATGCTTCCACCACTTCGTTGAGCGCTTGCTTACCCGCGTAAACTTTGATATCGGGACGGTCGGCAAGCAGATTTTTCAACTCATCGTAGTGAGCCTCATTGGCTATAACCACTGCGGCGGGATTGAACTGATGGGCTTGCTGGGCCAGTTTCTCCACACTGTTGTTAGCCGTAAGGCAGTAAGCCTCATAACGGTCGGGGTGCTGACTAATGACATCAAGGGCTTGGGTACCGATGGAACCGGTGCTACCCAGGATGCATATCTGTTGTTTCTTCATGTCTGAATGATGGGTAAATGGACCTACAAAATAGGAACCAGGGGGTTATTTGATAAGGAGCGAGGGCCTATATAATAAGGAGAGAAGGTCGATGTGCCTTTATCCGTTATTGGGTCACAGGCTCAACAATCCGTCGGGAATGGTCATGGTGATGGTCTGCGCCTGTCGGTCGAAGGCACAGATGAGGTCGTCGCTGGCCGGAAGGAGCACCTCGCCCTGTGGCGTGGCTATGGTAAAGAGCACGTTGATGGTGCTGTCGTCCACAGCCTGGATGGTTCCCACGATGTTGCCCGTTGCCTCGTCGATGACCTTGAAGCCGATAATCTCGGCCCATGAGGCACCCCCATCCTCTTCCTGCGCCAAGGCGCGGGGGAAGAACACATCGCATCCCGTGAGCTCACGGGCGCGTTCCTCAGTGTCGATGTCACAGAGTTTCAGCAGGCATATCTCGTTGGAGCGAAACCTATACTCCTCGATGAAGAACGGCACAAGGATGCCGTCGATGTCGAGAATGAGATAATCGGCATCCACACGGTCGAAGATATCGTCCTCAAACTGGAACGACAGTTCGCCTCTCACGCCATGGGGCTTTCCCAGGCGGCCTATGCGATACACGTCCTCTTGCTTGATCATGGTTGTTGTGGGTTATCAATCGTTCACACGCTGGATCTTCGCACCCAGTTTGTTGAGACGCTGCTCAATGTCCTGATAGCCTCTGTCGATCTGCGCAATGTTGGCGATACGGCTGGTGCCGCGTGCGCTCAGGGCAGCGATGAGCAGAGCGATACCGGCACGGATGTCGGGCGATGTCATGTTGCCGGCGCGCAACTGGATGCGGTGATCCTGTCCCACCACCACAGCGCGGTGTGGGTCACAGAGAATGATTTGCGCTCCCATGTCGATGAGTTTGTCGACAAAGAAGAGTCGACTCTCAAACATCTTTTGATGGATGAGCACCGTACCACGCGCCTGTGTGGCCACCACGAGCAGCACGGAGAGCAGGTCGGGTGTGAGTCCGGGCCACGGAGCGTCGCTCAGGGTCATGATTGTGCCATCGATGAACGACTGCACCTGATAGTGGCTATGATGGGGAATAACGAGGTCGTCGCCCTCCGCCTTGATGCGAACACCCAATCGGCGGAAAGCGTCGGGAATGATTCCCAGGTTCTTCAGCGACACATTCTTGATGCGCACACCGTCGCCCACCATGGCCGCCATGCCGATAAACGATCCCACCTCGATCATATCGGGCAACACGCGGTGCTCACCGCCATGCAACTGCTCCACCCCCACGATGGTGATGAGGTTGCTGGCGATACCACTGATGTTGGCTCCCATGTGGTTGAGCAGGTGGCAGAGCTGCTGCAAGTAAGGCTCGCAAGCGGCGTTGTAGATAGTGGTTGTGCCCTTGGCAAACACGGCAGCCATGATGATATTGGCCGTTCCGGTTACCGAGGCCTCATCGAGAAGCATATACGTGCCCTTCAGTTGCTTGGCACGAATCTGGTACACGTCGCGCTCCTCATCATGCACGAAGTCGGCTCCCAGGCTCTTGAATCCGAGGAAGTGGGTGTCGAGACGGCGCCGTCCGATCTTGTCGCCGCCGGGCTTGGCCACGGTGGCCTTACCGAAACGGCCGAGCAGCGGTCCTATCATAAGCACCGATCCGCGCAGCGATGAGCACTTGCGCACAAACTCCAAGCTGTCCAGGTAGTCGAGGTTGAGCTCGTCGGCCTGGAACGTATAGTCGCCCGGGGCGTTGTGAGTAACCTTCACGCCCATGTCCATGAGCAGTTTGATGAGGTTGTTCACGTCGAGAATGTCGGGTATGTTCTTAATCCTCACAGGGTCTACAGTGAGCAGTGTGGCGCAGATAACCTGCAGCGCCTCGTTCTTGGCACCTTGCGGCGTGATGTCTCCGCTGAGCGGGTGGCCGCCTTCGATGATGAATGACTCCATACGCTTTGCTTATTTCTTTTTACGTTTTTTTTCCGTTTCCCTAAGGTCGACCTTCGCAAACTTGAAGTGGGCGAGGTCCAACTGTATCTTGCCATCGGTGTAGCGTGCCAGATCGTCGGCCACCTTCTCGTCGTCGGTGTATCCGTGGCTCCACAACATGAGGTCGCGCTTCATCTGGTTGGCGGTGAGCCGCACGAGGTTGTCACGCTCAACACCGGGCTCCATGGTCTTCAGCTTGTCGAAGAGCTTGAAGATGTATCGTCCGTAATGCCTTACGCGGATGTTCTCCGTGGGATACTTCATCGGCTCGGGTTTGGTCTGCATCGACCTCGCCTCACTGATGTCGTAGGGCCAGTCGATGTCGAGCTTGAAGTCGCTCATCAGCGCCAAGTGGTCCCACAGCTTCTGCTTGTAGTTGGCGTTGTTTCGGTTTTGGGGCACCATGCGGTCCATGGTTGCGACAATGGTCGCTGCGCAACGCTGCCGCTCTTCCTTGGTGGGCAGTGCCACGCAGTAGTCCACCATGTTCTGTATCTCGCGCCCATACTCTGGCAAGATGAGTCTCTCGCGCTGGGTGTTGTAGTCCAATCCGTTGATGTTCATGTCTATTCCTGGGATGTTGATGTGGGTGAATGGCAGGGGCTCTTAGAGCAACTTACGCGGCTGCTTGGCTACGAAGTCTTTCAGGTAGAACGGCACAAAATAGGCCACGTCCTCAAACTCCTCGCGCGCCATGCGGCGCTCCGCCAGCGGCAGCATGTTCTTGGCCAGTGCCTCGATGCCCTCTATGAAGTGAGCGTTGGGGTGATCAATGACCTCCTTGCACTTCATGGCTCCGTTGCCGAAGAAGTACACGGGGTGCTTGTCGAGGTATTCGCGGTAGGTGTCGGCGTCGACCACATCGGCCTGGATGGGTCGCACCTCGCGCAGCGAACGGGTGAAGAGCTGCGCGTAGACCTCCATGCGGCGTGCGTCGAGCATGGGACACAGCAGCGCGTCGTCGTCGGTCACAATCTCCCGCAGCAACACTGGCACGCATAGCAGTTCCAGCGTGGGCACGGCCAACAGCTTCACATCGCGGCCATAGCAGATGCCCTTGGCCATCGACACACCGATGCGCAGGCCGGTATAGGAGCCAGGGCCGCAACTCACAGCCACCGCGTCGAGGGGGATGGCATGGTTGTCGATAAATGAGAGAGCCTCGTCGACAAACGCTCCGAGGCGCTCGGCATGGTTCGGACCACTGTGGTCTTCCTTGTCGAAGATGCACGCTCCGTCTTGACTGACGGCCACTGAGCACACATTCGTGCTCGTATCAATATTCAATATGCACGACATAGTTTGAAAATTCTATCTAAATAAAGTGCAAATTTACGCTTTTTTCCACGATTTCTTAGTACATTTGCAAAAATTTAACGCGAAAGAAGCTATGATACAATCAATGACGGGTTACGGCAAGACTGTCGCAACCTACAAGGACAAGAAGATTAATGTTGAGATTAAATCATTGAATAGCAAGGCTCTCGACCTCTCCACACGCATTGCGCCGCTCTATCGAGAGAAGGAGATGGAGATCCGGCAGCTCATCGCTCGTTCGCTGACAAGAGGCAAGGTCGACTTCGCCATTTGGGTCGAGAAAGACTCGCTTGTCGACGCCACACCGATCAACGCGGCTCTTGTAGAGAATTATTACCACCAGCTCAAGGCCATTTCCGACAAGGTGGGCATCCCCGAGCCTACCGATTGGCTCACCACCCTCACACGCATGCCCGACGTTCTGAGCAAGACAGAGATAGAACAGTTGTGCGACGAGGAGTGGGAAGTTGTGCGCCAAGCTGTCTGCCAGGCCATCGACGCCCTCACGGAGTTCCGTCGTCAGGAGGGTGCTGCGCTCGAGCGCAAGTTCCACGAGAAGGTCGACAACATCGAGCGCTTGCTCCACGAGATCGAGCCTTACGAGAAGAGTCGCGTGGCGAAGATTCGCGAGTCGATCGTCAAGGGATTGGAGATGATTCCGGGCGTCGACTACGACAAGAACCGACTGGAGCAGGAGCTCATCTATTATATTGAGAAACTCGACATCAGCGAGGAGAAACAGCGCCTGGCCAACCACCTGCGCTACTTCCGCGAGACGATGGCCGAAGACCAGCCCAACGGCAAGAAACTGGGCTTCATCGCCCAGGAGATGGGCCGCGAGATCAACACCACGGGCTCGAAGAGCAACCAGGCTGAGATGCAAAACATCGTGGTCAAGATGAAAGACGAGTTGGAGCAGATCAAGGAGCAAGTGCTCAACGCTCTCTAACCAATTGTCTCACCTATTTATTATAAGGTTATGACCAACACCTACGACATTCCCAACACACACGCCGACCACGCCGCCAACCAGGGCGAGGGCCGGCTGCTCATCTTCTCCGCTCCCTCGGGAAGCGGCAAGAGCACCATCGTGAAATGGCTCATGGAGCAGCATCCCGAGCTGCGACTGGCCTTCTCGGTGAGCGCCACCACACGCGCTCCACGAGGCACCGAGCGCAACGGCGTGGAGTATCTGTTCCTCACGGAGCAGGAGTTTCGCAAGAAGATTGCCGACGGCGAGTTTTTGGAGCACGAGGAGGTTTACCCCGGACGGTTCTACGGCACCCTGAAGGAACAGGTGGAGACGCAGTGCCAACGGGGCGAAAACGTGGTCTTCGACGTCGATGTGAAGGGTGGCTGCAACATCAAGCAATATTATGGCGACCGCGCCCTCAGCATCTTTATCCAACCGCCATCGGTCGAGGAGTTGCGGCGCCGACTGGAAGGACGCGCCACCGATGCGCCCGAGGTCATCGAGCAGCGACTGGCCAAGGCGTCGTACGAGTTGACCTTCGCACCGCGCTTCGACCACATCGTGGTCAACGACGACCTCGACACGGCCGAGGCGGAGGCTTACCGTCTTGTCAGCCAATTCCTGAAGCGTTGACCGTCATGGACCCACTTGTGCCAACGGGCATCTTCGGGGGTTCCTTCAACCCCATCCACACGGGACACATCGGGTTGGCGCGCGACATTCTGCGTCTCGCCAACCTCGAAGAGGTGTGGTTTCTCGTGTCGCCCCTCAATCCTTTCAAGCGTGCGGCCGGCGACTTGCTCGACGACCGCCTGCGCTTCGACATGGCGCGGCGAGCCCTCTGCGACGAGCCCCACTTGGTGGCGTCCGACTATGAGTTCGCCCTGCCCAAGCCGTCTTACACGTGGCAGACGCTGGCCCACCTGCGCGCCGACCATCCCGACCGCCAGTTCTCGCTCATCATTGGCGCCGACAACTGGTTGGCGTTCGATCGTTGGGCCCATCCCGACGACATTCTCCACCACCATCCCATCATTGTTTATCCACGTGAGGGCTATCCCATCGACAAGGCCTCACTGCCGGCCTGTGTCTCGCTTGTCGACACAGGCCTCTACCCCATCAGCAGCACCGACATACGCCATCGCGTGGCCCAAGGCGAGCCCGTCGAGGGCCTGGTGCCGCCCGCTATCGTTCCGATGGTTGAGGAATATTATAAGTAATGGGCAAGGGGCTTATGGGCATAAGGAAACTCTGATGCCCACAAACCCCTACACACCTTGTCTTTCCACACCTTTTTCCCTATTATTCCTCGCCCAACTTCCATTCGACAAGCCTTCTGTCCTTGTCTTTCCACACCTTTTCCCTATTGTTCCTCCCATTCTTCATTTAACCCCAATCGACCATGAGACCGAAACAGATGGGTAATAGGCATTCCCTTTCTTCTTTTCAATTCTTGTCAGCGTTTCTTTCGGCATCTTGCTTCCATTCGTGTTTTGCCATAGCCCGCTATGGCTTCAACACGCCTGTCGCAACCTGCTCGAAACAAACACCAACAAGAATTAAAATCTCATGGCCGATTGGGGTTTAACCGAAAATTCTTCGCTTAAAAGTTTGCGGTCTCGGAAAGAACCTATATCTTTGTCCAAAATTAACTATAATCTAAAGAAAAACCACAAATCATGGCAGAATTGGAAGTGAAAGAGCTTGAGGACGTTGTTGTGCGATTCTCGGGCGACTCAGGCGATGGCATGCAGCTCGCCGGAAACATCTTTTCCACGGTGTCGGCCACCGTGGGCAACGGCATATCCACCTTCCCCGACTATCCGGCCGACATCCGCGCCCCACATGGCTCACTCACGGGCGTATCGGGTTACCAGGTGCATATCGGTGAAGGACAAGTTTACACGCCAGGCGACAAGTGTGACGTGCTCGTAGCCATGAACGCAGCGGCGCTCAAGACTCAATACCGCCACGCCAAACCGTTGGCAACCATCATCATCGACGCCGACTCCTTTGGTCCCGCCGACCTGAAGAAGGCGCAGTTCGCAAGCGACGACTACCTGGGCGAGATGAAGATCAACCCCGACCACGTGGTGGCTTGCCCCATCACCACAATGGTGAAGGATTGCCTGCAAGATAGCGGCATGGACAACAAGGCCATCCTGAAGTGCCGCAACATGTTCGCCCTCGGACTGGTGTGCTGGCTCTTCAACCGCGAGATCAGCCTGGTGGAGCAATTCCTCCATGAGAAGTTTGCCAAGAAACCAGCCGTGGCAGAGGCCAACATCAGCGTCGTGAAAGCAGGCTACAACTATGGTGCCAACACCCACGCCTCGGTGCCCGCCACCTACCGCATCGAATCGAAGCATAAGGTGCCCGGACGTTACATGGACATCACGGGCAACAAGGCTACTGCCTACGGCTTGATGGCCGCCGCCGAGCGAGCCGGCCTGAAGCTCTACCTTGGTTCATATCCCATCACTCCCGCCACCGACATCCTGCACGAGCTGGCCAAGCACAAGTCGATGGGTGTCATCACCATGCAGGCCGAGGACGAGCTGGCCGCATGCTCATCGGCCATTGGCGCGGCATTCGCCGGAGCGCTGGCCGCCACCAGCACATCAGGACCGGGCATCTGCCTGAAGAGTGAGGCCATGAACCTCGCCGTCATCGATGAGCTGCCATTGGTCATCATCGACGTGCAGCGCGGCGGTCCCTCAACGGGATTGCCCACCAAGAGTGAGCAGACCGACCTGCTGCAGGTGCTCTATGGCCGCAACGGCGAGAGCCCCATGCCGGTCATTGCCGCCACCAGCCCCACCGATTGCTTCGACGCCGCCTTCATGGCTTGCAAGATAGCGCTCGAGCACCTCACACCGGTGGTGCTCCTCACCGACGCGTTCATCGCCAACGGATCGGCCGCATGGAAACTGCCGAAGCTCGACGAACTGCCTGAGATCCATCCCCACCGCGTGCTGGAGAACCAGAAGTTCAAGTACTCGCCCTACCGCCGCGATCCCGAATCGCTCGTGCGCTACTGGGCCGTGCCGGGCCAGGAGGGCTACACACACATCCTCGGCGGACTGGAGAAGGACGGCGAGACGGGTACCATCTCGACCGACCCAGAGAACCACCACCTGATGGACAACCTGCGCTTCGGCAAGGTGGCGCGCATTCACGTGCCCGACCTCGAGGTGGAGGGCGACGCCAACGACGCCGACCTGCTCATCGTGGGCTTCGGATCGACCTACGGCCACCTGCATGCGGCCATGGCCGAACTGCGCCGCCGCGGACACAAGGTGGCATTGGCCCAACTGAAATACATCAACCCGCTGCCCGCCAACACCGCTGAGGTGTTGACACGCTACAAGAAGGTAGTGGTGGCTGAGCAGAACCTCGGACAGCTCGCCGCCCTGCTGCGCATACGCATCAACGGATTCACGCCCTACCAGCTCGACCGAGTGAAGGGCCAGCCGCTGCGCACACACAGAATAGCAACCATCTTCGAGAACATCATCCTCGATAAGATACATGCCAACGGCGACACCTTCACCTCGCGCATTGTCTAAAGCGATGAACTTTAACCATTCTACCTTTATCCGACTTTTCAAATCATGAATTACACAGTCAACGATTATAAGAAAGGCCAGCCCCGCTGGTGCCCGGGTTGCGGCGATCACAGTTTCTTGGCATCTTTGCAAAAGGCCATGGCGGAGCTCGGTGTGCCGCCCTACCAGACGGCCGTCATCAGCGGTATAGGCTGCTCAAGCCGTCTGCCCTACTACGTCAACACCTACGCCATGCAGACCATCCATGGACGTGCGGCCGCCATCGCCACGGGCGTGAAGGTGGCCAACCCGGAGCTCACCGTCTGGCAGGTGTCGGGCGATGGCGACGGACTGGCCATCGGCGGCAACCACTTCATCCATGCCATGCGCCGTAACGTCGACATCAACATCATCCTGCTCAACAACCGCATCTACGGCCTGACCAAGGGCCAATACTCGCCCACCAGCCCCCGCGGCTTCGTGTCGAAGTCGAGCCCCTATGGCACCGTGGAGGACCCGTTCCGCCCCGCTGAGCTCTGCTTCGGCGCACGCGGCCACTTCTTCGCACGCGCCGTGGCCACCGACGGCACAGGCACCGTGAACATCCTCAAGGCGGCAGCGCAGCATAAGGGCGCCACCGTTTGCGAGATTTTGCAAAACTGCGTGATCTTCAACAACGGCGCGCACGAGCCCATCTACACACGCGAGGGACGCGAGCGCAACGCCATCTACGTGGAGCACGGCAAGCCATTGGTGTTCGGCGAACAGAAACAGTACGGACTGGTGCAGGAGGGCTTCGGACTGAAAGTGGTGGAGATCGGCAAGGACGGCTACACCCTCGACGACATCCTTGTGCACGACGCCCACTGCCAGGACAACACGCTGCAACTGAAGCTCGCCATGATGGACAACGAGCACGGATTCCCCGTGGCGCTCGGTGTCATCCGCGACGTGGAGGCACCCACCTACGACGAGGCCATCTACGCGCAAATCGAGGAGGTGAAGGCCGCCAAGCCCTACCACTGCTTCGAGGAGCTTCTCGAAACCAACGACATCTGGGAGGTGAAGTAACGCCCCATCACGGCCATTGCGCCACAACGGCGCGCCGCACCTCACACCCCTCATACCATCAGGCTGCAGGAACACCCCCTGCAGCCTTTTTTGCATACAAGCCACCGTGCGGAGGCTATCGCCCAAGGACTGGGGGCGACAAGAAAAACTGACAGCCGAACCATTGGGTCAGCATACAGACAGGGCCATTTTTCCAAGTCGATATTGCAAAACGACAACAAAAACGGCAAATTTTGTATTCTTTAACCTAAAAATGTTTTATCCATCCCGAAAAACCATTGCACACGCTTTGCGGCTTGTGCGGAAATTGCTACCTTTGCTCCCAAAAGAAGAGAATATTCAACTTATATAAACTTAAATTATTAAGTAAAATGGCAAGGTTTAACAAGTCAGTTTTAGCAAACTACGGCATCCAGACGGGTACCGCAGAAGTTCTGTACAACCCCTCATACGAGGTGCTCTTCAATGAGGAGACTCAGCCGGGTCTGGAAGGCTTCGACAAGGCTCAGGAGACAGAGCTTGGCGCAGTGAACGTGATGACCGGTGTTTACACAGGCCGTTCGCCTAAGGACAAGTTCATCGTTGATGACGCTACTTCTCACGACACCGTATGGTGGGACTCTGAGGAATATCATAACGACAACCACCGCGCCTCTGAGGAGACATGGAAGGTCTGCAAGAAGCTCGCTCAGGATGAGCTGAGCTACAAGAAGCTCTATGTGGTCGACGGTTTCTGCGGCACACACCACGACACCCGCATGAAGGTTCGCTTCATCGTGGAGGTGGCATGGCAGGCTCACTTCGTGACCAACATGTTCATCCGTCCGAAGACTGAGGCTGACTTCGAGCAGGAGCCCGACTTCATCGTTTACAACGCCTCTAAGGCTAAGGTGACCAACTGGAAGGAGCTGGGTCTGCACTCAGAGACTGCCGTGTTGTTCAACGTTACCTCTAAGGAGCAGGTTATCCTCAACACATGGTATGGTGGTGAGATGAAGAAGGGTATGTTCTCTATGCAGAACTACTTCCTCCCCTTGCGCGGCATCGCCAGCATGCACTGCTCTGCCAACACAGACATGAACGGTGAGAACACCGCTATCTTCTTCGGTCTGTCTGGTACAGGTAAGACCACTCTGAGCACCGACCCGAAGCGTAAGCTGATCGGTGACGACGAGCACGGATGGGACGACCAGGGTGTGTTCAACCTCGAGGGTGGTTGCTATGCCAAGGTTATCAACCTCGACAAGGAGGCTGAGCCAGACATCTACGGCGCTATCTGCCGCGACGCTCTGCTCGAGAACGTTACTGTCGACGAGAACGGCAAGATCGACTTCGCTGACAAGAGCGTTACTGAGAACACTCGCGTGAGCTATCCTATCTACCACATCCACAACATCCAGCGCCCCGAGAGCCAGGGTCCCGCTGCAAAGCAGGTTATCTTCCTCTCTGCCGACGCATTCGGCGTGCTGCCTCCTGTGAGCATCCTCAACGCTGAGCAGACGAAGTACTACTTCCTCTCTGGTTTCACAGCCAAGCTCGCTGGTACAGAGCGCGGCATCACTGAGCCTACTCCTACTTTCTCTGCTTGCTTCGGCCAGGCATTCCTGGAGCTGCATCCTACAAAGTATGCTGAGGAGCTCGTGAAGCACATGGAGAAGAGCGGTGCCAAGGCTTACCTGGTTAACACAGGTTGGAACGGTACTGGCAAGCGTATCTCTATCCGCGACACACGTGGTATCATCGACAGCATCCTGAACCACGAGATCGACAAGGCTCCTACAAAGACTATCCCCTTCTTCAACTTCGTGGTTCCCACACAGTTGGAGGGTGTAGACGCTGGTATCCTCGATCCTCGCGACACTTACGCTAACGCTTCTGAGTGGGAGGTTAAGGCCAAGGATCTGGCTCAGCGCTTCATCAAGAACTTCAAGAAGTACGAGGGCAACGAGGCTGGTAAGGCTCTGGTTGCTGCTGGTCCTCAGCTCTAAGCATCAACATCGCCTTCGGGCAGCATAGCATAGGCCCACCAAAAGGATAGGCCACTGCCCGAAAGCTATCATCACATAGGAGGCCTGCTCTCATCCAAGAGAGCGGGCCTTTTTGTGCTTACACGGCATTCCACACCCACGCTACAGCAGATTTGGTTTCCATTCTTACCTCGTCAGTCCACACCAAGAACGGGTTTATCCCCAACCCAATGCCACAATTCTCGCAAATCACGCAGGCGTGCTACCGCTACATCCCCACCTTCTTTATCTCTATCAAACCGCATGCGAATCTGCGTTTTGTTGTGAAAGTTCTGAAAAAACCGTGCACACTTTTAGGGATGAAATAGAGAACGAAAAAGTCGTTTTTATGGTATAGGATCGGCAAAATCAATGTGACGCTTTGCGATTAGGCATCTTTCGAGTTGCGAAAGGCCATATTTCGAGGCACCGATAGGTAGGTATCGCATTGCCTCTGGGCATGTTTCGTGGTGCGAAAGATGCCTAACCGCAAGGCTAAATGTAAAAAACGGAGTGCCTATTTTAGCCTAAAGAATATAAAGCACTGATTATTAGTTATTTACGAAACGCATCTAAGAATCGCGTATTTCTGGCAAATCTTTCCGTCGTGGAAAAGAAGTGTGTAGTTCTTGCTATAGTTTGTAAGGGCTTTTAACCCAAACATATATAAAACCCCTTTTACACCAGTAGGATAAAAATATACTATTTATAGAGGAAATCGGTCATTAGATTTCAATTCTTGTTGGTGTTTGTTTCGAGCAGGTTGCGACAGTCGCGCCCAAAGGCATAGCGGGCTATGTAGAAACGCGAATGGAAGCAATATGCCGAAAGAAACGCTGACAAGAGTTGGAAAGAATCAATAACATCCTACCATTTCACCTATTTCGGTCTAATGACCGACTTGGGTTCAATGAATGGATATCTAATGACCGATTGGGGACAAATTTTCTTTCCATAATATTTGCACGTTTGATATTTTTTCCATAATTTAGCAACGGATACAACAAGTTTCCGCCTTAAACCCAAAAACACTTACCGCATGAGACGACTGACGCTTTTCCTGTTTTTTCTTTTCTTTTCCTTGTCCCAAGTGCTTGGGCAGGGCAATGTCACCACGTATGAGTATGATGAGGGAGGCAATGTCGTTAAGCGATCTGTCACCTTGCGCCGAGCCACAGCTGCTCGCACCCGCGCTGCGAGTGACACGGCCCGTTTTGCCAGCATCTCCTATGACCGCACCCGCTCAGTGGTGACAATCCTTGTGAGTAAACCGGTTATCGGGAAGGAGGTTCGTGTTTCCATCTGCAACGCCGCCACACGGCTACTGATAGACAGCTTCTCCTTCACTGGCGAGCGTCGTGACCTTGACATCAGCCTCTATCCCAAGGGCTTCTATGTCGTGGAGGCCACTTGCGAAGACAAGAGCGTCACAAGAAAAATCGCCAAGTAATCACCCCAAACTTTTTCCCACAAACATAATACGCCACATGCACTTGCGCCACATTCTCGCCGCCCTGCTGTCACTGCTTCTCGCCCCGCAAACTCTGTGGGCCGCGGGCGATGACGGCGTGGTTGTCGGCAAGGTTGCCGACTCTCACGCAGTGACCGACAACGGACAGTTCACCTACACCATGCCTATTGCTGTAGCATCGGGAACGGGTGGCATGTCGCCCAAGCTGTCAATAGCCTATGGAAGCTCCAATGGCACGGGGCTCCTGGGATACGGTTTTGACCTACATGGACTATCCACGATCAGCCGCGCACCCCGCAACCTCTTTAATGACGGCAAGGCTGACATCATCCGTTTTGGAGCGCACGACCGCTTCACACTCGACGGGCGCCGCCTGCAGGTGGTGGGACGCACGGACGCAACCGTGGAGTACCGCACGGAGCATGACACCTATGCACGCATCGTTTCTTACGGAAATCCAGCAAACCCCGACAGCTTTGTTGTATGGGGCAAAGAGGGCATCAGATACAAGTACGACAACCTGTCTGGAGCCGCAAATCTTCACTGGCATCTCGTCCGGGCCACCGACACCAAGGGCAACTACTTCCGAGTGGCTTACAGGAAGGGTTACACCCACGAATTTGTCCCCATCCGGATAGATTATACGGGCAATAACAATACCGGGTTGCAGCCCTATGCTGCTGTGTCGCTCAACTATCGCACGGTGAGCGGCGCACCTTATTATATTTCCGGAGCAGCCATTCGGCGCACAAGACTTCTGGAGTCCATCGTAGTGACTTGCGACGGCGCCACCGTCCGCACTTATACCCTGTCTTACGAACAAAAGCAAGGGCGCCACTACTTGACCAGCGTTACGGAAGGCACACTCACACAGAGGAAACGACCAACAACCTTCACCTGGGACAACAGTGACGCACATAGTATAGTGGAGCGGAAGAACACCGACGCATCGTTCAAGAACAAGGCCGTCTACACAGGCGACTTCAATGGCGACGGACGGACCGACCTGCTCGTCCGCGCCAACAACAATGCGAAGGATTACAACTTCCAAGTTTACCTCTCCGAGGGCGAGAATTTCTCGTCACCCCAACCATGGACTTACACCCTTCCCTCGCAAGGCAACCTATCGAAGCGCATCGGTGAGGTGTGCGTAGGCGACTTCAACGGCGACGGCTACGATGACATCGTCGTGGAACGCGCAAACTCACCCTTCTATTACCTTGACTACTGGGAGACACGTGTCCGAGAGAACGGAACCGTGACCTTCGAGTACCGCAAAACCATTACGCCACCATACACGCTGGACCATAAACTGCACGTTATGGATGCCAACTGCGACGGTGCTGCCGACCTGTTCGCCTACAACCAGAACCCAACGGGGAATACCTACTACACGCTCCTCTCCACGTCCACCGACACGGGGGTGACTCCGCTCGTAATGGGCACGTACGGCGAATTGGAAGGTGACTGCTGGGACAACCCTGGCAGCGTGGGGTTCATCGACCTCGACGGTGACGGCACCAACGAAATCCTGAATGTAAAGGAGATCAAGGCATCCAACGGCTGCGGCAGCAACCTCTATACCATATCCCCGTCCACGGGCAAGCTGGAGTTGCTGACTGGCCTCACCATAGGCGGCCAGGACAAGTTCCTCATCGGCGACTTCAATGGCGACGGAAAGACCGACATCCTGCAGACAGGCAGCGACGACAATCCGCGGTGGACGATGAACCTGTCGCGCGGTGTCGTGAAAGGCCGGTTGTTTCAGTCCTATTACCTTGCCCAGGCGCCCTTCACGGCAAAGGACAACATGACCCTCGTGGCCGATCTCGACGGTGACGGCAAGGACGACATCATAGCCCTGCCAAAGAAGAGCGGAGCCCCCATCTCGCTGCACATCGGTGACGGCATGGCCACAGGCTTCATCAGCGTACAGGGCGGTGTGACCGTCTCCGTAAACGACAAGGTTTTCAACCTCGGAGATTTCAATGGTGACGGAAAGGCCGAACTCTTAGCGCATGCAAAGCCCAAGAACGGCACGGCAGGCTACACCATCTTCGGAACATCAAACACAAGCACATGCCTGCTGACGAAAATTCACGATGGACTGGGCAATGCCACATCCATCAGTTACAGCCGACTGTCACGAAGCGATCATTTCACAAGGGGCACACAAACAGCCTACCCGCTTGTCTCAGTGGGGTGCGTATGGCCTATAGTGGCCAGCGTCGCGGTTCCCGACGGCGTGGGCGGCATCAGCCAAACCAAGTACCATTACACTGATGCGATCTTTCACAAGCGCGGGCGTGGCATGTTGGGCTTCCGCCAAGTGAAGGCCACCGACGTAAACACCGAGACAACTTCCATCAGGGAGTATGAGACCGCTCGCCCCGTAATGACGCCCGCCTTAACAAGTGAGCGAACTGAAATTGGTGATCGAACGGTGGCGAAGACGAGCTACACCAACACATTAACGTTCAGCCGCAACCCGCAGAACAAGGCAGGGTGGGTCTACACCTGCCAACCCACAGCCAAGAAGACAACCACCTATGAGTACAACACGGGAGTGAAACTGTCGGACATTGCGACCGAGTGGGTGTTTGACAGTCTCGGAAATGCCACAAGAGTAACTGTGCGCAACGGCAAACGCAAGGTCCGCACGAACAGCGCCTATTACAATGACACAGTGAACTGGGTACTCGGGCGCATCGCACTCTCGCGAGTGGAACGCTCGGGCGAAGGACAGGATGCCACGGTGGCCACCAGTTTCTCGTACAATACAAAAACGGGCTTATTAACATGCGAGAGGTACGGCCAGTCCCCCTATGGCTTTGAGAAGAAATATGAATACGACGCCTACGGAAACATCACTCGTGACATCGTGACCGCAAGCGAAGCCGCTGAACCCCGGCAGACCACCACGGAGTACGACGCGCGCGGTCGGTTCAAGATCGCCTCGGTGAACGCCCTGGGCCACAGGACCACCTATGAGGTGGACGACAAGATGGGCGTGGTGACACGCCAGACAGACCCCCTCGGCATCACAACAACTTACGCCTACGACAGTTTCGGAACTCTCCTCAAGGAGACAGACCCCTTCGGAAAGACAACCCACACCACAGGATGGAGCAAGGGACAGCCCCGTGCCCCGCAAGGCGCAGTGTGGTACGAGCGCGTGGAGCGCACGGGGGAATCGCCTGTCACAAGTTTCTTCGACTGCCTCGGGCGGACGATACGCACCGTCACAAGAAGCGGAGACGAAAGCGACATTCTGCTCGTCGACACCGAATACGACAATTGCGGGCGCGTGCACACTTCCTCCAATCCCTATTTCCCCCAATATAGCACTATTCTAAACACCACTGAATATGACAAGGCGGGGCGAATGGTAAGTTATCGCAATGTGGGTGGCTATGTCACTCGCTATACCTACGATGGCCTGAGAACTATCACCAAAGACCCTTACGGAGGTACCCACACTCGGGTGCTTGACACCGACGGCCGCCTTGTGGAGAGTGTCGATGCGCTTGGTGCCAGCGTGCGCTACACCTACGACATCAATGACAACTGCACGGAAGTGCAGGGGCCTGGGACGACCATCCGTACGGAGTTTGACGGCGGGGGCCGCAAGACAAGGATTCTTGATCCCGACCTGGGGGAGGTGACCTACACCCACAATGGCTTCGGCGAACTGACAAGTCAGACCAATAGCAAGGGGACGGCAACCTACGAGTACGACCGACTCGGGCGACTTGTCAAGGAAACGCGTCCCGACTTTGAGTACCACTACACCTACGACAAGGCTAAGCCTGGGCTGTTGGATAGCAAGACTTGCTCCAACGGAACCTCCGTCGAGTACAACTACGACGACTATGGGCGTGTTGTTGTCGAGACCCACACGATGCGTGGAAAAACTTTCAAGGTTTCCACCACCTACAACGACGTGGGAAAGCCTGCCACCATCACCTACCCGTCGGGATTCATGGTGAGCCTCAACTATTTCGACACGGGGCGCCTGCGCAGCGTCAGCAACGCCACGACAGGCGAAATCATTTGGGAAGCGACGTGGTACGACGAGCTCGGCAACGCCGCAGGAGCTCTGCTCGGCAACGGCCACAATGTATTCACTGGTTACAATCCCACAGGCACAGTGGCGCAGGCAAATATTGACGAAGACCTTGTCTGTTGGTACGACTATGACGGAAACAACTGCCTCATGCACAAGTATGATGCGGTAAGGAATAACGAAGAGTACTACGACTATGACGCGGAAAACCGCCTCACCTCTGTCACGACCACGGCCAACGACCAGGGTGAACGAGAGATACAAGTGGAATATGATGCGTCAGGAAACGTTGTCCGCAAGACCGGCGTAGGCATGATGAGCTACCAAGAGGGCACAAATCGGCTGGAGACGGTCACCGGCTACGAGTTGCCCGAATGGGAAAAGGTGTCCTACACGTCGTTCAACAAGATCAGCGAGGTGATAGCCCCGCGTGACGGTAGTAGCCTGCGCTACTTCCTCACGCTCACCTACGGACCTGACAAAACACGTTGCATGCAGGGCATGTACCCGCCCAGCGTCATTGGCACAAAATACGATTTCAAGTATTATGTGGGCAACTTGTATGACGAGGCCAACAACAACGGCCACGTACTCAAGCAGGACTACATCTACGCCGACGGCAAGCTGGTGGCCATCCACCAGGCGGACGACCACGGTGAGCGCATGCGGTATGTCCACCTTGACCATCTCGGGTCCGTGTGGGCCATAACGGGCGACGACGGAGCTGTGGTGGCCGAGTACAACTATGACCCGTGGGGCCGCCGGCGCAACCCCGAGACGTGGGACTACTACGACGGCTATGAGCAGCAGAACGCTGCGGATCGAGGCTTTGGCGGTCATGAGCAACTGGATGTCCTCGACATGGTGAACATGGGCGGGCGCATGTACGACCCCTACATGGGGCGCTTTCTGAGTCCCGACCCCTATGTGCAAGCTCCCGACAACACGCAGAGTCTCAACCGTTACGCCTATTGCCTGAACAACCCGTTGTCGCTGACCGACCCGACCGGCTACTCGTGGCTGGGCAACTTCTTCTCGGCGGCGGTGGGCATCGCCGTGGGCGTGGAGACGTTTGGCATCGGCAGTGGAGTGCTGGGGGCGATGGCCAGTGGTGCCTGTGCGGGCGCCTCGTCGGCCTTCGCGAGCACACTGATGAACGGCGCCAACCTGTGGACGGCAACGAAGAGCGCCTTCGTGGGCGGCTGCTGGGGCGCGCTGGGTAGCGCGGTCAACTACGGCATAGGCGAGATAGGTGGAGGCTGGCTGGCGAGGGTGTCGCTCCACAGCGTCGCCGACGGCGCGATGGAGGCCCTGCAGGGCGGCCATTGGGAGCACGGATTGATGACGGGCCTGGCGTCGGCAGGTGGTGGGGAGCTGCTCAGCAATTATGGCACGTACCTTTCCGACGCGCAGATTCTGGCCGGCACAGCCACCTTGGGTGGGGTGGTCTCGGAGATAGGCGGTGGCAAGTTCGCCAATGGTGCCATGACCGCCGCCTTCCAAATGATGTACAACCACTTCTATCATCAGGGACCAACCTTCAAACAGTTGGAGAAGATAGATGCTATTTACCAAAAGTCCTTGGATGATTACAAATCACCACAAGATTTCTATCGCTCGGTAGGATTGCCCGAATATGACAACGGCTGTGCGGCAAGGTTAAGCTACGCATTGAATGAAAGTGGCACGAAGACCATTCCCTACATAAAGGGACAAACCCGCAAGGGAAGTGACGGGAAGAATTACTTCATGTTTGCCAAAGACATGAGACGATGGTTTCATAAGATATGGGGCGCCCCAAGAGTTTATAAATGTAATCCTCGAATTTCTCTTAAGAACGGAATTGTTGCTCAATATGGATTTGGATCGCAGGTGACTGGACATGTTGAATATTTCTACAAAGGACGAAATGGTTATAGTGCTAGATCTTATTACGAAGATGGAATTGGACTAAAAACAGAATTATGGAAATGCGGTATACGATAATGAAGTCAAGTAACAAGTGCATATTATGCATTATTACTATATTCTTTTTAATAAGTTCCAGTTTCTTACTTAAAACATATCTCCAAAGCCTAAAGCCTAAAGGAGAATTGATATGTTTAGAAAAAAACGATTACTATGATGTAATTTGTTTGAAAGATACGAGCGTATGCTCTCTATGGTGTTTTTGCTATAGGAGAACTTCAAAAGGTTATATTTTACAGCCACAAGCCATCAGTACATATTGGCAGTATCATAAAAAGACTAAAGCGAAAAAACGAAGGAAAGGATTTGTTAGCAGTGAAAGTATAGAGGCTATATCTAAAGTGCTATACTTAGCGCAATCCAAATTTCCATTGGATTCCATATATGGCATAGAGATCTTCACCACTCATTTATTTGATGTGCAAGTTCAATTATCATTGAGATTGGGCAAATTTCATTCCTATAATTCTGCATTAATTGAACAATCTATAACGCAAACTTCATTAAAATCAGACTTTAACAGATCTTTAGCGAAACTTGGTTTAGAAGTAACAAAAATCACATTGGCTCCTGATGGACATGTCGCTATAAATGATGCTGACAAATATCATTTTAATGGATCTGATTATGGATATCATGGCAATGTATATGGAAAATTGTTGTTATTTCCTATATTTATACAAATTCGTCCTTGTTCTTAGAACGTCTATTAGGGTGGAGCTTGGTGGAGAAGCAGACGCCCGCAACCATCTCCACCTTCATGAAGGAGATGCTCAAGGGCGCCAAGAAGGTCAACGTCATGATGTTGCCAGGTGAGTAAACCCCAACCCGTCGGGGCGGCGCTTCACACGTCGCCCCATTTGTTGCCCTACGCCCCGTGCCCATCACTTAAGCACAATCGTTTGCCAACCGTCCCACGGGTGGCACAATGGGATATTTTTCATTCGTTCTGAACGTAAACGATTGCGTAAAAGCGGTTTCGAACCCAAATGAGGGTTGCGGGCGCTCCAACCAGGCGCCATGACCTATCACAGCAACATGTGTGCATTGGGGATGCGATAGAGTGTAAAATCGCCCTAATCAAGCGGCTTTTGTAATAAAACTCGTAAAATTTCATCAAAATGCAATAGAATTATCTAAATTATTGCAAAAAAGTTTGGCGTGAACGAGCACAATGTGTATCTTTGCGGTGTCTTCGTGAGAAGATTCCAATAAAGTTTCATTAGGTTAGTAGTTTGATAGATTTTTTAAGGTAAAGGTGAGAATATTGTTATAGGGTCATTGGACCCGTTCCGGCAGAGGATGCCATTGTCAAAACGACAACGCCAAACGAGTCAAGTTTTTTTTGTTTGGTGGCGCGCCGAAAGCCGATAGCAATATCCTTACGAAAAATGGCAGTGCGAGTGATCGTATTGCCATTTTTTATGCCTTCTACGCTCGTGCCAAACGGCCTAACCCATTCTGAAACAAACCTTAAAAAAGGCCACCAATTCGATAATTAACATAATAAACACCGAAATATGGCCATAAATTAAAGAAATCTCCGTAAATTTGCAGCTAAATTATAAATTATACGCGCGCAAAAATGATTAAAAAGTTATTCTCGCTGCTCATCATTGTCGCAGCAATGGTCTCTTTGACCTCCTGCCTCAGCGACACTGATGTCGAGGTGACATACTACGACGACACCGCTATCACAGCCTTCTCGCTGGGTACAATCAACCGCTACAACCACACCACAAAGACCGACGGTACGGGCGACAGCATTTATGTCACCAAAATCGCCGGCAGCAGCTATAAGTTCTATATCGATCAGGTCAACGCCCTGATTTACAACCCCGACTCGCTGCCCGTCAACTGCGACGCCAAGCACGTGATTTGCTCGTTCTCAACCAAGAACGGCGGCGTGGTCATGCTCAAGCTGAAGGACATGTGGGGAAGAGACAGCATCGGCTATTACCAGTCGACCGACTCGATCGACCTCTCCACACCCATCAAGGTGCGCGTCTACAGCAACCGCGGCAACGCCTACAAGGAGTATGTGCTGAAGCTCAACGTGCATAAGCAGACTGGCGATGAGTTTGCATGGGGAAAGGCCACAGCCGAAGGCGCCGACCAGCTGGGCGCACGACGCTTCGCACAGCTCGGCAACAGCATGTGGCTCTTCTGCCAGGCCAGCGACAAGACCATCGGCTACCAACTCGTAAACGGCAGTTGGCAAAAGGCTTCGGAGCTCGAGGGCGACGACGCCTACAAGAGCGTCGCCACACTGGGCAACAGCCTCTATACCTACAGCAACGGTTATCTCTACCAGTCGGCCGACGGGGTGAACTGGAGCAAGATGGACACTCCCAACCAAATCAAGCAAATCATCGGAGGATCAGGAAGCCGACTCTACGCGCTGACAACCAGCGGATTGGCTTACACCACCGACGGACAGACATGGGTGAACGACGCGCTCGACAGCAACGCCGACGCCCTGCCCGAAAGCGATATCAACCTCGTGGCAATGCCCTCGAAGGTGAACGCCAACACCAACAACCTGACACTCATCGGCAACCGCAACGGCAAGACGGTGGTGTGGACCAAGGTGGAGGAGAACGGCGAACACGCCGACAACAACGCTTGGGCACTGCTCCCCGAGGACAGCTACAACCAAAAGACCCTACCCTGCCTCGAAGGATTGCAGGTGGTGGTCTACGACGGCGGACTGCTCGCCACAGGAAGCAGCACATCGCTCTTCTACAAGAGCCTCGACCACGGACTCACCTGGAGCAGCGTCGACCTCTATGCCACACCCATCATACAGGCCAACCCAACGGCTGCGGCGCTCTTCTGCGACAGCAACAACATTCTCTATTTTAGCAAGGCACAACTGTCAACGGTTCTCTCGGGCCGATTGGCACGCCTCGGATGGAAGACGGAGCAGACATCCTTCAACAAATAGACTGTAAATATCTTTGGCTAACAATCCAACCAACCGCCCACTCATGAAACACCTGATGCTCACATTGGCGCTCCTGGCGATGGCTTGCGGCAACCTGAAGGCGCAAGACGATCCCCAATACCGCATGGAGATAGGTGGCGGAGTGGGCCTGATGGGTTACCTGGGCGACTTCAACGGCAACCTGACCAAAGACCTGCAACCCATGGCCACGGTGCTGGCACGCTACGTCTTCAACCCCTACATGGCCCTGAAGATGAACGTAAGCTACGGAACCATGAAAGGATCGTCGGCCGACGTGGAAACCTTCTACCCCGACTACGCCGAGAAACCCTACGAGTTTAAGAACAAGCTCTTCGACGTGGGAGTGGCCTACGAATACAACTTCCTGCCCTATGGCACCGGGCGCGACTACCGAGGAGCCAAACGGTTGGCACCCTACGTGTTCGGAGGACTGGGCATCACCTACGCCGACACCGACGACAAAGGGCAGGTGGCGTTCAACCTGCCCATCGGACTGGGAGTGAAGTACAAACTCGCCGAACGCCTGAACGTGGGGCTCGCATGGGCCATCCACTTCGCACAGAGCGACAAGCTCGACGGGGTGAAAGACCCCTACTACATAGAGAGCACCGGACTCTTCAAGAACACCGACTGCTACTCCACCCTGCAACTAACGCTCACCTACAGCTTCATGCCCAAGTGCGTGACGTGTAATAAAGAATAAGGTGGCGGAAAACAGAAGCAATCATTCGTACAAGATAAAGCAACGAATATGGACATGACACGGATACCACAGCACATCGCCATCATCATGGATGGTAACGGGCGATGGGCTACCGAGAGAGGAAAGGACCGAAGCTACGGCCATCAGGCCGGAGTGGACACCGTAAGGCGCATCACCTCGGAGTGTACGCGCCTCGGAGTGAAGTACCTCACGCTCTACACCTTCTCTACGGAGAACTGGAACCGACCGGCCAACGAGATAAGCGCACTCATGGGACTGGTGCTGACCTCGCTCGAAGACGAGATATTCATGAAGAACAACGTGCGCTTCCGAGTCATCGGAGACGTGGGCCGACTGCCCGCCGACGTGCAACAGAAGCTGCACGAGACCGAGGAGCACACCGCGGCCAACACCGCCATGACCATGGTGGTGGCGCTCAGCTACTCGGCACGGTGGGAAATCACCAACGCCGTCAGGCAGATCGTGGCCGAGGCCAACGAAAAGCCCGGACAACTGAAACCCGAGGATATCACAGAGGAATACATCGCTCAGCGATTGCAGACTCCGTTCATGCCCGACCCCGACCTGCTCATACGAACAGGAGGCGAGTGCAGGGTGAGCAATTACCTGCTCTGGCAAATAGCTTACTCGGAGCTCTACTTCTGCGACACCTATTGGCCCGACTTCTCCGAGGACGACCTCAAGAAGGCCATAGAGAGCTACCAAGGACGACAGCGCAGGTTCGGAAAGACCGAGGCGCAAGTGGAGAACGAACAGTAGCAAATCTCCACAACACACACGCGAAACCATCGCAAACACACATATAAGACTAAGCACATAGCAAACTAAGGATGTACAAATTCAAACATAAAGCCCTGTTGAGCCTCGCGCTCTTGGCCTGCAGCGCCATGACAAACGCACAGGACAAGATCGTATATCCCGACATCACATACGCCGGATCACCACGCGACGTGGTCATCGGCGGAATCAACGTATCGGGAATGAGCGGCTACGAGGATTACATGCTCACCGGAATTTCCGGATTGACAGTGGGACAACACATCGAACTGCCAGGAACTGCCATCACCGAAGCCGTAAAACGCTATTGGAAACACGGACTGTTCTCAGAGGTGCAGATTGCCGCCGACTCCCTCGTGGGCGACAAGGTGTACCTGCATATCTCGCTGAAGGCGCGTCCACGCGTATCGCAAATCAACTACATCGGTCTGAAGAAGAGCGAGCGGCAGGACATGGAGCAGAAGCTGGGCATCCTCAAAGGCGGACAAATCACGCCCAACATGATCGACCGAGCAAAAATCCTGGGAAAGAAATACTTCGAGGACAAGGGATTCAAAAACGCCGACATCGAGATACAACAGCGCGACGACGTGGCCTCTAAGAACGAGGTGATACTCGACGTCATCATCGACAAGAAGGAGAAAATGCGCGTCCGCAACATCGTCATCGAGGGAAACGAGAAACTCTCGAATCTCAGAATCAAGGGCGGACTGTTCAGAAAGGGCGCATTCGCAAAGACACACGAGGCGGGCAAACTGGCCACATTTCTCAAGTCGAAGAAGTTTACCCCGGAGCGCTGGAAAGCCGACAAGCAGAAGCTTATCGAGAAATACAACGAGCTGGGATACCGCGACGCCACCATCCTGGGCGACAGCGTGTGGAACGTAGACCCAAAGCACGTCAACGTGTGGATAAAGGTCGAAGAGGGACAGAAATACTACGTGCGCAACGTGCAGTGGGTGGGCAACACCGTTTACAACTCCGACCTGCTCTCCCACTACCTCAGCTTGCACAAGGGAAGCGTGTACAACCAGAAACTCATGGACAAGCGACTGAGCACAGACGACGACGCCGTGAGCAACCTTTACTATAACAACGGTTACGTGTTCTCGCATATCGACCCTGTGGAGGTGAACGTCGTGGGCGACTCCATCGACCTGGAGATGCGCATCTACGAAGGACCGCAGGCACACCTGAGCCACGTGCGAATCGCCGGTAACACCCGTCTGTACGAGAACGTGGTGAGACGCGAGCTGCGCACCAAGCCGGGCGACCTCTTCTCACGCGAGGCTTTGATGCGCTCGGCACGTGAGTTGGCGTCGATGGGACACTTCGACCAAGAAAAGGTGGTGCCCGATGTGCGCCCCAACACCGACGACGGAACGGTCGATGTGAACTGGAACCTTGAGCAAAAGTCGAACGACCAGGTGGAGTTCTCGCTCGGATGGGGACAGACCGGTATCATCGGCCGCGTGGGACTCACGCTCAACAACTTCTCCATGGCCAACCTCTTCGGAAAGAACAAGGCGCACCGCGGCATACTGCCCGTGGGCGACGGCGAGAAGCTCTCGCTCGGCGTGCAGACCAATGCCTCCTATTACCAAAGCTATAACCTGAGCTATTCAACCAACTGGTTTGGAAACAAGCGACCCATCCAGTTCTCTGTCGGAACCTACTTCTCCAAGTCGACCGACGTGTCGAGCAACTACTACAACACCGCTTGGCAGAACAGCTACATGAACTACCTCTACGGTTACAACAGCTACGGTTACAACTACCAGAACTACCAGAACTACTACGACCCCGACAAGTACGTGAAGATGTTGGGCGTCAACGTGGGATGGGGTAAGCGCCTGAGATGGCCCGACGACTATTTCACGCTCTCCGTGCAGTTGTCATACACGCGTTACATGCTGAAAAACTGGCGCTACTTCCTGCTCACCAACGGTAACTCAAACAACCTGAACCTGAGCATCGCCATCAACCGCACCTCCACCGACAACCAACTGTTCCCACGCCAGGGTTCGGAGTTTACGGCAAGCGTCACCATCACACCGCCATGGTCGCTGTGGGACGGAAAGGATTACAAGAACCTCGCTACCGATATCCACTCGGCAAGCTACGTGAAGGAGCAGCAAGAGAAGTATCGCTGGATTGAGTATCACAAGTGGAAGTTCAAGGCACGCACATTCACCGCACTCACATCGGCACAGAAAACCTTCGTGCTCATGACACGCGTGGAGCTCGGATTGCTCGGAAGCTTCAACAAATACAAGAAGAGCCCGTTCGAGACCTACTACATGGGTGGCGACGGCATGAGCGGATACTCCTATGGATACGCCACAGAGACCATCGGCTTGCGTGGTTACGACAACGGTAATCTTACACCATACGGATACGAAGGATACGCATACGACCGCTTCACCTTAGAGCTGCGCTATCCGTTTATGCTGGGCAACACTACCATCTACGGACTCACCTTCGTTGAGGGAGGTAACGCTTGGAACGACACGAAGAAGTTCAACCCCTTCGACATGAAGCGCTCGGCAGGTATCGGTGTTCGCATCTTCCTGCCTATGGTAGGATTGATGGGTATCGATTGGGCCTACGGTTTCGACAAGTACTTCCTTGGACAACAGCAAGGTGGAGGCCAATTCCACTTCATCCTCGGACAGGAGTTCTAACCCTAAACGGCGGAACCTATCCGTCGCAAGACAACCTACGGAAAAGGAAGCTACAACGCTTACGCCATCAGTGGACAGGAGCCACACTCCTGTCCATAAACGATAGCGGGCCAAGACCTTCACAACAAAAAAGGAAGGGGCGTGTAACAAATGAATGGGCAAAACGTCTAACAGACGTTGGCACCATGCCAAACACGACCCACAAACTAAAAAAGAAAGAACATGAAAGCGATGAACCATAAGGAAAGACGCAGCCGGCTGGCAAGCCTCCTCGTCCTTTGCCTGTTCGCACTCATGCCGATAGGCAAGGCGCAGGCGCAGAAATTCGCATTGGTCGACATGGAGTATGTGCTGAAAAACATACCCGCCTATGAGCGCGCCAACGAGCAACTCAACCAGGTGTCGAAGAAATGGCAGGCCGAAGTGGAGGCGCTCAACACCGAAGCCTCTACGATGTACAAGAACTATCAGAACGAGGTGGTGTTCCTCTCACAGGAGCAAAAGAAGGCCAAACAAGAGCAAATCATGGCCAAGGAGAAAGAAGCCTCTGACCTGAAGAAGAAGTATTTCGGTCCCGAAGGGGAACTCTTCAAAAAGCGCGAGAGTCTCATGACGCCCATCCAAGAGGAGATCTACAACGCTGTGAAGGAGATATCCGACCTCCGGGGCTACTCGCTGGTCATAGACCGAGCTTCCGACACGGGCATCATCTACGGCTCACCCAAGATCGACATCTCGCAAGAGGTGCTGCAAAAACTTGGATATTAAGCCGCAACCACGCACGTGGCACACACCCCAAAAGCCAATAGGCTACCGCTAAAGCCGGCTTGCCTATCCGCAGTGTCATGCGAACGCCAATGCGGATTCCCGCAAACAGTGGCACGTGAAGTGGAAAACCCAGAAACCTAACAAGAAAAAATCATATCAATTTTAGACAAGAACATGAAAAAGTTTTTATTAATGATCATGCTGATGGCTCCGTTGGCCACATTCGCACAGAAGTTTGGCAAGGTTAACTCTCAAACCATCTTCAGTTCTCTGCCCGAGGTGGCAAAGGCCAACGGCGAGTTCCAGGCTCTGCAGCAGCAGAAGCGCAACGAGTTGGAAAGCATGCAGAATGAGTTCCAGCGCCAGCTCGACACCTACCAGAAGGGCAAGAGCACTATGAACCAGACACAGCAGGAGCAGAAGGAAACCGAGCTGACCAACCTGAGCCAGAAGATTCAGCAGGCCAGCCAGGACGCTCAGCAGGAGCTGGAGAAGAAGCAGCAGGAGCTGATGCAGCCTATCCAGACCAAGATCATGAACGCCATCAGCAGCGTTGGTAAGGCTGGTGGTTACACATTTATCTTCGAGGAAGGCTCAGCACCCTACATGGGAACAGCCGTCGAGGACGTAACCAGCAAGGTGCAGGCTGAGATCAGCAAGATGAAGTAAGCTCACCCGCACACAAACCATTAACCATCCGCCCGCAGGAAAAGGTGAACACCTGCTCCTGCGGGCGGTTGCCTTTTCACAAGTGGCACACGGCCTTTGCAACCCCTATCGCTGCGCCACAAAGCCTCAACAACCCTAAAACACCAAACGATGAAACGTCTTTTCCTATCAATCATCACTGCCACGGCTACACTCGTGACATTCGCTCAAGGCTACGACGCCGTGGCAACCGAGACGTCGATGGCCACAACCAACAACGCCAGCGCCAACGTGCAACCGTTCCGCTTCGGCTATTTCAGCTATCGGGAAGCGTTCAAGTCGATGCCCGACTATGTCATCGCCCAGCGAAACATCGATGACTTGCGGACCAAATACGTCAACGAGATGAAGCGCGTGGAGCAGGAGTTCAACCAGAAATACGAGATGTTCCTCGATGGGCAACGCGACTTTGCGCCCTCCATTCGCCACAAGCGCCAGGCCGAACTGCAAGAATTGATGGAGAAGAACATGGCGTTTAAGGAAGAGGCCAAACAACTGCTGAAAAAGGCCGAGGGCAACATTTACAAGCCGTTGCGCGACAAACTGGCCGCCGCCCTGCAGCGAGTGGCCAAGGAGAAGGGCCTTGCCTTCATCCTCAACACCGACAACGACGCCGTGCCATTCATCGACCCAACAACTGGATTCAACGTTCAGGCCGACGTAAACGCAGCCTTGCAATAACCCAAACAGGACTTATGGACAAGCCATCGGTAGCGATGCGGCCAGCCATAAGCTACAACCAACAAGCCGATAGGCACGGCTAATAAGCCGAAAAAAAACACGCTGCGAGCCATCAACGGGCACACGGCGCACACACCATACATAACACCAAACATTCACGTCATGAACTATCCACAAGCGAACGGCCCCATCGGCGTCTTCGACTCAGGCTACGGCGGCCTGACCATCCTGCATGGCATACGACAGTTGTTGCCCGAATACGACTACATCTACGTCGGCGACAACGCCCGCGCTCCTTACGGCCCACGCTCGTTCGACGTGGTTTACGAGTTCACCCGACAGGCCGTAAGCAAGCTCTTCGACATGGGTTGCCGACTTGTCATCATCGGTTGCAACACCGCGTCGGCAAAGGCTTTGCGCAGCATTCAGCAGAACGACTTGCCCCAATGGGACCCCACACGGCGCGTGCTGGGCGTGATACGTCCCACGGCCGAGATCATCGGAAAGCTCACCCGCAACGGCCACGTGGGATTGCTCGCCACCGAAGGCACGGTGAAGAGCCAGAGCTACAACCTCGAGATCGCCAAACTATGGCCCAACATCAAGGTGACGGGGCAAGCCTGTCCGTTCTGGGTGCCCCTCATCGAGTATAACGAGGCCGACTCGCCAGGCGCCGACTACTTCGTGAAGAAGCGCATGGACCAGCTCATGCTCAAAGATCCCGACATCGACACCATCATTCTGGGCTGCACCCACTACCCCATCCTCATGCCCAAGATACTGAAATACACCAAGCCGGGAGTGACCATCGTGCCACAGGGCGAGTATGTGGCGAGCAGCCTGAAAGACTATCTACGCCGACATCCCGAGATGGACACCACGCTGACACGAGGTGCCACGTGCCGCTACTACACCACCGAAAGTCCCGAGCGGTTCAAGGAAACAGCATCCATCTTCCTGCACGAGAACGTCGATGTGGAACATGTGGACCTGGGGCAAGAACGAGCCTCCTAAGGACGAACAAGGCTGCAACCACCAACAACGCATAAAAGAATCATTAACATCCAATTAAAATAGAACAAACAACATGCAAGAGACAAGACAAAACCGCATATCACGACTTCTGCAAAAGGAGTTGGCTGAGATCTTCCAGAGCCAAACCCGCAGCATGCACGGCGTGCTTATCAGCGTAACACGCGTACGCATCTCGCCCGACCTGAGCATCTGCACGGCTTACCTGAGCATCTTCCCATCAAACAACGGTGAGGAACTGCTGAAGAATATCACAGCCAACGAGAAGAGCATCCGCTACGAACTGGGGCGACGCGTGCACAACCAGCTGCGCATCATCCCCGAGTTGCGCTTCTTCATCGACGACAGCCTCGACTACATCGACCACATCGACGAACTGCTGAAGAAATAAACCACTGGTTTTCCGCAAAATGAATTTTCCCTTTTTCATTGCCCGCCGCTATCTCTTCTCCAAGAAGAAGACACACGCCATCAACATCATCTCGCTGATCTCGGTCATCGGTGTGGCCGTCGCCACCATGGCGCTGGTCATCGTGCTGAGCGTGTTCAATGGTTTCCACGACCTTGTGGCGAGCTTCTTCACCAACTTCGACCCACAACTGAAGGTGGTTCCCGTGCAGGGCAAGACCGTTCCCGCCGACGACCCCGTGCTGACGGAGATGCGCCGCCTGCCCGATGTGGCCATCGCCACTGAGACCTTGGAAGACATGGCTTTGGCCGTGTACAACGGCCGACAGGCCATGGTCACGGTGAAGGGTGTCGACGACAGCTTCGCCGACCTGACCCACATCACCGAGATTCTCTATGGCGACGGCCGGTTTGAGTTGCAAACCGCCAACCTGCAGTTTGGCGTGCCCGGCATCCGATTGGCGCAAACGCTCGGCACGGGAACGCAATGGAAAGACTATCTTCACGTCTACGCGCCGCAACGCGAGGGACAGCTGGACATGAGCAACGCGCAAGACGGCTTCGTCGTCGACTCGCTGCTCTCGCCCGGTGTGGTGTTCTCCGTAAACCAAGGCAAATACGACAAGGACCACATCCTCACCAGCCTGGGATTCGCCCAAAACCTCTTTGGGCAGCAAGGCATGGTGTCGGCCATCGAGTTTCGCCTGAAGCCCAACGCCGACCTCGACGCCGTGAAGAAACAGATGCAGCAAATCGGTGGCGGCAAATATCTCGTGGAGGACCGTTATGAGCAACAGCACGACACGTTCAAGATCATGCAGATCGAGAAGCTCATGGCCTACATCTTCCTCACGTTCATCCTAATCGTGGCATGCTTCAACATCATCGGCTCGCTCTCGATGCTCATCATCGACAAGCGCGACGATGCGGAGACGCTGCGAAACCTCGGCGCTTCCGACCAGCAGATACGCCGCGTGTTCCTGTTCGAGGGCCGCCTCATCAGCGTCTTCGGCGCACTCATCGGCATCGCTGTTGGCCTAACGCTCTGCGCCCTGCAACAACAGTATGGCTTTGTGCACATGGGCAACACCGACGGCAGCTACGTGGTGAACGCCTATCCCGTAAGCGTTCACTATATCGACGTGCTCGCGGTGTTCGCCACCGTGATTGTGGCAGGATGGAGCGCCGTATGGTACACCGTGCGATCGGCCACCAAACGATACACGTCGGCCAACCCTGGCGCATAAGCCCAAGCGTCGCAACCAACTCGAAGCATGCACTAACGAAAATTGACATCTAATGGCCGATTGGGATTAAAAAACCGATAAAATTTGCAAATTCTGGTCGTGTTTCTTGACAATTAGAAAGAAAAGCTATAATTTTGTGATAGATTTTATCACTAATAGTTTCCTTTTATGAAAATCAGAAATGCACTTATCGCCATGATGCTCATGGTCTGCGGTTTGGCCCAGGCTCAAATGCAAAACATGACGATTCCTGCCGACACTGCCTTCAGGGTCGGCAAACTGGCTAACGGACTGACCTACTACATCCGTTACAACAACTGGCCAGAGCACCGTGCCAACTTCTACATCGCTCAGAAAGTGGGTTCGTTGGAAGAGGATGAAAGCCAGCGCGGTCTCGCCCATTTCTTGGAGCACATGGCCTTCAACGGCAGCGACAACTTCAAGGGCAACGACCTCATTGAGTGGTGCCGCTCAAAGGGCATCGAGTTTGGTGGCGACCTCAACGCCTACACCGCCATCGACCAGACGGTGTATAACATCGACAATGTGCCCACCAACAACCAAGGCACCGTCGACTCGTGCCTGCTCATCCTGCGCGACTGGTCATGCGGACTGCTGCTCGAGCAAGACGAGATCGAAAAGGAGCGTGGTGTCATCCATGAGGAGTGGCGCCTGCGTTCATCCGCTACGAGCCGTATGCTGGAGCGCAACCTCGAGAAGCTCTACCCCGGATCGAAGTACGGCAAGCGATACCCCATCGGCCTGATGTCGGTCGTCGACAACTTCAAGCGCCAGGAGCTGGTCAACTACTACCACAAGTGGTATCACCCCAGCCACCAGGGAATCATCGTCATTGGCGACATCGACGTGAACAAGACCGAGGCTTACATCAAGAAGCTCTTCGGCGACATCAAGAACCCGGAGAACGCAGCGCAGCTGGTTGACGAGCAAGTGCCCAACAACGACAAGCCCATCGTCATCATCGACAAGGACAAGGAGCAGCGCATGCCCATCGTGCAGCTGATGTTCAAGCACGACGTGTTCCCCGACTCGCTGAAGCAGACTCCTCTCTTCACCATCACCCAATATGGCAAGCAAGCCATATTCTCCATGCTCAACGAGCGCCTCACGGAGGTGGCCCAAAAGGCCGACTGCCCCTTCGTGTCGGCTACCGCCGACGATGGCAGCTACATCTTGGCCAAGACCAAGGATGCCTTCGAGCTCTCGGTGATACCGAAGACCATGGAGCAGACAGCCGAAGCCTTGCAGGCCGCCTACACAGAGGTGATCCGCGCCATGAAGTATGGCTTCACGCCTACCGAGTACAAGCGCTTCCAGCAAGACTACCTGAGCCGCCTCGACAAGGATTTCTCCAACAAGGACAAGCGCCGCAACACCACCTTCTACCAGCAGGCGCTCGGCAACTTCCTCGAGAACGAGGCCATGCCCAGCATTGAGACCTCCTATGCGATGATGAAGCAACTGGTTCCGGCCATGCCCGTGGAGGCATTCAACGAGCTCCTGCCCGAGCTGGTGAGCAAGAGCGACACCAACATGGTTATCCTCAACTTCAACAACGAGAAGGACGGCAACGTGTATCCCACAGAGGAGCAGTTGCTCAAGGCCATCGACAACGCACGCAACGCCAAGATCGAGGCTTACGTCGACAACGTGAAGGACGAGCCACTCATCACCACCATGCCCAAGGCTGGAACCATCAAGAAGGAGGTGAAGAGCAAGAAGTTCGACTACAGCGTGCTGACACTCAGCAACGGCATCACCGTGCTGCTGAAAAAGACCGACCTGAAGAAAGACCAGGTCATCATGAGCGGATTTGGTGGAACAGGTGAGGCCAACTACGGACAGGCCGACGCCGCCAACCTCAAGGCATTCGACGACGTGGTAGGCGTTAGCGGACTGGGCAACTTCTCCAACAACGAACTGCAAAAGGCTCTGGCCGGAAAGATCGCCAACGCCTCACTGAGCATGGGCCAGCGCATGAACATCGACGGCTCATCCACACCCAACGACGTGGAGACCATGCTGCAGCTCACCTATCTCTACTTCACCAACATCAAGAAAGACCCCGACGCTTACAGCAACCTCATCCAGCAGTTCAACGTCATGCTGAAGAACCGTGAGCTGTCGCCCGAAATGGCCCTCAGCGACTCGCTGACCGCCAGCATCTACGACCACGGATGGCGCAAGGCGGCCATGAAGCTCGCCGATGTGCAGAACATCAACTACGACCGCATCCTGCAGATGGCCAAGGAACGCATGGCCAACGCTGCCGGATGGACCTTCAGTTTTGTGGGCAACTTCGACGAGGCAACCATCCGCCCGCTCATCTGCCAGTATCTCGGCGCTCTGCCAACAAGCGGAAAGGCACCTAAGGCACAGCGTGCCGACAAGCCTACAACGAAGAACGTCGACTGCATCTTCGAGCGCAAGCAAGAAACACCGAAGGCTACCGCATACATCATCTGGCTCAACCAGAACATGCCTTACTCGCTCGAGAACTCCATCCGAGCCAGCATCGCAGGACAGGTGCTCTCAATGGTCTACCTCAAGCAGATTCGCGAGGAGGCCAGCGCCGCCTACACCTGTGGCGCACAGGCCGTGTGCAACATCGCATACGATGGATTCCACATCACACAGGTACTCGCTTACTGCCCCATGAAGCCCGAGAAGAAAGAAGTGGCTGTGAAAATCATGAACCAGGCCGTGAAGGATCTCGCAGTCGACTGCGACAAGGAAATGGTCGACAAGGTGAAGACACTCATGCTCAAGCAGTTTGACGACAACGCCAAGACCAACAAGTTCTGGGACGACATCATCTATACCGACTACATGTTGCACCTCGACGACTACACCAACTACAAGAGCTTGGTGGAGAAGCAGACGCCCGCAACCATCGCCACCTTTATGAAGGAGATGCTCAAAGGTGCCAACAAGGTCAACGTCATGATGTTGCCAGGTGAGTAAACCCTAACCCGTCGGGACGGCGCTTCACACGGCGACCCCGACCCCACACCATCCGGAAGATCAGCCACAGAGCTGGCCTTCCGGATTTTTTTTGTTAATCCCCCATCGGTCATTAGACTTCAATGAATGGATATCTAATGACCGATTGGGGACAAATTTTCTTTCCATAATATTTGCACATTTGATAGTTTTTCCATAATTTAGCAACGGATACAACAAGTTTCCGCCTTAAACCAAATTACAAGGGTTCAAAAATCCTACGTTGGACCGATATTCTAAGAATTATGATGCAATACGGGGACGAGAACAACAATTGATAGATTTTTATGGAGGAATTGGAAGCAAAAGAGTGGGCAATGATATTAGGGGCGTAGCCAAATGGAATCCTTCAGGCAGGCGTTTCCACAACAAGTCAAATGAGGAGTTTGGACAACTGGCTCCATACACAGGCTATAAGAATACAACATGTTTCAAATTATACCAATTATTTTTTTCACCGTCACTTAATTCCCTTTTCTTTTGGAGGATACGACAAAAACACGTAACTTTGCACCCACTTTAAAACATTTGTTTAACGTTGTGGAAGAATTTGGCTGCTTGCAACCACAGTAAAAAATGCTAAAACTGCAAAATCCCTTTAGATTTTACGGTTACTCGCATGCGTCTCCACGTAAAAGAAAGTAATGTAAAATGAGTTATCTATTCTCATCCGAATCCGTGTCGGAAGGACATCCCGACAAAGTTGCCGACCAGGTATCAGACGCCCTGCTCGACCAGTTCTTGGCTTACGATCCCGAGGCCCACTGCGCCATCGAGACCTTCGACACCACCGGACAAGTGGTGATCATGGGCGAGGTGCGCTCATCGCAGTACATTGACCTGCAGACCGTTACGCGCCGCACCATCAACCGCATTGGCTACACCAAGGCCGAGTATCAGTTCGACGGAAACTCGTGCGGTATTCTCACCGCCATCCATGAGCAGAGCGACGACATCAACCAAGGTGTGAGCCGCGAGTGCGAGGAAGACCAAGGCGCCGGCGACCAAGGCATGATGTTTGGCTACGCCTGTAACGAGACCGACAACTACATGCCCGCCACGCTCGACCTGGCCCACCTCATCATGCGCGTTTTGGCCGACATACGCAAGGAGGGCAAGGAAATGACCTATCTCCGTCCCGACTCGAAGAGCCAAGTGACCATCGAGTATAGCGACGAGGGTGTGCCACAACGCATCGACACCATCGTGGTGTCGACACAGCACGACGACTTCGTGAAACCCACCGACGACACACCCGAGGCACAGCGCAAGGCCGACGAGCAGATGCTGGCCACCATCCGCAAGGACGTCATCAACATACTCATGCCGCGCGTCAAGAAGCAGCTCAGCGACAAGGTGCTGGCACTCTTCGATGGCAGCGAGAAGTATTTTGTCAACCCAACAGGCAAGTTTGTCATCGGAGGCCCCCACGGCGACACCGGCCTCACGGGCCGCAAGATCATCGTCGACACCTACGGCGGGCGCGGAGCCCACGGTGGTGGCGCCTTCTCGGGCAAGGACCCCTCGAAGGTAGACCGCTCAGCAGCCTACGCCGCACGCTACATCGCCAAGAACATGGTGGCCGCTGGTGTCAGCGACGAGATCCTCGTGCAGCTGGCTTATGCCATCGGCGTGGCCCAGCCGGTTAGCGTATACGTCAACACTTACGGCAAGAGCCATGTGAACATGACCGACGGCGAGATTGCCCAGAAGGTCAGCCAACTGTTCGACCTCCGTCCAAAGGCCATCGAGACGACGCTCAACCTGAAGCAGCCCATCTACCTCGAGACAGCCGCCTACGGACACATGGGACGCAAGAACGAAATAGTGAAAAAGGTATTCACAAGCCATTACCACGAACGCAAAGAAATGACCGTTGAGCTCTTCACCTGGGAGAAACTCGACCAAGTGGAGCGCATCCGCGAGGCTTTCGCCCTTTAACCCCACACTTTGCACATGACACACACGCTCACTCCAGACACCATCGCGACAGCCGACACCACACAGCAGGCCGCCGCGACAAACCATCAAGCCGACGGTTGGAACACACCGCGACAGATACTCAGTCGGCTGCCAAAGGATGCTACACCCTGGCAGCAAGACTCGGCTATCCGAGCCAACATAGAGTTTCCAAACGTCGACTGGAGTAAGCAGCCCAACCCCATGCGTACGCCGACCACAAAGGCCGACGTACCATTGGGATTCTCGCTCAACAAACCCCTGTACCACAGCAAGTCGCTCGTACAACCCGACTCGGTCTACCGACCCGAATATGCCGCATACCGACAGGGCGTGGCCGGCGACCCTGTGCCCTACACCATCGCTGGCGACGACCTCATCACGTCGGTGCTGCTGGGATGTTTCATCCTCGCCACGCTGGCCATCACCAAGTCGGGCAACTTCATAGGCCGACAGATCAAAAACTTCTTCCGACCACAAAGCGAAGGCACCACCGTCATCACCGAAACAAGCTCGGAGCTGCGCTTCCAGCTCTTCCTCGTGCTGCAAACCTGCCTGCTCTATTCGTTGCTCTTCTTCCTCTGGCGCCAAACCTCCTTCAAGGAGACATTTATCTTGCCCCACTACCAAATCATAGGCGTCTATACCGCCATCTTCGCAGCTTATTTCCTGCTGAAAGCATGCCTCAACGCAGCTGTGGGATGGGTGTTCTTTGATAAGAAAAATAACGAACAATGGATGAAGGCAAACCTGTTCCTCACATCCACCGAGGGTATCCTTATTTTTCCATCTGTCATGCTCTTGGTGTACTTCAATTTACCCATAGGAAGCATGGTGCTTTATACCGTTTTGGTAGTCATATTGGGCAAACTGCTCACTTTTTACAAGACATACATTATCTTTTTCCAAAGAAGCAGGGGCTTTCTGCAGAATTTTTTGTACTTTTGCACCCTGGAAATCATGCCATTGGGAGCCCTGTGGGGCATCCTGGTGTTGACTGATGAACTTTTAAAAACGAATTTTTAGAACAAGATGATTAAGAAGATTTTGATTTCACAGCCTAGACCCGCTAGTGAGAAATCTCCCTATTTCGACATCGAAAAGAACTACGGCGTAGAGCTGGTGTTCAGACCCTTCATCAAGGTAGAAGGACTCACTGCTAAGGAATTCCGTCAGCAGAAAATAGACATCCTCTCCTATACGGCCATCATTTTCACGTCAAGGCACGCCGTCGACAACTTCTTCATGATAGCAAAAGACATGCGCCTCACCATCCCCGAGACCATGAAATACTTCTGCGTCACCGAAAGCATCTCGCTCTACATTCAGAAATACACGCAGTATCGCAAGAGAAAGGTGTTCTTCGGAGCAACCGGTAAGTTCGACGACCTCATGCCGCACATCCTGCGACACAAGACCGAGAAGTACCTCCTGCCGCAAAGCAGCGCCCATACCGACGAAATCGCGAAGATCCTCACCGCAAAGGGACTCAACCACCAGGAGTGCATCATGTACCGAACGGTAAGCAACAACTTCACCGAAGAGGAAATCAAGAACTTCGATTGCGACATGCTCATCTTCTCTACGCCTACGGGTGTCAACTACCTCGGCGAGTCGCTCCCAGGCATCAAGGAAGGAAAATACAAGATTGGTGTCTTCGGACCCACAACAGCCAAGGCTGTGGAAAGCGCCGGAATGAAGCTCGACCTCATGGCTGGAACACCCGAATACCCATCAATGGTAGCCGCTCTCAGGAGCTACCTCGACAAGGAGAACAAATAACAACAAGGCAGGCTCAGCCTGCCTCTATACGTTACAATGAGCCACACATACCCTGCCACACTACATAAGCAAGAGCGCATCTGCAGCAAAAAGCTCATCGATGCCATCTTCGCGGGAACCAAAAGCCGATCGATGTCGGCTTTCCCCCTGCGTGTGGTCTACATGCCCTTGGACGAAGAGCACAACGGCAACAGCGCTTCGGAACAAGAAGACGGCAACATGCCCAATACCCAACGCCCCAAGGCAAAGATGCTCATCAGCGTGCCCAAGAGATACTTCAAGCGAGCCGTAAAGCGCAACCGCGTGAAACGGCAAGTGAGAGAAGCCTATCGAAAGAACAAAAGCATCATCGCCGACAAGGCCGTGGCGCTCGCATTCATCTGGACCGACGCACAGCTGCACGACAGCGAGCAGGTGGAAAAGAAGGTCGTCAACCTGCTCACAAGGGTCAAGGAAAAACTCGAGAAGACCGAAGATGGCAACCATCACGCCACAACCCAAGAGGCATAACACGCCTCAACGGCCTAACCGCCACCTCTCCGCAATCACCCCAACCCCACGGCAAAGACCTCCACACCCCTCATCCACGGGTCGACGATGCAACAGGGCACCACAACAGAGGGGAACAAGACCCAAACGCCCCGAAAGGCAAACGAACCTATGGAAAGAATCCTAAAAACATTATCGCGCGCCGTTGCGTTGCTGATGGTAATGCCCATTAGGTTTTACCAAATGTTCATCACGCCCTACACACCTCCCGCCTGCCGCTTCACGCCCACCTGCTCCGAGTATGCAAGGCAAGCCCTCATGAAGCACGGACCCATAAAAGGATTCATCCTTGCGGTGTGGCGCATCTGCCGATGCAACCCATGGGGAGGGAGCGGATACGACCCCGTGCCCGACAGCTTCTCCTTCAAGGACCTGAGAAAAGGCTCCAAGCGCACCAACAAGCACCCCAAACAAAGCAAATAAATTCATGCCCCAAAGGCAATAAATAATATAGTAGAATGAAAAATTTCGTTGAAGAACTGAAATGGCGCGGTATGTTGGCACAGATGACGCCGGGTACCGAGGAATTCCTGATGGAGAACATGGTGTCGGCTTATCTTGGAACCGACCCCACGGCCGACTCCTTGCACATCGGCCACCTGTGCGGCATCATGATGCTGCGTCACCTGCAGCGTTGCGGACACAAGCCCTATCTGCTCGTAGGCGGAGCCACCGGAATGATCGGCGATCCCTCGGGAAAGAGCCAGGAGCGTAACCTGCTCGACGCTGAGACGCTCTATCACAACCAGGAGGCCATCAAGAGTCAGGTGGCTAAGTTCCTCGACTTCGACGGCGACGAGCCCAACAAGGCCGAGCTTGTCAACAACTACGACTGGATGAAGGACTTCAGTTTCCTCGACTTCGCACGCGTGGTGGGCAAACACATCACCGTAAACTATATGATGGCGAAGGAAAGTGTGCAGCAGCGCCTCAATGGAACGTCGCGCGACGGACTGTCGTTCACCGAGTTCACATACCAGCTTCTGCAAGGCTACGACTTCCTTTACCAGTACCAGAAATACGGCGTTCGCCTGCAATTGGGCGGCAACGACCAATGGGGCAACATGACAACCGGCACCGAGCTCATCCGCCGCACACTGGGAAGCGAGGCCCAGGCCTATTGCCTCACATGCCCGCTCATCACCAAGGCCGACGGCAAGAAATTTGGAAAGACCGAGAGCGGCAACGTGTGGCTCGACCGCAACCGCACCACGCCGTACGCCTTCTACCAGTTCTGGCTCAACGTGAGCGACGACGACGCAGAGCGTTACATCAAGATCTTCACATCGCTCGACCGCGAAACCATCGAGGGCCTGGTAGCCGAGCACAAGCAAGACCCCGGCCGCCGCATGTTGCAGCGTAGGCTGGCGGAAGAGGTTACCGTCATGGTCCACTCAAAGGAAGACTTGGATATGGCCATCGCAGCCAGCAACATCCTCTTCGGAAAGGCCACGAAAGACCAGCTCGCACAACTCGACGAGGCCACGCTCAACGACGTGTTCAAAGACGTTCCCCACTATGAGCTCCCTAAGGAGTTGCTCGGAGGAAAGGCCATCGACCTGTTCTGCCAAGACGGTTGGGACGTGTTCCCCTCAAAGGGCGAGATGCGCAAGATGGTAAAGGGCAACGGTGTGAGCCTCAACAAGGAGAAGCTCACGGCCTTCGACCAGGTCATCACCAGCGACGATCTTATCGACGGCAAGTACCTGCTCGTGCAGCGCGGCAAGAAAAACTACTACCTCATCACCGTGAAGTGATGCGCGAAAGCGCGGCTCAAAGCGTCACGCACAATGCGGTAGGATGTAACTTCTTGCAACTTGCAGCATAAATAAATGATAAAAAATTTGGTAGTGGCCTAAAAAACCACTACCTTTGCAACGCTAATATCTCAGAAAGATTGTCGTATGGTGTAATGGTAGCACAACAGGTTTTGGTTCTGTTTGTCGTGGTTCGAATCCGCGTACGACAACCTTCGAAAATGTCAAATGCTTGATTTCAGGCGTTTGGCATTTTCGTTTGTAGAGCATTGACACCCGCATGCCGAACCAATGGCGCCAATACGTCACAGAAAAAGCGCTAACAGAACGAATGCTTCTCTAAAAGAAGCGGAAGAACTCGATGAGAAAAGCAGGACGGTGCTCTAAGAGAACCGGTTTGCTTCTGCGAAGAATACAGAATGGTTCTGCGAAACTGATCGACTCGATGAACAAAACAGATTGCTGATACGATTTAACAGATTGATTTTATGAAAAGAGCAGATTGCTTATACGACAACACACACATCAATCGTATAACACACAAATCCTCATTAACGACCACACAACATCGCATGAAAACAACGATGACCGCCCTGCTGCTGTTGGTCGCCCTGGCAGCAAACGCACAAGGACTGATCAAGGGAAAAATTCTTGATCGGCAACGCAACACCCCCCTGGAATTTGTAAACATGCGCCTCACCACCGTCGACGACACGATCAAGATGGTGCAAGGCGACGTCACCGACATGACTGGCCAGTTTCACATGGTGGACCTTAAGCCCGGCACCTATATCCTCACAGCCAAGATGATGGGCTACCGCGACGTGCGCCGGCAGGTTACCATCACCGAGAAAAGCCCCAACGCCAACCTTTTATTATATATGCGCGAGGACGCGCACCTGCTGCGCGAAGTAACGGTGAAGGGCATGCGCTCAACCATGAAGCTTGAGGTAGACCGCAAATCGTTCGACGTCTCGCAGCTCGTCACCAACGCAGGCGACGCCGCCACCGATGTTCTTGAGAACATTCCGTCGGTGGAAGTGGACAACGACGGCAACATATCGCTGCGAGGAGACGCAAGCGTGGAAGTGTGGATCAACGGCAAGGCCAGTGGCCTGACAGCCGACAACCGCGCGCAAATACTGCAACAGTTGCCCGCCGAGTCGATTGAGCGCATTGAGGTCATCGACAATCCGTCGGCCAAATTCTCCGCAGAGGGAGGATCGGGCATCATCAACATCGTACTGAAGAAGGACCGAAAAGCGGGCTACTACGGCTCCGTGCAGGCAGGCGGCAACACACAAGGCGGCGCCAACACGTCGTTCAACATCAACATGAACAGTGGTCTCATCGACGCATACGCCAACGTGGGCTATCGACATCGTGCCGGCGAAGGCCGCAGCGAGAGCAACCAGCAGTATCTGAACACCAACACGTACCAACGCTACAAGGCCAAGAACTCGCGAAGCAGCAACAGCATCTTCTCACGTGCCGGCATCACCCTTCACGCCACCAAGAAAGACGACTTGTCGCTCAGCGGCATGCTCATGCACAGCGCAAGCAACAGCTGGAGCACCACTCCTTACCATTATGGCACCATTGGCGCACCCGCCGACACCCGCCTGATGCTCCGCAGCACCAGGGGCGATGGTGGAATGGACATGTATTATGGCGAGTTCAACTATCGACACAACTTCACCGACAAACACTATTTGGACTTTGTGGTGAACTATAACAAATGGAAATCGGACGACGAGAACATCTACCAAGACTCCACCTCGTGGACCGACGGATCGACTCCCACCGACTACGAATGGCAGAGCCGACCCATGCACATCAACAACCGCTCCTGGGAGGTGAAGCTCGACTATGAGAACCCCATCTCAGAACAGTTGAAGTTGCAAGCCGGATACCAAGGAGACTTCTCGCATGAGAACACGCCCCAAGAGAGCTACATGGACCCCAACAACTGGGATGGAAGCCAAGCCGTGATGGACGAAGCCTACTACAACCGCTTCATCTACGACATGGACCTGCACGCCCTCTACGCCACCACCACCATGAAGTTTGGCAAACTGGGCATCATGGCTGGCCTGAGAGGCGAATATTGGAAGGTGAACACCGAGAGCTACACCTGGGCCCAGGAGAACGACCCAGCGCTGCGCGACAAGCCTTTCAAGAAAGACTACTTCCAATTGTTCCCCAGCGTGTTCCTGTCGTACCAACTGACCGACAACGACCAGTTCCAGATCAACTACACCCGACGCCTGCAACGCCCGTGGGGAGGCCAGCTCAATAGCTTCCGCGACACCCGCGACGCCACGATGGTGAGCTTCGGAAACCCCGAGCTGACGCCAGCATTCTCCAACTCGTTCTCGTTCAATTACCTCCGCACATGGACCGAGCACTCGCTAATGGTATCGGCCTACTACCGCCCCACCACCGACATCATTCAGCGAATCAACTGGCAGAGCTCCACCGACGGTAAGATGTATTCGAGCAATTTCAACGTGGCCAAGGACCAACGCGCAGGCTTGGAGATGACGCTCAAGAACCGTTTCTTCCGCTTCTTGGACCTGACGACCAACGCCAACGCTTACTACTACAAGATCGACGGCTTCAGCTACGACATTGACGGACAGACCGTGACGGGCCAGGGCGAACACAACTTCACATGGAGCGCACGCATCATCGCACAGGTGCAATTGCCCTACGACATCTCCGTGCAGACCAGCGGCAACTACCGCAGTCGCCAATCGACGGCACAGGGCTACACCAAGCCCATGTACAGCATGGACCTGGGCGTGCGCAAGAACTTCCTCAACAAAAAACTGCAGGTGAGCCTCAACTGCCGCGACCTGCTCGACAGCCGCAAGTTCAGGACCTTCTCGTCGTCGGAGACGTTCAGCCGCGAACAAATGTTCAAGCATGGCAGCCGCCGTGTGCAGCTCACCGTGACATGGAACTTTGGCAACAACAACGCCAAGCGCAAGCCCGGACACGACAACCAGCAACAGATGGACGATGAGACGGGAGGCATGAACGGCTACAACGGTGTTGGCGAATAACCCTGCAACAAACCGTTTTCGATAGCCAAAACCGCTCGCTTTTCACCCCAACACGTATCCCCAAAATCGGTCATCAGACCGAAACGGAAAGATTATTAAGATGCCATTGGCTCTCTCCAATGACAACCTAACGACTAATTGGGGTATAAAAAACAGGCATGGAACAATCTCCATGCCTGTTTTTTTGACTTCAGGACATTGCGCCACACAAATTTGGCTCATCCGGCATGTGGAGTGATTTGAAATGCGTATCACTTCTTATAACTTTATCCTCATCCGGCTTTCACAACGAATAGTTAATTTAGCCTCAGACGGCGTAACAACGAATTTCCCGAATTTTCGAATTTTTCCAAATTGCGTTAGCTAAATTCGTTCAAATTGGTAATCGTAAAACGATTATATCAATTCGTTAATTCGTTCAATTCGTTGTTACCGCGTCTGAGCGTAAATACTCACGTGTGTTATTTTTCCTGACTTCGTCACTCACAAAATACGTATTTTATAACTGGTTGATAAACA
>ERZ1673734.205-NODE-205-length-58328-cov-38.789611_pt1 | contig 58328 bp, 45 predicted proteins | sample MGYA00580199_ERZ1673734 | MGnify/ENA primary metagenome ERZ1673734 (study PRJEB41218, sample SAMN15661742) | gut metagenome | host: Homo sapiens | place: Canada: London | collected 2015-08-20/2019-03-30 | study: EMG produced TPA metagenomics assembly of...
CGCCCTAATCCAAGATGGTATTGCTTTGCTCTATGTGCTTCAAAAGCAACAATCAGATCTTCGGGAAATTGCACTACTTTTGTGCTCGGTTTACCACTTATCACAGAATATTATTCGGCGAATTATGAAATTTTCGGAACTTGACGACACCGACCGCAAGATATTGCGCATACTACAAGAGGACAGTACGCTCACAGTAAAGGAGCTGGCAATGAGGGTGAATCTCTCCACTTCGCCCACCTTCGACCGCCAGAAACGACTGGAGCGAGAGGGATTCATTCAGGGCTATCACGCCATAGTGGACGCAAAGAAGACAGACAACGGCATCACCGTGCTGTGCAACATGCGCCTGAAACGCCACTCGCAGATGCTCATGGACGACTTCATGCAGGCCATACAGAGCATCGACGAGATTACGGAGTGCTATAACACGAGCGGCGAATACGACTTCACGCTAAAGATTCAGACGCGCGACATGGACACGTATCAGGAGTTTTTGCGCACAAAGCTCGGAAACATCGACAGCGTGGGCTACTTCCACAGCGTGTTCGTTATGAAGGAGGTGAAAAACACGCACGGCGTACCGATCAAGTGAGCGAAAAACTGGTACGCTTGTTTTGCAGTGTCTGCGATTTACACTATCTTTGCACACAGAAACTAAAACTCAGCAAAATTACTGATACATTTAAATAATGGAAAACTTGAAAACATACACTTTCGACGAGGCTTACAAGGCTTCGCTGAACTACTTCGCCGGCGACGAACTGGCTGCTCGCGTATGGGTGAACAAGTACGCGATGAAGGACAGCTACGGCAATATCTACGAGTGTTCGCCAGAGGATATGCACCATCGTCTGGCTAACGAGATAGCTCGCATAGAGAAGAAATACGAGAACCCGATGTCGGCAGAGGAGATTTTCGATCTGCTCGACCACTTCCGCTATATCATTCCGGCAGGCAGTCCGATGACGGGCATCGGCAACGACCACCAGGTGGCGTCGCTCAGCAACTGCTTCGTGATTGGCATCGACGGCGACGGCGATTCGTACGGCGCCATCATGCGTCTCGACGAGGAGCAGGTGCAGCTGATGAAGCGTCGCGGCGGCGTGGGTCACGACCTCTCGCAGATTCGTCCGAAGGGAACGCCGGTGAACAACTCGGCTCTCACGTCGACGGGTCTGGTGCCGTTCATGGAGCGCTACAGCAACTCTACCCGCGAGGTGGCGCAGGACGGCAGACGCGGCGCGCTCATGCTCTCGGTAAGCATCAAACACCCGGACAGCGAGGCGTTCATCGACGCGAAGATGACAGAAGGAAAGGTGACGGGCGCCAACGTGAGCGTGAAGATAGACAACGAGTTCATGGAGGCTGCCGTAGCCGAAAAGCCATACACACAGAAGTTCCCCATCGACAGCAGCAACCCGCTCGTGGAGAAGCAGATTTCGGCTAAGAAGCTGTGGGGCAAGATTGTGCACAACGCATGGAAGAGCGCCGAGCCGGGCGTGCTGTTCTGGGACACCATCATACGCGAGAGCATCCCCGACTGCTATGCCGACCTCGGTTTCAAGACCGTATCGACGAATCCGTGCGGCGAGATTCCGCTCTGTCCGTACGACTCGTGCCGTCTGCTCTCGGTGAATCTCTACTCGTACGTGGAGCATCCGTTCACGAAAGAGGCGAAGTTCAACTTCGAGCTATTCAAGAAGCACGTAGCTAAGGCGCAGCGCATCATGGACGACATCATCGACCTTGAGCTGGAGAAGATTGACCTTATCATGTCGAAGATAGAGAACGACCCGCAGTGCGACGACATCAAGCACGCCGAGTATCACCTCTGGGAGAAGATAAAGAGCAAGAGTTCGAAGGGACGCCGCACGGGTGTAGGCATCACAGCCGAGGGAGACATGATAGCGGCAATGGGTCTGCGCTACGGTACGCAGGAGGCTACCGACTTCAGCGTGAATGTGCACCGCACACTGGCGCTGGCTGCATACCGCTCGTCGGTAGAGATGGCTAAGGAGCGCGGCGCATTCGAGATATTCAGCGCTGAACGCGAGGCTAACAACCCGTTCATCCTGCGCATAAAGGAGGCTGACCCACAGCTGTACGAGGACATGCTGAAGTACGGCAGACGCAACATCGCCTGTCTGACTATTGCACCTACGGGAACAACGTCGCTGATGACACAAACGACAAGCGGCATCGAGCCGGTGTTCATGCCCGTATACAAGCGTCGCCGCAAGGTGAACCCGAACGATGCCGACGTGCATGTCGACTTCGTTGACGAGGTGGGCGACTCGTTCGAGGAGTATATCGTTTATCACAGGAAGTTCCTCGAATGGATGCGCGTCAACGGCATCGACACCGAGAAGCGATACACGCAGGAGGAGATTGACGCCCTCGTAGCCCAATCACCTTATTATAAAGCTACGGCTAACGATGTCGACTGGCTGATGAAGGTGCGCATGCAGGGCGCTATACAGAAGTGGGTGGACCACTCTATCAGCGTAACCGTAAACCTGCCGAACGACGTAGACGAGGCACTCGTGAACAAGCTCTACGTAGAGGCTTGGCGTTCGGGATGCAAGGGCTGCACCATCTATCGCGACGGAAGCCGCTCGGGCGTAATGATCGCCGTGTCGAAGAAGGACAAGAAGAAGGCCGACAAGGAGAAGGAGGGTGCTACGGATATGCCTGTGAAACCGCTGCACAACGTTGTGGAGGTGCGACCGAAGGAACTGGAGTGCGACGTGGTGCGCTTCCAGAACAACAAGGAGAAATGGGTAGCCTTCGTAGGTCTGCTCGACGGCTATCCGTACGAGATATTCACCGGTCTGCAAGACGACGAGGAGGGCATCGCCCTGCCTAAGACCGTGACGAAGGGCAAGATTATAAAGCAGATTGAACCGGACGGAAAGCGCCGCTACGACTTCCAGTTCGAGAACAAGCGCGGATACAAGACGACGGTTGAGGGTCTCTCGGAGAAGTTCAACCCTGAGTATTGGAACTACGCGAAGCTCATCTCGGGCGTTCTGCGCTACCGCATGCCTATCGACCACGTAATAAAGCTCGTTAGCTCGCTGCAACTGAAGGACCAGAGCATCAACACATGGAAGAACGGTGTGGAGCGCGCGCTGAAGAAGTATGTAGTTGACGGCACAGAGGCTAAGGGTCAGGTATGTCCGGTATGCGGACACGAGACACTTGTGTACCAAGAAGGCTGCCTCATCTGCAAGAACTGCGGTGCATCACGCTGCGGATAGTTTATTCGGTTGAAAGTAGAGAATTGAAAACAAACTGTAGAAGCCTACGGCATTCTTGCCGTAGGCACTACAATTACTTTGTTGCAATTTCCCCCTTTCTACCTTTTTTACTTTTTTTACCCTTTTACTTTTTTACCCTTTTACTTTTTTACTTTTAACATGCTTCTCACCGAATCATACATTTACGTTAACGACATACGCCTGCACGCTCAGCACGGCGTGCTGCCTCAGGAGCAGCTCACTGGCAACGACTACATCGTGAACATACGCATCGGTTACGACATCAAGAAGGCATTCGAGACAGACGACGTGGCAGACACGCTCAACTATGCTGAGGTGTACAACATCGTGAAAGAAGAGATGGGCGTGCCGTCGAAACTTATAGAACACGTGGCAGGACGTATAGCAAACAGGTTAATGGCAGAATACGCCAAAATCACCTCAATAGTGCTCCACATCACCAAATGCAATCCGCCGATGGGCGCCGACTGCCAAGGCGCTGGCGTAGAAATACATGTAAAGCGTTAAAAACTATTTTATTGTGCACGGTTTTTCAATTTATTTCCTACCTTTGCACGTAAAAAGATTAATCTCTTATTAGCTTAACGCACAGATATATGGCTAAAAAGATACTACTCATATTAATACTCATCATATCGTTTGTGTCTGGAATGGCAGGCGCAAATAAAAAATTCACACTCGTTATAGACCCAGGACACGGCGGAAAGGACGCCGGAGCGCCTGGCACTTTCTCTGTAGAGAAGAACATTAACCTCAACGTGGCGCTGGCTTTCGGACGATACGTGGAGCAGAACTGTCCCGACGTGAGAGTGGTATACACACGCAAGACCGACGTGTTCATTCCGCTGTACGAGCGCGCCAACATAGCGAACAACTGCAAAGCAGACCTCTTCATATCGGTACACACCAATGCGCTGAAGGGCGTGCACACGGCGCGAGGCTTCGAGACATACACGCTGGGCGACGGACGCTCGCACGCCAAGGAGACTAACCTGGAGGTAGCGAAAAGAGAGAACTCGGTTATCTATCTCGAGAAAGACTACAAGCAGCACTACGTAGGCTTCGACCCTAACTCGCCAGAGAGCAACATCGTGTTCGAACTGATTCAGGACAAGAATCTCTCGAAGAGCATCGACTTAGCAAAGATGTTGCAGAAGCATGTCTGCCGCGATGCAAACAGACCGAACAAGGGCGTTCACCAGCAGAATCTGGCTGTGCTGCGTCTCACTTCGATGCCGGCTTGCCTCATCGAGTTGGGCTACATATCCACTCCAGACGAGGAGCGTTTCCTTAACAACAATCAGAGCATCGACATCATGGGACGCGCCATCTACAACGCCTTCGCCGAATACAAGAACAAGTACGACAAGGGCATCACGGTGCCGTTCAAGACTATGTCGGAACAGCTGCCGGAGCCTACAGCAGAGCCTGCTAAAGCGCCGAAGACAAGGGCTACGGACTCAACACCAGACAACGTAGCGCAGCAGAAGCAGGATGATAACGTAATTGTTCAGCCGTCCACAAACGAACCTCGCCCTACCCCACGAAAGCAGGTGGAGAGAAAGCCGGAGCGCGTGCAGAACAATGCGCCTATCGACAACAGCCGACCGGTCTTCAAGATTCAGATTCTCGTGAGCAAGAACAGATACAAGGCTGGCGACAAGATATTCAAGGGGCTTGAAGATATAGACTGCTACGAGGAGAACGGCTTGTACAAGTACACTTGCGGCGCATCAAACAACTACAACATCGTATACAAGCGACTCAAGGAAGTGGGCGAAGACTTCAAAGGAGCCTTCATTATTGCCTTCAAGAACGGCGAGAAGATCAACGTGAACGCCGGCATACGCGAGTTCAAAAACAACAGATAAACAAGATTTATAAACATTAGAAACAAAACAACCCAAAGATATGAAAGCACTGACAAAAGAAGTAAAGATTGCATTGGTTGCAATAGCTGGAGTGATAATACTTTTCTTCGGCATGAACTTCCTCAAAGGATTGAATCTGTTCTCGTCTACCGACGACTATTTCATAGAGTTCAAAGACATCAGCGGATTGTCTTCGTCATGCCCCATCTACGCCGACGGTTTCAAGGTGGGCACAGTGAAGTCGGTTATCTACGACTACACTAACGAGCATCCTACACGCGTAGTGGTAGGTCTCGACAAGCAGATACGCATACCGAAGGGCAGTACGGCAGAGATTGAGAGCGACCTCATGGGCAACGTGAAGGTGAACCTCCTGCTCGCCAACAATCCGCGTGAGCGTGTTATGCCGGGCGAGACAATCAGCGGCACCATTCAGAGCGGCGCTATGGGCAAAGTAGCGGCAATGGTGCCTACGATAGAGAAGATGCTGCCTAAGCTCGACAGCATTCTCGGCAGTCTGAACGCTCTGCTTGCAGACCCGGCTCTGGCTCAGTCGCTGCATAACGTGCAGACCATCACGGGCAATCTCACTACTTCTACAGCCGAGCTAAACACACTCATGCGCACTCTCAACAAGGGCGTGCCTACACTCATGACAAAGGCTAACGGAGTGCTCGACAACACTACAACACTCACAAGCAATCTCGCTGCGCTCGACCTCGCTTCTACTAAGCAGCAGATAGACCAAACGCTGAGCAACGTGAACGAGATAACAAACAAGATGAACAGTAAGGACGGCACAGTAGGCATGCTGCTCAACGACCCGGGCTTGTATCATCGACTCAACTCTACCGTCTCGCACGCCGATTCGCTCATGATCGACCTCAAGCAACACCCGAAGCGCTACGTTCACTTCTCTGTCTTCGGCAGAAAGGACAAGTAAAGCAGCTATAACAAGGCGCAAATTGTACTATATATATAATGTATAGCAAACAGAAACAAGGTAAGTGAAGCACTTAGTATTTAGATTTTATACAAATTAAAATACATAAGTGTTTCACGCTCCTATTTAACGTACAACGTTGTTTTTCTGATATATTTAGTTGTTTCGGGCAAAATGTTTCACCAAATTGCGCAGCAAACAGCATAAACACAATTAACTTCCACGAAATCAACAAGTTAACCCGTTTGAACGCCAGCAACATACAAGTAAAACAAAAAAAACGCTAACTTACAGATTACTAATTAATTACGATATATAATATAAGCAATTAAGTGAAAGTTATTTGCTCACCTCAAAAATAATGAGTATCTTTGCAAACGGAATTATAACAACATGGTCGAAAGACTTCTTTTAAAACAATATTAATAGCCGATGAATGTAAGTCCTAATGTGCTTTGGGACAAATGTCTTGCGCTCATTCGCGAGAATTTATCAGAGCAACAATACAATGCATGGTTCAAGGGAATCGTCTTTGAGTCCTTCAACGAGGGAACAAAGACGGTGCTGTTACGCGTACCGAGTCCTTTCGTGTACGAGTACCTTGAGGAGAACTATGTCGACTTGTTGCGCAAGGTCCTTACACGCAACTTCGGACAAGGCATCAATCTTTCGTACCGTATTGTTACAGATAACGAAAACAAGAAGACACAAACCATCGAGAGCGACGATCCTACCGACGAAGCACTGAAGCCGCGTCAGCGCGAAGGCGCAAACCAGGCTCCTACAATGCTTGACGCTTCGCCCGTACAGCAAATCGATTCACAGCTTAACCCGCATCTCACCTTTAATAATTATCTGGAGGGAAGTAGCAACAAACTGACACGCTCAATCGGTTTGTCTATCTCGGAGCATCCGCAGATGACCAGCTTCAACCCGTTCTTTGTTTTCGGTCCGTCTGGTTGCGGAAAGACTCACCTCATCAACGCTATGGGTGTAGAGACAAAGCGCATGTACCCGGAAAAAAGAGTGCTGTACATCAGCGCACGTCTGTTCGAGGTACAGTATACAAACGCTGTGCTCCGCAATACTATCAACGACTTCATCAACTTCTACCAGACCATTGACGTGCTTATCGTAGACGACGTGCAGGAATGGGAAGGTAAGACAGGCACTCAGAACACGTTCTTCCACATCTTCAACCACCTTTTCCGCAACGGAAAGCGCATAATCCTTGCTTGCGACCGTCCGCCGGTTGAGTTGAAGGGAATGAACGAGCGCCTTATAACACGTTTCTCAAGCGGTCTTATCGCTGAGATGGAGAAGCCTAACGTGCAGCTTTGTGCAGATATCCTGCGTCGACAGATAAAGCACGACGGACTGAACATACCGGAGGACGTTATAGAGTTCATCGCTTCGACAGCTAACGGATCGGTTCGTGAACTGCAGGGCGTTATCAACTCGCTCATGGCTTATAGCGTTGTATACAACTGCGAGATAGACATGCAACTTGCGCAACGCATCATCAAGCGTTCAGTTAAGGTGAACGAGGAGCCGCTCACTATCGACGAGATTATCGAGAGCGTTTGCCAGCACTACAATGTAACAACAGCAAACGTAAACAGCCGAAGCCGAAAGAAGGAATACGTGATGGCCCGTCAGGTTTCGATATACCTTGCACAGAAATACACGAAGCTCTCTGCAAGTCGCATCGGTAGAATGGTTGGCGGACGAGACCACGCCACGGTGATTTACAGTTGCAACCAGGTGGAGCAACGACTAAAGATCGACCAGAAGTTCTCAAGCGAGATTTCAAGTATAGAGAATTCATTCAAAATGAAAAGCTGACAATTCGATTGCAAAAGCAATTTGAATTGCCAGCTTTTTTCATGCTTACACTTTTTGTTTATGCATTGTTAAGCAGTAGACAGCTATATGTTTGAAAACTATCTACTGCTTCTTATTTCTTATTCCGCAACAAGCTCCATTGTTCACGTATCCAAAGCACGAAAGAAGAACCTACGATGATTATAAGCCAGTCGAGCGGTTTGAGACTTACTACGTTGAAGAAGCGCTGAACACCCGGCAATTCCACCATACAGACCTGCGTAACGAAGATAAGTGTGCTTATGAATACCAATCCCTTGCAGCCTTTCAGATGCAGGGCGCTGCGATGCGTAGCAAAGGCACGAGCATTGAAGAGGTAGAAGAAGTGAGTCATCACGAAGATAGTGAAGAGCAGTGTCAGTTCGTATGGTGTTACGGTGCTGTTCTCGCCTATCTGCACACGCACTATGTCGGTGAGCTGCTGTATATCGGCATGCTCAAAGATATAAAGCAGGGCTACGAGCAGGGCGAAGAAGAAGCCACCTACGCCTACAATCTCAGCAAGCATCGGTCGGTTGATAATAAATGCACGACGGTCGCGAGGTCGGTCGTTCATAACCGCCTCTGACGGCGGAAGCGACGCAAGCGCCATTGCAGCGAACGTATCCATAATAAGATTTATCCACAGCATCTGCGTCACCGTAAGCGGAACCTCCGTGCCCATCAATGCTCCACAGAGCACAAGCATACACGCCGTAACGTTCACCGTAAGCTGGAACAGTAGGAAACGCTGTATGTTCAGATAGAGCGAACGTCCCCACATCACTGCCTTGCAGATACTTTTAAAAGAGTTGTCGATGATGGTTATGTCGGACGCCTCCTTGGCCACAGATGTGCCGTCGCCCATAGACAGTCCGACATGAGCCGCCTTCAGCGCAGGCGCATCGTTAGTACCGTCACCCGTTACAGCCACAACCTGATTCTTGCGCTGCAACGCCTCAACAAGACGTTTCTTGTCCATCGGACGTGCACGTGCTATTATTTTAATATCCATAACCAAAGCATCGAGTTGCGCATCTGTGAGCGCAGCAAACTCAGGTCCGCTGATTATGTTTCTATCCGTATCCTTATCTGTCCACAACCCAACCTGGCGACCGATTTCCTTAGCCGTTTCGGCAGTATCACCAGTTACAATCTTCACGCAAATACCAGCATTCAGACACTCACCTATCGACTCCGGCACCTCGTTGCGCACAGGATCGGCTATCGCCGTGATTCCAAGAAAGCGTAGCTTGTCGGCGTGTATGGTTCCGTCTACAATCACTTTCTCGTCGCCAATCTCCTGACAAGCGAAGCCAAGCGTACGCATGGCACGCTGCTGATACAGCTTGAGCTGCGCATCTACAGCAGCTTTCAACGGCACGCCGTCTGTAGAAGCACAGAGATCGTAAACAATCTCTGGCGCTCCCTTCACATAAAGCATTCGTTTGCCAGGCATAAGAGCCGACTCAACAACGGTAGCCATATACTTGCGGTCGGTTGTGAACGGCAGTTCCTCCACCACCTTCACCTCCTCACGCAGCGCCTCATAGTCAACGCCCTTTGCGTGCAGCCACAACAGCAACGCACCCTCGGTAGGATTGCCCAATACCGAAGGCGCTGCAGGATTAGAAAGGTCGAGCGACGCCGTAGAATTAACAGCTATACCCTCCTTTATCTCGTTTGAGAAATCGGAAGAATCAAGCAGTATCTTGTTGGCGTCGACAATAGACTTGCAATCTTCGCCGCCACGATAGAAACAAGCCTCCTCAACGCTCATGCGATTCTGAGTCAGTGTGCCCGTCTTGTCGGTACAAATGACGGTAGTGGCGCCCATCGTCTCACAAGCATGCATCTTACGCACAAGATTGTTGGTCTTAAGCATACGGCGCATACTGTAGGCAAGACTCAGCGTGACAGCCATCGGCAAACCTTCGGGCACTGAGACAACGACGAGCGTCATAGCTATCATCAGGGTCTGCAAGATGTAGGCAATGAAAGCGAGTGTGTCTACATTGGCAAAGCAGAAGTCGTACTGAGCCAGATACATCACGATGCGCGCCACGACGACAGCCACACCTATGCTGCACGAAAGACGACTCACCCACAAGCCGAGCCAATCGAGCTGCTCGCTGAGCGGCGTTTTCACGCTATTGTCTATCTGCGCAGCCTTGTAAACTTTGCCGTTCTCAGTTGCATCGCCCACAGCCGTTACCTGCATGAGAGCGTGCCCCTCCATCACCTTCGTGCCACGCAGCACGCGGTTGCTTGGATATGTAGCCTTCAGGTCGAACAGCGCAGGATCGGTGGTCTTATGACAAAGCGATTCGCCGGTGAGCGTCGACTCGTCTACAGATAGTTGCGTAGCAACCAACAATTCGCCGTCAGCAGGTATCTCACATCCTATACCGATGCGTACAATATCACCAACAACCACATCGCGCTTAGCAATCTGCGTGTGGTTGCCCGAACGAATCACCTCCACCGGCTCGTCGTCGTTCACCTGATTGAGCACGCAGAACTCCTTGTCGGCTTGCGTTTCGAAGTAGAAGGAGAGTCCGGTGGCGAGGAATATAGCCACAAAGATGCCTACAGGCTCAAAGAAGACCTCTGCGCCCTGATGCAGTCCGATGTACTCGTATATGGAAATGGCAACAGAGAGTACGCCGGCAATAAGAAGAATGATGATAAGCGGGTCGCGGAATTTCTCAAGAAACTGTTTCCAGAGCGGCGTAGTGGGCGGAGGCGTGAGCACGTTAATGCCGTACTTCACGCGACTTTCGCTAACTTGCTGTTCTGAAAGACCAATAAAATGATGTTGTGAGTTCATTGTTGTATTTGTTTTGCTTGAACAATCAAAATACAAAATTACAACAAATAAATAAAAAATTGAGAGTTGAAAGTTGAAAGTTATGATTACCATTAACTACTTTGTAACAAAACTGTAACAACAGTAGATATCAGAACTCTAAACTCTCAACTTTCAACTCTCAATTAACGAAAGTATTAGAATACGAGTTTTACGCTCTGCTTGCCAACCTTAACGACATATTTGCCGTGAGCTGCAACAGGAAGAGTAACAACCTCTGCACAGCTGTTGTCAGAAGCAACGAGCATACCGTCGAGTGTGTAGAGAGCAACTGCGGCCTTCTGCGGGTTGTTTACAACGATGTTGTTACCAGCAAGACTTACAGTAGCGCCCGAAACGTTCAACTTAGCATCGTTCACACCGTTTGTTAGCGGACAGAAACCAACCTTCTGAAGATCAGAGAAGCGGCTCTCAAGGAAAGTAGCACCAGATAACTGGTCGCCTTCAGCCTTTACGCGTACCGACTGAGCCTGATGATAGATTTCGCGCTCGTAAGCCGGCAGATACTCGGCACAAGCTCTGAGCTTAACACGGAACTTACCGTTGTCCTTAGAGAGATCCATCTCCGGAGAGATGAGACCTGCGTCGCTCTTAGCCTCAACAGTCCAGAATGCGTCGATGGTGAGCGCGTCCTTGTAGATAGCGTAATGCTTTACAGTCCATCCTGCCTGACCAACTTCGTCGGCAAGTGCGCCACGATCCAATGTATAAGAATTAGGATTATCTACAAAATACTCCACCTCCATATCATCGCTGTCATACTTCATGCCAACAAGGTTGAGCCGAGAAACCTCCATAAGGCAGTCCTCGGTAGCCTCCTGCTTGAAGCAAGATATGTAGTTGTAGCGCTCTGCTCCGCCCACATTCTTCCATTCTGCCGTCTACTTGTCGCCGTTGATAGGACTTGAGACGCTGAGAACCGGCTCAACTATACCCTTCACCTGCACCTCTACAGACGGCATAGACACATGCTCGCCCTTCTTGGCGCCGTTATAATTTATCTCACATGTATCTTGAAGACAGAGTACATGTGTGCAATGGCTTTCAGCCATTCGCGCCTTGCAAGCGTCCGCATAGGCACTAACAATAGATTCCATTGTAACCTTGGGATTGTTGAACATTCTGTATGTAGCAATTTTATCCGCAAAGTTACCAAAAATTCTATTTATGACGGAGTTGCCTGTGGCAATCATCTTCGATAATGTCAAATTAGCTCTTGCGCTAATCCGCTTGTCGTTAAATGTCAGACTCGTAAATGGGGAACTTTTCATCTGACAAATATACAGAATTCCAATGATTTCAAAGAACAAAAGATGTGTATAAAGGGTAGGGCGCTGCCCTGGGCTATGTGATTGTTGGGCTTTCTTGCTCTGGCAAGCGGCAAAGCCGAGCGCAGCCCGTTTGCGACCGCATTTTTAATTTTACCGGACAGCAATAATAAAAAAAGAGTCACTCCGAAGAATGACTCTTTGTAAGTGGTGCCACCAGGAATCGAACCGGGGACACAAGGATTTTCAGTCCTTTGCTCTACCATCTGAGCTATGGCACCAACTGCGTTAATTTTGCGAGTGCAAAGATACGCATTATTTTTGAATCTGCCAAATTATTTGCCGTTTTTTGTAAAAAAATGATGTTCTGAACCGTAAGTTTTGTGATTTTATAGTGGTGTGTAGTGGTGTGATAGTGGAAATTAATAATGTAAAGCCTATGTTCTTGTCATTGTATACCGAACGCCGCCCGATCGGATTGCGTCCGCCGTCTGATCGGATTGCGTTCGCCGTCTGATCGGATTGCGTTCGCCGCCCAGCGAGTAGAGCAGAGCTTTTACAACACTAAGTCTGAGCTTTTACAACACTAAGTCTTAGGTTTTGCAACAATAAAGGGACTGCTTTTTATTGATAAAAAAAGAGGGTGTCAAAACTATAGAATTGCGAAGAATGGCTAACTGTAGGAGGCTACGGCAGGAATGCCGTAGCCTCCTACGATTAGAACCGTTTGCTATTCAATTGGCCAAATATTTTAGTTTTGACACCCTCCCCTATAAGACTGCGTGGGTATGGTAGAATGCCATATCCTCTAATTATATTACTTGTCGCTCAGCGGATTCCATCCCTGCGCCTTCAGTTCGAACTCCTGGTTGTCGCGTGTTACGAGCATCTGTCCGAGTTCAGGACGTGTGATGTGTCCTATCAACTTCACGTTGTCCATCTGCTGAATCTTCTCGTGGTCGCCGATTGGCACGGTGAAGAGCAGTTCGTAGTCCTCGCCGCCGTTGAGGGCGCACGTTGTAACGTTCATGTTCAGCTCCTCCGCCATCACCGCCGTCTGATAGTCGATCGGTATGTTCTTCTCATAGATGCGGCAGCCGCAGTTCGACTGCTTGCAGATGTGCATCAGTTCGCTTGAGAGTCCGTCGCTGATGTCCATCATCGCTGTAGGTCGGATATTGAGTTCGCGGAAGCGAGCTATGATGTCGCCGCGAGCTTCGGTCTGCAACTGGCGCTGCAGCAGATACTCCTTGCCGGCGAAGTCGGGCTGGAAGCCCTTCAGCTCTTCGAGCGCACGCTTGTCGTTCTTCTTGCGCGCCTCGTCCACCTGCTGGTAGTAGACGCTCTTCTCGCGTTCGAGCAGTTGCAGACCCATGTAAGCCGCACCGAGGTCGCCCGTTACGCAGATAAGGTCGGTATCCTTTGCTCCGTTGCGGTAGACGATGTCCTCCTTGCGAGCCTCACCGATGCAGGTGATGCTGATGGCGAGTCCGGTGTACGACGATGTGGTGTCGCCACCAACGATGTCGACGCCCCACTTGTCGCAAGCCATGCGCAGTCCGCTGTAGAACTCCTCCATGTCCTCCACCTTGAAACGCTTGCTCAGCGCAATGCTCACGGTGAGCTGTCGCGGTGTGCCGTTCATGGCGAAGATGTCGCTGATGTTCACCATCGCCGACTTGTATCCGAGATGCTGCAGGTCGATATATGTGAGGTCGAAGTGTACGCCCTCCATAAGCATGTCTGTAGTCACGAGCACTTCAGAGTCGGGGTAGTGGAGTACGGCGCAGTCGTCGCCCACGCCCTTTACGGTCGATTCGTTCTTTATTTTTATGTTGTCGGTGAGATGGTGGATAAGACCAAACTCACCGAGTTTAGAAATGTCGGTCATATATATAATTAATGTATACTGTTAAGCTCGACGAATCATCTCGCGCATGATTTCGGTCATGAGCGGCTGTGCGTTGTTGGCAGCCACCTGCACCTCCTCGTGCGATACCTCAACAGGAGTGTCCTCCAGTCCGAGGTCGGTGATGATAGAGATGCCGAATGTGCGGATGCCGCAGTGGTGAGCCACGATAACCTCAGGCACGGTGCTCATGCCTACGGCGTCGCCGCCGAGACGGTGGTACATCTTGTACTCAGCCGGAGTCTCGAATGTCGGACCCTGCACGCCTACGTATACGCCGTGCATCACGCGGATGCCCTTCTCTTCGGCAATCTGGTCAGCCTCCTTGATGAGAGCGTGGTCGTAAGTCTCGTGCATATCCGGGAAGCGCGGACCGGTCGGGAAGTTCTTGCCGCGCAGCGGGTGCTCCGGGAAGAAGTTGATGTGGTCGGTGATGATCATCAGGTCGCCGATCTTGAACTCAGGGTTCATGCCGCCCGAAGCGTTGCTTACGAAGAGGGTCTTGATGCCCAGTTCGTACATCACGCGGATAGGGAACGTAACGTCCTTCATCGAGTAGCCCTCGTAGTAGTGGAAGCGTCCCTGCATCGCCATGATGTCCTTGCCGCCGAGCTTTCCGAAGATGAGCTTGCCAGAGTGGCCCTCAACGGTAGATATGGGGAAGTTAGGGATGTCTGAATATGAGAACTCGTAGCTGTCTGTGATTTCAGTTGCGAGCTGTCCGAGACCTGTGCCAAGGATAATGGCAGTTTCAGGCTTTGTGGTCATTCTTTCTTTTAACCAAGATGCTGTTTCTTGAATTTTTTCGTACATAGCTTATTATTTTATTGTTGAATTCTTCCTCCCCTCCGAGCATGAATTGTATGCGAATCGGTAGGGCATAGATATTTGATTTTGTTTCTTTTGACAGTCCTTCCAGGTGCTCAAGTCGTGTAGCGTCCTTCTCTGTGGTGACGATAATCTTCGGCTTGGGCATAGCGGCGAACGTGCTGTTGATGCGTTCTACGTCTTCTGCGGTGAACTGATGGTGGTCGCCGAAGGTGAGTGGCGTGATGCGCTTCGTCACCGTCTGCAGGTCTACCATCATCTGCTCTGGTGAGGCGATGCCCGTGAGCAACAGAATGTTAGTGTTCTTTGGCAGCGAGTTGAGCGAGATACGCTCGTTTGAGAACAGCGCCTTCAGAGCGTTGTAGCGCAGCGTCGTGAAGTAGAGGTCCTGATAGGGGTAGAGGTTAAGCGCACGTTTCAGCACGCGGAACTCCATCGGCTTCAGGTCCTTCGGACACTTCGTTATAATCACGATGTCGGCTCTCGACGTGCCTTCCTTAGGTTCGCGCATGCGTCCTGCAGGCAGCAGCTTGTCGTAGATTATCAGTCGGTGATAGTCGATGAGCAGTATGTTTATGCCCGGTTTCACATAGCGGTGTTGGTATGCGTCGTCGAGCAGAATGGCGTCCACGTCCTTTGTGGCTTCGTCAGTAGTGAGTCGGTCGATGCCGTGGCAGCGGTTCTTGTCTACCGCTACATAGATGTCCTTGTATTTGCTCTTCATCTGGAACGGCTCGTCGCCGATTTCGGGCATTGTGGTGTCCTTGTCGGCGAGCAGATAGCCGCTGCTCTTGCGCTTGTATCCGCGCGAGAGCACAGCCACGCGGAACTTCTCATGCAGCAGATTGATGAGATATTCCACGTGTGGAGTCTTGCCCGAGCCGCCCACCGTTATGTTGCCCACAGATATTACGGGTATGTCGAAGCTGCGGCTCTTCTTCAGTCCGATATCGAACATCCAATTGCGCAGTCGCACTCCCAATCCGTAGAGCCAGCTAAGCGGTAGCAGCCACTCGTTGATTTTTATAAAGTCGCCTTCTGTTCTCACATTTATTATAATTAAACGCTCCGTGCTGTCCTTTATATATTCCGTGCAGTCCTTTGTATATTCGGTACAGTCCTTTATATATTCGGATTAATAAGAGCAAGTTAAAGTATTGTCACCACATCACCATCTCACCACATCACCATCTCACCACATCACCATCTCACCACACCATCTCATTACTTGATGCTGATGGCATACGGTATGCGTGCCTGGATAGCCTCGCGCTTGTCGATAGAGCGCAGCATGGTGAACGGCTGGTAGAAGTCGCCGAGCGTCTGTCTGAGCTGTTCGTCAAGATAAGTTCCCGACGATGACATCGAGTTGAGCAGGTTGTCCATCCACGAAGCCGCTGCAGGATAGTCGCTTGTATAGTAGTCCTTCAGCTTTGCGAGCTCTGCAGCCTTCTTCACGGCGTCGTCGATGCCGCCAAGCTGGTCTACGAGCTTTATGTTGAGCGCGTCGGTAGCGAGCCAAACGCGTCCCTGTGCTATCTTCTCCACGCTTTCTACCGGCAGACGTCTGCCATCAGCCACACGCTGGCGGAACAGACTGTATCCGCGGTTGACGCTTGCCTGCAGCATAGCCTTCTCTTCGGCGTTGAACGGGCGTGCCATGAGGTTGCCGAATGTAGAGTTGCGGTTGGTCTTTACCTCGTCGAAGCGCACGCCAAGTTTTGTTGTGACGAGTCCGCTGAGGTCGGGTATCACGGCGAAGATGCCGATGCTGCCCGTCAGCGTGTTCGGCTGAGCCACGATCCACGACGCCGGCGCCGACATATAGTAAGCACCCGACGCAGCATAGTCGCCCATCGACACCACTACCGGTTTCACCTTGCGAAGTTCGCTCATCTGGTGCCACATCTGCTCCGAAGCGTAAGCGTCGCCGCCGCCCGAGTTGATGCGCACAACCACCGCCTTCACGTCGTCGTCGTTCATAAGGTCCTCAAGGTCTTTGCACACCTTGCGACTTGCTATATAGTTGTTGTTGCCGAACATCGTAGCAGCCTTTGGGTCCTGCACGATGTCGCCCTCTGCATAGTAGACGGCAATCTCGCTGCCTTCTACCTTCTCGTCCTTCACGTTGAGCATGTCGTTGAGAGTGAGCTGCGCAATGTCGTCGTCCTTCTCGAGCTTCATCATCTTCTTCACGGCGTCCTTCACCTGGTCGCCGTACATCATGCCGTCAACCATCTTTGCCTTCACGAGCGTCTCTGTAGCCTGCAGCGCGAGGTACGAGTCGGCGTAGCTGTTGAGCGAGTCGACGCTTATGCCGCGGCTCTTCGATACGGCGTCGCATATGTTGCGCCATGTGCCGTCGATGAATGTCTTTGTCTGCAAGCGGTTGGCGTCGCTCATCTTCTCCTCGGTGAAGGTCTCCGTCGCACTCTTGAATGTGCCTACCTTAACAACCTCCCACTTCACGCCGAACTTCGCCATGAAGTCCTTGTAGAACATGGTCTGCGCACCGATGCCGTGCCAGTCGACGATGCCCTTCGGGTTGATGTACACCTTATCGGCTACCGACGCCACGTAGTAAGCGCCCTGCGTGTAGAAGTCGCCGTAAGCCACAATCCACTTACCGCTCTTGCGGAATTCGGCGAGTGCATTACGTATCTCCTGCAGCGTAGCGTAGTTGGCTGCAAGTGCGCCCGCTTCTATGTATATGCCTTTTATGTCGTCGTTAGCCTTAGCCTTCTTGATAGACGAGAGAATGTCGTTCAGTCCGCTGTTCAGCGAGTTGTCGCCTGTGAACATGCTGAGCGGGTTCTCCGATCCCTGCTCGCTGATTGTTCCCGAAAGATTGAGCACGAACACCGAGTTCTTCTCCACGTTCTGTGCGGCGTTGCCCGACGCTATCATGCCGATGATGCTCATCATACCGATAACGCCCATCACGATGAAGAATCCGAACATACCGACCATCGTGGCAAGCACGTTTTTGATGAAGTCTTTCATAAGTTTTTCTTTTTTTAGAGTATAACGTATTATTTGCAAATTTAGTCAAAAAACTTGAATTGTAAGACTGTTTGACGGAAAAACACTAACTTTGCAGTAGTTTTAAACAAAAATGACACATTGTTAGATTTATGCAGAACAAAAACTACATACTTCCTGCCGAGTGGCACCGTCAGTCATGCGTGCAACTCACATGGCCTCACGAGGATACCGACTGGCTTCCGTATCTCGACGACATCACCGAAACTTTCGTGCAGATAGCCAAGGCTGTGGCTCATTACGAGCCGCTTGTCATCGCCGCAAAGCATCCAGACGCGGTGCGTGCAGAGCTTGAGGAGAGTCTTTCAGACGAGGAGATGGAGAACGTGCGCATCTACGAGTGCGACAACAACGACACTTGGGCTCGCGACCATGCCTTCATCACGCTCATCCCTACAGCAGAAGGCAGCGGCAAGAATGCCGTAGCCTCCTGTCGCCTTCTTGACTTTCGTTTCAACGGATGGGGCGAGAAGTTCGCTGCCGACAAGGATAATCTTATCAACCGCACGCTGTTCGGTGACGGTGTGTTCGCTGGCGAGCGTGTCGACTATGACGACTTTGTGCTCGAAGGTGGTTCTATCGAGAGCGACGGACGCGGCACGGTGCTCACCACGAGCGTATGCCTTATGGCGCCCAACCGCAACCAACCCCTGTCGCAGGCAGAGGTGGAGAAGGTGTTGAAGGAGCGACTCTGCGCCCGTAAGATAGTATGGTTCGACCACGGACAGCTCATCGGCGACGACACCGACGGACATATCGACACCATCGTGCGCATTTGTCCTGACAATACGCTACTTTATGTGGGTTGCGACGACGAGAACGACCCGCAGTATGCCGACCTGCACGCTCTTGAGCAGCAACTGAAGGTGGCAACCGATGCCGACGGCAAGCCCTATCGTCTGCTGCGTCTGCCTATGCCCGACGCGCTCTACGACGACGGCGACCGTCTGCCGGCTACCTACGCCAACTTCCTTATCATCAACGGCGCTGTCATCGTGCCTACATACGCACAGGAGGAGAACGACGCTCGTGCTCTGGCTCTCGTGGCTGAGGCTTTCCCCGGCTACGACATCATCGGCATCGACTCGCGCACTATCGTTCGTCAGCACGGATCTATCCATTGTCTCACAATGCAGTATCCTGCCGAGTGTCAGTTGGCGAAATAAACGGTTTGCGCAATGGCTATAGTAGAAATTGATTCGCTTGACTTCCCCGGTGTTGAGCTTTTTTCGAGTCTCACGGAGAAGCAGCTGCGCCATAGCTACGAAAAGGGCAACGGCGTGTTCATCGTGGAGAGTCCGAAGGTCATCGACCGTGCGTTGATTGAGGGTTACGAGCCCTTGGCTTTGCTTTGCGAGCAGCGTCATGTCGTGGGCGATGCGGCAGAGATAATCAGTCGGTGTGGCGACATACCGGTCTATACGGGCAGTCGCGAACTGCTTGCTTCGCTCACCGGCTACGTGCTTACGCGCGGCGTGCTCTGCGCTATGCGTCGTCCTGCGGAGCTAAGCGCCGAGGAGGTGTGCCGCGATGCGCGCCGTGTGGTGGTCATCGATGGTGTTGTCGACGCCACCAATGTTGGAGCTATGTTCCGCTCGGCTGCTGCTCTTGGCATCGACGCCGTGCTTATGACACGCACTTCCTGCGACCCGCTCAACCGCCGTGCGGTGAGGGTGTCGATGGGTGCGGTGTTCTCTATCCCCTGGACATGGATAGACTGTCCGGTCAGCGACCTGAACCGATATGGCTTCCGCACCGCTGCGATGGCTCTCACCGACAATTCGGTGTCTATCGACGATGCTGCGCTGCTCGCCGAGCCTCGTCTTGCTATCGTCATGGGCAACGAGGGCGACGGACTGCCTGCCGCTACTATCGCTGCCGCCGACTATGTGGTGCGCATACCGATGGCGCGCGGCATCGACTCGCTCAATGTTGCCGCAGCTGCTGCCGTGGCTTTCTGGCAGTTGAGATGAGGCTTTTTTACCGAAAATGGCTAACTTTGCAACAAAATAAATACGTAGAAAGATTATGAAACACTTGAAAATAGGATATCTTCAGCAGCACAACGTGGCTGACGTGAAGACAAACATGCAGCGTCTTGCCGACGGCGTGCGCGACCTCGCAAAGCGTGGCGCAGAACTTGTTGTGCTGCAGGAACTGCACAACTCGCTCTACTTCTGTCAGGTGGAGGATGTAGACAACTTCGACCTTGCGGAGCCTATCCCCGGTCCGTCTACCGACTTCTACGGCGCATTGGCACGCGAGTGCAACGTGGTTATCGTCACATCGCTCTTCGAGCGCCGTGCTCCGGGTCTGTATCACAACACGGCTGTCGTCATGGAGCGCGACGGCTCTATCGCTGGAAAGTATCGCAAGATGCACATTCCCGACGACCCTGCCTACTACGAGAAGTTCTACTTCACACCGGGCGACCTCGGCTTCCGCCCGATTCAGACCAGCGTGGGCAAGCTCGGCGTGCTCGTATGCTGGGACCAGTGGTACCCTGAGGCAGCGCGACTGATGGCTCTGCAGGACGCCGAACTGCTCATCTATCCTACAGCGATAGGCTATGCAGCGTCTGACACCGAGGACGAGCAGCAGCGTCAGCGCGAGGCGTGGACAACCGTGCAGCGCGGTCATGCCGTAGCCAACGGACTCCCCGTAGTGTCGGTCAACCGCGTAGGCTTCGAGCCCGACCTGAGCAAGCAGACACCGGGCATCGAGTTCTGGGGTTCGTCAATGGTTGTGGGTCCGCAGGGCGAGATGCTCTATCGTTCGGCTCCCGACGCTGAGGACAGCGTGATCGTGGAGGTAGACCTTGCGCACAGCGAGGACGTGCGCCGCTGGTGGCCCTTCCTGCGCGATCGCCGCATCGACATGTACGGCGAGATAACAAAGCGATTTATCGACTAATAATTCTCGATTGCCGTTTTTATCTTCCATATCTTCCAGCTATGGGCGTCGTGCAATCGTAATGTGTTGAGGACCAAACATAAACGGATATAAAGATGGCTGGAAGATAGTCCGCAAAACGGGCGTATCTTCCAGCCATCTTCCATTTTTTTCTCGGTATCTACCAGCCCGAGGCTTTATTTTCCCATTTCTTTAAACTCATTATACACAGCCAGACCTTTTACTGTCAGGAGGTATTTCTGACGCGGATGGCGGGGGGAGTCGGGATATTTCATTGTGACAAGTCCTCCGTTGATGGCAGGAGTAAGAGAGTATTCGATAAAGTTGGGGCGGTTTCTCAATCCTACAGCATCCATCATTTCTTTTATACCTTTTTCTTCAGTACCAATTGCTATAACCAAACGCTTTACATTTTCGCTCAATGAGCTTACTGAATTGTTTGTACTTGTATGGGTACTTGTATGGGTGCTTGTATGGGTGTCGCAATCATCCTGGTAGCCAATCAGCATATAGCGGTTTTTCAATTCGTTTTCTTCCTCCAATATCAAATTGCGGAAAAACTTGATTAGAAAAGACTTGTTCGGCTCTATTCCTTTTAATGGATTGCGATAGTTGGCACGTACTAATGCGTTACGGAGGTACCACGAATTGTTTGCAAACAAATCATTGTTCACCTTGAATCCGATAGATTGCAGATACTTGATGACGAATACCGCCGTTGTTCTTGTGTTGCCTTCGCGGAATGGGTGGTTCTGCCAAAGCAACGTGACGAAATCAACGATATGTTCTATGATTTCATCGGTTGTCAGTCCTTTGTAATTGAACTCTTTCTCTTGCTGTATATCATACCTCAATGCCATCATGATGTCTGCTGCACGTCCATATACAACGGAATCGTCTTGAAGCACCCATTCTTTTTTGCTAATGTCGTAAGTGCGTACCTCGCCTGCGTGTTTGAACACACCTTCAAACAGGTGTCTGTGGATATTCAGAAATTCCAATGCTGTAAACGAGAACGACTTTTCGCTCAGCAGTTTTGCAATATTGGCTGCAACTCGGTCCGCTTCTTCCTTTTCTTCATCGTCCTTGTCATGTGTGGTCTTGTTGATGTAATAAGATTTCAGCCGCTCCCTAACATCATCAATGGTGATATCGCCTTCAATATGGCGTACAGCAGTCTCTCTTAGATAGTCGGACACCTTCAGGCCGTCCACATCCTGCAGACCGATTGCTGTACGCCATGCAGAAGCCTTTTCTTGTTTATGCGGCTCAGCCATACGTTCGTAGGCTTCGAAGTCGATATATAGTTGCTTGTTATTGCTCATGATTATCTATCTTTTTCGTTAGTTGCAACTGGTGTTATACAGAATGCAAAGATACACATTTTTGGCGAGAAGGTGAAGAAGAAAGCTGGGGAATCGTTTCACTCCGCTTGCGGCTGTCTGCGTGTGAGATAAAGGTAGAACACTGCGACAATCAGTGGCACTATGGCAAGCTCCGTGGCGAGCTGAAAGATGCGCTGATAGTCGGCGATGGTGAGCATGAGGCTGGCTAATGCGCTAACGATGACGAACGGCGTGGCAATGAGCGTGCGCGCTATTGCGTGGCGCAAAGTGCTGTCGGGCATGTTGCGCGTGAAGCGCACCACCACCTGCTTCACCATGCTAAGAGCGAAGCCCAATGCGGCGTGACCCGCAGCCAGCGCTGCGGCTACGATGCTGAGTGGCGCTGCCGTGTTGTAGCTGAGGAAGAGCAATGCGGCGCCCGGAACGGCGAGCAGCAGGGCTGAGGGCAGCAGCCAGCGACGCAGTCCGTGGCGGCGTATGGCGTATATGCCGAGAATGTAGCCGACGGTGATGGCGATGACGGCTGCTGTGCCTTGCGCGTAGGCGAACTCCTGCGGCGACATGCCCAGTCCGTCGTTGTGTGGCTTGGCTATGACGAAGAGTGGGGCGGTGAGGGCGAGCAGCGTTTCGGGCAGCAGGAAGAGCGGAAGAAACATCAGTGTGGCGATGTCGTCCTTGCGCTGCAGCATACGGCGCATAGTCTCTCTGAACTCGCCGCGATGCAGACCCATCGTAGGCTTCGGCTTGGCGTAGCCGTGTGGTCCGCCGGGCAGGAAGAGAGCGTGCCAGAGCCACAGAAACAGTTCTACGCCTGCCATCACGTAGAACACAAAGCTCCACGAGTAGCGTATGTTGCGTGTCACTACTTCCATATTGCCGCCCACCATCGCCATTACTCCGCAGCCGAAGAGGAGGGCCATAATTGATGTTGTTGTGTTGTTGTGTTGAGGTGTTGAGATTTGAGGTGTTGTGGTGTTGAGGTGTTGAGATGTAGATGTTGAGGTGTTGAGGTTGAGATGTTGAGATGTTGAGATGTTGAGGTGTTGAGGTTGAGGTGTTGAGGTTGAGGTGTTGAGGTGTTGAGGTGTTGAGATGTTGAGATGTTGAGGTGTTGAGGTGTTGAGATTTGACGAATGTAATGTCACCATCTCACCATCACAACACCTCAACTTCTTTATCGGCGAGTCGATATAGAAGCGGTGCAGGGCGATGTTGTAGAACAGAGCCGAGCAGACGAAGAACGGCATGAAGCATGCCGTGCCCAGCAGCCAGTAGCTCGTATGGAGCGTGAAGGCTACGGCGGCGAGCGAGAGAGCGGAGATGAACTGTGTGGAGAGAATCCATACTTTTGTGGTGCCCCAGAAGTGGGTGACTATCATCTCGAACAGCGGGCGCAGCAGCACGGGCAGACATAGTAAGGCGATGGCAAGCGCAGTGTCGGGGGTGTCAAGCCCCATGCGGCGCAGCATCACCATCGTCAGAACAAGCACAGACACAGCCAATCCGTCACCGAACATCAGCGACGGAAACCACAGGCAGCGGGTCTTTGCACCTCTGCGGTGTGTGCGGTAGGTTGTTTTCTTTTGCTTGTCTGTCATTATTTTTTCTTTCCGAACTCGGGGTCAATCTTCAGGAACGCTGTCACGAGGAACGTGATCAGGCAGCACGCCATCACGAAGATGAAGAACATCTTGTAGCCCATGATGTCCTTAACGTAGCCCGACACCATGCCCGGCAGCATCAGTCCGAGATAGGAGATGCCGGTGCATATAGAATAATGTGAGGTGCGGAACTTGCCCTGACTGTAGTAAAGCATGTAGAGCGTCAATACGGTGAAGCCCAAGCCATAGCCGAACTGCTCCACGAAGAGGCACGACGATACGACCCATAGATTGGAGTCGAGCGTGTAGCTGAGGTATATGTACACTACGTCGGGCAGTGTGATGGCGCATACGAGCGGCCACAGCCAGCGCTTCATGCCGTCGCGACTGACGAGTACGCCGCCGAGTATTCCGCCCATGAGCAGTCCGATGAGTCCTACCGTGCCCTGCGCCAGTCCGTACTCCTCGGGTGTCAGAGCCATTCCGCCTTCGGCTGTAGGTCGCATAAGGAACGTCTTTGTCATCGTGTTCAGCAGAGCTTCCGGAAAGCGGTAGAACAGCAGGAATAGCATCACGAACACCGTCTCCTTTGTGCCGAACTTGCAGAAGAATGTGGCGAGCATCGTTTTCAGTTCGCTTGCCACCTCTCCAACGCTCTTCTCCGAACTGACGTCGTCAGCAGGACGCGGCATCATCTTGCAGTGGTAGAGCCAAATGCCGATGAAGAGCGCCGCGAGAGCGTAGAAGATAAGCGTCCAGGTGTAGACCACAGGCATCTGCAACTGATGTTCAAGGAAGCCGGCGAGCGACACGAGTGCGCCGTTCACGAAGATGACGGCGAGTCGATAGAACGTATTGCGCAGTCCGACGTACTTCGCCTGGTTGTGCTCGTCGAGCTCTATCATGTAGAAACCGTCGGCAGAGATGTCGTGCGTAGCACTGGCGAACGCCATAGCGAAGAGAAAGAACATCGTGCCCTGGAACCAGAACGACGTAGGCAGCGTGAAGGCGATGCCAGCCAGCGCACTGCCCATGAGCAGCTGCATCGTGAGCACCCACCAGCGTTTTGTCTTCAGCAGGTCGATGAACGGACTCCATAGCGGCTTCACCACCCAAGGTAGAGCCAGCCAGCCCGTGTAGAGTCCCACCTCAGCATCGCTCAGTCCCATCTGCATCAGCATGACTACCGACAGAGCTGTAACGATAACGTTTGGCAGGCCTTCTGCGAAATATAGTGTGGGGATCCATGCCCACGGATTAGTCTTTTTCAATTATTAATTTTTAATTTTTAATTATTAATTATTGCCTTTGGCAGTTTTGAATTTTGAGTTATGAAATGTTGTTTTGTTGAGGTGTTGTTATGTTGAGATATGTACTAATGTCACCATCTCAACACCACACCACCTCAACATCCTTTCACCACTTCACCATTACTTATATATCCTCTTTATCTCCGCTCCGCGGTAGTAGTGCAGCAGGATTTGGTCGTAGTTATAGCCCTTGGCGCCCATTACTGCGGCACCAATCTGGCAGAGTCCTACGCCGTGTCCCCAGCCTGCACCCGTGAGTCGGAATGTCTGCGGCACGCCGTCCTTTACGTCCTCCTTGTCAACCACGAATGCGCTGCTGTAGAGATGCGTATCGCTCAGCGCGCGGCGTATCTCCAGTTCCTTTCCGATGGTGAATGTGCGCTCCGAGCCCACAATCTTCAGTCGGCAGATGCGTCCGCTGCTGCCACGCTCCACTGGAACGAGGTCGAGAATGTCGCCGAACTCCATCTTCAGACGCTCTGTGATGAGGCTCTTCAGCTCCTCCTGCGTGTATGTGACGTGCCAGCGATAGAAGTCGGTCGTCTCCTGGTCGTAGTCGTTGAGCACTTCCGAGAGTATCTTCTTGTCGTCGGTGTTGCAGAACGACTCTGGCGCTGTGCGAATCCAGCGTTCGGCGTTTTCCTCTACGGTCAGGTCGGGCAGTTCTGCGGCTGCGGCGTTGTTGCATCCGCAAGAGCTTGCGTCAGCCACGTCGCGTATCGCCGCAAGATACGGTTTCTTCACGTTCTCCCAGCAATACTGGAACTCCTCCGTCGCACCGCCGCAGCACTTGCTGAAGCGTGCGTCGCATATCTCGTCGTTGTCCATCAGTATCTGTCCGCGTGTGGCGTGTATAGCCTCCGCCACATGCTTGCTCGTAGTCTTTGTGATGCCCTGATAGCGCTGGCAGTGGTCGTCGGCGCATACGTCGAAGAAGGTGTGGTCTTCGCGGTCGTACCACTTTATCAGCTCGTCGTCCTTGCGTATGAACGAGAAGAAGCCGCTGCCTCCGGCGCCCGTCTGCTGCTTGTGGCGCTGTTCAATCTGCGCAAGCAGCCAGCTGCGCGAGATGACGGCGTGCGCCTTGAGCAGTTCGAGGCTCGATGTGGCGCTCATCTCGCTTGAGATGACGCTCTCCAGATACGACTCCACGGGCAGTTCGTTGATGGCGCAGACGCGGTCTGAGTCTACCACGAGTCGCAGCGTGCCCAGGAATGTCTGCGTCTCCTGACGCTCCCAGTGGAAGTTGACGCCGATTGTGACGTCGTGCAGAGAGAACGAGGCGTCGTTCTGCTGCGGATGGAAAGTAAGCTCGCGATACTGGTTGCCGTTCCACAGGATGCCGCCCTCATGGAACTCAACCACCTGCTCGCCCTCTATCAGGTTGCCCTTAGCCATGTACGGCTTGTTGAGCGAGAAAGATATCTTCGCACCGCTCACGATGCCTACCGATACGTTCGGCTGCTTGCCTGCGAAGTGGGTGTTAGAAGCGAGGTTGCCCGCTGCAAGTGTGCGCAGCTTCTCGGCTGTCTCGTTGAACGTAGCCGTGTCCATGCCGCACTCCTTCAAGATAGCTACGGCTTCGTCTGCGCTGAGCGTGTTGAAGTCTTCGCTACGCGGTGTGACGATGAAGCCCGCCATGTCGAGCGAACCCGGACTGACGAGGCGCTTCTGCTCGCCGTCGGCGAAGTAGCAGTCGGGACGATGCTTCGTACGTGGTATCACCACCACCTGATAGTCGTCGCCGTCGCGCCATGCTATGATGTTCATCATCGGCTCGGTGTCGCCGCCGTGCATCGGCAGCGCCGAATAGAGCTTGCGGAAGAGCTGTTCGCCCGTGTGCTGGTCGGTAGTGCGTATAGAGAATACGGGCACGGCGAAGCCGCGTACGGCTGTTATCGCACCACGCTCATCGTTCTTTATGAGCACTTCGGTGTCGCGGCTCAGTCGGGGCCAGTTGGTCTGCAGCGGCAGCATGCCCGAACATACAGCCTGGAAGTGCATGTGGTCGGGAGCCGACGCGCCACACTTCGGTCCGTTATAGAACACCGTCAGCGTCGGATAGGCGTTGAGCAGTCGGTAAATCTCGCCATAGTTCATGCCGATGCTCTGCGGACGGTGCGTGCGCAGCGGAATGGTGAAGTGTTGGGGCATGATAGGGAAGGGGTTGACGAGCAGCGTGAAGTTCTTGTCCACCTGCTTCTGCATCTGCTCCTTCGGTCGGTTCTGCTCGCAGAGGAAGCAGGGGCGCTCGGCGATGGTCTTGCGGTCGATGTTTGCGCCTGTAGAGACGATGCGTGCGGGGTTGTACTGCAGCTTGAGCGTAATCTCGCCGCACGACAACTCGCGTGTCTTCACGTTGCGCAGGTCGTGGAAGTGCTGTCTGGCATCCTCCCACACCTCCAGCTGGCGGTTGAAGAAGCGCTGCAGCGAACTGTCGGCTGAGGCGTCTGCGGTGCCTTCGGAGAGTTGCTGGCGCGCCGCAATCTCCAGCGTGCGCAGGCGGTCCTTGTACAGGTTGTTGGCGTTCTGGCGTTCTATGCTGAGGGCGGCGTCGCTGTTGCCGTCCCAGCGGCGGCACAGATAAAGCTCGTCGAAGATTCTGCCGATGCGATACTTGCGACAGAAGGCGAGTCCGAGAGCGTAGTCTTCGCCGTACGAAGTGTTCGGGAACTGAATCTGTCGCAGGATAGGCGTGAAGAAAGCGCGCGGCGCGCCGAGTCCGTTTATGCGCAGCGCGTTGTTCGGTCCGTTCTGGTCGGTCCATTCCTTGTGGTCGATGAGTCCCGGCGGGAGCGTCTCGAGCTGGAAGTTGCACATGCGGTAGGAGCCCACAATCATCGCAGCCCCCTGTTTGTGAAACTCGTCGACGATGCGCTGCAGCGTCTGCGGCGACGAGTAGAGGTCGTCGCTGTCGAGCTGCACGGCGAAGCGTCCGCAGCGTTCGTCGTCGACAGCTACGTTCCAGCAACCGCCGATGCCGAGGTCGGTGCGCTCGGGTATGATATGTATGAGGCGCTTGTCCTCAGCAGCAGCCGCTTCGAGGATGTCTGAAGTGCCGTCGGTGGAGTGGTTGTCCACCACTATTACGTTGTATTTGAATGTAGTCTTCTGTGCAAGAGCCGATCCGACAGCGTCGGCGATGGTCTTGGCGCGGTTGAAAACAGGTATAATCACCGAAGCCTCGTACGTGAAGTCCTGCTCGCTGTAGTCGGGCTTCATATACTTCGACGTGTCTACCGTAGCGCCAATCTTGTCGAGGTGCTTCGTTGCCACCTGTTCCATCTCTATCTGCACCTCGCGGTTGCGCGGGTTGACGTAGTCGAACTGGCGCTCGCCGCTCTTGCGCGAGTCGGTCTCCTCCTGCGTGTACAGATACTCGTTAAGATGGAAAATCTGCGACTTGCGGCTTATGTACAGGCGCAGGTCGTAGAAGCCCGCCCACTTGTAGTCGGTCAGCTGTTGCTTCGCCGCGTACTCGTGCAGCAGCGATGCGCGTATGAGCACGAGCTGTCCGAAGTCGAAGTCGTCGCGTATGCTGCCCGTCTGGTAGTCGATGGTAGGATGTTTCTCCTGCACGCCGTCCTTCTGTATGTAGCAGTCGGCGTACACCATGCCCGCATTGCTGTCGGTAGCCACGCGCAGCAGTCGGTCGAGCGCGTGCAGTCCGAGACTCACCGGCGTGTGCTTCAGGCTCAGCAGCACGTATTCGGCGTCGGTATGCTCCTCGATGGTGAGCAGCGTCTTTGTCGACGTCAGTCCGTCTATGGTTATCACGGTGCAGTCGCTGATGCTGTCCGAGTCGCCGCACGCGCAGATGTCGCTTGCGTCGCTCACGAGCAGGTTTATATGCTGTGTAGTCTTGCTTTGGCTCAGCGTCTGCAGCGAGTCGGCAATCTCGGCTACATCGTTGCAGGGCAGAAAGCAATCAATTTTCTCTCTCATTGTTGTTTATAGTTTTTGCAAGTCCGCAAGAAACGCTTTCAGTGTTATCACGTCTACTTTCGGAAATGATATTTGTTTCAGAATATTGAAGTGATGGTCTTGTGTTACAATATATTTTGCGTTGCCAATAATGGCGCAGTCTGTTAATTTCTTTCGTGAAGATTCTCAAAGCTTTCGAACTTTGCCTCGTTCATCTTTCCGTTAGCCCACATAGCGTCTATCTCTTCCTTCGCTTTCTTTGCGAAGAAATCGGATATCGCTTGTTTCAAGTCAGCTAAAGCCTCGGGATTTTTCACCCATTGCATCATATTGAGTATATCAATCTGCGCATCGTTCAGTACTGTTGCTGCCATATTGTTTGCTTTAAAGTTATTAGTAAATGTCCTTTTATTAGATTAAGATGTGCGCTTCCGCGCAAAATCTATATGCAAAAGTAATGTTTTTTATCTGAAAAACGGAGTAAAAACGGCTTAATTTATGCGTTTGTAGTCAAATGATTTTGGCGTTCGGATTATTTGCAGTAATTTTATACATTGAAAACAAATCGATTACTCTGAAACAACATATTTCACGATGAACAAGAATATTCTCTTAGCGGGCGCCGCACTCTCCGTAGTGCCTACGCTCATGGCTGCAAAGGCTCCCCAGAAGCGTGTGCAGCCGAAGCAACCCAACATTATATTCATATTGTGCGACGACATGGGCTACGGCGACCTCGCCTGCTACGGACAGCCCTATATCAGCACGCCCAACATCGACCGCATGGCTGAGGAGGGCATGCGCTTCACGCAGGCTTACGCCGGTTCGCCGGTGTCTGCGCCCTCGCGCGCTTCGATAATGACGGGTCAGCACTCGGGTCACGGACACGTGCGCGGCAACCGCGAGTACTGGTCAGCCGAGCATACCGTGATGTACGGCAACAACGTAGACTTTGCTGTTGTGGGTCAGGAGCCTTACGATCCGCAGCACAAGATTCTGCCCGAGATGCTGAAGGACCACGGCTACACCACAGGTGTCTTCGGCAAGTGGGCAGGCGGCTACGAAGGCTCGCCCTCTACGCCCGACAAGCGCGGCGTAGACGAGTTCTACGGCTACATCTGCCAGTTTCAGGCGCATCTGTATTATCCCAACTTCCTCAACCGCTACTCGCGCTCTATGGGCGACACGGCGGTAGTGCGCGAGGTGATGGAGCAGAACATACAGTACCCCATGTTCGGACGCGACTACCATAAACGCCAGCAGTATTCGGCACGCATCATTCACGACAAAGCGCTCGAATGGATTGACCGTCAGGACGGCAAGAAGCCGTTCGTGGGCTTCCTCACGTACACCCTGCCTCACGCCGAACTGGCACAGCCCTACGACAGCATCGTGGAGGGCTACGAGAAGAAGTTCTTCGTCGACAAGACGTGGGGCGGACAGGAGGGCTCGCGCTACAACGCCGTGGAGCATACCCACGCACAGTTTGCCGGAATGATAACGCGTCTCGACCAGTACGTGGGCGAGGTGATGGCGAAACTGCGCGAGAAGGGCCTCGACAAGAACACGCTCGTCATCTTCACCTCCGACAACGGACCTCATGAGGAGGGCGGCGCCGACCCCGAATTCTTCGGACGCGACGGCAAGCTGCGCGGACTCAAGCGCCAGTGCTACGAGGGCGGCATACGCATTCCGTTCATCGCATGGTGGCCCGGACACGTCAAGGCGGGTGAGGTGAACGACCTGCAGTTCGCCTTCTACGACCTCATGCCTACGTTCTGCGACCTCGCCGGCGTGAAGAACTTCCGCAAGCGCTACACCAACCGCCAGCTCGCGGGCGACGGCTTCGACGGACTCTCCATCGCTCCGACGCTCCTCGGCGACGATGCCAAGCAGCTGCAACACGACCATCTCTACTGGGAGTTTCACGAGACCGACCAAATTGCTGTGCGCCGTGGCGACTGGAAGCTGATTGTCGTAAAGGGCAAGCCGCGCCTGTACAACCTCGCCACCGATCTGCACGAGGACAACGACGTGAGCGCTGCGCATCCCGACATAGTAGCCGAACTTGTAGACGTTATACGCAAGGAGCATGTAGACAATCCGCTGTTCAAGGTGACGCTACCTTATTAATATACTTATTGAAATCTTACTGATTGCTCGTAACGTGCTGATTTGGTTGAGTTCACGGTAAACAGCCTTGTACATCGCTCGTTGAACATGAAAGCCCCTGTTCGCATTTTCATTTTCGACAATCGTGTTGAGATTCACAGTCCGGGTGCATTGCCTTACGGACTCACTATTGATGACATAAAGGCAGGAACCTCTATGCCTCGCAATATGTTCCTTTTTAACAATGCCATATACTTGCTGCCATACACTGGAGTGGGTAGTGGCATCACTCGTGCACTGGACGAAGATATCAATGTCACGTTTATGAATAATGACAAGGCACAGGAATTTGTCATCACGGTTTGGAGAGAAGAAAGTAACCAAGTCGAGGGTGAAAGTAACCAAGTCGGTAACCAAGTCGAGGAAAAAAGTAATCAAGTCGAAGACTCTGACACTCGACTTAGACACTCTGACACCGACCATGACACTCGACTTAGACACTCTGGCACCGACTTAGACACTTCCGAGAACGACCATGACACTCGACTTAGACACTCTGGCACTGACTTAGATACCAGACTTAGACACTCTAACACCAACTTAGACACTCTAACACCAACTTAGACACTCTGACACTAAAAAAGTGTCATTGTCTAATAAGCAAAGGGATATAGTCAATTTCTGTTCAGTTCCTCGAACCACCGCAGAGATCATGGAACGCCTTGGTTTATCCAATCAAACCAAGAACCGTGAACGTTACATCACCTCCCTTGTTGCAGCAGGATATTTGCAGATGACCAATCCTGAAAATCCTACAGCAAGCAACCAGAAATACAAGAAAGTAACAACAAAGTAGAATAACAATAATAATTTACAGCATTAGTGTCCCGATTTTAACGGGACACTAATGCCTGTATCATAGATAACAGAAAATCGTGGATTCAAAAAACCACAAAAACGAATAGCTTTATGATAGAAAAAATAATGTCTAAACTTGGAATGGTCGTTTTATGGTGCATTGTCATCATATATGGCATAGGTGTCATCACTCATATCTGCTCGGATATTATCGGTGTGGTCGTGCTTGTCGTTTTGGCTGTTGTCTCGATTGCTTTTGTACTCTTTGCCAAAAGATACAAAATATGGTTATGGTTCAAGAGGCGAGTCAAGATGCTTAGTAGGGTTTGCGAGAAGTCGCCCAATGATTCTCGGATTATGCCTGAAGAACAGTTTACCGAATCTTTTGATTCAGCCAACTTCTTTATACAGTACAAGCCTGAGACGAAGGAGTTCTTTTTCAGCAGCTACTATTACCTTATTTTTCCTGATTACGTCGAGATTTGGAGCAAGGCGGTGAATGAAGTCAAGATACTTGTCTCCAAGGAAGCCCCAGAAACAAAAGTCGAAGTGAATTCCGTAGGTCAGCTTGGCAAGCACTTCACACTGATAATGTCTCCAAAGGATGCAAAGAAAAGTTTTTTGTTGTCCTTGGCTCATTTGTGCATCCGTCTGAGAAAACAACTTCCATGCAACAATAGAATATTGATATACAAGTTCTATTTCAAGATAAAGGTGTTCGACACGGTTTGCTATGGCGAGTTTGATTGCGTGAGAGTATCAAAGGCTATCACAATTTCTGCAGATGGCAACTATTGCGTAGCTAATGTCGAAATAGATGGTTGCTTTCCAGAAGATTTCATCAAACACAATCCTCCGATGTCCATTATCCTGCAATATGACTTGTATTCGATAGAAACCAATATGTTGGTTAGCAAAGAGGAATTCGATGCCTATTGGGAGAAATGCAAGGATTTATGCGAATCATAATCATTGGAGAACGGTGAGGAGCTATTTTATTGAAAGATTCCGGGGCAACTGTTTGTTCTCTACGAGTTAAAAAACTTCTTATAAGTAACACTATCTCAAATGTCTCTTTTGAAGACTTGGATAAAGGGTGTAGTCTATACAAGAGTAAAATGTCACATGACAGGTCAATAACATCATCCCCAAGCGTTACAGTTGACAGTTTCCAAAAACGATTTTTTTTGCTGTACAGATAACAAATAACAGATAACAGATAACAGTTTCCATAAACCATTTTTCGTTTCAAGCGTTAAATATTACTATTCGCACGGATAAAAAAGTTAAAAAAAACGTGTTTATTTTTTTGGATAGCAAAGAAAAAAAGTATTTTTGTGACATTAAGTCAAACCGTAAAAAAACATGAGTATGAAAAGAATATTTTTTATGTTTCTTGCCCTCTTGTTGTGTGTAATGGTACAAGCACAGGACAATGTTGAAATTACCTTAAACAACGGGAATGTGGTTAAGGGAGTCACAAAAACTTTATTTATGCTTGATGATGGTGATGTCGTTGTTGCTAAAGATTCCAAGTCTAGAGAAAAGAAAGAATACAAATCTACAGAGATAAAGAGCATTAAGTACTACGATTCAAAATCTAAAGAATGGATAAAGTTCGTTCCGCTTATGGCGCAAAAATCATTGCCAAGCGTTTGGAACAAAAATCCAAAACCATACAAAACTCCGATATTCCTCAAACCTGTGTATGAAGGGAAAAATGTGTCTGCCTATATACACTATATCTCAACAATAACAAATACCAAAACATTACATTTGGAAGGCACAAACTATGTTTTCTATTTTAAGGTAAAGAATGAAGATGTGGCAAAGGGTTATTGGATGGGAAGTAGTATTGGTGCGAAAATGTTGCTTAAAATTGTATTTAAGCCATATCCTGTGATGAAAGAAACTGTGTCTAATTTAGATACGAAAGAATTTGATAAAGATCCTATTTCGTTAATAAGGACTTTTGATAGTCTGTTGAAATAGAATAAATGTTTTCATCCTTGAAAAGAAATATACTATAAGAGTTCATATCTCTCTACATGTTAAATTATTAATTGCTGATAACTATGAGACTGAAGCCAAAACTCCTCAATGCAATAATATTAGGATTGACAATGTTCCTTTCAATGCAAACCACTTGTGCTGCTTGCAACCCATCAATGGCCATTCAGCAAAAGAAAGTGGCAACTGTTGGCAAAAAGAGGGTTGCCATTAGCAAAAAGAGAGTTGTCAAGAGCAAGAAGAGAACCTATCGCAAGGCTTCGGCGCGTAAATATTCGCATAGGGAACTGAACGCCATTATGCGGATACTTGAGCGGAAGTTCCTGTCGGAAGACAAGACCCCGGCCTTGCGAAATGTTGTTGGATTTGGAATGGGATCCAACTCCATTGATGTTGCGCTCCGTTGGAACACGAAGGAGAAGCAGCAGGAGTTTCGTAGGCAGATTTACAACTCGCCCGCCATCAGGTTTGAGGGCAAGTTGGACCCTATCATCGACAACAGGGAAGGCGTGAGCACCTACCAAGGCATCTCCCTCAAGGCGGAGAAGCCTTCCTATCCATTGGGCACCACGGAAATCAGATTCACGATTACCAACCATAGTGGCGAGGAATTTGTGTATGGCGATGCCTATAGCATCACAGCCCAAGGAGCGGATGGCAATTGGTTTGTTGTGCCCACCGATTGCTTGTTCACGGCCATCGGTCATGTTTTAAACGATGGTCAAAGCGGCACCATTACTGCCCATCTTTTTCCCGATATTCTTCCCAACAAACCAGGCGTTTACCGCTTTTTTTATGAGGATAGCATAGATGGTGAGAAGGTGCCTTTCATGGCAACCTTTGAGTTGAAGTAAATAAAAAGAATTGTTGCTTATGAAAATACTCTTCAGTTTATTGGCATTTTTGTTTATTTGCCTCATGCGTCCATTCCCAAGAGGCGGTGGACACGGTAAGTGTGCGTGTACAATACAGAGTAAAATATAATGAACGTAATATGAAACTCTTGCCCATTTGTATCCACTATGCCATTTATTCTTTTATTTCAAAAAGAACCAATTCAAAGAAAGAGAGGCCTATATGAAGTATATAGAATTGTTTTGGAATAGGCTATATTATTGCATTTTCTTTACTGCCTTTAGGCAAGATTGCGTTTATCCTTGTCTCAGTAGTACCTTGTCTCTTTATAAATTACTTTTTCTTATGGAGAAAGGATAAATATCTTAGGTACTGGGAGGCGTTTGCTAAAGATACGCCAGAAATCAGACGAGTATGGTATTGCATAACTGAAGCACTGGCGCCAGCATCCGGTGGCGCTCGACATCTCTGCCTTCAAGTGGGCTACGAGCAAGCAGGCTTTCGCCGGACACGTGGCGAAGCGCAACGTAGTGATGAAGCCGCTCGAATACAACGCCGACGGAACGATAAAGCCCGCAGACAACACGCCGAGTCTGGTGAAGCACTAACCGCCAGACAACGCACCGAGACAGAACATACAAAAAAACACCAAACAAACATATCAGGACAAATGAGAAACAGATATATCCTTTCGTGCATGCTGGCTGCATCGTCGGTATTCGGCGCCTTCGCCGAGACGCACACGCTCGACATCAACACCCGTAAGGCTGGCGCAGCGGTAAGCCCCACCATGTACGGCATCTTCTTCGAGGACATCAACTATGCTGCCGACGGCGGACTGTACGGCGAGCTTGTAAAGAACCGTTCGTTCGAGTTTCCGCAGGCGCTGCTCGGATGGCAGGCGTTCGGCAACGTGGAGGTGAAGGCGGACGGACCCTTCGAGCGCTGCCCCCACTACGTAGTGCTCGGCTTCACGGGGCATAAGGAGTGCGCTACGGGTCTGCAGAACGAGGGCTACTTCGGCATCGGATTCGTCAAAGACGAGCCTTACCGCTTCACGGTATGGGCAAGAGCGCTGGACGGCGACGCTACAATCGACGTCTCGCTTGCCGACCAGAGCACGCAGGACGAAACGCAGGAGCGCGCCAAGGCGCAGATAAAGGTGAGCGGCAGCGAGTGGAAGAAGTACGAAGCTGTGCTCACGCCCGGCAAGACCGCACAGAAGGGCTGTCTGCGCGTGCTGCTCAGCGGCACACGCAGCGTGGCTCTCGAGCACGTGAGCCTTTTCCCCGTCAACACGTTCAAGAACCGCGAGAACGGCATGCGCCGCGACCTCGCTCAGGCGCTCTACGACATGCACCCCGGCGTGCTGCGCTTCCCCGGCGGCTGCATCGTCGAGGGCGAATCGCTGAAGCACCGCTACCAGTGGAAGAACACCATCGGACCCGTCGAGAACCGCCCGTTGAACAACAACCGCTGGCAGTCGACATTCCATCACCGCCTCTTCCCCGACTACTATCAGAGCTACGGACTCGGCTTCTTCGAGTATTTCCAGCTTGCCGAGGACATCGGCGCCGAGCCGCTGCCCGTGCTCAACGTGGGCATGGCGTGCCAGTTTCAGAACTGGGACAACCCGAAGGCTCATGTGCCCGTCGACTCGCTGCAGCCGTACATACAGGACTGTCTCGACCTCATCGAGTTTGCCAACGGCGACACCTGCACCACATGGGGCAGAAAGCGTGCCGAGATGGGCCACCCGGCGCCGTTCAATCTGAAGTATCTGGCTGTGGGCAACGAGCAGTGGAACACCCTCTACTACGAGCGTCTGCGCCCGTTCGTGAAAGCCATACGCGCCAAGTATCCTAAGATACGCCTCATAGGCACATCGGGCCCCGACTCCGAGGGCGAGATGTTCGAAAAGGGATGGAAAGCCATGAAGGAGATGAAGGCTGACCTCGTCGACGAGCATTTCTACCGCAACGAGCAGTGGTTCCTGTCACACGGACTGCGCTACGAGGGCTACGACCGCAAGGGTCCGAAGGTGTTCGCCGGCGAGTATGCATGCCACGGAAAGGGCAAGAAGTGGAACCACTTCGAGACATCGCTCTACGAGGCTGCCTTCATGACCGACATCGAGCGCAACGCCGACATTGTGGAGATGGCTACCTACGCTCCGCTCTTCGCGCACGTAGACGGATGGCAGTGGCGCCCCGACCTGATATGGTTCGACAACACGCGCATGTTCAAGAGCACAAGCTATTATGTGCAGCAGATGTACGCCTGCAACAAGGGCACCAACGTGCTGCCGCTCACGATGAACGGCAAGCCGGTGGCAGGACAGGAGGGTCAGGACGGACTCTTCGCCAGTGCGGTCGTTGACCGACAGAAGGGCGAAATCGTCGTCAAGGTAGTCAACACGTCGGACGAGGCGCACGACCTGACGCTCAACCTCAACGGACTGCGCGGTTCGCACTCGGCAACGCTCACAACCCTGCACAGCGACGACATGGACGCCGAGAACACTCTCGACCGCCCAGACGCCTTACGCCCCGTAGAGTCGGCTGCTTCGTGCCAGAGTCGCAAGGGCGGCACGGTGCTCAGCGACAAGTTGCCGGCAAAGACGTTCAGAATGTATCGCATAAAGTGATAGGCTATATATAATAAAGTGATAGGCTATATATAATAAAGTGATAGGCTGTATATAATAAGGTAACACGATTTATAATTATATAAAGGCAGACTATCCGGTTACCGCAGCGTGGGCACTTCATTTCCGCGCTGCGGTAATATTGTTTTTGCATCGCGGTAATCGTGTTACCTGTGCGCGGTAATGCGCTTACTTCTGGCTTTGGATACGTAAAACGTGGGTTTGGATACGTAAAATGTGGCTTTGGATACGTAGAATGCGGCTTTTTCCGTGTTTTTTGGCAGTCAAAACCCTGCCCAACTGCCACTTCTTCACTACTAACTCTGCCATTTCTTGCTACAAACATATTGCAAATCTGTCGCAGAAATGCAAATTTACGACAACTACTTGACTAACATCAAAAATATAAGACAAGCAGGAAAATAATTGATGTTGTACTTGTGTACGAACACAAAAGGCATTAACTTTGCATCAGTAAATAACGAACGAGGTTACGCTGGAAGCGTGGCTGACGTATGCCGCAAGGCAAGAAAAGAGAATAGGTAATTAGGGATAACAAAGTAAAAATTAAAGAAAGGGTAACATTATGGTTATTTTCAGTTTTATTTTTGCGATTTGTTGTGCAGCGATAGCTGAAATAGTAAAGATCAACAACAAAATCAGCCTCAAGAAGTAACCGACTGCCTTCGGGCAAGGTTATGAAAAGAGGTAAAGATGAGAAACACAGAAAAACACAGTAAGGATAACAATTAAAAAATTAAAGAAAGGATTAAGATTATGATGATTTTCGGATTTATCTTCGCAATTTGTTGTGCAGCCGTTGCAGAGGCTGTAAATGTAAACAACAAGATCAACCTCACAAAGTAAAAGTGAGCTTGCTCAGACAATAGTAATAAAACGAAATATAAGAAGCGGTTGCATGAGCCTTCGGGCACGTGCAACCGCTTTTTGTGTCTGGAGCTTTCACAGCATCCTTATGCGAAAAGTCCCTCATAAAAGTGTAGTGATTCGGCGGAAAGTCCCTCGTAAAAGTGTAGTGATTCGGCGGAAAGTCCCTCATAAAAGTGTAGTGATTCGGCGGAAAGTCACTCATAAAAATGTAAAATACTTGTTTTTGTCGCTGATTATCAGTATCTTTGCATCGTGTAAGACAAATGACAATTTGTTATGGAAAGATTTATAATGGACGACTTGGTCAGGTGGAAGAACCGTAACGACCGCAAACCGCTGATTTTGCTTGGAGCGAGGCAGGTTGGCAAGACATATATACTAAAGGAGTTCGGCAGGCGCGAATACGATAATGTTGCATACATAAACTGCGACAACAACGCTCTTGTGCGCGACCTTTTCACTCCCGACTATAATATCGGACGCATATTGTTGACCATCGGTGCGATAACCGGCGTGAACATTCAGCCCGGCAAGACACTAATCATAATGGACGAGGTGCAGGAGCTGAAGCGGGGATTGGCGTCGCTTAAGTATTTCTGCGAGGATGCGCCGCAATATCATGTTGCGGTGGCAGGGTCGTTGCTCGGACTTACGCTTCATGATGGCGATTCGTATCCGGTAGGAAAGGTGAACACGCTCAATATGTATCCGATGACTTTCGAGGAATTCCTGCTTGCGCGCAACAGGAAACAAATGGTAGATTTGCTGCAGGCGCAGCGTTGGGACTTTGTGAAAGGATTGCGAACACTTTATATACAGCATCTGCGTGAGTATTATCTGGTGGGCGGTATGCCTGAGGCGGTAGACAAATTTGTGCAGACCAATGACGCCAACTTGGTGAGGGAAGTGCAGAACGAGATACTTGCAGCCTACGAGAAGGATATTTCAAAACACGCACCTGCCGAGCAGGTGATGCGCATCGGGCAGGTGTGGCATTCCATTCCTTCGCAACTTGCTAAGGAAAACCGCAAGTTCATATACGGAGTTGTGAAGAAAGGTGCACGTGCGAAGGATTACGAACTTGCTATACAGTGGTTGCTGGATGCAGGGCTGGTATATAAGGTGAACCGCGTAACAACGCTTGCTATGCCATTGAAAATACATGAAGAAATCTCTGCGTTCAAGCTGTTTATGCTCGATTGCGGACTGCTTGGAGCGATGAGTCTTACTCCGCCTGCCATGCTTCTTCTGCCAAGCACAGACAATAGCGGCAAGGGCGATTTCACGGAGAATTTCGTTTGCTCGCAGATGAAGTCGTTGTCAGACCTGCCAGTATTCTATTACAGCAAGGACAACAGTCAGCTCGAACTCGACTTTGTCGTTCAGGCAGACACTGCGGTTTGTCCGGTAGAGGTGAAAGCAGAAGAAAACCTACAGTCGAAGTCGCTCAAGACAACGCTTTCCGAAAACCCCGATATGCATGGTCTACGTTTCTCAATGAGCGATTATCGTGAAGAAGGCAGGTTGACAAATGTGCCGTTATACGGAGCAAGATCTTTCTTGAAGGCGCTTAAACAATAGCAATTGATTGTAATGATACAATAAAACCGCAGTTTCTGCGTTATAAGTATTACGATGAAACATATTCATATATATATAATAATGTGTGCGCTGGGCGTGTTCGGCTTAAGCGCATGCGACGATATCGACGATTTCACAACATCGCCGAACAACCTGCTCACGTTCTCTACCGACACGGTGCGCCTTGACACCGTGTTCTCTACCGTGCCGTCGTCGACGCGCGACTTCTGGGTGAGCAACCGCTCGGGTAAAGGACTGCGCTGCACGTCGGTGCGCCTCGAAGGTGGCAACCAGAACGGATTCCGCGTGAATGTAGACGGCGTATATCTGAGTCCGGAACAGGGCTATAAGGCGAACGACATAGAGGTGCGCAACAAGGACAGCATACGCGTGTTCGTGGAAGTGACCACAGCCGTGAACCACGGGGACGCACCGAAGGAGCTGAACGACCGCCTCGTGTTCGCACTCGAGAGTGGAGTGGAGCAGAAGGTGGTGCTCAACGCATGGTCGTGGGACGCCGACTTCGCACGCAACAAGACTATCACGACCGACTACACCATAACAGCCGGCAAACCGCTCGTAGTCTACGGACCGATGACCGTAGAGGAGGGCGCTACGCTTACCATAGCGCCGGGCGCTACGCTCTTCTTCCACGACGGAGCGGGCATCGACGTGAAGGGACGACTCGTATGCAAGGGCACAGCCGAACAGCCCGTAACGCTGCGCGGCGACCGACTCGACTATATGTTCGACTATCTGCCTTACGACCGCATGAGCGGACTGTGGAATGGCGTACACTTCATGGAGAAGTCGTACGACAACCGGATGGAGTTCACCGACTTGTACAGTGCGTTCAACGGCGTGCGTGTCGACTCGTCGGACGTGGCTCGGCAAACGCTCACCATAGCCAATTCGACCATACACAACTGTCAGGGACACGCGCTGTATGTAGAAAATTCGAAGGTGACGGTAGAGAACTCGCAGCTTACGAATGCGCTCAACAACTGCCTCGGCGTGGAAGGCGGCGACGTGCTGGTGAACAACTGCACGCTGGCACAGTTCTACCCGTTCGACTCAAACCGCGCCAGTGCGCTCAGCTTCTCTGCTCTGAAGCACCCGCTGCAGCAGTTTGTCTGTCGCAACACGCTCATCACGGGCTACAGCGCCGACGAGATGATGGGCGGAAAGCCCGTGAAGGACGCTACGAGCGAGGATGCCGCAGAGCCTAACGCCTTCAACTATCAGTTTGAGAACTGCGTGATACGCACACCTGAGGTGACGAAGGAGGAAGAAAAGCCGCACTTCGTGAATGTGGTGTTCGAGGAGAAGGAGAACGCCGACTCGGTATGCACCAACCACTTCAAGAAGGTGGACGGCGACCAGCAGGACTACGACTTCCGACTCGCCAAGACATCGGTGGCTATCGACCGCGCCGACCCAGCTACGGCTACAAAGACCGACCGCAACGCCATGCCGCGCGACGAGCGACCTGACGTCGGAGCATACGAATTCAAGGAGGAAAAGACCGAAGAACCGAATCCGCAGGAATAAGTATCTTCACCATCTCACCCCATCATCACCTCATCACCAACAAATCTCACCATCTCACCACCTCACCACCTCACCACCTCACCACCTCACCATCTCACCACCTTTAAACTATGAAAGAAATTGACATTCACATCCGCGTTGAGCACTATCAGCTCGACGAACTCAACACTGCTGACCGCGAACTTGTAGACCGTGCGCTGAAAGCAACCCACGGCGCATACGCCCCGTACAGCAACTTCTACGTAGGAGCCGCGCTGCGCCTCGCCAACGGCATCATCGTGACTGGTGCAAACCAGGAAAACGCAGCCTTCCCCTCAGGTCTGTGCGCCGAGCGTACAGCCCTCTTCGCCGCACAGGCAAACTATCCAGACCAGCCCGTTTCGACACTCGCCATCGTAGCGCGCAACGCAAACGGACTGCTCGACGAGCCGGTAAGCCCCTGCGGAGCTTGCCGTCAGGTGATACTCGGCGTAGAAGACCGCTACAAGCAGCCTATACGCGTGCTGCTATACGGCAAGAAAGGCGTCTACAGCCTGCAGTCGGCTAAAGACTTGCTGCCCTTCTCGTTCGTAGACGACAGCATGAAATAGACGTAGTAACAAAATTTATATCAATGATATAGCCTTCTTTGTTCTTTTTTTAGTAATTTTGCACACTGGATTAGAATATACGCAATTTTTTATATTAAAGAAAGAACAAAGAAATAGCAAAATAAAATTATGAGCAAACAAGTAGAAAAAATCAAGGAACTGGTCGCTAAGCGCGAACAGGCTCGTCTCGGTGGCGGCGAAAAAGCCATTGAGAAGCAGCACGCACGCGGCAAATACACAGCACGCGAGCGCATCGAAATGCTCGTCGACGAAGGCTCGTTCGAGGAGTACGACATGTTCAAGAAGCATCGTTGTACTAACTTCGGTATGGAGAAGAAGCACTACTATGGCGACGGTGTCGTAGCTGGTAGCGCTACAATAGGCGGCCGTTTGGTTTACGTATATGCTCAGGACTTCACCGTCAACGGCGGTTCGCTCTCTGAGACAATGGCGCAGAAGATTTGCAAGGTGATGGACATGGCTATGACTATGGGCGCACCGGTTATCTGCATGAACGACTCGGGCGGTGCTCGTATTCAGGAAGGCATCTGCGCTCTCGCTGGCTACGGCGAGATCTTCGAGCGCAACATCCTCGCTTCGGGCGTCATCCCGCAGATTTCTGCCATCATGGGTCCGTGCGCAGGCGGTGCGGTTTACTCGCCGGCTCTCACCGACTTCATCATCATGAAGGAGCAGACTTCATACATGTTCCTCACAGGTCCGAAGGTTGTGAAGACCGTAACGGGCGAGGACATCGACGCTGAGCACCTCGGCGGTGCATCTGTTCACGCTACAAAGAGCGGTGTGACACACTTCGCTGCAAAGACAGAGGAAGAGGCTATCGAGATGATTAAAAGCCTGCTCTCGTTCATCCCGAGCAACAACACTGAAGAGGCTCCGCGCGTAGAGTGCAACGACCCGATTAACCGTATGGAGGACTCTCTCAACGAGATTATCCCCGACGACCCGAACAAGGCTTACGATATGTACAAGGTTATCGGCGCAATCACCGATAACGGCGAGTTCTTCGAGATACAGCCTAAGTTCGCTAAGAACATCATCATCGGTTTCGCACGCTTCAACGGTCAGAGCGTTGGTATCGTAGCCAACCAGCCAGCTGCATACGCAGGTGTTCTCGACGTTAACGCAAGCCGCAAGGCTGCACGCTTCGTGCGCTTCTGCGACGCATTCAACATTCCTATCGTGTCGCTCGTCGACGTGCCGGGCTTCCTGCCGGGTACAGGTCAGGAGTACAACGCCGTTATCCAGCACGGAGCACAGCTGCTCTACGCTTACGGCGAGGCTACCGTTCCTAAGATTACAATCACTCTGCGCAAGAGCTACGGCGGTTCGCACATCGTTATGGGCTGCAAGCAGCTGCGTTCAGACCTCAACTTCGCATGGCCGTCTTCAGAGATTGCGGTTATGGGTGCAAGCGGTGCCGTTGCAATCCTCTGCGGCAAGGAAGCTAAGGCTAAGAAGGAGGCTGGAGAAGACGTTAAGGCATTCCTCGCAGAGAAGGAAGACGAGTACACAGAGAAGTTCGCCAACCCGTACGAGGCTGCTTCTTACGGCTACATCGACGACGTAATCGAACCGCGCAACACACGCTTCCGCATCTGCCGCGGTCTGGCACAGCTCGCTACAAAGCGTCAGCAGTTGCCGGCTAAGAAGCATGGTTGTATGCCGATGTAATTTGTTTTACAAGTAGACGAGTAAAACAAGTAGACAAGGTTATACAAGTAAACAGGTTACAAAGTATGGACAAGAATATATATGCTGCCATTGCCATGGCTCTATACGAGTATCAGGGCAACAACGTACACGATAAAGAACCGGGCTTCATCACCATACAGCCGCGTCAGACTATGTGGAACGCCAAGTTCTTAAGTTTAACAGCAAAACCATAAAAAGAAATGAAAGAATTTAAATATACAATCGACGGCAAGGAGTACAAGGTGCAGATTGAGGACGTAGAGGGCAACATCGCCGACGTAACAGTCAACGGTGAGGCTTTCAAGGTCGAGATGGAGCAGGAGGCTGAGCCAGAGAAGAAGAAGGTGGTGCTCGGTCAGCCGGCTGCTGAGGCAGAGGAAGGCGAGACAGCAAGCGCTGCTAATGTGAACACAGTCAACGCGCTCAAAGCTCCGCTGCCGGGCGTCGTAACCGAAATCAAGGTTGCTGTAGGCGACGAGGTGAAGGCTGGCGACGTAGTGGTAGTGCTCGAAGCTATGAAGATGGCTAACAACCTCGAGGCTGAGAAGGACGGAAAGGTTACTGCTATCTGCGTGAAGACTGGCGAGAGCGTGCTTGAGGACTCTCCGCTCGTTGTTATCGAGTAATTCGGTAAGTCAGAATAGTATAGTCAGACCAGTTTTCTGTCTGATATATATAATAAGGTTGAAAACGCAATATTGTATAATATGTTGCGTTTTCAACCTTTTTTAGTTTCTTTAGCCATTGAATAATGATAGATGTATATTATTGTTTTAATATGGGTGTTATTGTGTATTATTGGGCTGATCTTGTTAAAATACGTAAATTTGAAACGTCTGAAAGAAAAAATTTTAACTTATACTTGTTTGGTATTATAAAATAGTTGTATATTTGCGGACATAAACTGACATAACTAATTAATAACTTTAAATATACCTATTATGAAATCATCATTTCTACGTGTTTTATTTGTAGTGTTGTTCGTATGTGGAGCAATCACAGTGTCTGCACAGAAGCAGACAGAAGGTAAGTCATCAGTATTCATAGATTATTTTGCTCATCCGTCTAACGTGAAGGATTCTTGGGCTGAGGCTCTTCGCAGCAAAGTGATCGAAGGCATCCAGGAGACCAATCGCGTTCTTATCACTGACGTTGATGCAGAAGACGCTTTGAGAGTAGAGAAAGCACGTCGTGAGAATGGCGAGCTGTCGGCAGCAGGCGATGCTTCTCGTCTCGCTGTGATGACACAGCTCGGTGCAAACTATCTGTTGCAGGGCACAATCACATCATTGTCTGTAGACCACAAGCGTTCTGACGACGGCAAGACAGAGTGGTATGCTGCTGTAGTAAACTATACATTGAAGGTTGTTGATCCTAAGAACGGCACAACTATTGCTTCAAAGACATTCAAGCATGGCGAGAGCATAGCAGAAATGGCTACTGGCGACACACCGGACGCTGCTGCTGTAGACGTTGCCAAGTTCGCACGCAAGGCTGTACGCGCTTTGGTTGATGAGGCTTTCAAACTCAATGGTACAATCCTCGAAATCAACGCTACTAAGGGTGATGAGGCTAAGCAGGTGTACATCAGTCTCGGTTCTGCTCATGGTGTAGGCAGCAAGGCACGTTTCAAGGTCTTCGAGCTTCGCACTGTTGCTGGCCGCAACTCACGCAAGGAGATCGGCGAGCTTAAGGTGAGCGCTGTTGAGGGCGAGGACCTCACACTTTGCGACGTTGTAAAGGGTGGCAAGGAGATAAAGGCTGCTATGGACGCTCAGCAGAAGATTGAGGTTGAGGTGTTCCATAAAGAAACAATATTTGGCAATCTAAAGAAGGTAATCTAATTAGACTTTGTTTATAAAAATGGCATGACTTCATTGAAAAAATGGAGCCATGTCATTAGTTTATATCGGCACGAAAACAGAAATATTTTATCTTTTTAGCTATGACCAGAATAATCTTATCTCTCTTATTCGGACTCTTTTTCTGCACAAATCTAAGTGCAGAAGTCTATTCTACCGATGCTACATTGGTGTCGCAGGACGGTAATATAATCACAGTACGTTCTTCAGCCGTTGCCGACAAGAAGAAGGACGCTGCTCTGTTGGCTGCCAAGTCGGCTTTTCATACTCTGTTTCATGCTGGTATAGAAGGCGTGAAGGACGGCACGCCTATGGTTGCAGTGGAGCGTAACGACTACGACTATCGCTTTTTCTCGGAGTCGCGCTACATCAACTACATCACAAGCGAGGTAAAGACCGTTGGCGACAAGAAGGTAGGCAACAAGGTGCGTGTCACGGTGCAGCTCTCGATAAACGTGAAGTCGCTTATCGCCGACTTGCAGCATAACAACATGTCGATATCTCCGTCGTGGGGCGTGGCAAGTGCAAAGAAAAGCACATCGGCGCTCAACCCTACTATCGTTATTGTGCCTGGTCTGAAGGCGAGCAAAGGCTCCGACTTCCAGGCTATGCTTGAAGCCATTGACGCAAGCGAGGCAAAGAAATACGCTCTCGACAAGATGACTGGCGAGTTTACAAAGAAAGGTTACAAGACTCGTAACTTCGTATCGCAACTGCGCAACTCGAAGAAAGATGAGATGATGCGCACGCAAAGCCAGTCGGACATCAATACAATGATTGTGCAGCAGCTGCCTGGCGACATCATCGTCACCGTTGATGCAGCGGTTGTTACAGATGCAAACAACCAGATGGAGTGTCAGTTGAGCATAAGCGCTGTGGAGAGTCAGACAAACGGCAATCTTGCTTCTGCTACATTCCCCAGCGGAAAATACTATAAAGGCAATGTGAGCGAGTCGGAACTCGTCGACTATGCCTTCAAGAAGATAAAGGCCGACTTCTTCAACCAGATAAAGACATCGTTTGAGGCTATGGTGAGCCAGGGCAGAGAGGTGTATGTAGACATGACAATCTCTAACTCTATCGACGATTGGGACTTCGATCAGGACAGTCCGTCTACCGGCGACAACTTCAAGGATGTGCTCGACGAGTGGTTGCGCAGCCATGCGCAGAACAGCGTCTATGACATGAGCAACAACACCGATAAGTATATACACATGACCTTGAACATCCCGTTGTGGAATGTGGAGCGCGGACGCTCTTACACGTTGTCAAACTTCAGCAGCGACTTGAAGAAATTCCTCAAGACTCAGTTGGGCGATGGTTATAAGGCTTCTGTAACGGCACAGGGACAGAAGCTCGAAATTATGATTCAATAACTCTATATAAAGGTGTTTTATGAAAAAGACATTCTTACAGATTATATTCCTATTCGTTGCAATGGTAGGATATGCACAAAGCGATATACACTTCACCATATTGAAGTCGGAGACAAAGGGTTTGTCTGAGGATGTTGTCAATGCGCTCGACCTTAAGCTGCATCAGGTGTTCAACCGCAACAGTGCTGCTGCAGCCGATGTGTACAACGTATTCGCTGTATCGCCGTCGTTGTCTCTCGACAAAGTGCTGTCTACAGACGGCGGCATGGTGAGAAACGTGTCTTTGGCTCAAGGCGAACTGGTGCTTATCGCCAAGAATATCATCGACGGTGCAGAGTATTATAGCGTGACGATTCCGGTTCAGGGCGAAGCTGTAGGCAACAAGGAGAAGGCTATGCTCTCGATGGTGAAGAACATAAAGGTGACTGCACCTGCCTTCACGCGCTTCATCAATACGGCACGCAAGAAGATTGCTGACTATTACGCTAACAATTGCGCTTTCATTCTGCAGAATGCTCAGAGTCTTTATAACCAGAACCGTTGTCAGGAGGCTGTGAGCTATCTGTCTGCCGCTACAGCCAACGTGCCTTGCTACGACCAGGCTGCGGCTTTGCAGAAGCAGATTCTTGAGAATATGGACAACACTCCAGAGCCGGTCGTCGTAGAGAAGGTTGTGGAGAAGGTTGTAGAGAAACCGGTTGTTGTGGAGAAGGTTGTGGAGAAGCCTGTTGTCGTGGAGAAGATTGTGGAGAAGCCGGTTGTAGTTGAGAAGATTGTGGAGAAACCCGTTCCGGCGCCAGCTCCTGCCGCTCCAGAGTGCGAGATAACCATCTCTAAGAACGACCTCGACTTCCGCATTCTCAGTTGCACGGGCAATCCTATGCAGAAGCGCATCACCATAAAGGCCGAATACGTCAACAATAATGCGAATATCTCAAACGGCGACATCGCAATGAACGTAGTGATTGACGACAACGGACGCGAACTCACTCGTGAAAATATGGCTGTTACCTCTAACGATTCGTCATACGAATGGGTGAGCATGCCGGCACGCGTCAAGCTGAAGCACGATTTCTACATCATCAACTACGACCATCCTATGGAGACAGTGTCTTATCTGAAGCTCAAAGTGCGCGATGGTATAGTGGAGATTCGCAACTTGAAGGTTAACTGGTAATAATTAAGTATATTATGAAAAGAATATCATTGGCTTTGTGTCTGCTTCTTGCTGCGTGTTGCATGACATTGGCACAGGACAGGGTGGTGGAGCGTAGCGCAAAGAAGGCTCCCGAATGGCTTAACCAAGCCAACGATGGAGCGTTTGTAGTTACCGTCACTGCCAGTTCTCTTGCCGACGCTCAGGTGAAGGCGATGACGGAGGTGACAGAACGCATCATTCTCTCGGTGGCAAGCAATGTCAGTGTGTCGCAGCGCAACGAATCGAGCGAGGTTGTGGAGAACGGCAGCGTCGATTCGCGCGACGAGTTCACACGTCTTTCAAAGATAAAGTCGGCTAACCTGCCTTTCCTCAAGGGCATTTCGCCAAACAAGATTGCCGGCATCTATTGGCAGCGTATGCTCAACAAGAAGACGGGCAAGGGTTATTACGAGTATTCGGTACTCTATCCTTACTCGCGCAGCGAGCAACTCACGCTTCAGGCTGAGTTTGAGACTCTCGACAAGGAGATGACTGCCAAGTACGAGTCGTTGGAACAGAAGTTGAACAATATAGAAGCGGTGGAAGACATCAAGACTGCCATCACCGAGCTCGACGCTCTTAAGGCTTACTTCTTTGACGATGTGCGTTTGGAGCAGGTTGACGGCTTGAAGAAGCGCTATAGTCAGCTTTATGATGCACTCAGCCTCACTGGAGAGTTCGTTAAGCATGGCGAATACCACTGCCAGCTACTGTTGAAGGGCATGCCTGTCAAGGTGTCTACGGTGCCCACACTGAAGTCGAACTGTGCTTCGCAGCTCAATGTGCGTCCTACAGCCGACGGCAAGTTCGTCATCACATACGACGATAGCGACTGTATTGAGGACGAAGAAAACTTCATAAATGTGCAGTTGCGCCTCGACGGTAAGCGTCTTTCGCATAAGTTCTCGCTGGCTGAAGCTGGTGCAGGCAATGCCGACCAAAGGCTCTCGCTTGTTCCTGAAGGAAAGGTAATGCTGACAGCCGCAATGGTTGACGCAGCAGCACGTGAAGTGACCGACATCACCGTGCGCCTTACTGTCAACAACCGCAATGGCAGCAAGTTTGCGGTGAAGAGTCTTGAACTTAATGTGCCCGACCTCGCCGTTCCGCTTATCTTCGACAATGCAGACGCCGTCTATTCTACAAAAGGACTCATCCAGATAAAGATGCTGGCGAAGGGCGATTGCTCGCTGCGTAAGGTGAAAAAGGGCGACTTCGCATTCGTTAACGGCACGCTCACGGTCGTAAACCCCAACACCGGAGCTATCGAACCTATCAAGGTCGCGTTGCAGTATTCTACAAATTGGGAGTAGACTGGTTTTCGGGCTCTAAACCTTAGTCTGAAAATGTTTCAGATTTAGTCTTAATAAAGTTTAGACCAAAAGATTTGAAAAATGAAAGGATTAAACAAAAATAATTAATAACTATTTAAACTGAACCGTTATGAAACAGAGAATTTTTAATGTATTACTGGCTATAGCCCTTGTGTTCTGCGGCACATCAGTAGCTTTTGCTCAGTCGAAAGCGTTGGCAAAGGATGTAAAGAAGACCTGCAAAGAGTGGAAGAAGGCAGGTTGGTCATTGTATGCTACAGCTTCTACAATGGAGTACGCATTGACAAAGTATCGCACATACGTTGAGGCTGACCCCGACAACCACCTCGTGCTCACAGGTCTTGCTGTAGGCAAGAACCCGAAGATAGGTCGCGATAACGCCATGATGAACGGCATCACAAGCTATGCAAGCCGTGCAAAGGCTCAAGTCGTAGGTAAGATGAAGAGCATTATGTCGTCTGATGCAAGCGAACAGTCGGGCATGGAGATCGACAAGTTCGGTGCTGCTTACGAGTCAGGCGTCAACACAAAGATTTCTGGTCTTGTTAAGGTTCACTTCATGCTCGTTCGCGAGAAGAACGGCGCAAAGGAGTTCCAGGTTTACATGACTCTCGACGAGACTGCTGCAAAGAAGGCTCGTGAGGATGCCGCAAGAGAAGCAAAGAAGAAAGCAGCCCTCGACGACCTCTCAGAGCATGTTGAGGAGTTCATCGGTGAGCCGGTACCGGCAGACGAGTAATTTCTTTGAGATGTTTTATCCAATCCGGGGAAGGGTAGACTCGTCTGCTCTTCTTCGGATTTTTTAGATAATGATTAACTAAACGAAACCCGTACAAATGAAAAGATTGATATTATTTGCTTTAGGTGCAACGTGTTGTATGGGGACTCAGGCACAAGTTGTAGACGACGATTTCGACAACTTCATAAAGACTGAGGTGCAGTCGTTCGACAAGTTCATTGACGATGCCAACAAGCAGTTCATCAGTTTCCTGCGCAATCCTTGGAAGGAGTTTGAGGCAAAGAAACCGGTGGAGAAGCGCACCAAACCGGAGCCTGTGAAGCCGGTCGTATACGACGAGAAAAAGGACCCGGTGGCGCCACCCGTGGAACTTGATATCGAGGACATCCTCGGACAGTCTACCGGCGAGAGCAAGCAGCGACCGCAGGGCAAGATTAATGACGGCGAGAAGGTTGGCTTTGAAAAGCCGCAGCCTAAGCCTGCTACTCCAGCTACCAAGCCTGCGACTCCGACAGCTAAGCCTACGACTCCGACAGCTAAGCCTACGACTCCAGCTCTCAAGCCTGCGACTCCGACAGCTAAGCCTACGACTCCAGCTCTCAAGCCTGAGCCACCTGCAGCTAAGCCTGCGACTCCAGCTACCAAGCCTGAGCCCCCTGTAGCTAAGCCTGCGACTCCGACAGCTAAGCCTGCAAGTCCTACTGCCAAGCCTACGACTCCTGCAGCCAAGCCAGCAACCCCGACAACTCCGACAACTCCGCCAGCAGTGGTGCCGGTGCCGACCGCTAAGCCTTCTGCACCTATGAGCGCACTCTATAAAGAGTCGTCAGAGAAGCAGATGATTAACTACTGCGGACAGAGAATTTACGTAGACAAGTCGCTGAAGGGAGTATGCTCTATAGGCAATATGCGCGAGAAGGCTGTTGCCGATGCTTACGAGGCGATGTGCAAGGCCGACTACAAGCCGTTGCTTGCCGACTGTCGTCAACTGAAGAAAGACCTCAAGCTCAACGATTGGGGTGTGTTCCTCTTTGTTCGCGACGTGTCTAATGCCCTTTGTGCCGACGCACATGCGTCTGTTGTAATGCAGCAGTTCCTACTCAACGAACTCGGATATAAGTCGAAGATGGCGCGCCGTGCCGACCGCGACCAGATGCTTCTCTTCGTAGCGACCGACTGTAAGATGTATGGTCGTCCTTATTTCACTAAGGACGGACTCAACTATTACAACCTTACAAGCGACGAGACTTGCCAGTTTTATATGTGTCAGGAGGATTCGCCGAAGGCAAAGAGCAGTATCGACATGCAGATAACTAACGCTCCGCTGCTCAATTCTGGAATGGTCAACTCCGTACACAAGAATGGTGCGGGCACAGTGGCGGTATCTGTCGACGTTCCCAAGTCGCTGATGCTGTTCTACAAGAGCATGCCACAGTGCGACTATAGCGTGTATGTGAATGCGAAGGTGAACCCGGCTGTTGCCGACAGATTGCTCTCGTCGCTTGCTCCGATCGTTGAGGGCAAGAGCGAGACCGAAGCTGCCAACCTGCTCATCAACTTCGTGCAGACCGGCTTCAAGTACGCCACCGATCAAGAACAGTTCGGCTATGAGAAACCGTTCTTCGTAGAGGAACTATTCTACTATCCCTACTGCGACTGCGAGGATCGTTCGGTGCTCTATTCATATCTGGTGCGCAACCTGCTGAAACTCGATGTCGTGTTGCTCGATTATCCTAACCATATCGCCACAGCGGTATGCTTCAACGAGAATGTGTCGGGCGATTTCGTCACCGTAGAGGGAAAGAAATACATAGTTTGCGACCCTACTTACATCGGTGCATCCATAGGAAAGGCAATGCCGCAATTCAAGCGTGTGGCTGCCAAGGTCTTGAAATACTAAGACTTTAAAAAATGCAAAAACGGCATATCCTTGTTTTTTGGATATGCCGTTTTTGCGTGTTTTGTTTACTCAACGATTTCTGCTTCTATCCAGCTGTCGAGCAATGCTTTTGCGTCGTTTTCTGCCGTAGCGTCGTCGACGTCGTATTCCTCGCAGAGCAGATGTTTCAGCGTCTCAGCGTCGAACTCCTTGTCCTTAACGCTTTCCCAGAGGAAAGCCGAACTCTCGTTCATGCTGATAATCTTTGTGAAGTCGATGTTCTCTTTGCCTTCTGCAACGATAATACTCTCGCCGCAAATGTCCTTCAGGACGAAACCTTTCTTTATCTTCATATTTCTTGGTGTTATTAAGCTGAGCCAGGCCTTTTTAGACCTTTTTAGACCTTTCTAAGCCTTTTTAGGCCTTTCTAAGCCTTAGCTAATTCTTTTTACTCTTTTACTTTCTACCTTTCCAACCTGTTTACTTTTCTATATATGTACAGCAGGTAGCGGCGTATGGGTAGCAGTCGGGTCCAGATAGCCGAATAGATGCGCCATTTGCGTCCTGAGGTATAGTCGGGCGTGCTGCGTCCTTTGCGGTAGAACGCCAGAGCGATGCCGCGTATGTCTGCCAGCGTACACTCCTCGGTGCCGAGATTGCCGTCGCCGCGCAGCGTCACCTTGTCGCCGTCGATATTCACGATGCGGTGCAGCACGTACGTCTTTGGACTTATCTCTGCCAGCACAGCGTCGCCGCAACGCACGGTGGTGTGTTTGCCAAGTATCGCTTTGTCGCGTCCGTCTTCGAGGAACGGGCGCATGCTGAAGCCTTTCAGTTTGAAGGTGACGGTGTGCCCTTGGTTTATCATCTCCACGAAATACGGTATCAGTTGTGCATTGTTGTACTGTCTTATTTCTTTTTCCATGTTGAGATAGGGTGTGAGATGGTGGTGAGATGGTGAGGTGGTGAGGTGTTGAGAGATGTTGAGGTGGTGAGATGGTGTGGTGTTGAGAGATGTTGAGGTGGTGAGGTGTTGAGGGATGTTGTGGTGGTGAGATGGTGAGGTGTTGAGGCGTTGAGGTGGTGAGGTGGTGATGTGTTGAGATGTGTTGTGATTTTACTGATGGGGTGCTGTCAGCGTCTTGAAGCTCACCTCTGCTGCCTCCTTATTGGGCAGACAGTGCAGCGCATAGATGTACTGTGCAGCCTCGATGAGTCGTATCACGGCGTTGTATGTGTTGCGGAACACCACTTTGTCCCACTTCATCGTAGAGCAGGCAGGCAGAATGTATGTGAACGCCTTTGTAGGTGCTAAACGCTCCACGCGGTTCTCATTCGCGCGCACTATCTGCGTTAAGGCTCCGATCGGTGCCTTAATGTTGCGGTAGCACGGCGTCTTGCCACTCCACGGACTGCCGTAGATGTACGCCTTGCCGTCGATGACGCGCACCACGGGGTTGTCGTCGTTCATCAGGTCCGATCCCGGTATGTTGTCGAGCCAAAGCTGCGTGTGCGTGCTCTTGCCCGTGCCGCTCTTTGCGGTGAACGCATAGCCGTAGCCGCCGTTTCTCACGAGCGAAGCGTGTATGAGCAACGTGTCGAAGAAGCTGCCGCGGAAGGCGTAGAGCATCATCAGCGCATTGTTCAGTCCGAACTGGCGCATCTGATAGTTGCCGTTCAGCGCACAAACGCCCTCGCTGAAGTCCTTGTTGGTCTGCAGCAGACAGCAGCTGCGTCCGTGTATGTCCTTCACTATATACTGATAGCCGCCGTTGTCGAGTAGGTCTACAACGGTGTCGCCGTTGCCCGTCTCGAACGTGTCTATGCGCTCGCGGCGGTTCTTATCCACGGGAGCCAGCATGTCGTCCACGCGCAGCGTAAAAAGAAAATCGTCGTTTGAGCCTTCTTTCTTGAAAGGCTCGAACGACGGTAACAGTTCGGTGTTGTTCTTTCCGTTTTCGGCAAAGACAACCCTCACGTTATGTTCTGCGATGCAATAGTCTGCTATGATATCCATTATTTCTTCTTCGCCTTCTTTGTCTGCAAATCGGCACGCTCGCTATCGTCTGGTACGAGACAGCTGTATGTAAAGTCGTGCTTTGTGACGTATTTCACGTTGTAGTGTCCTCTTGTTGCGTAGCGCTTCTTTATGGCCACGTATTTCTTCTCTATCTCCTTGCGTGTCTTTGCGAAGTAGGTTACGCAAGTGGGGGTGGCGAATCCGTTAGCCTTCAGATGGTCGCGCAACTGGAACGAGTAGTTGTTGCGGCTGTAGAGAAAGCCCGTCTTGGTGTCTACCCAAGCCGAATCGAGCTGCTGAATCTCTGTGATGTACACCGTAGAGTCGTTGAACGATGTGGCTACACCGTATACGTAGAGTCGCTCCTGCTTCTGCAGTGCGAACATAAGCGACGGCATGAGCAGCAGTGCCAATGCCAGTAATGTGCGAATCTTCATTTCTTTCCTTGTTTTCTGTTGTTTCAGTGGCGCTGTCCGTTATGGTCGCGTCGCAGCTTTATCTGCCCAGGTAAGCCTTGAGCAGCTTGTTCTTTGTATTCTGTTTCAGCTTGCGTATAGCCTTCTCTCTTATCTGGCGTACACGTTCGCGTGTGAGTCCGTACTTGTTGCCGATTTCCTCCATCGTGCATTCGGGCTGGTTGATGCCGTAGAAAGCCTCTACCACGTTGCGTTCGCGCTCGTTGAGCACGGAGAGGGCCAACGCAATCTCCTCGCGCATCGACTCTATCACGAGCTGGCTGTCGGTAGACGGCTCGTTTTCGCTCGGCATGAAGTCGAGCATGCTTGCTCCGTCGCTCTCGGTCATCGGCGCGTCTACGCTCACCTGTCGTGTGTCCACCTTCAGCACGTCCTCAATCTTTTCGTGCGGCATATCGGTCTTTTCGGCTATCTCGTCGATGCTTGGTCGGCGTTCGTTCTCCTGCTCAAACTTGTTCAGTATGCGCTTTATCTTGTTCACGCTACCCACCTGGTTGAGCGGCAGACGCACCACGCGACTCTGCTCTGCGATGGCCTGCAGAATGCTCTGTCTGATCCACCATACGGCGTACGAGATGAACTTGAAGCCGCGTGTCTCGTCGAACTTCTCGGCAGCCTTCAGCAGTCCGATGTTGCCCTCGTTGATGAGGTCGGGCAGCGAGAGGCCCTGGTTCTGATATTGCTTTGCAACGGAGACAACAAAACGCAGATTCGCCTTTGTCAGCTTCTCAAGAGCCTTGCGGTCGCCGTTCTTTATGCGGTGGGCGAGCTCCACTTCCTCTTCTGCGGAAATCAGCTCTTCGTGACCAATCTCCTGAAGATACTTATCGAGCGAGGCGTTCTCTCGATTTGTAATCGATTTGGTTATTTTAAGTTGTCTCATTAAGTGTTGCTTTTTTTGATATTATTTTATTGTTAAAAGGGCTGGTGCGTTATACACGCATCATTCTGCAAATTTAGTTATTTCTATTGGTTGTCGCAAATTTTAATCTATTTATTTTTATTGTTGCTCGGCAAAACTAATGTTGGTGCCGTCGTTTTTACGTTCTGCACCGACCGCCGTCCAATCGGATTCCGTCCGCCGTCCGATCGGATTCCGTCCGCCGTCCGATCAGATTCCGTTCGCCGCCCAATCAGATTCCGTTCGCCGCCCGATTGGATTCCGTCCGCCGTCCGATCGGTTTCCGTCCGCCGTCCAATCGGATTCCGTTCGCCGCCCGATTGGATTCCGTCCGCCGTCCGATCAGATTCCGTCCGCCATCCGATGCTTCGACCAGTCAGCGCGGATGCCTAATCGACAACAAAAAAAGCGGAGGTCTTTAGGGCCTCCGCTATGTATCTTAGTAGCCTACGACATTCCTGTCGTAGGCTTCTATCGTTTAGTCCTCAAGCGGCACTGCGAAGTAAGCCTTCTTGCCGGTAGGATAAACGCCCTGGATGTAGAGCACGGGGTCTTTGCTTGTAGAAGCCTCCTTCACGGCGTTCTGCAAATCCTCGATGGTCTTCACGGCGCTGTCGTTGACGCGCTGGATGATGAAGCCCTTTGTGATGCCTGCGTTCTTCAGCTTGCCTGCGTTCACCTTCAGCACCTCCAGACCGTAGCCAATGTTCAGCTGCTCCTTCTGGGCATCTGTAACGGCGCGGAAGTTGCCGCCGAGCACGTCGAGGTCAGCCTTCTTTACGACCTGCGTGTTGCCCTTTTCGTTCTTCAGCGTCAAGGTCTTTGTAGCCTTCTTCTTGTCGCGCAGATAAGTGACGGTCACCTTGTCGCCCGGGCGTTTCTTTGCGAGCACCTCCTGCAGTTCTGCCATCTTGCCCACCGGCTTGCCGTCGATAGCAGTGATGACGTCGCCTTCCTTCATGCCAGCCTCTTCAGCCGCACTCTCCTCAGAAACCTTGGCTACGTAGATGCCCTCCATTGTGCCGAGGTCTACGTCCTCGCCCTTGTCCTTCTTGGCGTCAACATAGTTCTTCACGTCCTGACCCTGGATGCCGATGAGTGCGCGCTGCACGGTGCCGTACTGCTTCAGGTCGGCTACCACCTTGTTCATGATAGAGGTAGGAATAGCAAAGCCGTAGCCGCTGAACGAACCGGTCTGCGAGTAGAGCATGGCGTTGATGCCGATAAGCTCACCGCGAGTGTTGACGAGGGCGCCACCCGAGTTACCGGGGTTGATAGCGGCGTCGGTCTGTATGAACGACTCCACGCCGTTCTGATAGAGCGAGCGAGCCTTAGCGCTCACGATGCCCGCCGTAACGGTGTTGGTGAGGTTGAACGGGTTGCCCACGGCGAGCACCCATTCGCCCACCTTGATGTCGTCGCTGTTGGCGATTGTGATAGCCGGCAGGTTCTTGCCGTCGATCTTGATGAGCGCCAGATCAGACGCTTTGTCGGTGCCGATGATGCGAGCCGAGTATTCCTTGTTGTCGTTGAGCGTAACGGTCAGTTCGTCGGCGTCAGCCACTACGTGGTTGTTCGTTACGATGTAGCCGTCGGTAGAGATGATGACGCCCGAGCCAGATCCCTGCTGCTTCGGTGTGCGCACGCTGCGCTTCTGCTTACCGCCGTTGCCCTGCGGGTTGCCGAAGAAGCCGAACGGGTCGGAGAAGAAGTCGGAGAATGGGTCGCTCTCCACCTCTACGGTCTGCACCTTCGAGTTCTTTGTGCTGAGGATATGCACCACCGACGGCAGCGACTTCTCTGCTGCGTAAGTCAGGTCGACGGGCTGGGCAGGCACGGCAGCCGATGTAGCCGGCGTAGCGTTCACCTTTAGTAATGTTCCTGTAGAGAAGGCAAAGGCAAGAGCGCTCATTGCCACAACAAAATACTTAGAATACTTTTTCATAGTTCTGTTTATTTTCTTGTTTGTTATTGTTTTCTAATCGTTTACGACCTACTTAACGCTGTCGCCCGGTTTGACACATTGCCGTTCGTGTGGGTCGAGCGGTGTTAAAACAACAGCGTTTCTGTTTTCGTGGTTGCAAATTTAGGCGCAAAAATTGTTAATCTGACAAATTGACATGCATCTTTATCCCATTTTAACACTACAATTTAACATATTAACGGCTGTTAGAAAACAAATGCTCGTTTTTTACTTTTGTTTTATATCTGCCGCCTCCCTACGTCTCATGTTGGGGAAATAGCGCAGTGTCAAGTAAAGTGCAGCAATCATACCGATAGCTCCGCCAGCATAACCTATATATTCTATAGATAGCCGGCTCACCACCAGTCCGCCCACGTAGGCACCACTGCCTATGCCGAGGTTGAAGATGCCTGAGAAGATAGACATGGCGATGGACGTGGCGTGCTCCGGCGCAAAGCGTATGGTGTTGTCCTGAAAGGCTATGTTGAACGCCGTAGCCATGGCTCCCCACAAGATGCAGACGGCGAGTATGTACGCCATGCCCGTAGTCGCAGCCTGCAGAAGAAGCATGCACAAGGCAGGACCTAACGTGACGGCAAGCATGAAGCGGCGGCGGTTAGACATATAGTATTTTGAGAAGGCTATGCTGCCGAACATGCCCGAACCGCCGCACACGATGAGCACCAGCGTCACGGTGTCGGGCGCCATGGCTGCCACCTTGCCCAGGAATGGCTCGATGTAGCTATAAACCTGAGTTCGGGATAAGAAAGTCTCTATAAAAGTTGGTAATCTCAATAA
>ERZ1673734.213-NODE-213-length-57028-cov-25.441665_pt1 | contig 57028 bp, 87 predicted proteins | sample MGYA00580199_ERZ1673734 | MGnify/ENA primary metagenome ERZ1673734 (study PRJEB41218, sample SAMN15661742) | gut metagenome | host: Homo sapiens | place: Canada: London | collected 2015-08-20/2019-03-30 | study: EMG produced TPA metagenomics assembly of...
CCCATGGGGAGGCCCATGGCGCAAAGCTTTGCGCAGTGCGGAGCGCTGATGCGCCCTTCTTCCTTATTCCAGCGCAGTTCCGGGTAGTGGCGCATGATGTAAATAAGGCTGCCGATGCCCGCCACAGCCTGACTGAACACGGTGGCAAAGGCTGCGCCGAACACGCCCATGTTGAGCACAATGATGCAGGCAAGGTCCAGCCCGATGTTCAGCACGCTGGCCACCAGCAGGAAATACAGCGGGCGCTTGCTGTCGCCCAGTGCACGCATCAGGGCGCTGGTCACATTATAAAGCAGCGTGAAGGGGATGCCTGCAAAAATGGTGCGGATATAGATATCCGCAAGGTCGATGATGTCAGCCGGGGTGTTCGTCCACACCAGCACCAGCCGGGTCATAGCCACCGTAACGATGGTGAGCACCGTGGCAAAAGCGATGGACAGCCACACGGTATTGGCGGTGTAGCGGCGCATCTCGTGGTGGTCGTGGGCGCCGAAGGTCCATGAGATGGGGATGGAAAAGCCACAGGCAATGCCGTTGACAAAGCCCAGCACCAGATAGTTCAAACCGCCCACGCTGCCTACCGCCGCCAGCGCTTCCACGCCCACGAACCGCCCGACGATGATGGTATCAGCCAGATTGTAGAACTGTTGGAACAAGCTGCCCAGCATCAGCGGCACAGCAAAGGCAAGCAGCAGCTTCAGCGGGCTGCCCTGCGTCATATCTTTGGTCATGGAAATATACCTCCTGCCCACACAAAAAAGATGGATGTTCGCATTTTTGCCGTGAAAAACGCCCTGCCGGAAAAGCGGCAGGACGTTGTAAGGATTCATGAATGGTATTATAGCGGAGCAGCGCCGGTTTTACAAGACTTGGTTTGCATCAACATTTCCATTTTTTTGCCCAAAGAATTGGTTATTTTGCTCATTCCGCGTAGTGTGCCAGAAACTGTTTGGTGCGCTGTTCCCGCGGGTGGTCGATCAGCTGCTTTGCAGGGCCTTCTTCCACCACCACACCGCCGTCCATAAACAGGATGCGGTCGGCCACATCCCGGGCAAAGTGCATCTCGTGGGTCACGATGATCATGGTGGTCTTGCGGTCGGCCAGCTCCCGCAGCACCCGCAGCACCTCGCCGGTCAGTTCCGGGTCAAGGGCGCTGGTGGGCTCGTCGAAGCAGAGGATGTCCGGGTGCAGCGCCAGCGCCCGGGCAATGGCCACCCGCTGCTGCTGCCCGCCGGAAAGCTGGTGCGGGTAGTGGTCTGCCCGCTCCGAAAGCCCCATCTGCGCCAGCAGTTCCCGCGCCTGCTGTTCCAGCTGGGCGTGCATCGCCTTTTTGTTGGCGCGGTAGTCCGGGCGCTCCTTTGCCAGCAGCTCCCCTGCCAGCATCACGTTCTGCAGCGCCGTATACTGCGGGAAGAGGTTAAAGTTCTGGAACACCAGCCCGAAGTGCAGCCGCTTTTTGCGGATCTCGCTTTCCCGCTGGGTGGCGGGGTCGGCGGCGTCCCACATGGTCTCGCCGTTCACCCGGATGCAGCCGGTGTCCGGCCGCTCCAGAAAGTTCAGGCAGCGCAGCAGGGTGGTCTTGCCGGAGCCGGACGAGCCGATGATGGCCAGCGCCTCGCCCTGCTCCAAAGTAAGAGAAATATCCTTTAAGACCTTTGTATCTCCGAAATTTTTGCCAATGCCGGAGGCTTCCAGTAATGCCATATTCTTAAAACCCTCCTCAGCAGCGGAAATAATCCAGTTTCTTTTCAGCCCAGTTGAACAACAGGGTGAGCGCGCCTACAAACACAAGGAAGAACAGCGCCGTGGAGAACAGCGGCCAGATCAAGCCCTTTGCGCTGTACTCCTTGGCCATCATGATGATCTCCTTGTTGGCGATGGTGTTTGCCAGCGAGGTGTCCTTGACAAGGGTGATGATCTCGTTGCCCATGGGCGGCAGGATGCGCTTGACCACCTGCAAAAGGGTGACCTTAAAAAAGATCTGCGTGCGGGTCATGCCCAGCACCTGCCCGGCCTCGGTCTGCCCTTTAGGCACCGCCTCGATGCCGCCTCGGTAGATCTCGGAAAAATAGCAGGCGTAGTTGATGGCAAAGGCCACCACCGCCGCCACCATGCGCCCGCCGGAGCCGGAGGGCCACGGATTATTCATGCCCAGCAGACCGGGGCCCAGATAAATGACGATGATCTGCAGCATCAGCGGCGTACCGCGGATGACCCAGACAAAGGTCTTTACCGCACCGGAAAGCAGCCTGCACCGGCTCATGGAGCCAAAGGCCACCACCAGCCCCAGCGGCAGCGCAAACAGCAGCGTAAGGGCAAACAGCTCACAGTTGAGCAGGAACGCGCCGGAAAGGCGCCCAAGGATCACAGACACAAAAACACACCCATCTATCGTTTTGTTTTACGCCCGGCTCAGTCGGCCAGCGCCAGCTCGTACTTCTCGGCCAGTGCCTGTATGGTGCCGTCAGCCTTCAGCTCGTCAAAGGCGGCGTCCACTGCGGCGGCGGCATCGCTGCCCTTGCGGAAGGCCACGCCGTACTCCTCGGCATTTAGCTCGTCCACAATTTTCAGGCTTGCATAGTCGGTGCCTTCACCGATCATGGCGTTGGCAAGGGTCAGGTCCAGCACAGCGGCGTCTGCCGTACCGGCAGCCACTTCCATCAGGCAGTCGGTCTGCACGCTCTTGGAAACGTAGTCTGCCTTGGCAAGGTTCTCATCGCCCTGAATGGCGGCTTCACCGGCAGAACCAGCCTCGGCCACCACGGTCTTACCGGCAAGGTCGGCGGTGGAGGTATAGGCGGTACCCTCCTTTACCACCACGACCTGTGCGTTCTTGGCGTAAGCCTTGGTGGTGGCGGTGTTGGCCATGATATCCTCGGTCAGGGTCATGCCGTTCCAGATGCAGTCGATGCTCTTGGCGTCCAGCTCCACCACCTTGGTGTCCCAGTTAATCTCTACGAACTCCGGCTCTACGCCCAGCTTTGCACACACCGCAGTGGCAAGTTCGGTATCAAAGCCGGTAAAGTTGCCGTCGACGTCGGTGTAGTTCATGGGCTCGTACACGGTGTAGCCGATGACCATTTTGCCCTTGCCCTTGATGTAATCCAGATCGCTGCTCGCTGCGGCAGAAGCCGAACTGGCTGCACTGCCGGAAGCAGATGCCGCTGCAGAGGTGGATGCACTGCCGCCGCAGGCTGCAAGGCTCAGTGCCAGAGCACCGGCCAGAAATGCACTTGCAATACGCTTGAGTTTCATATCTTTTTCCTCCCATGGGGGACGTTCTGCGTCCCGCTTCCCTCTCGATTTACCATTTTACCATGCTAAAGTGGTAAACTGTGGTTATAGAATAGCGCGTTTGCCGCCGTTTTGCAAGAGGAAACCTTTATTTTTTGCACAATGCACTGCTTTGCCCCGCCTGTAAGCCCGCTTTTTGTGGGAAAGTGTACACATACCCCTTCCGGCTTTGCGCCTGAGGGGGTATCCATAAAAAATCCCCCCGCACTTTTTGTGCAGAGGGACATCCTGTTTTTATGATTACTGCTCCGCCATGGCCTTCAGCGCCGCTTTTTGCAGGTCGGTAACTGAGATGGTGCACAGCGCCTTCAGGTCGGCATCCGTGCCGTCTGCGGAGAGCTTGCCGATCTCCACGGCGTTTTTGCCCTTCAGATAGCCGCACCAGCCTGCGCTGTGCTCGTACCATTCCTTGCCTAACGCGCTTGCGCTGCGCATTCCGTAACGGTCGCCCAGCTCGTTTTTGGTGTACACCGACTCCCGCGGGGCAGACACAGTACCATCCGCGCTGACGGAAAGCTCCGGCTCGGTCATATCGCCGATGGCGCTGGTCACCCGGGCGTTCTCGTCCATAGTCACCACTGCCAGCGTGATTTTTGCCTGTACCTGCGCGTCCTTGTCATCGGTGCCCGCAAGCCCCTGCGGCATTTCTGCCACCTCTACGCCCAGCTTGACCGTATCGCCCCGGGCAGCACCCAACACCCGTGCATTCTCGCAGGCGCGGACGACAGCATCCCGGTAACGGTCCACCGCGATGGTGCAGCCGGAGAGAAGGTCTGCATCGGTTGGCTTGCCGTCCGCATCCGTTTTCAGCTTCTTCACTTCGTCCGGAGTCTTGCCCTCAAGCCAACTGCCAAAGGCATCGGCCTGCTCTGCCCAGCCCTTTTTCAGGCCGGACACCTCTGCCAGCGGGTAGTCCTTGCCCTTCTGGCGCTTGGTGCGGGTGTCGGTAGGGGTGGTCACCTTGCCAGTGCCGTCCGCACTGACTGAAAGCTCCAACTCGTCCAGTGTTACCCCGGCCAGCTTGCCGTCTGCATCCAGCAGCACGGCAGCCGCTACGGTGTGGATGTTGCCCGCACGGTCTGTGCCGGTCGTCTCGGTCAGGACCCCCAGCCCGGTGCGCCACGCCGCGCTTTGCGCTGCACTGCTGCCCACAGAGGTGCTGCCGCTCACAGAACCGGAGCTGCTGCCGGAGTTTCCCCCGCCGCAGCCGGTCAATGTCAGTGCTGCCGCCAGCGTGCAGCACAAAAACCAACGCGATGCCTGTTTCATATCGTCACATACGCTCCCTTTCCGTGCCTGCATTGCAGACGCAGGCTTTGGAGCTAGTGTGCCCCGCCGCGCGGGTTTTATGAGCAGATGTTTACATCAGTGGGCTTAACAGCCGCAGCACGCTGTCCAGCACCGTACCCACCAGACCGGTGCGGCAGTCCGCGCACTGCACCTCCCGGCACTGGGGCAGGGTGCGGCGCACATCGTCCCGCAGGGTCAGCACCTGGCTGTTTTGCAGCAGCAGCACCCCGCACTCGAAGTGCAGAAACATACTGCGGTAGTCCATATTGATGCTGCCCACCACCGCCGCGCGGTCATCGCTGACGCAGCACTTGGCGTGGAGGAAGCCCGGGGTATACTCGTAGATGCGCACCCCCGCCCGCAGCAGGGGCAGATAGTACGAGCGGCTCAGCCGGAACACCAGCTTTTTGTCCGGGATGCCCGGCAGCACCAGCCGCACATCCACCCCGCGCTTGGCGGCGTTGCGCAGCGCGTCCAGCATCTCCTCGCCGATGGCAAGGTAGGGCGTATAAAAATAGACGTATTGCTGTGCTTGTGCCAGAATGTCCAGATAGACCGTTTCTGCCACCGGCTCCTCGTCCAGCGGGCTGTCTGCGTAGGGCTGTACTACTCCATCGCTGGCGGGCAGCACCGCAAGCTGCGGACGGAAGGTGCTGTAATCCTGCTCAAAGGGCCGGAAGGCATTCCAGAAATCCAGAAACATTACGGTAAAGTTCCACACCGCAGCGCCCTCGATGCGCAGGCCCGCGTCCTTCCAGTAACCGAAGCGGGTGATCGCGTTGATATATTCGTCTGCCAGATTGATGCCGCCGGTGTAGGCTACTTTGCCGTCTATCACCACGATCTTGCGGTGGTCGCGGTGGTTCATCACCAGCGAGAGCAGCGGCACCACCGGGTTAAAGGGAATGCAGCGGATATGCGCCCGCTCCATGCGCACCACAAAGTCCTTGGGCAGACCCAGCAGGCTGCCGAAGTCATCGTAGATCAGCCGCACGTCCACCCCCTGCGCCGCTTTGCGCCGCAGAATGTCCTCCACGCCCTGCCACATCTTGCCCTGACTGATGATAAAAAACTCCAGAAAGATGCTCTTCTCTGCCTTTTCAAGGTCGGCCAGCAATGCCGGGTACATGGCCTCACCGCAGGAAAAATACCGGGCGGTGGTGTTCTTCCATGCAGGATAGCAGCCGTATTGGGTCAGGTAGCGGCTCACGCCCCGGTTTTCATCGCACAGCCCGGCGGTCTGTCCGGGCTGCTGGGCGCGGTCTGCCCGGTGCGCCTGCTCCACCGCCTGCATTTTGCTGCGCAGACGGCGGGAGGGCCGCTTGTTGCCAAAGGCCAGATACAGTGCCCCGCCCAGCAGCGGCAACAGCCCGATGAGGGCGATCCAACCCACCTTATAGGCGCTGTTTTCATCCTTGCGCACCAGATACAGAATGATCAGCAGGCTTAACCCGTTGAGCACCCCGGTGACCCACACCCGCGCCGTGCCGGTGGTGAGGGCAAAAAACACCCACGCCAGCCATGCAAGCTGCAGCGCCACCAGCACCACCGTAACCGTGATGCGGTTGAGGATGCGGTTGAAAAATTTGACGATCGGCAATCGGAACAGCATACCATCTCCCCTTTCCGTGTTTCTAATACGGTTAAGTATAACGCGGTTTTTCCCCCTTTGCAAGCTTTTGGTGTCGGGTACACCGGCGTGCCGGCCGCCTTTATTCCTTATAAAAAAGTTCACCGGAGCGTCCGCAGATGCCCCGGTGAATCGAAATCATAGTATCATATTTTCCGCTCAGACGGTGGGTGCTTCGTTATCCTCGTAGCCCACCATCAGGCCGCCGTACTCCGCGTAGTAGCTGCACAGCGCGCCGCAGCTGCCCACCTCCACCTTGGCCTCCGGGAACACCGCATGGACCATGTGCTTCAGCCGCTCCGCAGCGGCAGCATTGCAGCAGTGGTCGATGTGCACCCGGCCGTTGGTCAGGCCGTGCGCCTTCATTTCCAGCACCATGCGCTCCAGTGCGCCGTGCTCGCCGCGGGTCTTGCAAAGAACCTCCAGATCACCGGCATCGCTGGCCTGCCCGATAACCCGGATACCCAGCATCCGCGCCACAGCAGCCACAGCGGGCTTCACGCGGCCATTGCGGGCAAGGTTTGCCAGAGATTCCAGCGCAAACAGCAGATGGGTGTGCTCATGGTACGCCCGGATCTCCTCACATACGGTATCAAAGGGCTTGCCTGCCTTGATCAGCGCCGCCAGACGCTCCACCAGCAGCCGGGACTCCGCACCAGTAGACAGGCTGTCCAGCACAAAGACCCGCGCGCCCTCGTGGCTCTGCTCGTACTCCTCGCCCGCCAGCAGTGCAGCGTTATAGGCACCGGACAGCGTACCGGTAATGGTTACAACATACACCTCGTCTGCGCCCTCGTAGGCAGCCATCCAGTCCGAGATGTTGGGGCAGGAGGTGCTGGTGCGGCCCTTATAGGTGCGCATCATCTGAGCCAGCGCGGGGGCATCCACCTCTGCGGTGTCCACATACTCCTGCTCGTCGGTCAGGATCTTCAGCGGCACGCAGGCAAAACCCACATCGGGGAGCTCGTACACATTTGCAGAGGAATCTACAACGATTTTGCTTTTCATATTTTTCTCCATTTTCAAGCGGCGCACGCCGCAGTCATTCCTTTGTCCGTGACCATCATATCAGTTTTTCAAAACCCTGTCAACTGTTTTCTCAAATTCTTTTACAAAGTTTTCATTGCCCGTTGACCAATTTTCCAAAATGCGGTATACTATTTCACAGGCAGAAGTACTTTTGCGGAAAGCAATTGCTCTGCCTTTGCACAAAAACAACGTTCCTGCTTGCAAAAAGTGCAGGAGCATGAACGGAACAAGATACTATGAAAGCTGAAACCAAACTCCGCGTTGCGGCGTGTGCTGCGGGCTTTGCCCTGCCCCGGTACAACGATCTTCCCTCGGTAGGGCTGTATCTGGACCAGACGGTGCAGTTCGTCAACGGCTACTTCCGCAGCTTCTGCGGGGTAGAACTGACCCCGTCCATGGTAAGCAATTATGTCAAAAAAGGGGTGGTGGATCACCCCATCCGCAAAAAATACACCCGGGATCAGATCGCATCCCTGATGTACATTGCAGTCTCCAAGACCGTGCTCTCGATCGAAAACATCGACACTCTGTTCAAAATGCAGCGGGAGCACTGCTCCGCCGGGACAGCCTACGATATCTTCTGCGAGGAGTTAGAGACTAGTCTTTCCGTGGTGTTCGGCGGCAAGACAGCCCAGCCGGAGACTACGCTCAACGACGAGCGTCTGCTGCTGCGCAGCACCATTTTTGCCGCGGTCAACAAAATATATCTGGACTGCTGCTTTGATGCCTTGCGGCAGGAGCAGGCTCTGTGGTCGGATATCCTGCCGGATCTGGCGTAACAGAATAGCAGATATAGCAAAAGCCACCTGAAAAACGTAAGTTTTCAGGTGGCTTTTATGTTGGTGGAGGCGATGGGAGTCGAACAATTAAAAATGATGGATTGTCGTCAAAAATTCATCTGGGATGCACGAAAGGACGAAGGAATAATACGGATTTGTTGGGTTATGCCCGATTCGTTTTTTGACATTTAGAAAAAAGAGTGTTACCAAATGTGTTACCAGAATCACCCTTGAGCCTTCCTGAATGCAGCGGTCGTTGCAGCCGCCAAATCTTCTCGCTGGCCCTGCAATTCATGATGGTACACGCCGGAAGTGTCCATGTTCTTGCTGTGACCAACCAGCATTTTTAGCTGGCTGTCAGTCAGGACGCTTGATTCAACGCTGACAAAGGTGTGCCGTAGCTCGTAAAGTGAGACTTTCGGCTCAAGCCCGTTTGCTTCCTGATACGATTCCCAGCGGCGATAGAGCGCATGCTCTGACGGAATCTGAAACAGCGGCGTATTGTATTGTAGCAGTATGCCTTGAGCCTTTAGGAGCTGTACCTGCGCCTCATAAGCATCCCGTGCTTCCTTGCCCATATCAAAAGAGCGGATGGCGTTTTCATTCTTTCCGGTGGTCTGCTCCCGGTGCACGTTGATGCTGCGCCGAAGGCTGACCGTGTTCCCCTTGATGTCACCATACCAGAGACCAATCAGCTCCCCGGGGCGCAGGCCGGTCGCAACTGCAAATCGGTAGGCGTAGATATATTCATCAAATACCAGTTTTCCATAGTAGGTGCGGGTGTCTACGCTAAACAGAACCTTCAGGGCGGTGGGCTGCAAGATCGTGCGTTTCCCTATCCTGGCATTCTTCGGGATAGCCAGGTCGGGGTGGAGCGTGGTGTACCGGTTTTTCCTGCACCACTTGACAAAGGCGGTTTCCGCAGCCCGGATCGTCATAAGCGTCTTTCGGCTCAACGGCTGGTTTGAGATGGGCTTGCGCTGGTTCTTTTTCTGTGAGCGCTTCCGGAACGAAACGTCGATTGCCTTTTGAAGATCGCCCTCGGTCAGCTCGTCAATGCGGATATTCCCACAGGTCGGCAGGATGTAGCAGTCTCCGTAACGCTGGCATTGTGTCACATAGGACGTCCCGCAGGTGAGCTTCAGCTCTTCTACCCACTCTGAATAGAGTGCAGCCACCTTCTTCCTGCCGTCCCGAATGCTATCATCAAGCCATGCATCCGCTTTTGCGTTTGCTTCCCGTTGTCCTGTCCGGCCCGGCGTGCTGCTGTAAAACCGTTTGCGGGTGCCGTTCTTCTGAACCGCGATGCACCAGCGCTTTTCCTTTTCCACCCAAAATGCCGTGTTGACCCGTTTTTTCATAAAATCCACCTCCATACACAAGAGTACACTGTGCCGCTGCCCTTGGGACGGCTGCGCTTTTTTCTTTGCTGCGGAACGGCTTCCGGCTGCTTCTTCCCGAACCACGGACAAAAAGAAGCACCATCCGGGATCTCCTTCCGGCAGCATGATCTCACGCATTTCATGGCTTACTCCTTTTTCTTCCCGATATATCCAAAGGCACCATTTTCAGCAGCGGCCCTTCCGGCCTTGTAGTTGATCTTCAGGTCGTCAATGGGAGGTTGTGGAGCGTCCGGGCATGGGTCAAGGCCCGCGATCTGCGCATAGGTATACTGGTCTATGATGGTGCCGCACACGCTGGCCCTGTTGTTGAGCGGGCAGTGCAGGTTTGCAGCTATCTCCGATATGACAGCAGGCGGGCTGCTGCCATGCTGCCCCTTCAGCACAAAGAGGAGCAGCCGTTTCGTTAGAGGCGGAAGCGCCTGCACAATAGCGCGCAGCTCCCTATTTATCTCGTCGTCCTGTTTTTGCTGATCCGGCACCGCATACAAGTCCGGGTGCAACACCTCCATAAACACCGTGATGGGTGACACCCCGCACGCCGTGCACCAGTCCATGATCTCGTCACTGTCCGGGCTGGTGCATCCTTTTTCCCAGCTCTGCACGGTTCGCTCTCCCTTCTCAATACGCCTTGCGATCTCCACTTGGCTCAAGCCCGCAGACACCCGTGCTTTTGCAAGCGCTTTCCCGATTTGGCTCGCCGTAAAATAACTCATATACACCCTTCCCCCTCAAATATAATGCGTGATAAAAACAAAAAATGGCGCAGAAAAAATCCGCGCCATTCGACAAATTTTATCCGTATTTCATTTTCCTCTTTCTCATGGTAGAATTTGGTACATAAGTTGACACAATTACCAAAAATCAGGAGAAAAACAAAATGAAAAACGGTCAAACCAGCAACAAAGACCCGGAAATGACCATCATTGACGGAATGCCCGCCAGCGTGCTTACCGGCACAGCCAAAACCCCGCAACCTTGGGAGGATTGAACCATGACCAACAAAAAGACCGCCTGCTTCTGCAACCACATCCGCGCCGCGCTTGCCTGTTACGTTGATATGACCCCGGAGCAGCAAGCCCTTGCCGCCATGTACGCCAACCGCAAGATCACCGGCTTGCACACCCTGCGCGCCGCAGCGGTAAGCCCCGGCGGGGAGTGCGCCGCCAAGTTGTTGCAAAAAATGCAGCAGCTGGACAACGGCGACCAGTAACAAAGCGCATATTTTGCGCGAAGTAAGCGTAAACCGCGCGTTTTTCGCTTAAAAGTGCGCGTAAATCGCGCGATTCAGCGCAAATGTCAAATTTTCAGCGCATTTTTGCGCAATTAAAACCGATTGACGATTACGCCAAACGGTTGTACAATGCAGTTGTAAGCAAGTTTACAGGCCAAGCAACTGAGATTTCTTTGCGTTGTACTCCGCTTCCGTGATGGCCCCCATATCCAGTAGCTGTTTAAACTTTAAAAGCTCATCAGCGGCGCTGGGGGCAAGCGGAGCGGCAGCCTGCGGCTTCTCATGGCTAACTTTGCAGCTCTTGAGAAACGCAGTCATTCCGCCTGGATAAACCGTTGTCGGCAAGCTGCTTTCGCCCAGTGGAAGCGCAAAGTGGATAGACACGCTCTCCTTAATGCGACCCTTGCGGGTCTCTGTTTTGGCGGTGGAAGCGCCCACGATCGCGCCCACAGGTCCAGCAACGGCTGCGCCTATTACTGCACGCCCAATGCCGCCCTTGGTTTCGGTCACCGTCAGATCGTCAGGCGCATCCGATTCGTACCCTGCGACTTCATCAAAACTGTAAATCATGCGTGGACCTTTATCACCACTGCGGTGTCCAAAGTAAAACAGCCGGTTGACCTTGTCGATAGAGACAAAGAGTGCATCGCGGTCAAAGATGGAATCGGTCTCTTTAAATGTTCTGCGGCGGCTTTCCAGTGTAGCCCAGTATTCCGCAAGTGCAGCTGTCGGTTGCTTTGCTGCACGGATGCCCAATTTTGAAAAGAAAAAGTTGCTGCACCCGGCACAGATCAGGCCGTCCGCGCTCTTCTCGCGGTTCAGCAGACCCAACTTGCCGCCGCAGACGGGACAGATACTTGCCATGATAACCACCTCACACATATTAAATACTGCATCAGATAGGAGGACACAATGAACGAAACGGGCCGACAAGGCTACATCGACGCTATTATCAAGCTTCTGGAACGCGCAGACCTGCGGGCGCTGCGCCTGATCTGGATCCACGCAAAAGGTCTTGTAAAATAGAATCAAGGTAGCAAAAGAAGGGAAGCCCTTACGGGTTTCCCTCTTTTTTTTGCAGCTTTTCAGCCATCCGCTCCAAAAGCTTCCAGTCCTCCGGCTCCAGTTCGGCCAGCATCTCAACAAACCGGCGTTTGAAGTCGTCACCCTCGTCCTCCGTGATCTCGGTAAGGAAGCTGGTGATCTTCTCCGATCTGGTGATCTGATTGAACATCTCCCCTTCACCTGTCCGCAGCCACGTCTCGTTGACGTTAAACTCGCGGCAGATATCGGAGATCGTTCTGTCACTGGGGACTCGCGTGCCGCTTTCGATCATCCACATAAAGTTACGGGACAGACCTACTTGCTCTGCAAACTTCTCTTGCGTAAGGCCTAAGCTCTTGCGGACAAGCGCGATTCGTTCGTTCATTTACTTGCCCTCCTTACGCTTCATATTATAGTGCAAAAATCTAACTATGTCAACTTATTTTTGAAAAATTATCAAAAAAGATGCTTGCAAAATCTAACTGTGTGTGCTATACTAATCTCACAAGGTTAGCAAACGCATGCAAACAGGAGGTCTGACATGGGTGATATTTATGATCTCGCAATTCACGCAAGACGCAACCGGGAAGTAGCTGATGTGGACGGCGTTAGTTATGTTGTACCCACAATGGGTTACAACTGGTTCCACTGGAAGGGATGCCGCTGGTCTGGCCAATGGATTCACGGCGCGGAAGCCGAGACGCATTTCGGCACATTACAAGTATACGACAACGGCACATGGCATCCAGTCGTTGCTTTTTCTCACGGTTATATGGGCCCGGCGGTGGACTACACCGTGGCCGGCGTGAAGATGTTTAAGGAGGTCTGAACGATGCTTATCAATATCGAGTATCTTGGCACAGACGGTCAGGTTTACATTGCTACGGCAGAGGTCTATGAATCCTCGGAAGCCAAAGCGTTTGCACAGGCGGTTCTGGACTTTGAAGCGTCTTTTACAGGAGTTGCGCACATTTTGAAGGTGAAGAACGTAACGCTTGGTGCAGACCGTAATTGAACGATTACCCCCGCCTGATGATGACCCTGTGGCAAGGGTCGAAACCACCCGGCAGCCAGCCGGGCAAGGTCGCGGGAGCCAACCGCAGAAGGAGATGATAATTTTGGCAAAGACGAAGAAGAACCGCACCGATCTGGCAGCAGAACGGTACAGCATCCCGGCAGATGGAGCACACGCAGCGGATACGCTCATCAACGTGCTGTTCGACGACTTAGAGCCGCAGGACAAGCTGTCCCTGCTCTGGATGGGCATGGGCATGGCAGCGGTACGCAAGAACGACAGCCAGAACAACCATGACGGGGTAGCGTAAGGAGGGCAAAACGGTATGAACAACGACAAAAAGCCCAGCCGCAAGCACGACTGGACTACAACAAGGATTCTGGCTTTGACGCTTTGCATTCAGGTTGCAACACTTGTTTTGCAGATCGTCAATCTGGTGCGAAAGCTTACATGAAAAGTGAAATTATCGCAGCAGCCATTGAAACAGTTGCCACGAGCAAGGATGCGACTGTAAGCCACCGGTTTACACGATTTTCCTTTGCCTGTTCGCGGTCTTTGATTTCCTGTTTTTGCTGGCTTTCTTCAAACTGCTGGCGCAGCTGCTTCAAATCTTCCGCATACCGCCGCTGTACCTCATACAGTGTAGGCTGCTGCGAGACTTGCGGACTGGAATAATTCACTTTGCTGGCGTTCAGAATGCGCTCTATTTCATCTGTACGCTGGTTCATGGATCCCCGCTGATTCATTTTTTCACCCCCTCCCGCTCAAGTATAGCACAGGAGGGGCAGAGCACAAGGAGGACAAAATGGCATGAACGACAAAAATCTTACACCTGTATTGATCTCAGGCGTCTCTTGTTACGAGCAGGACGGAACCGCCTATCTCCGTCTTGAGGACGTAGCCCGAGGTCTGGGCTTCACCCGTATCGCTGCCAGCGGCAACGAAGTGGTCATGTGGAGTCGAGTAGACGGATATATGTCAGATTTGGGCGTGCACACTTGTGCGCACGATGGCTTCATCCCTGAAAACATCTTTTATCGCCTTGCTATGAAGGCAAAAAACGAGACAGCCGAGAAGTTTCAGGCGTTGGTGGCCGATGAAATCATTCCGAGCATCCGCAAAACCGGCAGCTACTCCATTGTGCAGTCAGACCCGAACTTGCCGCCGGAGCTGGCTCTGGCAAATCAGACGTTGGCAGCGGTCAACAAGATTTACCGGATGCAACTTTCTCAAGGCGAACGGCTGGATAAGTTGGAAGCAACCAAAACGCTTGACCATTCTCAGCAGCTTGCCATTGAAGAAGCTAAGAGCCAACGGGTCGTGAAGCTTTTGGGCGGCAAGACGTCACCTGCATATCGTGAAATGAGCAGACGGGTATTTATGGCTTGCGGTCACGATTTGAAGCTTCTGTTTGACGTCAGCTCTTACAGAGACATCCCTATCGTCCGGTTTGATGACGCAAAAGCGTACATTTCCGCATGGATGCCTAAGCCGGATATGTTGAACGAAATCCAGCAGACCAACGGCCAGACAAGCCTGTTTGACCGCAACTGTGCCCCGGCGGGCAGGCTGCGCGAGGGAGGGCAGCATCAAAGAAAAGAGGTTGAAGAAGCATGATGAAGGTCGTACAGGGCACCTTCCGGCAGATTCCGTACTGGAAGCTGCGGGGCCGGTTCCACAGCTGCGGCTACCGCGATCAGGAAGTCGCTAAGTATATCGGCATTGGCCGGGACACCATGAGCGGCAGGATGCAGGGGCACAATCCGTGGACAAGCGCAGAGATCACAGCAATGTGTGAACTGCTGGACATCCGACAGGATGAGATCGGGGAACTGTTTTTCCCCTCACTTGAGAAAGGAGAATCCGCATGAAACTCAAATCTACTACTTACTACTGGCTGGCTGTCATTTTGGGCGGCGTTGGAATGGGCGCAGCTATGGGTGCAGAGGGCACCGCACAGACCACCGGATACATCTCCGGCACGCTGTTTTCGGTGTCGCTGGTGCTGATTTTGGCCGCTGTTCTGCTGGCTCGTCTGGGCTTTGCCGCAGAGGACAGGGAGAGAGCCGCAAAACGGCGCAAGTACGGCAAGATCAACCGCACCCACGCCCGCAACCCGGAGTACCCGGAGAATCAGGAGCGTGGGGCATGATGACGGCTAAAGAGTACGTTGAGGGCAAAGTAAAGTCCTACACGCGGCTTGCCGAACGCTGCAGGCGAGAAGCCGAAGCCTCAGATGACATTGTTGTCCGGGCTGGATACTCCGCACGGGCAAACGTCTGGGAGATGTGCGCCGAAGAAATGGACAACGTGCGGGAGATGCTGCAAGAGGAATCTGGGGAGATCACGTATGCCTGACACTGTCCACCATGTCATGTGGTACACCGTGTACGATGCAAAACCGGCAGTTTGCTTGCATCCGGCACATCTGATATGTGCGCCCGGCGGCTTGACTATAAAAGCGCAAACAGTTTTGCATCCTCGGTTTATCATTGCCGTAAGAAAAAGAGAAAGCCGCACAAGTATTCCTTTTTTCAAGAAGTCATAAAGCGCGATGAGGTGGACAGTCTGCCGCCGATACGCCGCAAAAAAAAGAAGAGCCCGCCGGTGCAGCAACACCGACGAGCCGTAAGAAGTGATGAGTTTAGCCGCCCATCACCACAAAAATACCACAATATGCGGCAAACCGCAAGGAGGTAAAACGTGAAAACCTTTATTTTTATCGTGTTGTGCGCAAACCTTGGGTACATCGCCCTTGGTTGGCGGCACAACAACAGGAGGTGAGCGTATGTGCACGGTACAGATTTATGATGCAGAGCGCCGGTTCGTGAACGAGATCCCGGTGCGCACCACGCTGGAGGGTGTGCAGTACGCGGACGACCTTGCAAAGGAAAGCCCGGCAAGGATTTATGTTGTACTGGACGAACACCGCAGCAAGGTTTACGCGAGGTGAATGTTTATGCATTGTGATGAAAAAAAACAGATCTGCTTGAACTATGCAAGCAACGTGCCGGAGTGGCAGCTAGGTCTCACGCTGGGAGCACTTGCAGACATTGGCGAGGCGGTTTCCACACTCGGCAAAGTGCAGAAAGCGGTTGCCGGTGACCTTGCGTGGACAAAAAACAATCCTGACTGCGTCTACATGGGAACGCTCCCTACTGACCGTGCGCTTGCCTGCAAGAATGCCGCAGAGGCGCTTGGCAAGGCAATGTATGCGTTGGAAGTGATCCTTACGCAGTCCAGCCTGTTTCCTACCGCAAAAGACCTTGCTATTGTGGCAGATGCCACATACAACGTGCAGCACATGGCGTTGCAAAGCCGGTGTCGCGTGCACGGATGCCCGGAGGTGGCATACAAACATGAATAAAATGGAAATCTACAACAGCGCAAGAAAAGCCCCGCCGGAAGCCCTACGAAAAATCGCTGCCGGTCGCCTGAAGGGCAAAAGCGATATCAACCCTATGTGGCGTATCAAGAAGCTGACGGAACTTTTTGGGGCTGCCGGGATTGGATGGAAGTTCGATCCGCCGGTTTTTGAGGAGAAGCAGGGCGCAAACGGTGAGGTGGTAGTGCATTGCTTCACCCGCCTTTACATCAGGCAGGGCGAGGAAAAGCCATGGAGCGCACCGATTCCCGGTGTTGGTGGCTCGCTTCTGATCGCAAGGGAGCAAGGCGGTTTGCGCACAGACGATGACGCCTACAAAAAAGCCTACACAGACGCTCAGAGCGTGGCGTGCAAGGCACTTGGCGTGGGCGCAGATGTTTACTGGGAGGCAGACCCGACAAAGTACAGCGCGCGAACAGAGAGCACGCCTGCAGCGCCAAAGCGTGACCCAGAAGTACAGGCAGCGCTGGACAACACGCCAATGATCTTAACGTGTGCTTGTTGTGGCAAGCCGATACAAGACGCCATGTATAAAGGCAAGCGCGTCTCCAACACGCATATTGCAAAAACCACAAAAGAAAAGTATGGACGTTTGTTGTGTTGGGGCTGCGCCCAGAAGCAGACGAAAGAGGAGAAAGGATTAGAACATGCTTAACGTTGTCGCAATCATGGGTCGCCTTGTGGCAGACCCGGAACTCCGCACCACCCAGCAGGGCACCAACGTGTGCACCTTCCGCATTGCCTGCGAGCGCAGCTATACCCCGAAGGGCCAGCAGCGTCAGGCTGATTTTGTGGATATCGTGGCATGGGGCAAGACCGCCGAATTTATCTGCAAGTTCTTCCAGAGGGGCAGCATGATTGCCGTTGACGGAAGCTTGCAGACGCGGCAGTATCAGGACAAGCAGGGCAACAAGCGCACGGCGGTGGAGGTTCTTGCAAACAATATCAGCTTTGCAGGTGCTAAGGCGTCAGACAAGCCCGCTGCCGCGTCCTACGAGCAGCAGACGAGGAATCATGTGCAGCAGGCAAAAGCCGCGCAGAACGCCCCGCAGCCCGCCTACACGCAGGGCAACATGGATGATTTTGCCGTGATCTCGGACACCGATGACCTGCCGTTCTGAAGGAGATGATGCAAACAATGAGCGTAAAAGGATATAAAGTTTTTAATTCTGACTGGACGTGTCTCGGCAAACAGTATTCTTGCCCGGGAACCTTTGAAGAATCTGTAAGTCCGTCTGTCTGCAATGTGGGTATGCACTTCTGCAAGAATGCCGCCGACTGTTTCCGTTATTACGATTTTGACCCGAACAGCCACGTCGCTGAAGTGATCGCCCACGGCACGGTTGCAGAGGGCGATAATAAGTGTGCAACGAACAAGTTGGAAATCGTGCGGGAAATCCCTTGGGCTGAAGTCCTTGAGATCGTGAATACGGGAAAGTCTTGCACTGGACGTTGCAACAGCGGCGACAGCAACAGCGGCAACTGCAACAGCGGCGACAGCAACAGCGGCAACTGCAACAGCGGCAACAGGAACAGCGGCAACAGCAACAGCGGCAACTGCAACAGCGGCAACAGGAACAGCGGCAACAGGAACAGCGGCAACTGGAACAGCGGCAACAGGAACAGCGGCAACTGCAACAGCGGCAACTGGAACAGCGGCAACAGGAACAGCGGCGACAGCAACAGCGGCAACTGGAACAGCGGCGACAGGAACAGCGGCGACTGGAACAGCGGCGACTGGAACACTACATCCTTTTCCAATGGCTGTTTCAATACGGTATCGCCCAAAATCTATATGTTCAACAAGCCTACTGACTGGACGTTTGAGCAGTGGTTTAACTGCCGTGCCCGTCGTTTGCTGAACGAGATTGACGATTGCCCGCTTGAATACGTCTATCTGTCTGATATGACCGATGAGGAAAAGGCGGCGCACCCTGAAGCTGAAACGACTGGCGGTTATCTGAAGGAACGCACCATGGCGGACAACGCCCGGAAGTGGTGGGAGGGGCTTAGTGCCGATGATCGAAACGTTATACTCAGTTTGCCGAACTTCGACGCGGCGATTTTCAAGGAAATCACGGGGATTGACGTAAGCAACGGCTGATACACTTCAAGAGCTGCGCTATCTGGCTATACGGGCGTGCGGAAGTGGGCAACCGTTCCGGCAAGTTACCAGCAAGTTACCGGCAAGTTAAAATCAAAAAGCGTGAGGGGGTGAATTATGGCAGAGAAAAAACGCAGCAGTTTTATTCTGCTGCTGGAACACATCCATACGATGGAAGAACTGACCGATGAGGAATTTGGCCAATTTGTCCGCGCCTATGCAGCGTATGTGGAAACCGGAGCAGACCCGGAGTTTTCAGACCGTTCCATGCGGATGATGTGGAAAACCGTGAAAGCGTTCGACAAGATGAACACGCAGAAATACTCTAGCACATCGGAAGCACGCTCAGAAGCCGGAAAACGTGGAATGAAAAGTCGATGGGGCGCAAAATCAGAAGATAGCAAAGAGAAAAAGGTTATAACAAACGATAACAAAAATAGCAAATGTTATTTTGTTAATAACAAAAATAACTTATCTGTATCTGATTCTGTATCTGATTCTGTATCTGATTCTGTATCTGTTATACCACCTATCGGTGGTATAGAAAGAGACGTTCCCGCTGCCGTGGACATGGAACTGTCAAAAATCGTCCAGCATTATCAGCAAACCATCGGAGACTTCCCACGTTCTGCTCTGGATAAGCTGCAAAAGTGGCGGCAGGAGTATAGCACAGAAATGATCCTGCTGGCCATCGACAAAGCCGCAGAAGCTGGGAAGAGGTCATGGAACTACATAAACGGCATTCTTTCCGGGTGGCAGCGGGATGGCATTCAAACGCCGGTGGACGTTTTGGCAAACGAACAAAGCCGACAAGCCAGACCGCGAGGCAAGCAACCAACCGAAACCGTAGACGACCAGCTTGCCCGGGTACTGGCAAAAATGGATCGAGAAAGAGGGTTTGAGACATGACACGGGAGGACGTGGCAAAGCTGATCCGAATGAATTTCACGCTGTATAAGCTTGGTGCAAAGCCTCTGACCGACGAGGAGATGGAAACCACCATTGACGTGTGGGCTTACCAGTTTGGCGATTATGACGGCGATACTGTCAAGAGGGCTTTTCTGGCTGCAAACCGGGTGTGCGTCTACCCTATCACGGTAGCTGACATCTTTAAGCAGCTTTCCCAGAGCCTTGACCCTTCTGCCGAGTGGGATGCTCTGGCCGCTGCTGCGCATAAAGCACAGACGTTTTTGAGCTGGCGCAAGTTCCCTATGGTCATTGGCATTGACGAAAAGGGCGGTCTGTTGCGCAGCGATGGGCAGAAAGAGCTGCAAGCCCTGTATGACCAACTCCCCCCGGCGGCAAAATCCTATGCCGGGAGCGTTGGAGGGCTTGCAGAGCTGGCTGAAATGCCAGACCTTACATACCGCCGTGCCGAATTTTTGAAGCAGGCGCAGGCCGATATCACTACCGCCCCGCGTGAAGCTGCAAGGCTGCGGGCGAGTGAGCCTCTAAGGAAGGAGATTGAAAAATGAGCGAATTTATCGACCGTGAAAAAGCCATCGCAAACATCAAAGCGGCATATTGCTGTGGTTGCGAAAATTACAACGGCGTAAGATGCCGCGCATGTCAGATTATGGACGCGATGGATGTGCTGGAAGATGAACCGGCAGTCGTCCCGGACGTCCAGCGCTGGCGCAAGACCGCAGAAGAGCCACCGACTGAAAAAGATTCTGCGCACGGAAATGTTCTCGTGAAGTACATGGATGCGACTTTTGCTCAATCAGCAACGTGGGACACCGTGGCCAGTGCGCCAGATCTTTTCACGCTTTGGATGCCGATGCCTAAGCCGCCGGAGGCACTCAGATGACGTGCAAGACCTGCAAAGACTGCCCCGCCCGGTATCCTGCCTGCCATGACTACTGTCCGCAGTTTGCCGCTTGGCGCAAAGAACACGCCAAAGAGACGGACTATAACCGGAAAATGACCGTGTCCGGCAGGGTCTACCGCTACGACTACGAGGACAAGCACCGGGAGCGGGGCAGAAAGCGCTATCTGGGCGCAAATGGAGGAGACAAATGAAAGTTTTAGTTGCCTGCGAGGAATCGCAGGAAGTTTGCAAAGCGTTTCGTGCCCGTGGCCATGAAGCCTACTCGTGCGACTTGATTGAACCGTCCGGCGGGCATCCAGAATGGCATATTCTCGGTGACGCTCTCAAGGCTCTGACGGGGGGGGCAAGTCGTGACAATGGACGGCGTAACGCATGACATTGGCAAGTGGGATTTGCTCATTGCACATCCGCCCTGCACATACCTGTCGAACGCTGGCGCACGGTTTCTTTACCCGAAAGGCGTTCTGAACGAACAGCGGTTGCGTAAAGGACTGATGGCAAAGGATTTCTTTCTGCAATTCTTATGGGCTGATATTCCGAAGATTGCGGTTGAAAATCCGATTCCATCATCTGTCTACTGCTTGCCAAAATACACGCAAACTATTCAGCCGTACCAGTTCGGGCATCCGTTCAAAAAGAAAACGTGCCTTTGGCTGAAAGGTCTGCCGGAGCTTGAACCAACCGATGAAATACCGCTTGAGCAATGCGAAAGCACAAAGGTTGCCGGGAATTGGTTCAATCATGGCGGTAAAGACCGACAAGCGAACAGAGCAAAAACATTTCCGGGCATTGCAAAAGCAATGTCCGAACAATGGGGGTAAAAAATGAAAAACGTACAGACGGCGCAGACGCAGAAGTACAAGCCCGGACAGTATATCGTTTCGCTCGATCATCTGATGGAGCAGGAACGAATCTTCTTTATGGGAAAACTTGTAAACAGGAGTTGGTTTGTAAATTGGCAGTTGTGGTATGCGAATCTGGAGCTTAGCAAGCTGGACATTCGTGAAGCTGTCAAAATGGAGGAAAAACATGAAGCCGAAAACCAAATCGGAGCTAATGGCAGAATGGGCAAATCAGCCGGACCAGCTCAAAAAAGAACGGGAGGCCAAGGCCGTCCGCAAGGCGATGGACGATGCCCGCGCCGTGATTCAGGATGGCCTGACCCGGTATGTCAAGAAAAAGACCAAAGCCCGCAGCATGGCAAAGGCTGAAGCTGACCCATTTGCTGAGCTGGAAGGCTGGGAAAGCATGGAGCAGATCCAGGATGCCTACGGCTACGGCGAGATCACCGCCGACAGACGGGACAAACTCACCGATTTGTGGGAAGCCCGGGAAGCTGCCAAGAACAGCCGCAAGGGCTCGGACAAGTACACCGACCTTGTGACGGAGATGCTGGAGACAGCCATCCGCCGGGTGGGCGGAGAGTACGCAGATATGCTGTTTGAGTATGACCGGCAGCGCCGGGAAGCTGAAAAGCAGTGCGAGCAGCTGGCAATGGAAAGGATGATGAAAAAATGACCGATAAACATTACATCGAATGCACTGGGATTCAGATTCCCGCCGTTAAGGTATTGGCATGAACGGAAAGAAAAAGAAGTTAAAAGTTCTGGAACTTTTCGCCGGAACACGCAGTATCGGAAAGGCCTTTGAAGAGAAGGGGCATGAGGTGTTTTCCGTTGAGTGGGACAAGGATTTTGAAAATATTGATCTTTACGCCGATATTTTGAGCGTCAGCGCAAATGATATTTTATCAAAATTCGGTCACCCAGATGTAATTTGGGCAAGTCCAGACTGTACTACGTTCAGCATCGCCGCTATTAGTCACCACAGGAAAAGAAACCCGGACACAGGGAATCTTGACCCAGTGAGTGATTATGCAAAGTTCTGTGATAAGGTCGATCAGCACGTTTTACAGCTTATAAAAGACCTTGACCCGATACTTTATTTTATTGAAAACCCACGGGGCGGAATGCGGAAAATGATTTGGATGAAATCTTTGCCGCGCTATACCGTTACATATTGTCAGTACGGCGATACACGAATGAAACCAACTGATATTTGGACAAATCATCCTAATCCGCAGTTTAAGCCTATATGTAAGAACGGTGATCCGTGCCATATTCCAGCCCCTAGAGGGAGCAAAACAGGAACACAGGGCTTGAAAAACAGTAGAGAGAGAAGTGTTATACCTAAACTGCTTTGCCAACATATTGTTGATATTTGCGAAACGGAGTGCTTAGAAAAATGAGCGATAAAAGGTTGATTGATGCAAACGCCCTGCGTCAGAAAATCGAAAAGTGGGCAGATTCGGCTGACAACTCTATTTCGTTTGCCGATTCTGTTGAGAGCTTTGCATATGATGAGGTGCTGGACGCAATCGACGCTGCACCAACTATCGACCCGGAAGCGCTGCAGCCGGTGGCACATTGGGTCTGCGAGGAAGACTATGATGGAGACCCTGTTGTTTGGACGTGTTCTCGTTGCAAAGATTCTTCCATCATGTATGATGGCACGCCGAAGGACAATGGGTTTAAGTTTTGCCCCTACTGTGGCGCAAAGATGGAGGAATAATCAAAATGAAATTGATGGGAGGCAATGGATTGAAAATAACCCTTTACGGTGACCCCCGCACAAAGAAAAACAGTGCACGCATCCTGCAAGGACGCGGAGGGCGGCGATTTGTAGCCCCAAGCGAGGCGTTTGAGGAATACCAGACCGGATGTCTATGGCAGATACGCGCCCCGCCTGAGCCTATTTCTGCCCGCGTGAACGTGCGGTGCGTGTACTACATGGCTACCAGACGCAAGGTTGACCTTGCAAACCTGATCGAAGCAACCTGCGACATACTGGTAAAGGCCGGTGTGCTGGCAGACGACAACAGCCGCATCGTTGCCGCCCACGATGGCAGCCGGGTGGACTACGACAAGCAAAACCCCAGAGTGGAGATCTGGATCGAGGAAATGGAGGAGTAAAATGCTTGATACGCTATATGAAGTTGCAAGCACGCTGTTCATGGCAACACTTGCAGGATTTTTCATCTGGTTTGTTCTTAGCGATGGCAACCCAATTGAATATTTCAAGCGGTGGCTCAACCGCAACAAACCTTGCCTTTGCGACCGGTGCGTTTTCTTAAATCAAAAATTTGGGGCGTCAGAATCCGGATATCACTATATCTGCCGGAGAAGTGACAAAGACGAAGGATACATAAATCCGCCCGAATATTGCCACGATTTTGAAGAAAGGAGCAACAATGACCCGCACATGGACACCTGAAAACGAACAGCCAAAGCCGCGCACCGGCGTGGACTACCACACGGTCAAGGCGTGGTTCCAGCAGTGCCGGGATATGGCAGCGGCGGTTGAAGCCCAAAAACAGAAGATCCAGCGCATCCGGGAAGTTGCCGAAAAGACCACCCCAAGCCTGAACGGGATGCCCGGCGGCGGTGGTGCCGGTGACAAGGTCGGGCTTGCTGCAGCAGATATCACGGACGAGCAGCGCCGTCTGCAGCAGATGGAAACAGACCTTTGCCTGCTGCGCATTGAGGCCACCCGGCGGGCGTACTGTATCACGGCAAGCAAATCCAGCAAAAAACAGGCTGACTGCCTGTGCCTGTACTACGTCAAGAACAAAAAGCAGCGCGAGGTCTGCGAGGAGCTGGGGCTTTCGGAAGAAAACCAGGTCTCCATCTACATCAAGTGGGGCAGCATCTATCTGGCAGAGATTTGGGACAGCTTCGGCAATGTTGCACAAACCGCACAAAACCCGCCCTGATTTTTTGCAATGCACCTTCATACTGCAAATATCCAAATGACACAGGCATTGTGCTAAAATTGGTATACGCGGAATCGCCGAAAGCGATAAGACGCTTGCCACGCAGTCTCCGAAACGAATCCCCCCGAAATGCTTCCTCCCAAGGCTTGACCGGCATTTTTCTTCCTCTCGTTTCGCGGGCTGCTTCTATGCCGTTATAGCTCAACTGGCAGAGCGCCGCCCATTTAAGGCGGGACAACGCTGGTGACACATCTCGGACATCACTGCGCACTTAACCAATGCGCATATACAGACTTGATGGTGCCGGTTCGAATCCGGTTAACGGCTCCGACACGCTGCTCTCCCGAAGCAGCGACCACCTGACGCATGGGCTGACATCCCGATTGTGGCTGCGTGTAGAGTGGCAGGGTATCCTTACCTGTCCTCACAACCTCCGCACGCACCGGAGGCCACATAATCCGTACACCGGTTTCCATAAACCCCCGGCAGGATGTGCGTCAACAGAACCAGCATGGAAACGTGCTGGTTTTTCTTTTGTTATATGCCGCCTGAGCGCAGTTTGGAGCGCGGCGCGTGTGTGTAGACACGGCTGGTTCGATTCCAAGGGCGGCTTTTTATATTCCCGTAGTTCAAGTGATGGAACAGCGGTCTCCAAAACCGCAGGCTGCAGGTTTGAGCCCTGCCGGGAATGCCATTTGCGTACCCTGTGAGGGGGCTGCGCAGATAGCGGGGCATTCGGCCGCGAAAGTTCCGGATGCAGCGGCGCTCCACCGTTTACGTTGTCCGAGAAACTGAATGTATACCGGGAGCGCCCGGGCGGTTTTTATTTTGCAGGGAGGTGAGCGGATGGCACGAAAAAAGAAAGCGATGGATTTTTCTTCCCTCGACCTGAACCTTGATGCACTGTGCGACTGGGGCGGCGGTGCGAAAGGCAGAGCCAAAGACAGGCGCAAGCTATACGTTGCAAACCGCCGGAATATCCGGCTGTATAACAGGCGTACCGGAAAGGGCAAGCGCTACGCAAAGCCCGGTACACGTGATCTGGAGTTCTGAGAGGAGTAAGGCATGGCACGGCGTAAGATAGACCCGGAGGCGGGACGTGCCACGCAGTTTAAAGCAGGCGGTAAACAGGCACAAACCGCAAAAAAAGGCGGCATTGCAAGCGGCGTGGCAAAACGGAAGGCAAAGACCCTATCCTCCATTGCATCGCAGATCGCCGCAGCACCCATCACCAACAAGAAAAATCTCAAGCAGCTTGAGACGCTGGGCGTGGATACGGCAGAGGGCGTGACCAACAACGCACTGATCTCTGCCGGTGTTTACATGGCAGCCGCCAGCGGCGATATGAAAGCCGTAGAGAAGTGGGAGGAATGGACAGAAGCCAGCAGCGCCGCCGGGGAAAGCAGCTTTGAGTTGCCCGCCCGGTGCATTGGCAAAGCGTTTGTTGACCTGAACCGCCACATAGAGCCCAACCGCTCCTACATATTCAAGGGCGGACGTGGTTCTACAAAATCCTCCTACATCAGCCTAAAAATCATCGAGATTTTGCGTTGCAATCCAGAGATGCACGCTTGTGTCTGCCGCAAAGTCGGCGGCACCATGCGTGACAGCGTATATGCACAGATCAAATGGGCAATACACGAACTGCGGCAAGACAACCGATACAACTGCAAGGTATCGCCTATGGAGATCACAGACAACGTGACCGGGCAGATCATCTACTTCCGAGGACTGGACGACGAGACCAAAATCAAGTCCATCAAGCCGCCTTTTGGTGCAATCGGCATTCTATGGGTAGAGGAAGCAGATCAGATGGACGGCGCAGAACAACTGCGCAGCGTCCGGCAGTCCGCACTGCGCGGAGGAGATGCCTACGAGTTCATGAGTTACAACCCCCCGGCGGCTGCCCGCAACTGGATGAACCGCTTTGTGCTGGAACAACACGAAGACACCGTTGTTCACAATTCCTGCTATCTGGATGTGCCGGAAGAGTGGCTTGGAGCGTTTTTCTTACAGGGAGCAGAAGCCCTGAAGGAAAACAACCTGATCGCCTATAAGCACGAATACTTGGGCGAGGTGACCGGCTGCGGCAAGGAAGTTTTTACCAACATCCGGGCAGAAAAGATAGACCCCGCAAGGTTTGAGCGCAAGTATCACGGCATTGACTGGGGCTGGTATCCTGACCCCTTTGCCTATAACTGCATGAGTTACGACGCAGCCCGCAAGACCCTGTATATCTATGACGAGATCACCGTGCGGCGCACACGCAACGAGGATACGTTCAAGATGCTGCAAGACCGGCACGTTATGGAGCACCCGGAGAGCGAGCGACTGACCGCAGACAGCGCGGAAAACAAAAGCTGCACCGACTTTACCGCATGGGGCATCAAGTGCCTGCCCGCTATAAAAGGCCCCAACAGCGTGGGGCAAGGCGTGAAGTGGCTGCAAAGCCTGACCGCCATCGTGATAGACCCGGTGCGATGCCCGGACACCCTTAAAGAGTTTACCGAGTACGAGTATGACGCGGACAAGAACGGCGATCCACTGCCAGGCTACCCCGACCACGATAACCACCACATAGACGCTACACGATACGCCATGGAACTTGTGTGGCACAAGCCCGGAAAATAAGGAGCAAAGCAAGTGAGAACATACCAAGACCTTGAAGCGGTGCAGAACGACCCCGCAGCCAAAACCGCTTTTGTGCAAAGCTTTATTGCCGAGCACGTCACAAGCGCCCCAGTGCGTACCGCTGAAAAGGCTGATAAGTACGATAAGCAGCTGAACACCGGCGTAGACGATTTTCTGGACGCGCTTGCTGATATCGATTACAAGCTGAACGGCATCACCAAGAGAGCCCGCCCGGAGACCGTAAAAAGCAACTCCTTCCACAGGCTCAACGTGCAGCGCGTGGCGTACAGCCTTGCAAACGGCATCACTCTGCCGGGCGAGGACAACGCAAAGGCAAATCTGGGCGAAAGTTTTGACGAGCAGCTTTACCGACTGGGCTACCTTGCCTGCATCCACGGGGAAAGCTTTGGCTTTTGGAACAACGACCATCTGGACGTGTTCAAGTTGACCGAGTTTGGGCCCCTGTATGACGAGCAGGACGGCACCATGCGTGCGGGTATCCGGTTCTGGCGATTGCAGCCGGACAAGCCCATGCACGCAGTTTTGTACGAGGAGAGCGGCTACACCCGCTACACCGAGGACAGCAAGGGCGAGCGCCTGTTGCATCAGTACGGAGAGCAGCAGCCTTACAAGACCACCACGACCACAACCCCCGCCGGGGACGAGATCGTAGAGGGCGAGGGCTACGGAACGCTGCCCATTGTGCCGTTGTGGGGCAGCAGCGCCAAGCAAAGCACGCTGGTCAATCTCAAGGGTTATATTGACAACATTGACCTGATCGTCAACGGCTTTTGCGACGATCTGCGCGAATGTGCTCAGGTGTACTGGCTGATTTCCAACTACGGCGGCATGAATGATGCTGACCTGCGCAAGTTCATGCAGCGGCTGCGCTTCAACCACGCCGCCAACGTGGACAACGCCGGAGACAACGGCGGCAGTGTGCAGCCCTACACGCAGGAGATCCCCACACAGGCGCGGGAGACCCTGTTGCAACGACTGCACAGTTCCCTGTATGAGGATTTCGGCGGTCTGGACGTGCATTGCGTGAGCGCAGACAGCACCAACGACCATCTGGAAGCGGCCTATCAGCCGCTGGACGAGAACGCCCGGGACTTTGAGCAGCAAATCACCAAGTTTGTGCGTCAGGTGCTCAAGATCGCCGGTCTGCCGGATGCAAAGCCGCAGTACACCCATGTGCGCATCTCCAACACCAAGGAGCAGGTGGACATGGCGATTGCGGAAGCGACCATCATCGGCAACGAGATGGCAATAGAACTGCTGCCCAACCTGACGCAGGAGCAGAAAGAGCAGGCAAAGGCTGCGCTGATGGCAGAGAGCGCAACGCGGGAGACCACAGACGAGGACGAGGAGGACGAAGAAGGTGGAAAACCTTAAAATCCCGGTTGAAGGAAGGGTTGACGTTGACTTCACCGATGAAGCAAAAGATCTTTTGAAGAAATTTGTTAAGGCAACTGAAAAAGCTTGCAATCAAATTATATGGCATGAAATCAAAAAAGAAGGGCTTCCTCCCCGCCACAAAAAGGGTGAATTTGAGGAGTATCTCATCACGGTTTGCTACGCTGATACGAGAGAAGATCAAGAAAAAGGTGTTTTTTCGGAATCAATAACGACAAGCGGACATTACGATGACGCTTTAGGATGGGTGCGCGACTGGCAAGAATATGTCAGGATTGTAGATTATGAATACGCCGAAGTTACACACTGGGCGGAATTGCCAAAGCCTGCTGTTGGATTTAGTGAGTGATGAATGAGCGATGAACGACCTTGACCGCATCTCCACCCGGCAGCTGAACAGGCTGCGCCGCCGCATTTTGCGGGTCTATGGCACCGCCCGCCGGGAAATGACCGAGCAGCTGACCGAGTTTCTGGAGCATTATCAGAAGCTGGACGCCTACAAGCGGGCGCAGCTGGAAGCTGGGAAGATCACCGAGAGCGACTATCGCACATGGCTGCGCAATCAGGTGTTTCAGTCCGAGATGATGCACCAGAAGCTGGACAACATCACCCAGACGTGCACCACAGCCCAGCAGACGGCGTACAAACTGGCGCGGGATGAACAGTACGATATCTTTGCCCTTGGCGCAAACTGGGCGTTCTACGAACTGGAACAGGCCGCAGGCGTGGCGTTCAACCTGACCTTGTACAACACGGAAGCGGTCAAGCGGCTGCTGTTGGAAAACCCCAAGCTGGTGCCCAACAAGCGCATCAAGAGCGAAAGCAACCGCACCTACGACGCCCGGGTGTTCAACCGGTACGTCATGCAGGGCATCATACAGGGCAAAAGCGTCCATGACATTGCGGTGCAGGCTGTGCAGGGCATGGCAGACACCGAGGTGCACTGGGCGATGAACAACGCCATCACAGCCCTTACCGGCGCGCAGAACGCAGGGACGATGCAGCAGCTGCGCAACGCGCAGGCTTTGGGCATTGAGGTACAGAAGCGCTGGAACAGCACTTTGGACTACCGCACCCGTGAGATGCACCGGCTGCTGGATCAGGAGACCGCCGATCTTGACAAGCCGTTCAAGGTGCAGGGCTACGAGATACAGTACCCCGGAGACCCCAACGCAGCGCCGGAAATGGTTTATCACTGCCGTTGCAAGGTGACCGGGGCGCTTGTGAAGTACCCACGGCAGAACGCCCAGCGGCGGGACAACACGACAAAAGAGGTCACATCTGACCTGACCTATACCGAGTGGTACAAGGCAAAGGGCGGCACGGAAGCCGAACAGATGTGGTGGGCGGAAGAACGAAAACGCAGAAAGGAGAGCGCCAAGAATGAGTAAGCGCGGCTCTGGTAGTTCTACAAGGGCAAGTAGTGGCTTTGTAGACCATTCAAGATATGCAAAACAGCACAACGATATTGTTTCTTTTGTAAAAAAACAAGTCGGTGTTGATTTGAACAAATACCGGGACGGTGATGGTTCTTCTCCGTCAACAAGTTCTTTTTGGGAAAAAGACGGCGCAAAAGTCGCATTTGACCTGAAAGGAATGTCATTAAGTGACCGCACAAAATTGATGCAGCTTGCCCAAAAGCCTTTCGGAGTTGTCGTTGAACCAGCTGGCGGGTGGGTTGGATTTGTTTTCAGAAAGAAGAAAAAGTAAATGTGCAAGTACTGTGATACAAGCAAAATGCATGAAGAAAATATTGCTGACAGTGGGGTTGGCGATTTTTTAAGCATTGGTGTTGATAAAGCAAAAAAGTGCTATTTGAAATCGTGGGGAAACGATGAAGCCGTTTGGTATCCGAACTTTTGCCCTGAATGCGGAAGAGATTTGAGAAAAGTACGAAGTGAGGGATAAACCGTGATTCTGCCGATGGAAAACACCGAAAAGATGATTTTTCCGGGCGTTGGCAAGTATGGCATCCCTGAAATCAAGCCGGAAACGGACATCCGCATTGACAAGCTAGAATGGATCCCGGTCAATTATGCGCTGACCGCCAAAGACAAGGCCACAAAGGCGTGCATTTTTACAAGGACGATTACCAGTTTGAACGGTTCTGGAACAACCCAGACAAATACATTCCCCTTTTGCAGCAGTTCGGCGCGGTATGTTCGCCGGATTTTTCTTTGTACAGTGATATGCCGCTTGCGGTGCAGCTTTTCATGCACTACAAAAAGCACTGGCTTGCCGCATACTGGCAGGCGCACGGCATTCACGTTATCCCAACGCTTTGCTGGTGCGGAGAGCAAAGCTATGACTGGTGCTTTGACGGCGAGCCCAGAAACGCCATCGTGAGCATTTCGAGCCACGGCACACAATCTGACCCATACGAAGCAGAATGCTTTGCCAAGCACTGCCGTAAGGCGCTGGAAGTGCTGCAACCGAGCGGCATCTTGTGGTATGGCAAATGCCCTGATGAATTTGACTGGAACGTTACCAAAATAAAACCATTCCAATACGAAAGGAGACATTACCGTGAGTAAACGAGGTTCGGGCAGCTCTGCGAGAGTGGGCGGTGGGCTCAAACGCGAGGGCGTTACAGCTACATATTCAGACGGTACGACAGCGACAATCATGAAAGTAAAAGGTGCTGATGGAAAGAATATGTATTTTTCCAAAGACAAGTTTGGAAACTACAAAGAAATTGAATCCATGCACGGCGCAAATATGTCTGTTTCTCAGATTGCAGACAACGCTAAGAAAAACGGCGGAAAAGTAACCATTCTCAAAGAATCTGATTTCAAAAAAGAGGATGCAGCAAACAAGGCTTACCAAGACTATATCAACAAACACCAGATTGATTATTCTCTTGGCTATGGACTTGGCCCTGGATTCAGCATTGATAAAGCGGCGAGAAAAAGAGCGAGAATGAGCAGGCTTGCAAATCGGAGACGAAAATAACCATGAACTTTAACTACGACATCAAAGTCACCGACAACACCCCGCAGCTGAACGAAGCGCTGGAAGCGTGGGTGGAAAGGGTGCTGACCATCTGGGGCATGAAGGTGCAGGACTACGCCCAGCTGCTTGTGCCCACCGGCACGGCAGACAGCACCGGCATAGAGGGCTATGTTGGCGGTGCGCTGAAAGCATCCCTTACCTACGTTGTATCTGCGGCGCAAAAGACCGTGACCATAGGATCAAACCTGTTTTACAGCGTCTATGTGGAGTTGGGCACCGGTATTTTTGCAGAGAAAGGCAACGGACGCAAAACGCCGTGGGTCTGGCAGGACTTCAACGGCAAGTGGCACTTTACCCGTGGCATGGCTCCCCGCCCCTTCCTGCGCCCGGCGGTGGAAAATCATATCAAAGAACTGCAAGAGATTGCAGTAGAGGAAGGAAACAAGGAGGCATAAAAACATGACAGAACTTGAAACTTTGAGTGCACGGCTTGAAGCTGCTGCTAAAAGGCAGATGGAAGCTGATGAAGCATATCACAAAGCCGCCGAAGAGGTGGAAAGCATAAAGGCAGAAATGGTGAGAGTAAAAAACAAGCGAGAAAAAGAACTTCAAACAATTTGCTTGGGGTATCTTCTCTACCTCTAAAATTTAATACCTAGCGGTTGGCGCACAGCGTCAGCCGATTTTTTATGCCGTTTTCGCACAACTGGCAGTGCTCCCGGCTCATAACCGGGTAGTTGCAGGTTCGATTCCTGCAAGCGGCACCACACCGGCAGCACGTCCGGAAAAATAACCTGATTGCCAAGCATGGCAGCCCAAGCAAGGGCAGAAAGGACACACACATGGCACTCAAAAGAGCAGATATCCGCAAGATTCTGGAAAACGCCGAAACCTCCAACGATGACAAGGCAAAAGCCATTCTGGACGCCTTGCACGAGGAGACCGATGCCCTCCGGGACGAGCTGGATACCGAGAAAAACGCCCGCGTTGCAGCGGAAAAGGAACGGGACGCAGCCAACAGCGGTAAGCAGACCGCAGAGCAGGCGCTGACCGACTACAAGACCCAGCAGACCGCAAAGGAATCAAGAGCCGCCAAGGAATCAAAGTTCCGGGAGCAGCTCAAGGCCGCAGGCGTGCTGGAAAAGTACTTTGACCGCATTGTGCGCTTGTCCGGCGAGGACATCGACAAGATGGAACTGGACAGCAAGGGCAACGTGAAGAACGCGGACAAGCTGGCTGAGAGCCTGAAAACCGATTGGAGCGACTATGTGGGCAGCACCACCACCAAGGGCGCACAGGTGGACAACCCGCCCGCAAACACCGGCTCCAAAATGACCAAAGAACAAATCATCAACATCAAAGACGCAACCGAGCGTCAGGCAGCCATCGCGGCAAATCCTGAAGCGTTCGGACTTGCAGCAAAGGAGTAACACATGGCAGCACCCGAAAATCTGACTACCGCATCTCAGATTACCACCACTATCCGCGAAATCGACTTCGTGACCCAGTTCCAGAAGAATTGGGACGCGCTGCGCACCATTCTGGGCATCTCGCGCCCCATCCGCAAGGCACCCGGCACTAGGCTGGTATCCTACAAAGCCACCGTTGACGGCGGCCTGCAGGGCGGCACCGCTGTGGGCGAGGGCGAGGACATCCCACTGACCAAGACCAAGGTCGAGCCTGTGACCTATGCCGACATCGAACTTGGCAAGTGGGCTAAGGCCGTTTCCATCGAAGCCGTCACCAAGTACGGCGCAGAAGTGGCCGTGGATCGCACCAATATCGCTTTCCGTAACGAGCTTCAGAAGAAGGTTCTGACCGACTTCTACACCTTCCTCAAGACCGGCAAGCTGGTCGGCACGCAGAAGACCTGGCAGCGTGCGCTGGCTATCGCAAAGGGCGCAGTCCTGAAGCGCTTTGCAAACGACAATCTGGACGTGACCGAGGTCGTGGGCTTTGCCAACATCATGGACTTCTACGACTATCTGGGTGACAAGGAAATCACCGTTCAGACCGAGTTTGGTCTGAACTATGTGAAGAACTTCCTCGGCTACAGCACCCTGTTCCTTCTGCCTGACGTTTTCATCGAGCAGAAGAAGGTGATTGCCGTCCCTGTGGAAAACATCGACCTGTACTACGTTGACCCCGCAGACCGCGACTACGCCACCATGGGCGCAAACTACACCGTTTCCGGTGAGACCAATCTGCTGGGCTATCACACCGAGTACAACTACAAGAACGCCACCACCACCAACTACGCCATCATGGGCATGAAGCTGTGGGCAGAGTATCTGGACGGTATCGCGGTCGTGACTGTCGGCGCGTCCAACACCGAGCCTGCCGTTGCGGCGTCTGAACTCGGCGGCTGATACGAAATAAGGAGGTGACCCCGCATGACTGTGCCAGAGCTGTGCGTTTACACGCACAATTTTTTTGACCGGTACGATGACCCCACCGCCGGGGAATTTACCTTTACGGCAGATACTGTCCCCGCTGGAGTGTCCGCCGGGCAGTATTTCCTTGTGTGCGGGTCTATCTTTAACGACGGCGTGCACAAGGCGGGAGACGGAGACCTTACCCCGGAAACCTTCACCGGCACGGTGCAGCCTATGCGCGTCCCTCCTGATTTTGTGGCGCTTGCCCAGAAGATCACCGACTACGATGCAGCCACCCCCGGCGGTGGGCGCTATGTTTCCCAGTCCTTCAACGGCTGGAGCGGCACCATGGCCACCGGCACGGACGGCTTGCCCGCAGACGGCTGCACCCACTACCGCCTGGAAATCAACCAATGGAGGAAACTGTAATGCCTGTAAACGATTTCACTAAATTCACCGTGATGGAGAATTTCACAAAGAAGTTCTGCTTTATGGTCAAAAAGCTGGTATCGGACGGCCTGTTTGGCTCTACTACCACATGGGAGGACGGCATGGAGTTCCTTGCCATCGAACGCCATGACCAGACCATTGAAGCACAGCAGGCAGAGCAGCAGGGCACGGCATCCACCTACTCCCTCTATGTGGATAAGGACATCAAGCTGTCCCCCTTCGACCGCATCAAGCGGCTGGACGATGGGCAGACCTACGAGGTTACCACCGCGAGCAGCGACAAGATTTCCCCCGCCGAAAGCCAGATGAATCTTGCCGTTGTGCAGTGCAAAAAGGTGGTGCTTTCCTGATGGGCGCAGAAGAAGCCATTACCACGGCGCTGAACAGCTTTTTTACGATGTTCGATGTTCCTGTATACCCAGAGGATTCCGTGCCGCCGGGCTCTTCCCTACCCTATATCACGGTGAAGCTGGTCATTCCTAAGGGATTTGACGAGAGCAGCACCTTCCATGCGCGGCTGTGGTATCCGGTAGACGGCGGCAAGCTGCCCCTCATCCGCAAAGCCGATGAAATCCGCGCTGCCATTGGCGATTGGCTTACCATCGAGTGCGAGGGCGGCGCAATTCTTTTGTGTGCGGGCAATCCGTGGGCGCAGCCTATGGGCAACCCGCCGGAAAAATACCTGTGCACATACCTTATTTTTGACGTCACATCCTTTGTGGTGTGAGAAAGGATAACACATGAACAAAATGTATCATGCCATTTCGGCAGATGCTTTCAAAAAGCTTCAGTTTCAGGCCGGTGCACTGCTCAAGAAGTTCGACCCGACGGGCGCTACCCCCATTGCAGCGGAGGATATGATCTGCCTGACTTCCGGCGGTATCACCGTCAGCTGCAAGCCCAACGCCATTGATCTGGGCGATGGTCTGGACGAGGTGCCCGAGAACACTTGGCAGTTGAAGCACATCACCAATTGGGATTGTGGCCTGTCTACCACCTGCATGACCGTGAGCGCTGACACCATCAAGCTGGAGTTGGGCGCTGCAGACGTGGAAACGGAAACCAACAAGATCACCGTGCGTGAGGATTACAAGGATGCGGACTTCCAGGATATCTGGTGGCACGGCAATCTGATTGGCGGCGGCTATGCTGCGGTCAAGCTGATGAAGGCCGTGAGCGATGGCGGCCTTGAACTGAAAACCACCAAGGACGGCAAGGGCAACCTCAACCTGAGCCTGAAGGGCCACTACGACATGACCGACACCAGCAAGGTGCCTATGGAGTTCTACGTCAAGGAGGCAGAGTAATGATCCTTACCATCAATCTTGACCCCGTGGAAGCCCTGCCCAAGCTGTATGACGCGGTGGACGGCATCACCCGCATGATCATGGACGCAAAGGACAACGTGGATAACCCGGAGACCAAAGCCGCCCGGGAGACCATTGTTGCCAACGCCATGAAGCTGCTGGGTGCAGAGCCTTCCGAAACCGCAGAGGGCAAGAAAAAGCTGACCCCGCGCGAGTTTGCGCTGGCTGCGCTGGACTTTATCAAGCCCCTGATGAAGCTTGACCCGCAGCGCACCATGAACGCCCTACACCAGCTGTACACGCTGGAAAAGGGCGAGAAGGACACCCTGCCCAAGGCGTTCACCGCGCTTACCAAGTCCGTGATGCAGGAGGACATGCAGGATTTTTTGTCATCGCTGGCCGACTTGAACGGCCTGAGTTTTGGCACTACCTCTGCCGAGCCGACCTCCAGCATCTCCGCGCCTACGGAATAAAGTATTTCGTCTGGTTCGTCATCAGCGAGATGCGCGAACGCCACCGCACAAAGGCATACCAGCTTTATACGGCTGATATGCTTTTTCTTTGTGCTGTATCGCTGGGGCAGCAGGTGGAGCAGTCCTTCAGCGAGATCATGGCAGAGTACGACAAGCCGCTATCCCAGCGCCGCCACGAGACCACGCTGGAAGAAGCGCAGGCGTGCTGGGAAAAGACGCTTGCAGACAGTAAAAAAGCCGCAGAGCAGAACGGAGGTGGTGAGACCTGAACATTTTCAATTTGATGGCCACTTTGGGGCTTGATACCTCCGAGTATGAGCAGGGCATCGAGCAGGCCCAAAAAGAGACGCAAAGCGCCGCAAACTCGCTGAACCGCAGCGCAAACACCGCCGGGAGCGGCGTTTCAGGCATGGCAAGCCAGTTTGCAGCAGCCAGCGCAAAAGCAACTGTCCTTGCAAATATGCTTACCTCGCTCGGAACAAAGGCGGTAAGCTTTGCAAAGGGCTTTGTGGAGATGGGCATTTCTTATAACGCCCAGATAGAAAAGTACACCACCGGCTTTACCAATATGTTGGGCAGCGCACAGGCCGCGCAGGAAGCCATGCAGGCCATTCAGGAGGACGCAGCCCGCACCCCGTTTGACGTGGCGTCTCTGACGCAGGCAAATCAGCTGCTCATCAGCGCGGGCGAAAACGCCGCGTATTCCCGCAAGGTCATCAATGCACTGGGCGATGCCGTTTCTGCCACTGGCGGCGGTAACACCGAACTATCCCGCATGGCTGCAAACCTGCAGCAGATCGCAAACGTGGGCAAGGCTGCAACGATAGACATCAAGCAGTTTGCCTATGCGGGCATCAATATCTACCAGATTTTGGCAGACTACACCGGCAAATCGGTGCAGGAAGTCCAGAAGATGACCATCAGCTACGACCTTCTTTCGCAGGCGCTTATAGCCGCCAGCGAGGAGGGCGGGCGTTACTATAACGCCATGGACACCCAGAGCCAGACCATGAACGGGCGTATATCCACCCTGAAGGATAACGTCAGCCAGCTGGCCGGACTTATGACCGGCGACCTTTCCTCCGGCATCGGCGTTGTAATAGGCCACCTGAACGACATGGTTGTCGCAGCACAGGAAGCCTACAAAGAGGACGGCTGGAAGGGTCTCGGAAACGCAATTCTTGAGCTGGATAATCCAATCAGTGCCATCATCAAAAAGTTTGGGCAGCTTGGCAGCGCGGCTGTTAGTGCACTGGATAAGGCAAGCTACTATCTTAACAAGGCACTTGGAAAAAATGCTTACGCAGGGTACGACAACTACGACGACTACAAGTCAGACAAGCAAAAGCAAAGCAACAGGGACCGGCTACGGCAGAATGCTCTTTCCGGCAAAAGCGTAAGCAACAAAAGTTGGTCTGAGCGTCAGGCAGAAGCAGCGGCCGCGAGTGGAAGCGGCGGCAGCTCCATCGTTACAAGTCCTTCCAGTTCCTCCGGCAAGAGCACCGGCGCAAAATCCAAAACCGAAACCGTCATAGCGTCCGTGACGCACACCGCAACCACCACCGCACAGAACGCGCTGGGCGCTGTGACAACGAGCGTTGAGACACTGCAGGAGAAGGTCAAGGACGCAGCGGGCAAAATCAAAGACCGCGTAACCGAGACCACTACCGAGACCGGTAAAGAGATGGTCAACGGCGTTGCTACCACCTATACGCTTGTGACCAAGAAAGTTACGGACACGAACGGCAAGATAAGCACCACGACCAAGAAGGTCTACGCCGATATGTCCAAGACCCTGCTTGGCACCCTGACCACCATTGCGGAAAAGACCTTCAACGGCATCACCACCACCACGCAGCAGGCCGTGGAGACCTACGCGGACGGAAGCCAGCACATCAAGACAACTGCCACCGAGACCGGCGAGCGCATCGTGGACGGCGTGCGGCAGACCTACACCAAGATCATCAGCTACGTTGACGGCGTGCAGGACAAGGTGACAGAGACCGCGCAGAACATCGACAAGAGCATCAAGGCGACCCAAAAGCGCATTGAAGAGAACCTGAGCAAGGCACAGCAGCAGTTTAACAGCGGTATTTTTAAGATCGGCAAGAACCTGTATACCGACCTGAAAAATCAGGACTGGGCAGCGCTTGGGTTGGATATCGTCAACATGATGTGGGGCGAGGTGTCACAGGAGCAGCGCGAAGTCCTGTCTGACTGGGCAAACAAGGCGCTGGAAGCCATCAACGAGGCTTATTCCGGCGGCGGTCTGAGCGAGGCGTTCAAGGCTTTTAAGCAGATCATGTCCAACGGCATCAAAGCAGATGCAGACGGCGTTACAACGGACGTTAAGGGCTTGAGCAAAGTGTTTCAGGATCTGGGCATCAACGTTTCCGATGTCGGCAGCAAGATCATGGGCGTGCTGGGCACCATGGGTACCGGCATCGGCACCTTTGTCTCCAACGCGGGCACTGGTATTGCAAAACTTGCCGGGAGCATGGGCAGTCTAGGCACGATCGCAAAGGGCGCAGGCGGACTGATCGCAAAGATTGGCAGCCTGATCATCTCGAACCCTGAGGTTGCCGCGATCATCGCCATTGTGGCGGGCGTGGTGGCGCTGGGCGCTGCACTGTTTGCAAAGTTTGGCAAGAGCAGCGGCGGGCAGGCTGTGAGCCACTACGAAAGCCCCTTTGCCGGGCATGACGTGTACGACAGCTTGACCGAGTTCTCCACCCGGGCAGCCATGCAGCACCGCTACATGGAAAAGACCACCGGCACGGATGCACAGCTTGGCATTTTGCAGCAGATCCGCGATATGCTGGATGAGCATCTGCCGGATATCGGCACCGGGCAGCTTGTCATGGACGGCGAAAAGGTGGCCGATATGCTCACTCCGCGCCTTGCAACCAACATGGATACCAGCATGGGCGTGTATACCCTGCGGGCAGAAAGGGGTGTTTAAATGGCGATCCACAGCGCAAAGCTGGGCAATTACGACACCCTTGCAACGTGGGGGCTGTACATGAAGGTTGGCAGCCCGAACATCGGCGAGCCGGAACCGGACGAGACCCTTGTGCAGATACCCGGCTCTGACACGTTGCTCAACCTTACTACCTCTCTGGACGGCAAGGTGCACTACAAAAAACGCACTATTACCATGGAACTGCTGTGCACCGCGCCGAAAAAGCTGTGGAAGGTACTGCAAAGCCGTCTGCACAATGCCCTTGAGGGCAAGTGGTTGCAATGCGTGTTTGACGATGATCCCTCCTGGTACTGGGAGGGGCTCTGGCACGTCAAATTCGTGCCGGGGCGGCTCTCCGCAACGGTCACCATCACCGGCAGCTGCAACCCGTACAAGTACAACGTCTACGACGGCACACAGGATATCCGGTGGGATGACATCAACTTTGAAACGGACATTCTGCGAGACTACCGCAGCATTGCGCTGCCTGCCGATACGCCGGTGGATGTGGTTATCTACGGCGCACCGCACACCGCGGCTGTCTACTTCCAGCGCGGCGAAAGCGAGGCAAATGTGTCGTTGCAGGTCAACAAGACCGCCGCTGGCACGCTTGCCAAAACGACCGAGTGGCAGTATCTGGAGGGGCTGGATATCCCGGACGGAGAAAACGTCACCCTGACCTTTACCGCCACCGCTGCGAGCAGCATCACCATCAAATATCTGGGAGCAAGCTTATGAGTTACAAGATCTATGCCGGCACGCAGAACGGCGTGGACAGCTGGGAAAACCGGGTCTGTATCTATGCGCCCGGCTCTGCGCTGGAGACTACAAAGCTGATCAGCCCCACCCTGACCCGAGAGTTTGGTAAGGCTGGAAGTCTAGAATTTACCATCCCGCTGGGCAACGTGGCGCACAGCGCGCTGCAAAAGCTGAAAACGGTGGTGTCCGTGGAGCAGGACGGTAAGGAGATCTGGCAAGGCAGGGTCATGAGCCATGAGCAGGATTTTCTGCTGCGGCAGAAGGTGTACTGTGAGGGCGAGCTTGCCTACCTCAACGACACCGATGTACCACCCTACACCGCCAAGGATGTGACCATCCGGCAGTTTCTGGACTTTCTCTGCAAGAATCACACCAGCCTGACCGACAGCTATAAAAGCTTCCGCATCGGAAACGTCACGGTGGAGGAGCAAAAGCGGTATGTTCCGGTAGCCGAAAAGTGCTATCTGAAGCTGGACTATGCCGCCAGCAGCCCGGACGAGCAGGGCGACTATTACCAGACATGGGGTCTGTACTCCCAAAACGGGAACCGACTTGAAGAGATTTTTTCCTATATTTTTTCCGACTATGAGGACGTGCAGACCCCACCAGCACAAAACTGGCCGCTGAACGAGATCGTAACCGGAAAGGAGTACCTTGCCTGGCGCACGGGAGACAACCAGTTTACCCTCCGAAGAAACGCAGTCTCTCAGGGCAGCAAGACCTACGATGCAGAGCAGACCATTGTTACCCCGTCCATCACTACGCCAATAGAAACCTATAAGTTCGACAGTACCATTAAAGTGGCCAAAAAGAACACCGAATCCACAACGTACAGCATCAAAACGGAAAAAGACGGCACGGTCAACGTGTACGTCAACGGGGAAAAGTCCGCAGACTACACCCCGCAGCTTGTGGAGGAGTTGCACGAGTTCGGCGACGGCAAGAACTACGGAAAAACGTGGGACATCCTGCAAAACGAGCTTGTGGACGTGTACGGCGGCTATCTGGCAACCCGGCACAAAACGATTCATTATCTCCCCTTGTTCCCCGGTCTGAACAAGAGAGCACGCTATCTGGACTATGTACAGGACGCGACAGAACGCAACGTGCAGGGCATCACCTTCGGCACAAACCTGCTCGACCTGACCAGCTACGTCAAGGCTGAGAACATTGTCACCCGGGTGATCGCCATCGGCAAGAAAAAAAGCGGCTGGTTTTTGTGGGAGACAACCAACACCCTGACCGCCACTGCCAACGATACGACCGCCCAGAAGTTGTACGGACTTATCACCCGGTATCTGGTGCTGGACGGCACGGCAAACACACAGCAGTCCCTGCAGGACGTGGCAGACACAGAGCTTGGCAAGCACTTACGCCTTGCGGACGGCATCACGTTGAAAGCCGTAGACCTGAAGGACGCGGGCGTGGACGTGGACAGAATCGCCTTCGGAAAGTTGACCCATATTATTTCCGCGCCCCATGGCATTGATGTGTGGATCAACTGCAACAAACTTGTGGAGCCGCTGGATAATAAGCCTGACAAAAAAGTATTCACATTTGGCAAAAAATTTTCAAGCGTATCCGACTTGCAGGCGCTCAGCGCCCGCAAAGCAACCGCCGCGTATGACCTGAGCCGCACGCTCAAGGAGTACGCATCTGATACGCAGTCTTATGCGCAGTCTTATGCGCTGCAAACGATGGAGGCAGACGATGAAACCGTTTAAAGAAGTGATTGACGGCATCCGCAAAGCCGTCATGGCACACGAGGTGCGCGAGGATCTCGCCCAGATGGGCGAGTATGTGGAGCAGTTCGCAAACACGGCGGGCGAAAACATCCAGAAAGCCATCGACCCCACCCTCTCCCTCTCCGGCAAGGCTGCGGATGCAAAAGCGACCGGTGACGCGATTCAGGGTGTAAGGGATGACCTTGCATCAGAGACTTCCCGCGCGGAAACAGCGGAAAAAGCCAACGCTGACAATATCGCGGCTGAGGCCGAGCGCGCACAAGCCGCCGAAAACGCCCTATCCACTAAAATCACGGAGGAAACGGAGCGGGCAAAGGCGGCTGAACAGGCGAACGCGGACGGGATTGCCGCTGAAGCATCCCGCGCTAAGGGCGAGGAGCAGCGCTTGGACACTGCCATAACTGCCGAAACCACCCGCGCGGAACAGGCAGAGCAGGCGCTGGATACGCGCACCGCAGCCCTCGAATCCTGCGGATTTGTCGTGGTTGACGGCAAAGTCTGCATGAAATATGTTAAATCCTGAAAGGAGCAAAACACATGGCTGAAACTATGGTAACCGATCCGGTCTATCTGGATCAGACCGCAAAAGACAACGGCAAAAAGCTTGACCAGATGACCGCCGCCCTGCTGGGTATGTCCAGCTCGCTGGGCGTGATCGCGCGCGCACAGACAGGCGTGGTGGAGGAGATGGACTATAACGGCATCAAGGCCGTGGTGGCTGCCGGTAACGCACCGGCGGTTTTTCCGGTGGGCACGCAGCTGGTCAACACCTACACCGGCAAGGACGGCAAAGTCTACGACTGCCCGTGGGACGTGGTAAAAGCGGATGATATCGCCGAGGGCGAGACCGGCACCACCGCACCCGCAATGGTACTGCAGATGCACTACGCGTCTCTGGAGGATATCCAGTTTTCTGCATATCAGGCTTTTTATGTGGTGCAGGAATCCGGCCTTGCTGCCGGCACCTACAACATCATTTTTGATTTTACCTATGGCACAAACGTCATAAGCGGCGGTTCCTATAATTTTACCTTGACCAAAAATGCCCCCGCAGGTGCACGCATGACCGGCTTCTATAGCGCACCGGACGTTGCACCTGCCAATTGGAAGGTTTACGTCTACAAGGATCAGTATAAGTCCGAGCTGCTGGAGACCTGCAACGTCTCTGCTGGCGTCGATGGCATAAATCTTGGTTCCTTCCTTGCAAAGCCCAACGGCAAACTGAACGGCTTGCATTCGGTTGCCTACGGCGATAACCGGTGGTATAAGTCCGCATACCGCCAGTACCTCAACAGCGATGCAGCTTCCGGCAGGTGGTGGACTCCGCAGGATGAATGGGATATGAAGCCCGATCAGGCGGACACCGTGCCCGGCTTCCTCGCTGGCTTCTCCGATGACTTCAAGAACGCGCTGACCCGCGTGAAGGTCGTGACCTACGGCAACAACGTCACCGATGACGGCAGCGCTGTGGTGACCTATGACAAAATCTTCCTGCCCTCGCTGGAGGAGATCTACTGTTCTCCGCAGGTCAGTGGCGAGGGTACATACTGGCCGTACTGGAAGGAGCGCACCGGCGCAAAGACCCCGCAGGCTCTGTGGCAGACCTACCCGCTGCGTATCACCCGCGACCTTGCACAGCGCACTGTGGGCCGCAGTGTGCGGCTGCGCTCTGCGAATCGTGGCGGCGTCTACAGTGCCTTCAGCGTGAACTCCAGCGGCGGCGTCGTCAACTGGGGCGCGGTCGGCGCGTATCGCTGCGCCCCGGCTTGCAAAATGACCAATCTTGTTAAATAATCACCGGGCAATCCCTTGCCCGGTGAGAAAGTGAGTGCTATCCCATGGCAATGCGCAAAGACCAGATACCGGACAATAAATTCACGCTGCCGCTTGACGCGCGTGAGCTGGCACTGTATACCAGACAGATCACCAAAAACGCGAAAGTGTTTGACCTCGAAATTGACGCAAGCCTTCCCGGTCAACTGCGCGCTACGGCAGACCGGATATTTTTTGATATCTTCGGAGCAAACGACCTCCGGCTGGACAAGCCGAACGAAAGAGAGGAGCGCTTTAAGCTTCAAAGGCACGCCGTCCGGCTGTGCACCGTCCTTTTGGCGGAGATAGACATGGCAAAAGCCAGCTACCACCTTTCTGGCAAACGGTGCTCTTTCTGGGGCAACACTGTGCGCGATATCCGGCAGCGTTGCCGGGACTGGCACGAGAGTGATGCAAAGCGTGCAAAAGCGCTTTGACATAAAAATGGCTGTAGGCTAATGGGCCGCAGTGTGCGGCTGCGCTCTGCGAATCGTGGCGGCGGCAACAGTGCCTTCGACGTGGACTCCAGCGGCGGCGTCAGCTACTGGGGCGCGGTCCACGCGTATCGCTGCGCCCCGGATTGGACGGCAGCACGCCCACAAAAGCCCCTGCATAGCAGAGGCCGGGCAAAAACTGCCGTGCAAGGAGCCGAGTGCCATGTCTGTCCTCTGGCAGACGAACAATATCAGCCGGACGTGGCCACCCTGCGGGGTGTTGACCGCTATCACCCGGCAGATCCTTGCGAGGAGAGCTGAAAAAATCAGTGCAAGAAGAAGAAATAATAATCGGGTTCGATGCCCTGTATAATTCCGAGGGCAAGTGCGCCAAAGGCGTGTGCCGCAAGGCAAGCGTTGGACGGTTTCACCTGTTTCGGATGGACGAGATCCTGAAACTCCAAAAGGAGCTCGCGACAGGTACATACAAGGCACGGCCAACAATCAAAGTTAGAATCACCTATCCCAAGCCCCGCACAGCGGTTGCGAATGGCTTTCGGGATAGGGTATACCAGCGCTCTCTCAACGACAATGCTGTTTATCCAGCAATGACACGGAGCTTCATCCGGCAAAACGCGGCCTGTCAGACCGGCAAAGGTACCGACTGGGCGCGCAAGCAGGTCAAGCTCATGATGGAGCGCGAATACCGGCAGCACGGCGCTGATGGCTATGTGCTGTTGGTAGATATCCGGCACTATTACGACACGATGCCCCATGACGTGGCAAACCGCTGCTTTGAGCGGCATCTGCCGCCAAGTGTGCATAACCGCGTGCGTGAGGTGCTGGATCGTCAATATACCGGCGAGGCCGGTTATAATCCGGGCAGCCAGATGGTGCAGCTTGCCGGGATCTCGGTGCCCGACCCCATAGATCACTACATCAAGGAGCGCCTGCGGGCGAAAAAGTACGTCCGTTTTATGGATGATAGCCTCATCATCCACCACGACAAGGCACGGCTTGAGGAGTGGCGGGAGGCGATCCGCGCCCGGTACGCTGCCGATGGCATGGAGCTGCACCCGACCAAGACCAAGATCGTCAGGCTAAAGGATGGATTCCGTTTTCTAGGTTTCATCTACCGCTTGACCCCGGCGGGCAAGGTCGTTATGACCGTTGACCCGCAGAATGTCAAGGCCGAGCGCAAGCGCCTGTTTCGGCTTGCCCAGCTCATCAAGGCAGGAGAGAAACCGGCATCTGCCCTGTATGAGCAGTATGGATCATGGAAAGCCCATGCCGCTAAAGGCAACTCGCAGCAGCTGCTGCAGCGCATGGATCAATACGTTAAAACTCTGCTGGAGGGGATAACTACATGAAAATTGTTCACAACACTGGCGACATCAAGACCGCCGCCGAAAACGAAAACCGGGACGCGGATTTGGCACAGATCGCGTCTATGGTGGACTTCCTGTGCATTCTGGCCGATGTGCCCATTGAGGACGAGGCTGCAGACAAGGAGGGCATGAGCCATGAGTGATAAGCACAGCGCGATCTTCGGCAAAGCGAAAGACGAGTACGAGGCGGGCCGCTGGTCTAAGGCCATGCTGCGCATCCTTGTGCAGCGCAAGCCCCAGCGCCTGACCGCAGAAGAGTATGAAGAGATTACCGGCGAAAAGTATTAAGGAGCAGAGTATGAGACCTATCATGGACGTTTCCCGCTGGCAGGGTAACATCGACTGGGTCAAGGTAAAGACAAGCGGCCTTGTCTCCGGCGTGATGCTGCGGGCTCTGGGCAACAGCGCAGAGGACAATCCCAGTGAGCCGTACATCGACCCCGACTTTGAGCGCAACTACGCCGAGTGCCAGCGGCTGGGCATCCCCTGCGGCGCGTACTACTACTGCAAAGCGGTCAACACAGCAGAGGCTGACGCAGAACTTGCCCTGCTGCGCAAGGTGCTGACCGGCAAAACCGTGCAGCTGCCCGTTGCGGTGGACATTGAGGACAAGTATGTGCAAGCACCGCTCGACAAGCAGACCCTGACGGACATTGCCGCCCATGCGCTGGGCACTGTGGAGCGCTGGGGCTTTTACGCCATGCTGTACACCGGGCTGTACTTTGGCCGTGATAACCTGTACATGACCGGCGCTGCACTCAAGCCTTATGACGTGTGGCTGGCAGCCTACCGCAGCAAGAAGCCTGAACCGGGCTGGCCGTTCGGCTTGTGGCAGTACACCAGCAAGGGCAAGATTCCCGGTGTTGTGGACGCGATACCGGGCAAGATTTCCGGCGTGGACTTGTCTGTGCCCTACAAGGACTACGCTAAAATCATCGCAAAGAAGGGTCTGACCCGTCTTCGGGAGGGCAAATGAGCGAATCAATCATCGTAGCGATCATCACCGGCGGTCTGAGCCTGATCGGCGCGATCGTCTCCAACAACCGCACCGCACAGAGCATGGACGCCAAGCTGGACAAGCAGCAGGCTGTTACCGAAACCAAGCTGGAAGAGCTGACCCGCGAAGTGCGGGCGCACAACAACTTTGCCCAGCGCATCCCGGTGCTGGAAGAACAAATCAAGGTTGCAAACCACCGCATCGAAGACCTCGAAAAAGAGAGAGGAGAGTAACACATGGAAACCATTCTTAACACAATTCTCACCCCGTTGCCCGCGTGGCTGGCGCTGGTGCTCATCGTTGTGGGCACTGTGTCGCTTGTGCTGGGGCTTATCCGTCTGGGCTACGGCGCGGCGGTCAGGACGCTTGTGCTTGACCTGATCGACCAGGCAGAGCGTGAGATTCAGGGCACCAAGCGCGGCGCAGAGCGCAAGTCGTGGTGTGTCAAGATGCTGCGCCACTATCTGGACAACAGCCGGTGGGGCAGGCTTGTCTCGTGGGCAATCACCGAAGAGACCATGAGCAAGGTCATCCAGTTTTTCTTTGACCGGGCAAGAGCAGCCCTGCAAAAGCAATAAGGAGGATATCATGGCAAGCACTACATACCGTCATCTCGGTGACGCCACCGGGATGTACGCCGCACAAGAACAATTTCGGGACATCACGAAAATGGTCTGCGATTTTGTTGGCCTTAACAAAATCGACCATTTTGCCGTCATTGTCAATATGGTGCGCAACGCCGGACAGCTTCCGCAGCCCTTCTGGCTCGGTGCTGCCTGTGGCGGCGGCTCGTGTAGTGCTGCCCGCTGCGCTGCAAGGACTTGACCGACAGCAGATGACCGCCGCCATCAAAAGCGCACCGCTTGGGAGGGTAGACCGTAAGATAGCCTTACTGCGGTACGTTGAGCGGCTCCCGCTGCCGGACATTGCAGCACAGACACATTACAGTCGGACGGCGATAGGCTACCGACTGAAAGGCATTGAAAAAATGCTGAGTGCGTGATATAATAGTTTCGTCTAGGGATTAGTTTTGAGCTTTTGCTCTGACAATTCAAAAGCGGCATGCTTTCGGGCTTGCCGCTTTTCTTTTTGTGCGGTTCCGCTCTTGATTTTAGACTTTGCCGTTTTGGCGGCATAAAAAATCCCCTGCTTTGCCAAAGCCCTACGTTCCACGCGGGATACTTTGTAGGCAAAGTGGGGGATTTTTTGTTTTACAGCAGCTTATAGTGCTCAGCCAACAAAAAGCGGACGTATGCCGGGCAGTCCCGGCTTCCGGCACACCAGTTCTGCACCGTGCGCAGCGGGATGCCCGCGCATCTTGCAAAAGCGGTCTGCGACATTCCGGTGCGGGAGATCAGATCCCGCATGGGCAGGTGTGCCAGATCCCAGATGATAGACAGCCGCTCCTTTTCGGCGTCTAGGTCGATACAGCCGGAAGCGCCATCCTCGGCGCTGAGCGTCACGTTATTCAAAAAAATCTCCTTTACGGCTCGCGGATTGCTTGCCATAATAAAAAGTTCAGCGTTGCTATACATGGTATACTCCTTTCAAACGCGGTCTTTCACGGACAGGCTGATTTTGCGCACAAAGCCATCAGGGAACTTCTCGCCGCTCCAGAGAGAACCCAGCTCTCCATCGCCGCCGTTGTCGCGGGGATACTCATAGAAGGCGGTCATGCTCAGACCATCGTTGACGCGGCGCAGCTTCACGATGCGGTCGGGAGCAAGCGCGATTTCCCGGGTAAGCTTGCCGTTTTCGTCCAATGCGTCCTCGCACAGCCACTGAAGCGCCGAAATAAACTCGTCCATTGTGATGGTGGAGTGAGCAGCCCAGTCGTTAAAAATGCGGCTGTTGCCTGCAAGAACGATCTTCTTTTTGGTCTCAAAGCTGGTCATGGTAGCTATCTCCTTTTTTGCGCGATTTTGGTTTCCTTTACTGTCTATAATATACACCCATTGGGTATAAAAGGTCAAGCTTTTTTCAAAAATATTATACCCGCTGAACGTATTTTTTGCCCACGCTGCCCTTTTGCAGTGTGGGCGCTTTTTTGTCCTTCGTTGTACCTTCGTTGTCTCTCCCGGTGTGGCATTCTGGTACGATAAACGCAAAAGGAGGAGCGCTCATGTGGCACAAGTTCAACCCAAACCCGCGCGGCAGCAGCGTCGGTGACTGTGCAGTGCGAGCCGTTGCAGCTGCCACCGGGCAAAGCTGGGAGCAGGCATACATAGGGCTTGCGATGATGGGCTACGCACTGGGCGACATGCCAAGCGCCAACCGCACATGGGGCGCGTACCTCCAAAAGCGCGGATTTAAGCGCCGCCTTGTCGAGGCAGACTGCTCCACCTGCTACACCGTGGAGGATTTTGCAAGGGAGTACCCGCGCGGGATCTACGTTCTGGGCTGCTCTGGCCACGTTCTGGCTGTTGTCAATGGCGAGTGGATTGATAGCTGGGACAGTGGCGCAGAGTGCCCGATTTATTACTGGTACAAGGAGGACTAAGCGATGCCATACATTCCATACGGATACCAGCCCGGCTATTATGGGCAGGCAATGCCGGATCAGCTTGCACAGCTGCGGCAGAACGCCTACCAGCAGCCTATGATGGGACAAGCGACGCAGCCGACGCAGGGCACGCCGTCCATCATTTGGGTGCAAGGCGAGGAGGGCGCAAAAGCATACATGGTTGCCGCAGGAAACAGCGTGCTCCTGATGGACAGCGAAAACAGCGCGTTTTACATCAAAAGCACCGATGCAAGCGGTATGCCGCTTCCCCTCCGGGTGTTTGACTACAAGGAGCGCACCACAGCCGCAAAAACGCCGCCACAAACGGCGCAGCAGGCCGGCGGGGAGTTTGTCACCCGGGCAGAGTTTAACGCGCTGGCAGCCCGCTGTGCGGCACTTGAAAAGCAAGAGCCTGCAAAGCCTGAAACGGAGGTCAAATAAGTATGGCGAATCCTCTTTTTAATGCACTAGGCGGCGGTATGCCCGCCATGCCAAACCCTATGGGTCAGTTTGGCCAGATGATGCAGCAGTTCCAGCAGTTCCGTGCAAACTTTCAAGGCGACCCGAAAGCAGAGGTGCAAAAGCTGCTGCAATCCGGCAAAATGTCACAAAACCAGCTGAACCAGCTGCAGGCGATGGCGCAGCAGTTTCAGCAGTTCCTTCCCCATTAAACTTCTTTCCAGACAAAGCCTTTACAAGACTTAATCCTACCTTTTGCGCAGTTGATGATTGTACAAGGCTTACATCCGTAAGCTCTGGCAGCTTCGGAATACCCACTCCACACCTTCATAAAGTCACCAGATTTTGTGTATTGGGCAACCGGTTTGCTCAATGGGTTCAAAGACCCAGTTCTACCGCGCATATTAGAATCGGCACGAAGCCCTGTTGCAATTGCGTGTTGTGTATTCCCCTTTCGAGAAATCCATTCGAGATTTTCAACAAAATTATTGCTCTTGTTTCCGTCAATATGATTTACACAAGGCAGATTTTCTGGATTTGGAAGAAATGCACTTGCAACAAGAACGTGAACGGACTTGTTTTTCTTTCCCGATTTATTGCAGAGCATTACCGTTTTGTATCCGCTTTTATGGCTTTTGAGAACAAGATTCTTAGATTTTCCGGTGTGGTTATAATTCATGCTTTTTACGTTTCCACAATCGCTCACTTCATATAATCCTTCGTATTCAGGAACAGGTAACCAATTCTCCATAAAAACCTCCGTATAGCATGGTGGATTTATCTGTTTCTATTATACCACAAAAATACAATATCTGCGCAGATTTGTATAAAAAATTTTGAAATGAGCTTACTATGAGCTTATCTACCGATTCTCCTATGATGACTATGCCGGTTCAGCCTGCAAATACCTGTTCTAATGGTGGTTTTGGCTGGGGTGACGGCGGCTTGCTCTGGATCATCATCTTGTTCCTGTTCGCCTTCTGCGGCGGCTGGGGCGGCAACTGGGGCGGCAATGGCAACACCGGTGCCGGTGTCGTTGACGGCTACGTCCTGACCTCCGATTTTGCCAACATCGAGCGCAAGATGGATGGTATCAACAACGGCATGTGTGATGGCTTCTACCAGCAGGCGCAGCTTGTCAACGGCGTGCAGCAAACCGTGAACAACGGCTTTATGTCCGCAGAGATCAGCCGCGCAAACCAGCAGGCGGCGTTTATGCAGCAGCTGTTTGCCATGCAGATGCAGCAGCAGGAGTGCTGCTGCGAGAACCGCTCTGCCATTCAGGGCGTCAACTACAATCTGGCCACCCAGTCCTGCGAGACCCGGAACACGGTGCAGAACACCACCCGGGACATCATCGACAACCAGAACCAGAACGCCCGCGCCATCCTTGACGCACTGACTGCACAGCGCATCGAGGCAAAGGACGCAAAGATCGCCGAGCAGGGGCAGCAGCTGTTCGCAGCACAGCTGGCGGCATCTCAGGCAGCCCAGAACGAAACGCTCAAGGCCTACATGAGCGGTCAGCTGGCCTACTACAACCCGCGTCCTGTGCCCGCATTCCCTGTCCCCGCACCCTACCAGTACGGTAACTGCGGCACCGGTTGCGGTTGCAACGGTTGCGCCTAACCGAATAACGGCAACTTCCGAGGATTTCTCGGATGTTCAGCCCCAGAGCTGATTTTGCAAACCAGAGCGCCGGGGCAGTAGTCCCGGCGTTTCTATTACGAAAGGAGCCGATAAAATGGCTGAATTTACCTCTACCACGATTCAGACCGTGGCAGCCGGTCAGAATCTCCCCTTGACCGAAACCGCTATCAAGGGGTCAAACTGCATCAACCACCGAGCAGGTGCTGGTAATGTGACGCTGCGTGGACTTACGAACCAGTGCAAGGCACTGTTCAAAGTGAGTTTTGGCGGCAACATCGCCATCCCTACCGGAGGCACTGTGGGCGCAATCTCTGTGGCGTTGGCTGTCGGCGGCGAGGCGCTCAACAGCGCAACCGCAATCGTCACCCCGGCGGCAGTGGATCAGTACAGCAACGTCTTTACGGCGGTGTTCGTGGAAGTCCCCCGGGGCTGCTGCGTTACTGTGGCGCTCAAAAACACTAGCACGCAGGCAATCAGCATTGCAAACAGCAATCTGATCGTTGAGCGGGTAGCATAAGAAAGGAGATAAAGTCATGCTGGATAAATTGAATCATCTGAAAGATGAGATGTGCGAAGAGCTCATGGAGCTGACCGACAAAAAGAATCGATCCCCTGGCGATGTTGAGATGATCGGCGAGATCGTGGATATCATTCTGGACATCCACCGCATCAAGGATTATTGCGAGGGTGGCGAGTACAGCCGTGCGGGCGAGTGGGAAGCTGACATGCGCGGATCCTTCAGCCGCGACGCCGGAAACGGTTACAACCGGGGCAACAGCTACGCCAACCGCGGTCGGCATTATGTTCGCGGTCACTACTCACGCGGCGATGGCCGTGAGCGCATGATCTCCGACATCGAGGACATGATGCAGGAAGCCACCGGTGCAGAGCGTGACGCATACAAGCGAGCCGCTGACATCTTGCGCAACGCATAAGAAAGGGGGCGGCAGGCATGGATATCGTGGAGATCAACGAACACATCCGCAAACTGAAATGCGAAGAAACGAACTGGCAGAGCGTGGAAAAGCTTGCCGCCCTCTGCACTGTGCGGGACGAGCTGGAAGAAGCACACGCACCTGAAACGCAGACCCAGGCATTGCCGCCCGCGACTTATGCGGCGGCGTACTCCACAGCAGCGGAACCACAAAGCGACTTTGTGGCGGCTGCCAGCTCTGTTCCTTTCGGCGGTCTGATGCAGGTGCTCGACAGACACATGAACGCAATAAAGCTGGTGTACCCGAAAGAGTATGAGCTAGTAATGCGGAAGATTGTCTCTTTGTCTGAGTGACGATGCCCAATAGGCTGAAGGCACAGGGAAAGTAAGTCGCCCGGCCAAAAAAATCCATACATAGCAGCAGCCCCGGGAAGCCTGACGGTTCCTCGGGGCTGTTTTTGCGTTTATAAAGCTGTTTTTCAGCGGTGTGTTACCAAAAATGTTACCATGATAAAGAAAAGAACGTCAATTCTCAGCGAAATGACGTTCTTTTTACATGGTGGAGGCGATGGGAGTCGAACCCATGTCCGAAAAGAGCTCAGTGTAGGTGTCTCCGGGTGCAGGCGATCTACAACATTCCCGCCGCGCCACGCCGATCGTCAGGCTAGCGCTTTGGTAGCTTCATGAGTTCCTGCCGGTCCGCAAAGCTTAGGTCCGTTCAGGTGCTGTGTCTAAAGGACGCCCCGGCCCCACACGACACAAGAGTGGGCGGAACGCGCAGCACTCAGGCTGCGAGCAACTGATAATTATTGTTGTCAGTTAATTTTTTTGGAGGAGTTATAGAGCAGTTCCCCCACTGCTACCCGCTGCCCAGACCTTGCTCCCCCCGTCGAAACCTTTACGCCCCCATATAAAGCACATCTTGCGATGTGCGGAAAGCTTGGTTTTCTGCGGTGAGCCGCAGTCTGCAATTGGAATGCTTAATAATACTTGCCGTTGGACTTCACAGCCCGGTCAATGGAGCGCTTTGCATCGCGCTGGGCGGCATCGGCACGCTTGTCGTACAGCTTTTTGCCCTTGCACAGGCCCACTTCCATTTTTACGCGGCCATGCTTGAAATAAAGCGAGAGCGGCACCAGCGTATAGCCCTGCAGTTTGCACTGCTGGTGCAGACGCCGAATCTCACTTTTGTGTGCCAGAAGCCGCCGGACACGCATAGGATCCTGATTGAACAGGTTGCCGTGGTCGTAAGGGCTGATGTGCATTCCCTTTACCAGCAGCTCGCCATTTTCAATATCTACCCAGCTGTCCTTCAGGTTGACCCCGCCGGCCCGCAGGCTTTTCACCTCGGTGCCTTTGAGCTCCACACCGGTCTCCAGCGCTTCCAGAACAAAATATTCGTGGCGCGCTTCGCGGTTGGTGGCGATGCTCTTGGTCGCCGGGCGCTCCTTTGTGGGTGCCATGCTGCGCGCCTCCTTTCTCCGTTCCGTTTGTTGTTTCAGTATACCATTTTTTCAGGGTAATGCAAGGGCTGTTTCTGACAGAATTGTAAATTTTTACAAACTCACAGCTCTCCCCGGCCGGAAAGTGCCCGGTACAGGGTAGTCTCGTCCGCATATTCCAGGCTGGCGCCCACCGGCAGACCGGAGGCCAGCCGGGTGACCCGGATGCCCAGCGGCTTGATGAGCTTTGCCAGATACATGGCGGTAGCCTCGCCCTCCACGGTGGGGTTCATGGCCATGATGACCTCCTTCACCGTGTCGTCCTTCAGCCGCGCCAGCAGCTCCTTGACGGTCAACTGCTCTACGCCCACACCGGCCAGCGGGTCCAGCAGACCATGCAGCACATGGTACAGGCCGTTATACTCCCGGGTGCGCTCAAAAGCCTGCACGTCCCGGGGCTTTTCCACCACGCAGATCACCGAGGTGTCCCGCTTGGCGCTGGCGCACACCGGGCACAGGTCAGCGTCCGTAAAGTTCTGGCAGATGCGGCACCGGTGCAGCCGGGTGTGCGCACCGCGGATGGCATCGGCCAGCGCCGCAGCGTCCTTATCCGACATACTCAGCACCTGATAGGCCATGCGGGTAGCGCCCTTGCGGCCCACGCCCTGAAACTTGCCGAACTCTTCGATCAGCTTTTCCAGCGGTGCGGCAGTGTAGTCCATGGTATCTCCCCTTCCCGGCTCAGAGACCCGGAATGTTCAGGCCGCCGGTCAGCTTGCCCATCTCGGCCTCGGCGGTCTCATCCACCTGCTTCACGGTGGCGTTGATGGCAGCAGCCACCATGTCTTCCAGCATCTCGATGTCGTCCGGGTCCACAGCCTCGGGCTTGATGGTGATGGACAGCACCTCATGCTTGCCGTTCATCTTTACGGTCACCATCTCACCGGCGGCGCTGCCGGTGTACTCGGCGGCTTCCAACTCGGCCTGCTTGCTCTTCATGTCCTCCTGCATCTTCTGAGCCTGACGCATCAGGGCGTTCATATCGGGGCGGCCGTAGCCTGCGGGCATTCTTGCTTTCATAATGGTATTCTCCTTTATTATAAACAATTTTTATCGCTTTTTGCGGGCGGTATCCTCAATGCTGACCTCTAACCCCAGCTTTTCCAGCGCCAGAAGGGACTGCTCCGCGTTGGAGGCGGTCTTTCCGGCCGTTTTGGGCTCGTAGGGGCCGATGGGCACCGGCACGCCGGATACCTCGGCGATCAGCTTTTTGATCAGCTTCTGGCTGTCCTTGTTCACCCGGATAAAATCCCGGAAAGTCTTGCCGCCATCGATCAGCACGCGGGTGCCGTCAAAGTAAGCCTTGGACTTGCGCAGATACATATACAGCATGGGGTCGATGCCTTCCAGCTTCTGCACGATCTGCCCCCAGTACGGGAAGGGGTTCGTGCCCTGCTGCGCCACGCTGCGGGGCTTTGTCAGCACCGGGTCGGCAGGGTGCTCCTGCACCGGGGCAGGCGATTTCTCTGCTGCCGGGGCAGGCTGCACAGGCTCTGCAGGGGCAGGCTGCTCCGGCTGACTGACCGGCTCCGGCTCCTCCGGCGGCGGTGCCTGCGGGGCAGGCTCGTCCCACGGCAGGGCGGCATCGCTCTGCTGTACCGGCGGTTCCTCTGGCATGGGCGGCAGCTCGTCCGCAGGGGCGGGCGTTGCTTCCGGTGCGGCAGGCTGCGGGGACACCTCCTGCGCAGCAGGGGCAGGTTCTGTTCCTGCTGCCGGGGTCTGGGGTGCAGTTGCTGCCGGTGCGGGCTGCACCGGGGCGCTGGCAAAGGGCTGCACCGCTGCCGCAAAGGGACGGGGTGCTTCCGACTGTGCCGTGCGGGCAGGGGCTGCCTGTACCGTTACCGCCTGCATCTGCTGGGGCGGCTCGGACAGGCTGAACAGTGCCAGTTCCAGCTCGATGCGCTGGTCGCTGCCACGGGTCATGTGCTCCAGCGCCGTGCCCAAAGTGCGGATGGCGCGGATGGCTTCTCGCTGCCCCATCTCCGGGCCTTTTTGCAGGTACAGCGCCTCTTCCTCCGGCGATACACCGGACAGCAGCGCCTGCCCGCCGGGCAGCGCTGCCAGCATCAGAGCGCGGTAGTGAGCAATCAATTCCTCGGTCAGGCGCTTCACGTCCACCGACTGCTGCCGCAGCTGCGCCAGCTGTGCCAGCGCGGCGGCGGCGTCCTGTGCTTCCAGAGCGTCCGAAATTTGGAACAGGTAGCTGCGGTCGGTCACACCCGCCATGCGGCGCACCACGTCCGCGTCGATCTTTGCAGTGACGCCGGCGCAGGTATCCAGAATGGACAGTGCATCGCGCAGCGCACCATCGGCCAGACGGGCGATCAGCTCTGCGCCGTCGGAGGTCAGCTCCAGCTTTTCTTCCCCGGCGATATACTCCACCCGCCGGGCGATATCCTCCGGCCCGATGCGGGTAAAATCGTACCGCTGGCAGCGGGAGAGGATGGTGGCGGGCACTTTCTGGATCTCGGTGGTCGCCAGAATGAAGATGACATGTGCGGGCGGCTCTTCCAGCGTTTTCAGCAGCGCATTAAAGGCCGCTGTGGACAGCATGTGCACCTCGTCGATGATATACACCTTATACTGACAGGCGCTGGGGGTGTAGGCGGTCTCGTCCCGCAGGTCGCGGATATCGTCCACGCCGTTGTTGGAGGCTGCGTCCATCTCCACCACGTCCAGCAGGCTGCCGTTGTCGATGCCCTTGCAGATCTCGCACTCCCCGCAGGGGTCGCCATTTACCGGGTGCAGGCAGTTGACCGCCTTGGCAAAAATTTTGGCGCAGGTGGTCTTGCCGGTGCCGCGCACGCCGGTAAACAGATACGCATGGCCCACGCGCCCTGCGGTGATCTGGTTTTTCAGGGCGGTCACAATGGCACGCTGGCCCACCACATCCTCAAACCGCTGGGGTCTCCATTTGCGGTAAAGCGCACGATACATGGCGATCTCTCTCCTTTCCCGGCCTTTGCGGCAAAAATAAAAGGACAGCGCTCGACGGGGTTTTGTCCCCGCCTTGCGTAACTCGGCATACGGATGCAGGCTTACTGAAACGCACGAACGCACTGCTTAAGGCTGCTTGGTTCCCCACCTGACCTGGTTCACAGCGAATCCATCGTACAGGACCCGCATCCGTATGCCGAACCACGCAGCAGGCGCTGTCCGACACATCCTTGTGGATGCTAAGATATTGTACCATAAACCCCGCCGGATTGCAAGAGGGGGCAAAACAAAAAGGAGAAGCCCGAAGGCTTCTCCTCGTTTGTGCTAAAACTGTTTAAGACTGGCAAGCGGTGATCAGGCTCATCTTGTACACCTCGTCTGCATTGCAGCCGCGGGACAGGTCGTTGATGGGTGCGTTCAGACCCTGCAGGATGGGGCCGTAGGCAGCGTAGCCGCCCAGACGCTGTGCGATCTTATAGCCGATGTTGCCGGCCTCGATGCAGGGGAAGATGAAGGTGTTGGCCTGACCAGCCACCTTGCTGCCCTTGCACTTGACCTGTGCGACCTCGGGAGCAACGGCTGCGTCAAACTGCAGCTCGCCGTCCACAGCCAGCTCGGGATCCATCTCCTGTGCCTTGATGGTAGCATCGTGGCTCAGTGCCACGGTGCCGCCCTTGCCGGAGCCCTTGGTGGAGAAGCTCAGCACAGCCACCTTCGGGTCGATGCCGAACAGCTTTGCGGTGCGGGCAGTCTCCACAGCCACCTCTGCCAGCTTGGAAGCGGCAGAGATCTTGACCTCGCCGGTAGCCTTATCGACGGTATCGGTGTAATCAATGTTGACGGCGCAGTCGCCCATGGCAATGCGCTTCAGGCCCTCTTCGCCGCAGTCGCGGTCCAGAATAAAGCAAGAGCTCACCAGATGTGCGCCCTTCTTGGTCTTGACCAGCTGCAGAGCGGGACGGATGGTGTCGGCGGTGGAGTAGGTAGCGCCGCCCAGCAGGCAGTCTGCCTTGCCCATCTTCACCAGCATGGTGCCAAAGTAGTTGGACTTCTTCAGCAGGGCGGTGCACTCCTCAGCGGACTGCTTGCCCTTGCGCAGCTCCACCATGGTGCTGACCATCTCATCAAAACCGGCGTAGTTCTCCGGGTCGATGATCTCGGCAGCGGAAATATCAAAGTTACCGGCGGCGGCAGCAGCCTTGCACTCTGCCTCGTTGCCCACCATAACGACCTTCAGCACGCCCTCGGCCAGCAGCTTGCTTGCGGCCTCCAGAATGCGGGGGTCATTGCCCTCGGTGAACACGATCGTCTTGGGATTTGCCTTCAGCTGTGCTACCAGCGGTGCAAACATATCAGCCATTGTGATTACCTCCGAAAATGCTTTCCAAAATTTGCATTCCGTGTCTGTTGGACACAAGGATGCCTTTCTTCTTTATTCTAGCACAGACGGCAAAAAGTTCAAGACAAAATTGTGTTTTTGTGCTATATTTTAGGGGAGAAACCGCCATTTGATTTGTGAATAAAATATCATACTG
>ERZ1673734.225-NODE-225-length-55584-cov-51.682130_pt1 | contig 55584 bp, 41 predicted proteins | sample MGYA00580199_ERZ1673734 | MGnify/ENA primary metagenome ERZ1673734 (study PRJEB41218, sample SAMN15661742) | gut metagenome | host: Homo sapiens | place: Canada: London | collected 2015-08-20/2019-03-30 | study: EMG produced TPA metagenomics assembly of...
TTTGGGTTAGCATCTGCACGGCCTACTCCACAGGGTTTGTCGGGTGCGCCCGTTTTGTTGTAACATTCGATGTAACATTTTCGCAAAATCGCCCATTTCGTGTAACAATTATCAAAATGTGACACGTTTACGGGGCATCCGTCATGTGTTAGGGCAAAGCTTGGAACAGACGGATGGTTTCGGGCGGAATGGGCGTCTGCCTACTCGTAGCGGCGATGGAACGCGAGGAGCAGCAGGAAGCCAATGGCCACGAAGGGCATGCCCACCATGGCGGGCCAGGCGTAGCCCATGCCCCAGCTGATGGGCAGTCCGCCAAGGAACGCGCCCGCCGCATTTCCGAAATTAAAGGCTATTTGGATACAGCACCCGCCAAGCATCTCGCCGCCTTTCGAGTGTTCGATGATGAGCAATTGCTCGGGTGTGCCCATGCCGAAGAGGCATCCGCAACACACAAACATCAGGGCCAAATGCACCAGGCCCCACTCCACCGTGAAGAACACGGTCAACAGGGCCAGTCCGGCCACGCCCTGGAGCACCATGGCCGTGAGGCCGGCCTTGTACTTATCCGACATCCAACCGCTCAGGAGGTTGCCTATGACCATGCCCAAGCCGGCCACGGCCATGTAGAGCGGCAGCAGCGAGGCCGACAATCCGCCCTCGTCGACCAGTGCCGGCGATATGTAACTGTACCAAGCCAGGATACCTCCGTTGCCAAACATCGTGGCAAGGATAATGAGCCACGGGTCGAGATGGCGCAGAAAGCGGAACTGTCCCTTGTAGCCCGAGCCGGGAAGGGGGTCGAGGTTGGGCACGAATCGGGCCACCAGCAACAAATCAGCCACACTACCCACCGCGATCACCGCGAAGGCCAGTCGCCACGAGAGGGCTCCCGAGAGCAGCGTGGCCACGGGATTTCCCAAAAGGTTGGCAAACGTCATTCCGGCGCACATGATAGCCACGGCACGCGTCTTGTGGCTCTCATCGGCCAACCGATACGCCACAATGGTTCCCACGCCATAATAGGCGCCATGGGGCAAGCCGCTGATGAAGCGGGCCGCCAACAGCCACACATAGCTCTGCGCCGTGACCGAGAGCAGCGCGCCTATGAAGACAAGCGACACCAAGCCCAGGAGGATGTGTTTGGGGCGCAACTTATGAAGGACTATGAGAAACGTGGCTCCTACGCAAACGCCCAGGGCGTAGATGGAGATGGCGTGTCCCGCCATGGGAATGGAGATGTTCAGGTCGCGGGCCAAATCGGGCAAGATTCCCTCAATAACAAATTCGGCCATACCCAGCAAGAATGTTCCTACGGCAAGCACCAACAGGCTGCCCAATCCTTTTACCAGCATTTAAGTAGTGTTGTTATGTGTGTGTTACGAAGGTGGCGGCTTCCTGCCCCACCACTATCCTAAAAGCGGGTGCAAAGTTACAAAATTCCCTTCAACCCTAATCGGTCATTAGACCGAAATAGGTGAGTTATTATGATTTTATGACTTCTTTCCAACTCTTGTCAGCGTTTCTTTCGGCATCTTGCTTCCATTCGCGTTTCGCCATAGCCCGCTATGGCTTCAACGAGAATGTCGCAACCTGCTCGAAACAAACACTAACAAGAATTGAAATCTAATGACCGATTTGGGTTCAATCGCAACACGCCATCACCCCACAAAATGACGAAGGGCGCATCTACATGACATGAATCATGAGGATGCGCCTTTCGTAGGGCGGAACGATATGCGATGGTGACGCGGCAACGTGTTGGAGCGCGCGTCGTAGGATCGTTTTGCGGGTCTCTATCGCTTGGGCAACGCGTGTGTGGCCACGGGTTGCAGCGTATCGAAGTTGTAGAGGGTGATGGCGCCATCGGCCATGATGCCCAGCGTGGGTGGGTTGCCGCCCTTGGGGAAGGTGATGGAACCCGTGTTGCAAACGAGGCAATGGGCGTCGTTCTCGGCCAACTCCCAGAGGTGGGTGTGACCGTAAACCACGGCGTCGAAGCGTCCGGGCGGCAGGTTCTCCTTATTATATACGTGGCCATGGGTGAGCAATATGCGGCGCCCCTCATCCACAAGCACCGTGTAAGTGCCAAGGATGGGGAAATGGAGCAGCATCTGGTCGACCTCCGAATCGCAGTTGCCGCGAACGGCCACGATGTCGTCGGCCATGGCGTTGAGCAGATTGGCTATGCCGGGTGCGTCGAGACCCTCGGGCACTCCGTTGCGCGGGCCATAATTAAGGATATCGCCCATGAGCAGCAACATGTCGCAATGCTGGACTTTGTAGAACTCCAACGCACGGCGCAGGCAGGGCAGCGAACCGTGGATATCGGAAAGAAGCATGTATCTCATCGTGCCAAATAATTAAGCAGATCCTTGTTGCTGGTCATGCGGCGCAGGCGACGCAACGCCTTGTCGCGTATCTGGCGCACCCGCTCTCGCTTGAGCCCCATCTTCTCACCGGTCTCGGCCATGTTGAGCTGGGGCGTGTCGATGCCGTAAAGGCAGGCGGCCACCTGACGCTCGCGCTCGTCGAGGCGGGTCACAAGGTGCGCCAACTCCTCGATGATGGCTTGCTCCTCCATCTGCCTACTGGGGTCGATGGCGTGCGGATTGGCCACCACGCGGCCTAAGCTCAGGTCCTGACTGCCGCCCACGGGAGCGTCGATCGACAGCGGATGGCTGCGGCGCTTCTCCGCCTTCACGTCGCCCTCGTGGAGCACGCGGTAAAGACCGGTCTGCTGCTCGATGGCTTGCTGCATGGCATCGCGGATGTAGGGCGCCGCGAAAGTAACGAAACGCTTGCCGCGACTGCCGTCGAACCTTGCGGCGGCGCGCATCATGCCAATGTTTCCCTCGCTGATAAGGTCCTCCACGGGAAGGCCACTCCCTGCGTACTGGTGGGCCAACGACACCACGTAAGTGAGGTTGGCGGTGGTGAGGTCGGCCAGTGCCTGCTGGTCGCCTTGCTGGATACGCTCAGCCAACTGTCGCTCCTCGGCGTCGGTGAGGAGTCGCTCTTGCTTGATCTCGTTGAGATAGGCGTCTATCGATTTCTTTTCATTCATGGTGATGCAGTCGTTTAAGGGGATGAAAGGCTATTATATTCCTGCGTCGAGCAGCATGTCGGCCACCTCCTCGGGGGTGTTGTAGTCCATGCCGAAGGCCAACTCTTCGTCGGTAAACTCTTGGGCGAGCTCGGCAGCCTCCTCGTCGCTGATGCGCCGGCGACCGTCGTCGTCGACCGCGCTGAGCAAGGCTTTCAATACTAAGTTGCGGTATTCGGTTACGTTTTGCATATCGCTATGTGTTGTTTGGGATGGTTTATCAAGGGATGGGGTGTGGCTTACGGAGGGTTTAACGATGGCTCGTTGTGGAACGGAAGATGCCGCAGGGCGCAAGCGTTAGTCGCTGATGGCCCTGAGCAAGCTGATGAGCGACCGCGGATTGGACCACGAGAAGCCGGGCATGGCGACCGCCACCTTGTAGGCTTGGCGCTTGTTGCGTGGCAAGGCATGGTCGATGTAACGCTCGTGTACCTTCACCCATTTGCCTCGGTAACGAAAGTAATACACGTCGGTGTAGGGCAACTCGAGGTCTTCCTCGTTGGCCATGAGGGCCGTAGAACTAAGCATCAGCGAATTGACCTGCATATCGGTCATGTTCCTACTGTTCAGGATCTGCTGCCTGAGCGACGCCATGTCGATGTAGGTTGCGCGGTAAAGGGCGTTGTCGCCCACCGTGTCGACGCGCCAAAAGAGCAGGGTGTCGATGCGCTCATAGTGGCGATCGTCGAAGTCGACGCTCTTCACCGTAGCCCTGTTGGCCTCCATAATGCGGCCTTGCGGGTTGCGATAGACCAGCACACTGCCCTTGAGCAGCACGTTGGCCTGCGCCGCCTTGACCACCTTACCACTGGTGAGCGTCACCAAGGCGGGGCGGAAATTGGCAAAAGCCATGGTGCGCCGTTGCAGCGTATCGGCTTGTGCCATGGCGCTTGTGGCGCATATCCAGGTGGCAACTATCAGGACCCATCGGGTTAGAACATTCATCTTCTTGTATTTCGTTTTATCAAAGATACTGCTTTCGCCCCATAAAGGGAAGACCCCAGCCATTATTTTAACGCATATTAACCGTCCCGCCACGCTGCGATCGGTCGGCCAACGCCTCATCCAAGCGGACCGTTGGTTTTAGATACGGGCTTCTCCGGCCTTAGACGAGCACCCTGAAGAGCTTAGAAAAGCACTCGGCTGGTCTTAGACGAGCACCCTAAAGAGCTTAGGAAAGCACCCAGCTGGTCTTAGACGAGCACCTTAAAGGAGGGAGCAACGAATGGTCCACGCCATGCGTTCTCACCCTTGCGGCTTCATCCCACTACCTCTGTGAGGGCTTGGTTGAGCTGCAGGATGTCGTCGTCGGTGGTGGCCCAACTGGTTACGAAGCGACACAAGAGGTTGCCGTCGGGACGGGCACACCACACCTCGAAGGCGATGCGCTGCATGAGTTGCTCCTTCTGCGCAACGCTGAGGATGACGAATTGCTGGTTGGTCGGGCTGTCGACGCCCATGCTCAGGCCATGGTTGAGGAAGCATTGGCGCACCTCATAAGCCTTCTCGATGGCGTGGCGAGCCACCCGAAGATACAGGTTGTCGGTGAACAAGGTGTCGAACTGCAGGCCGAGCATGCGCCCCTTGGCCAACAATGCGCCATGGCGCTTAATGATGGTGAACATGTATCGGGGCGCCTTCATGTTGGTAAACACCACAGCTTCGCCAAACATGGCACCCACCTTTGTGCCGCCAATATAGAACACATCGCAATGACGGGCCAGAAAAGGCAGGTCGATGTCGGCGCCATCGGCCATCAGTCCGTAGCCCAAACGTGCCCCATCAACGTAGAGCTTCAGGGAGAAGCGGCGACAAACCGTATAGATCGCCTCCAGTTCGGAGCGCGAATAGAGCGCCCCCAACTCCGTGGGCAACGTGATGTAAACCATGCCCGGCTGCACCATGTGCGGGTAAGTTTCGTCGGCCAAGAAGGTGGTCATGTATTGGTCGATGGCCTCCGCGGTTAGCTTTCCGTTGGTATCGGGCAGGGTAATGACCTTATGGCCGAAAGCCTCGACGGCGCCCGACTCATGCACGAAGATGTGGCCGTTCTGCGCCGCGACAACTCCCTCGCACCCTTGGAGCACCGAATCGATCACCGTGGTGTTGGTTTGCGTGCCACCCACGAGGAAGAACACCTCGGCGTGGGGCATGTCGATGGCCTCGCAAATGCGCCTCTTGGCGCTCAAGCAATGCTTGTCGAAGCCGTAACCGCTGGCCATCTCATCGTTGGTTTGTATGAAGCGCTGCAGTATTTCGGGCAGCATGCCGTTGTTATAGTCGCTCTCAAACGAAGTCATTTCTATTGTTTTTGAATGTGGAACGTGGGTGAAGGATGATTGGGCTAATGATCGATTTGGGATTATTTGCTGGTGAGGTGCAAGAAGCGCGTGATGCGATGGCCGAGGCTCCGGTCCTTATTGTCGATGAAAGCGTCGAGCACCAAACTCTTCGACGACAAGGGAATGAGGTCGTAGTCGGCAATGGCGGCAGGAATCAGGCAACTGTTTCCTTCCTTCAACAACAGGTCATCGCCCGTGGATCGCACATGGATGCGGGTGTCGCCCTTGATGCTCATGGTGATGATAAAGCTGTCGTACTTGAGCAGGTTGCGGTGGAAGGGCTGCGCAATGTCGTTGACCCGAACGCTGAAATAAGGCGTATCGAGCACTGGGTTGGCACGGTTCTCCTCACTCTGATAGGCCGTTTGATACTCGGCCTCCACATGATAATCGACGGCCTCGGCAGCCAAGTCGACATGCAACTGGCGCGGCTTGCCATCCAAACCCGGGCGATTGTAATCGAAGATGCGGTAAGTGAGGTCGGACGACTGCTGGATCTCGGCCAGCAGAATGCCGCCACAGATGGCGTGAACACGGCCAGCCGGAAGATAAAACACATCGCCAGCCTTCACCTCATGGCGCGCCAACACATCGGTGATGGTGCCATCCTCTATGCGTTTCTTAAACTCATAGTTAGTGATCTGCGTCTTGAAGCCCGCATATAAGTAACTGCCCGGCTCGGCATCGATGACATACCACATCTCGCTCTTGCCCATCTTGCCATGCACCCGGCGAGCCATCTCGTCGTTGGGATGCACCTGAATGCTCAGGTCGCGCTTGGCATCGATGAACTTAGCCAGCAGCGGGAGTTCATGATACTTGTCGTACACAGGCTTTCCCAAGATGTCCTCGGGCGCTTGCGCGATAACCGACACAAGGTCTTGGCCCGCCCATTCGCCATTGGCCACAATGCTCTTGCTCGACGGCACGGCGCTCACCTCCCAGCTCTCGCCTATCGATTGGGTTGAAGCGGGCAGACCCTTGTAGGGACAAAGACGATTGCCGCCCCATACAACGGTATGGAGATTCGGCTGAAATAATAACGGATACAACTTCATAACATGTGCTTTTTCCTAATTCCTTATACAATCTTCCCCTCTGTTGGACGACCTGCCATCGGGTGTTTCGTGGGCGATCGTTGCCCCCTTCGTTCACGCAGATGCGCCGTCTTGCGCACGACCGTCGGACCATTCGGCCCCAACGATTCGGTCGTTAGCTCGCACCCAACAGGGGGTCCCTTATCGTTTAAACGACCTCAGAGAGGTTATTATTATGCGGTTCGCCACCTTTTTCTTTCTCCCGGTAGTTGATGGGCGACAAGCCCACTTGCTTCTTGAAGAACGTTCCGAAGGCCGAGGCGTTGGGAAAGTGGAGGCAATCGGCTATCTCCTTCATGCTCTTGTCGGTGGTGGTGATGAGCGTCACGGCCTTCTTCGTGATGGCTTTGAACACCAGTTGCTGCACGGTGCTTCCCGACACCGACTTGACCAACGTGGTGAGATACTTGGGCGACAGGCAGAGACGGTCGGCATAGAATCGCACCCCACGCTCCTGCATGTAATGATGGTCGATGAGGCGCATGAGCTGCATGTAGGTCTCCAGTCGGCGGCTCGACGCTTGGTCGCCCTCCTTCGATAGCTCCCGAAAGATGCCACATAGCCTATAGGTGAGCGACAGGAGAAGCAAGCGGCGCTCATTGGCGGCAAACACATTGTTCTCGGTGTTGTCAGCGGCCAACAGTTCGGAGTATTTGGTGAGTTCATCCTCGTGGCCCGTGTGCATCACACGGCACGCCTTGGGGTTGACAAGCTCCATAAACTTCATGCCCACGACGGTGTTTCCCAGGATCTCACGAATGGAGTCGACCCGATAAAGGATAATGACCACCGAGCAATCGGCACTATGGCGCACCACGGAGAAATAGGCGTCGCGCGCAAGGAAGGCCGTCTCACCCTGCTCAACCCTATACTCCACACCCTCGCAGCCCAACGCAAACGAGCCCGACGTGCACACGATGATGCCCACATCAGCCACGTGATAGTTGTCGAAAAACGCCTTGGGGAACGAGGATATGTTGCCACACGAGCAACAGATGTCCTCGTCATTGGCTAACTGCCGCTCGAGCAGATGAATGCCATAGCTATTGTTTATCATTGCTTCTGCCGTTTGTTGGCGGCGAAGTTAGCAAAAATAATCTATACAACAACAGTAAGGGACGTTGAATTTTGCCAATGACTGCAATTCTTCAACGCCCCTCACCCTATGCCAACGGCTTCTCACGCCATGGCCAACGGTGGTCGGGCTACCCTCCATGCCGCCTCCCACGCCACGTCAACCCATTGGAAATCAATACCGTATGTAATATTCACGGGTATCGTGGGATATGTCGCGCTTGGGCCACGGCACCACCAACATCAGTCCGGCGAGGATGATGCAAGCATAGATGGTCCATCCCGACATCTCCTTGATGGCCGACAACGTGGCCTGCACCTGCACCTGACCCTTGGTCGACAGGGCCGCCATGTTCTGCGCCTCGGTCTCGCTCTTGCCCTGATACTGCATGCCCCGCGCCGTCCGGTCGTAGGCAAGAGCCGTTTGGGCATTGGTGCGGTCGTAGTCGTGGGCATAACGCGTGATGTAATATTGCTGGCGATACTGGAACACCGTTTGGTAAAGGGCCGATCCGATACCTGGCGCAATGACCATACGCACGGTCAACATGATGCACACCCACGTGGACAACAGCTTATAGGGCATGCGCTGGTTGGCATACACGGCGATAAGCGAATAGAGCAGCATCATGCCAGTGGCGCGTATGACGACGGGCCATTTCATGCGCTCCAACAGACCCGCCGTCTGCACCTCAAAGTACATAAACAGCGAGGCGGCTGCTATCAGCACGAAGCCCAGGGCGAAGAACCACTTGAAATGGACGCCCTTGTTGTTGAGCAAAAGGATGACGACCAAGCCGATGAAATAGCCCAGCAGCACCCAGTTGCCGAGGGCGGCCACCTGGATTTGGTCGGTCTTCATGCCCACCCCCACAAAGATGTTGACGAGCATGGAGCTGGAGTTGCACACCATCAGGCCGATGAAGAGCAATATGCCGCCCTGAATGCTACGCGACTTAAAGGCCTTGAGCATGAAGTAAGGCGAGCGGCGCGTCTTCTCCAGGTAGAAGAACAGCAGCGTCGACACCACACAAATGGCTGTGGACCAACGGATATAGGGACTGTCGTACCAATCGTAGACCTTGCCGTAGACCGTTACATAGACAAACGAGCAGCACATCACGCAGAACACCACCACGTTGCCAAACTTGGAGAACGACAGGGGGCAATGCTTCGTGGGGTAGGAATTGTAGGGCATGCACACCAAGGTGATGAGCAAAGCCACGAGGATGGCGCCCAGCATGGCGTAGTAGACCATCTGCCAATGGTAGTTGTAGGCAAACCATGCGGTGATCCATGTGCCGATCTGCCCTAAGAGCATGAAGAAGAAATAGATGATGGGCTGGCTCGCCTTCTTCTCCGTGTCGAGCGCGTCCCATCCCGCCTCGTCGGTCGGTTCGTTGCCCGGCGTCACGTTGCGTGTGGCCTCTATGCCGAAGCCATACTTGATGAGCGTGAACAGGTTGCACATGAGCAGCGTTTGGCGCACGAAGCCCATGATGAGGCTATTGAGCGCCAGGATGAACAAGCTGTCGGTATTGGCGCAGATATAGCTCTGCACCGCCAGCAGCGAGAAGCCCACCAGGCTCATCAGCTTCTGTCGGCGCACACTCACCAGCGCATAGAAGAACGGCGAGAACGCCGCCATGCCAATCGACGTTACGAAGCTGATGAAGGCTATATGTTCAGACTGGATGCCAAGCCCTCCCACCATCTCGCTACTGTTGACGGTGTAGGCACCGCTGACCGTCATGATAGGTATGAAAAGAATGATTAGGAAAGCGATGCCCAAGGGCTTGGGCACCCAGTTGTAGAACGGGAAATTCTTCGGCAGGTGCTCGGGCACCGCCGTGTAGATCTCAGCCTGTGTCATTTCTTGAGTTGGGCCTTAACAACAACCATCATGCCCGCCGCCAACTTGTCGTTGTCGGCCTTCTTCAGTCCCACAAACTCGATTCGGACGGGCACGCGCTGCTGAATCTTCACGAAGTTGCCAGCCGAGTTGTCGGTGGGCACGAGCGAATACTTGGATCCGGTGGCGCCCGAGATGGCGGTGATGCGCCCCTCAAACTCCTTGCCCTCGAAGGCGTCGACGGTCATCAAGACCTTCTGGCCCACATAGAGTTTCTCCACCTGCGTCTCCTTGTAGTTGGCAATGACCCACTTCTGGGTGTCGGGCATGATGTAGGTGATGGTCTGTCCGGCGTTGACGGCCTGTCCCTCCTCGAGCGTTCTTCGCCCAAGCTTTCCGTCGCATGGCGCCGTCACCACACAATAGGAGAGGTTGAGCTTGGCCATCTCCAAGGCAGCCTGGGCGCGCTCAATGGCCGCTGCGGTGTTCTTCTTGCGCGTCTGCACCTCGTTGACACCCGAATAGGCGGCCTTCTGCTGGCGCCGCGTGGCGTCGAGTTTCTTCTTCGTGGCGTTGTATTCGGTCTCAATCTGTTCGAGTTGGATGGGCGTGGCGGCATTGCGGGCCACCAGGTTCTGGTAGCGCTGGCGGTCTTTCTCGAGCTTGGCCAGGCGAATTTCGATCTCGGCGATCGACGCCTCGTAGACGGTGGCCGATGTCTGGGTGGTTTGCAGCGACGCGTCGACCACATTGGCCCCAGCCATGGCGTCCTTCAGCGCAGCCTCAGCCTCCATGACGCGGATGCGATACTCGCGGTCGTCGAGCACGAGCAGCGTGTCGCCCTTCTTCACATCCTGGTGCTCCTTGAAATAGATTTTCTTGATATATCCCGACGCACGCATGTTCACGGGCGAGATATACTGCTCCACCTGCGCGTCGTCGCTCTGCTCATTGCTCTTGTAATCCATGAACATACATGCTATCTTGGCGATGCCCCACACGAGGATGGCCACTCCGATGAGGCTCACCAGCAGTTGGCGTATGCGCTGGCGCTTGAGTTGCTTGGCGGTTACTTCGTGGGCCGACGGCTGGTTATTGTCGACGGGATTGGTGTTGTTGGTCGTATTGTTGTTGTTTGTTTCCATGATGATTTATATTGTCGTTGGGGATTTTTTGACCTTATGGTCCATTAGGGTTTCAGTAGTTTGTCCAACTGTCCGGTGAGTTTCAGCAGCGTGAGGTTCGACACCTGATAGTTGTAATGTGCGGTGAGATAATTGTTTTGCGCATCGCTCATGCTCATCTCGTCTTGCAACACCTCGGTCATCGAGGCGATGCCCTCGCGGTAGCGGTCGCTCGTCACCTTATACACATCCTCTGCCAGCAGGTAGTTGTCGCGCTGCTTGCTGAAGTTGCGCTGGTTGTTGGCCAGGTCGTTCACGGCGTTGGCATACTGCGTCTGCATGCCCTTCATGGTGTTTTCGTAAGCGAGCTTGGCGTTGTCGATGTCGACCTGCGCCTTTCGTATCTTCGAACGCTTCTCGAATCCGTCGAATACGGGCACGCGCACCGACAGGCCGATGCCGTCGGACCGATACCAATGGTTCGACTCGCCCGAGTGGAACCAATTCTTAAACTTATCGGTGAAGGCCGTGTAGGTCCAGTTGCCGCTGATGGCCACGGTGGGCAGGTAGCCGTCCTTGGCCAGTTTTTTCTGTTGCTCGGCCAGCGTTTGCTGGGTGCGCAAGAGCTGGAGCTCAGAGAGGTTCTCGTCGAGCCCGGTGAGGGCGGCCATGTCGATCTGCTGTATGTTGGCCTTCTCCACGGCGATGGCCTTGTCGGCCGGATAGTCGATCACATACTTCAGCATGTTGTATTGCTGGGTGAGCATGGCCTTGGCGTTGTCGTATTGCACGCTGAGGTTCTCCAGGTTCACATTGACGCGCTTCACATCCACGCTGAGCGCCATGTCGTTGTCGTGGAAAGCCTGGGTGATGTCGCGCAACTCCTCCAGTCGCTTGATGTTGTCCTTGATGATGCCTATCTGCTCCTCGGTGTTTTGCGCGAGGTAATACATCTTGCTGATCTGCACGATAAGGTCCTCCTTGGCCTTGGCGTACGATAGGGTGTTGAGCACATCGAGGGTCTTGGCGATGTTGAGCGCGGTGCGTGCCGTCTGGCTGTAGAGCGGCATCTGGAGTTGGACGCTGGCCGACGCGTTATACTGCAACGTGTTGGTTACGTTGTAGGGCTTGCCATAGGCGGAGCCGTCGGTCACCGACACGGGAGGGTCGAAGTTGTCGTTGAGCGCGGCGCCGATGTTGATTTGCGGCAACAGTCGCGAGCGGTTCTCACTGATGTTGTGCTTTCCCTTGAGCACGTTGCCCTCATAAGTCTTGAGGTTGAGGTTTCGCTCAATGCCCATTTTCAGGCATTGCCCCAACGAGAGCGTTTCCTGCGCCATGCCATAGCTGGCCAGGAAGACGAAGGAAAATGTGAACAATAATCTTTTCATACCTACATTAAGAATTCGGCTGCAAAGTTACCGAATAATCATGATGTGGGAATATTCATTTACAACCAAAAGTTGTTCATATTTTCCCTTTGTACGCTCTTTCGCCCCCATGAAATGCGAATGGGGTAAGAAACGGGGGCGAAAGAGGTAGGGATGCTTACGCCTCCACGGTCATGGCGATGACCTGCACGTCGTCGCACGGGCGGTCGCCACGCAGCGTTTTCACGCCCTGGATCTTCTCCACCACGTCGAGCCCGTCGGTCACCTCACCAAACACGGTGTACTGACCGTCGAGATGGGGTGTGCCGCCCACGGTGGTGTAGGCCTGGACCTGCTCCTCGGTGAAGCCGGCGGGATTGGCCTTGCAGATGTCCTCGGCCTCCTTCAGCAGTTGCTCCTGCATGGCCTGCAGTCCGGAGCGGTCGCGGTTGCGACGCATGTTCATAATCTCTTCCTTGTGGTAGCTCACGAGGTCGTTGAACGTCACGGCCACCTGGTTCTGCTTCATCTGCTTCTCCATCTGCTTGAGTTGGGAGGGATTGTAAACGCTTCCCCACACAATGTAGAACTGGCTGCCGCTCGACTCCCTGTTGGGGTTCACCTCATCGCCCAGTCGGGCCGCACACAGGGCGCCGCGCTTATGGAAGAGGTGGGGCTTGATCTCGGCCTGCAACGTGTAGTCGGGACCGCCCACACCGAGCTGCTTGCCTGCCGGCGCGCCCTTCGAGTCGGGGTCGCCGCCCTGAATCATGAAGTCGCGAATGACGCGATGGAACAGCGTGCCATTGTAATAACCCTCCGAAGCCAACTTCAGGAAGTTGTCGCGGTGAATGGGTGTGTCGTCGTAGAGGCGAACGGTAATGTCGCCCAAGGAAGTGGAAATCTTGATATTTGCCATGGTTTTGATATGCTTGTTTTCTATGATTAGGATGGGTGCCGCCCACCTTTCCCCGGTTTTGTCGCCGAGGGAGAAGGTGGGAAGCCGTTGCAAAGATACCACTTTTTATCCAACCATCGGCCCAAAGCCGCAAGGATTCTGCCATCGACGATGGTGGATAGAGGGAGGACGACCGTTGCGGGCGACACCCAATTATCGCAACAATCTACATATAAAACTACACATTTCTTTTCCACGATGGAAACATTTGGCTGAAATACGCCATTCTCGGCAATCTTACCCAACATCCTGATATTCAACGCATTGTGCTCCACACATCCTATTCCACACTCCAAATTCCACATTTCTTGTTGCGAAACATGCCTTTTCGCAATGCCATCCCTTACCTTTCGAGGCACGAAAGATGGTCTTTCGAGGCAGGGTTGGGCATGTTTCGCAACTCGAAAGATGCCTAAGGGCAAATCAGAGCCTCCTGTTGGAGGGCAAAAGCGCATAAAAACGACGTTCCCGCTCGCTATTTCGCGTAAAAACGTCGCACAACTTTTTCACCAAAATATCCAACACATCCTACCTTTCCGCCAGTTGTCCATCAGCCCCATTGCGCCACCCTGCCACCATCCCATGGCCCACGTCCCTGCCAAGGCCAGCGGCGCTCCCACAGCACAGGCAAGGAGCCTCGTCGCTCCGCCACCCACCTACACCTTATAATAATAGGTGGGGGCACATAGAAAAAGGAGGTGCGAAAGTTTGGTTGGCTACAAAGAATTGCCTAACTTTGCGTCGCCTAAAGATTAGCCCTTTGAAAAGCAATCAGTTAACCCAGAGTTGCCAACACACAACAAGAACACTATAAATAGACTATGCTTACAATCGTAATGATTATGATTTGCGGAATAGGTACCGGTTACCTGCTCCGCAATAAGAAGATGGGCGCCATTGGGCGCATCATCACCGCCCTGATATGGGTGCTGCTGTTCCTCCTCGGCATTGAGGTGGGCGGCAATCCGCGTATCGTCAACGGCCTGCAAACGCTGGGCCTCGAAGCCATAGTGCTCACCATCGGTGGGTGCGCCGGCAGTGTGCTCTTCGCCTGGGCATTGTGGCGCAACGTGAGCGCCAAGGAGGCCAAGGCCCACCACCAGGAAGGAGGCGAGGCATGAAAGGCAGCCTGATCATCGTAGGATTCTTCTTACTGGGCATCATCGTAGGTCTGTACCACATCATTCCGCAATCGTTCCTCGATAGCGGCGTGAGCTATTACGCCCTCTGCTGCCTCATGTTCTGCGTGGGCATCAGCATCGGTTGCGACACCACCATTCTCAAGAGCTTCAAGAAGGTGAACCCACGCCTGATGCTGCTGCCCGTAATGACCATTCTGGGCACCTTGGCGGGATGCGCCGCCGTGTCGGTGCTGCTGGGCCATCGCCAGCTCACCGACTGCCTGGCCATCGGCTCCGGCTTCGGCTACTACTCGCTGTCGAGCATCTTCATCACCGAGTATCGTGGCGCCGAACTGGGCACCATCGCCCTGCTGGCCAATATCTGCCGCGAGATTCTAACCCTGCTGTGCGCTCCCCTGCTGGCCAAGTATTTCGGCAAGCTGGCGCCCATCAGCGTGGGAGGCGCCACCACCATGGACACCACGCTGCCCATCATCACACGCGCCTCGGGCGAGAAGTTTATCATCGTATCCATCTTCCACGGGTGTTGCGTTGATTTTTCGGTGCCTTTCCTGGTGACGTTCTTCTGCTCGCTCTAACCCCTACCCATCACTCCCAACGACAAAAACCTAACATCTATCATAACCTATGAGAAAATTACTCTGCTCATTCGTCGTGGGCCTCGGCCTCTGCTGCGCCCACACAGCGGTGGCCACGGCGGCCCAAGACCGTAAGCAGGCTGCGGCCTCCAACCCCTGGCGAGACGCCACCGTGACCCACATCAACCGCATGCCCATGACGGCCCACTACCTGCCCTTCACCACGGAGAGCGGCGCCTTGGCCCAACTGCGCATGGACGACGCCCAGCGCTTCCAACTGAACCCCCAGACGGAGCGTCGCCGGTCGCTCAACGGTGTGTGGAAATTCAAACTGGTGAAGAGCCCTGGCTTGGCCCTCACCGATTTCTTCAAGACCTCCTACGATGTGAGCGGATGGCAAGACATACAGGTGCCGGGCAGTTGGGAACTGCAAGGATTCGACGCGCCCATCTATACCGACGTTACCTATCCCTTCGAGGCCAACCCGCCATTGGTGCCACAGGATTACAATCCCGTGGGCCATTATGTGCATGAGTTTACCGTGCCCGAGGAGTGGAAGGGCATGGACATCATCATGGACTTCGAGGGTGTGGAGTCGGCCTTCTATCTCTGGATCAACGGCAAGAGGGTGGGCTATAGCGAGGACAGTCGTCTGCCCGCCCATTTCAACATCTCACCCTATCTGAAGAAGGGCAAGAACCGCTTGGCCCTGAAGGTGTTCCGATTCAGCGACGGCAGTTACCTGGAGGACCAAGACTATTGGAAATACAGCGGCATCGAGCGCAGCGTGTTCATCCAGGCACGCCCGAAGAGCAGGCTGAACGATTATGTGTTGGGCAACGCGCTCATCAACCATTATAAGGACGGCAACTTCACGCTCGACGTGAGCATGTTGCAGCCCCAAAAGGGACAGAAGGTGGAGGTGAAGGTGCTCACGGCCGCCGGCAAGGCGATCTACGCCCAAAGCCAGACCATCGCATCGGCCACCGACACGTTGCTCCATTTCGCCAATGTGATCAAGGGAGTGCAGCCCTGGAACGCCGAGCAGCCCTACCTCTACACGCTCGTCATCAACACCACCGACAAGAACGGACGGGTGCAGGAGAGCGTGGCGCAGCCCTTCGGGTTCCGCACCGTGGAGATGAAGAACGGATTGCTTATGGTGAACGGCGTGGCCCTCACCATCAAGGGCGTGAACCGACAGGAGCACAACGCCATCCACGGACGCACGCTCAACATCGACGAGATGGTGAAGGATGTGAAGATGATGAAGCAATTCAACATCAACGCCGTGCGCACCTCCCACTACCCCAACTACTCCGAGTGGTACCAGCTCTGCGACAAGTATGGCCTTTACATGGTGGGCGAGGCCAACATTGAGTGTCATGGCATCTTAGAAACCAAGTACAAGCAGCTTGCCGATCGCGACGACTGGTATCCCGCCTTCCACGACCGCATGTACCGCATGATCAAGCGCGACCGCAACCACACGGCCGTCATCATCTGGTCGATGGGCAACGAGAGTGGCTACGGCAAGAATTTCGAGAAGCTCTACGACCTCTCGAAGGCCATCGACCCCACACGCCCCGTGCAGTATGAGGGAGGTGGCTACAACGCCAAGTCGGACATCTATTGCCCGATGTACGCACGCATCTGGTCGTTGCAACGCCACGTCACACAGCGCGACGCCCGCCCCCTCATCCTCTGCGAGTATGCCCACGCCATGGGCAACAGCGAGGGCAACCTCAAGGATTATTGGGACCTTATCTACAAGCACGACCAGTTGCAGGGTGGATTCATCTGGGACTGGGTGGACCAAACATTCGCCAAGACCGACGACAAGGGCCATCGGTTCTGGGCCTACGGGGGCGACATGGGCTTCGTGGGTGTGGTGAACGACTCCAACTTCTGCGCCAACGGACTGGTGGCGGCCGACCGATCGCTCCATCCCCATATCTGGGAGGTGAAGAAGGTGTATCAGAACATCGCCTTCGAGCCGGTGCCCTTCTCGGCCAACCGCATCAAGGTGACCAACCGGTTCGACTACACCACGCTCGACAACTACCAGCTTGCATGGGCTGTGGAGACCAATGGCGAGACGGTGGCCAGCGGCAAGATGAATTTCCCCTCGCTCAAGCCTCACCAGAGCGGCGAGATGGTCATCCCCATGGGCCAGCTGCCCGCCACGGCCCACAACGAGTATTTCCTCACCCTGCGCGCCTCAACAAAGAAGGCCACGGGGGCCGTGCCGGCCGGTCACGAGGTGGCCATCGAGCAGGTGCTGTTGCCCGTGCAGGTGGACAAGGCCGATGTGGCGGTGCCCGGACAACTGCAAAAGGCCGAAACAGCCGACGAGATTGCCATCAAGGGGCTGGACGCCAACTATAGCGTGACCTTCTCGAAGAAGACGGGCGAGATGACGTCGCTCAAATATGATGGGCAGGAGATGCTCATCGCCGGACTGCAACCCAACTTCTGGCGTGGCATCACCGACAACGATGTGGCCAACGGCACACAGGTGCGTTGCGGCACATGGCGTGAGGCGGCAAGCAAGATGGTGCTGAAGGGCATAGAGGACCTGACACCCTCCAACAAGGACAAGGCCACCGTAGTGGCCACGTTCGACATGCCCGAGCAGCAGTCGGAGCTGCAAGTGACCTATGAGGCCATGGCCGACGGACGCATCCACGTGGACATGCACTTCACGCCGGGCAACAAGGCGTTGCCCGAGATGCCTCGCCTCGGCATGCGCATGATTCTCAAGGCCGACTACGACCAGATGACATGGTTGGGACGTGGACCGCAGGAGAACTACGCCGACCGCAAGAGCGGCTACCTCATCGGCAAGTACTCGGCCAGCGTGTGGGAGCAATACCATCCCTATGTGAGGGCGCAGGAAACGGCCAACAAGTGCGACGTGCGCTGGTTCACGCTCGCCTCGAAGGCCAACAAGGGCATCAAGGTGGTGGGCGACGAGCCGTTGAGCGTCAGCGCATGGAACTTTCCGCAGGCCGACCTGCTCTACGCACCGTCGATGCAGGAGCACCGCCACGGCGGATGTGTCGACAAGAAGCCCATGGTGTGGGTCAACATCGACCACAGGCAGATGGGTGTGGGTGGCGACAACACATGGGGAGCCATGGTGCATCCCGAGTACACCATCACGCCGCACGAGTGGAGCTACGGCTTCACGATCATGAAAAAATGATGCGGACGCAACCGTAGCAAATGCTACTTTCTTTCATCCTAAAAACGAAGAAGATATGGTAAGCCTTAAGAAAATGGCGCTGCTCACGCTGGGTATCGCCATGCTGTCGACCGATGGCATGGCGCAGACCACGCGCCGAGAGTATAACGATATCATCAACATCCACCTTACGCCGGGAGCGCCACGCCGCCACAACGGATGTTTCACCGACATGGGATCATGGATGGGCTTCACCCTTCCGGAGCAAGCCCAGCCCACCACGGGTTTCTGCGGACCCTACAGCATCTACTACCGCCATTGGTACGCCCGCTCGCTGGTGGCGCTCCAAGGCGGCACCATGCAGGAGCGGAGCTATTGTCCGGGCGAGGTGCGCATGGCGCTCACACGGGATGGCGCCACCATCCAGGAGAGCCTGCAGTTTGTAGACGCCCGCACGGCGCTCCTCACCATCGACAATCCCTCCAAGCGACAGCTCGTTTTCGGGGCCGACAGCGTCAGCCGCAAGATGCAGCTTTCGGTGGAGAATGGCACGGTGCTCATTGCTTGCCACGGGGGCGAGCGCGTGATGCTCACGTTCCCCGAGCCGGTAAGGGTGGCCAAGGCGGGCCACAACTACGTGGCCACCGTGCCTGAGGGCATGGCCCATCTCACCGCCGCCATCAGCATCGTGACGCAAGACACGGAGGCGTCGGTGCAGCAGGTCCACACGGCGAGCCTACTGGCCAACCCCGAGGCGTCGCTCAAGGCCAACGAGGCGCGGTGGAACGGCTACCTGAGGAAGATGATCCGACCCGACATGCCCGCCCAGTACAACAGGGTGGCGGCCAAGTCGATCGTCACATTGCTCTCCAACTGGCGCTCCAAGCGCGGAGCCCTCTTCCACGACGGCATCGTGCCCAGCCATGCCGTGAGCTATTTCGTGGGGTGCTGGGCTTGGGACTGCTGGCGTTTCTCGGCGGCCATGGCCTCGTTCTACCCCGAGCTGGCGAAGGACAACATACGTGTGATGTTCGACTATCAGCAGCCCGACGGCATGATCATCGATTGCATCTACCCCGACGCATCGGCCAACAACGAGCGCGACAGCAAGCCGCCATTGGCGGCGTGGGCGGTCAACGAGATCTACGAGCACACCCACGACACGGCCTTTGTGAGGGAGATGTACCCCAAGTTGCTGAAATACCACAAGTGGTGGTATGCCAAGCGCGACCACGACAAGAACCACATCTGCGAGTTTGGATCGGTAGACGGTACGCTGGTGGCAGCCGCATGGGAGAGCGGCATGGACAACGCCATACGCTTCGACGGAACGAAGATGCTGCAAAATGGGCCCGACGCATGGAGCACCGACCAGGAGAGCGTGGACCTCAACGCCTATCTGTCGCTCGAATACACGCTGCTCAAGAAGTTTGCCGCTTTGCTCGACGAGCCGTTCCTCTTGCCCGACTATCGCTCCATGGTGGCCGACTATTTCTTCGACAAGAAAGATGGATTCTTCTACGACCGCCGCATGAACGCCACACGCGACTTTGTGCGCGAGGCGGGATGTGAGGGCTACATACCGTTTTGGGCCAACATCGCCACGAAGGAGCAGTTTGCCAAGGCGCGCAAACTGCTCGACAACAAGAAGAAGTTCTCTACCTACATTCCCTTCCCCACCATCGCGGCCGACAACCCAAAGTATGACCCGAAGGGCTATTGGCGCGGACCCATCTGGCTCGACCAGACCTACTATGGCATTAAGGGCTACCGCAACTATGGCGAGGGCAAGAAGGCCGACGCCTATACCGACCAGGTGTTCCGCAACATAGAGGGCCTCACCGAGGGTGCGCCCATCTATGAGAACTACGACACCCAAACGGGCAAGCCCATGCAAGCCTCCCACTTCAGCTGCAGCGCCGCTTGCCTCCTCATGCTCTACAACGATTATGGCAAATGAGCGCCACCGCTCCCATAGCGGCCGGCAACAAGCGTGGCCCATGGGAGCCTACGCGTTAAGGCGAGCGGACAGCATCGCCCCCGCATAACCCCAACATCCCCAATCGGTCATTAGATTTCAATTCTTGGTAGTGCTTGTTTAGAGCAGGTTGCGACAGTCGCGTAGAAGGCATAGCGGGCTATGCCGAAACGCGAATGGAAGCAAGATGCCGAAAGAAACGCTGACAAGAGTTGAAAAGAAACCATAACATCCTACTATTTCTCCTATTTCGGTCTAATGACCGATTGGGGATCATAAAAGCGCCGACGAGGACGAATCCTTGCCGGCGCTTTTATGATGTTATGATGCGCTAAGCGTAGTGCGACACCGCCACCTGTTATCGCGATGCGTAGTAAACGCCACCTCCCACGGCCATGCGCACCTGCGTCAGGCCAGCCTGGTCGGGCGTAACGTTCATCTTGCGGCCATCGGGAAGCGTGGCCTGGATGGTGCCGTCCTCATTGAAGCGGAACAGCTCCTTCAGGGCGCCCTTGTCCTGATAGTTCCAGCTCTTCTGCTTCTTATTGTAAACAAGATACGACACCTCGCCATCGGGAGCCGTAATCTCGTAACCGTTCTTCAGGGTCTTAATGGCATAGAGCTTGCCGTCTTGGCCCATCACCTCCTTGGTTTCGCCAACATGGGCCACCAACTTCTCGCCTGTCCAAAACTCCACGGCGTTCAGCACAAACAGGTCGGCCATGCTGCAAATGGCGTAGGCCGGACTGATCACGATGAACACCAACTCGTTGATAAACTTACTGCTGCTCAAGCCCTTGTTCCAGTTCAGCACGCTGTTGGTAAGGCCAAAAGAGCCAATGCAAGAGCTTAGGGTCAAGCCGCACAAGGCCAAGGCAAGGATCGATTTCGTAGCAAACTTTCTCATATTCTTTCGTTTTTGAAGGTTATCTGCGTGTTATTGTTTGCAAATATATATCATTTTCTCGTTCGATCAAACATATTGCGCACAATTTCACATATTTTATGTACTTGTCGCTCCACAAAGCACATGGCGACCGCAACCACCAACCCTACGCCAACAAAAAGGGCAGGCCGAAGCCTACCCATATTTGCCAAATATCGAGACACCCCGCTTATCGCTTCATCACCTTCTTGCCGTCGACCACATAGATGCCCTTAGGAAGGTTGCTGAGGTCGTTGCCGTCGCTGAGCTTCACACCCGTCAGGCTGTAAACGCCCTTCTTGGCCGATGCCGTAGGCTGCTTGGCGATGGTGAGGTCGTCGATGCCCGTGCTCGTGTCGTAGTCTTGCTTGATGCTCACGTTCCAATGCTTGAGGTAGTAAGTGCGGCCATAGTCGTAAGCCTCGTTGCTCCATTGCAGATACTTGCCTGTGTTCTGCGTTGAGCCAAACGTATAATCGGCCCAAAGGTAAGAGGTTACATTCTCGCCCACATGGTTGGTCTGTGTGCGCAACTCCTCGGGACCAAACTTCTTCTCGCAGCCCTCGGCATTGGTTATCACAACCATGATGGGCGACTTAACCAGCAGCGGCTGGTCGGCAACAAGGTTCACCTCATAGAAATTGGGGCCGGTCTCGTGAAGCTTCACCGAGTCGGACACGAAGGTAGCCACAGGCTCTGTGCCCACCTTGCCGTCGGCATCGTAGGCAAACACCTTGGCAACAACGTCGCCCTTGGCCAACTTGCCGTCGGTCACCACTCCGGCATGGATGGCTCTGAGCAAGTAATCCTTCGCATAGCTGAAATACTCGGCCCATCCGCGAACCTTCACGTCCTTGTATCGCAAGCCCTCTTCGGCAAAGTGGGCGTTCAGCGTAGCCGTAGCCTCATCCCAGTTGAGGAAGAGCTTCTTGTCGAAGAACAATCCGTTGAGCTCTGCCTGATTGTAGTTGGCGGCATAATATTCATTGCCAGTCCTGTCTGCCAAGAAGCCATAGCCAAAGGCTATTCCACCACGCGTCATCGCATATGTGTTGTAGCCACGACCGTCGACCACGTAAAGCGTTGGCGCCTCAACGAGCTCGTCTGAAGCTCCCCGCATGATCACCAGGTTTTCATTATCGAGCTCGTCCACGCCATACTCAGATGCCATCCAGGCGTAATCGCCATAGAAATCCTCCTCAAGCTTGGCCTTGAACGTAAGGTTCACACCTGCGGGAGCAAGTGCGATGTCGCTCCCGGGCTGTTCGCCCTTCATGTCGACACCCAGGAAGAACACGCCATCGGGGGCAGGATAATAAGCCACGGGCTTGTTCTCGTCGTAGTCTTGCGCAAAACCTGCGACCGCCACCAAACTCAATAATGCTGCAGTAAACAACTTCTTCATATTTCTCTTACTTTAATAATGAACACTCTATAACCCAATCACGTTACTTCACAACCTTGCGGCCATCAATGACATAGATGCCATGGGGCAGGCTTGAGGCCGACTGGCTTTCGCCCACACACTGTCCGGAGAGGTTGTAGACCTTACCCGTGGCTTGCTTCGCGGCCTGCACCTCGCCAATGCCCGTCGAGGGCTTGGTGTACGACTTGCGGAGGCCAATCATAAAATTGTTGAGATAACCTGTGGTCTTGCCGTTGTCGTCGGCCATCTCCACACCCGAGAAGTCGAGAAATTGTCGTTCGACCTTCGAATTCCCAATCATGAAATTGGCATACAGGTTGCATACGCCGGTATTGTCGGAATTGAAGAGTTTTTCCTCAGGGAAAACCATTCCTATCTGGCAGTTGCTCGACTTGGGAGTGGTAACAACAACCATGATGGCTGAGCCGACACGCACGGCGGAGTAGGGTTCGAACACCACGCGGTACCGATCGCTAACGCTCGACGGGATGATCTTCGCCACATGAAGGTCCATGAGGTCTTCCAAGTCGACGCTATAGCCACCCCCACTAAGCTTGCGTGCATACACATGAGCCTCAAGATCGGCCTCTGTGGGCGTGGTGCTACAGGTTATCTCAGCCGTTACGCCCTCCAGATAATAAGGTTTGGAATAGGCGAACGCCTCAGCAAAGCCCAGCAACTCGAAGCCATTGATGCCCGCGGCCGACCATATATAATCGAGACCGCTATTGGCTTCAGCGCTATTGAGCAAGAGCACCGTGGGATCGGTGTAATAGCCGCTGCACTGGGCCGGCCGATAATTCACACAGTCGTGGTTGCCCATGTAGCCCTTGCCATAATAGATGCCATCGGCCGCAAGCTTCGCAACGGTCTTAAGCGAACCGTCGGTGGCGGTAACCTCGGGCGAGGGGTACAAACCCTCGGGCATCTTGAAGGATATGCTCTGCGAGGCGGAGGTCTTGTCCTCCATGTTGCTGCCCATCGTAACGGTCTTGTATTTCCACGCATACTGAGCCGTCTCGCTATTGCTTTTTACCTTGGCCGTCAGGAAAGCCTTGGCCGGAGCAAACCCATAGTCGCCCATCGACTGCTCATTCTCATCGACACCCGCATACTCGAAGCCATTGGGCGAGGCGATCGAAACGACCAGCTTTTTTACTTCCCGACGAACCGGAACGTTCGCTTTCGATGGGGAAACACTTACCGAACTACCCTTTATGGGTTGCAACCTACTCTGTGCGGACGCGCTGTTCACTCCTGCAAACGACGACAACATCCATGCAAAGGCGAGCGCCAAACAACTGCTTTTCATCACGAAATCAATTTAACAAAAACACTCTTTTCGTTTAAAATCTCAAGTTAACGGTTGCAAATACACAGTATCATTGCTACAAATACAAACTTTTGATCGTATTTTTATTAAAAAAGTTGCATTTTGAAAAACAGGGATTATAACACGATTCTCCATTTCGCAACATGTTTAACCTGTTTTTTGACGCAAACCCGTGCAGCAAAACAAAGTTTGTCTGTAGACAAGGCATGGTGACACAACCGCACCCCTACAGAGGCTCCACCGAAATGATTTCACTTCTCGATGAGTTGTTTTTCACCACTTGAAAGGTATCAAACTGTAACCTCGCAGCTCATTACAGGAGCTTCCCCCACCCTATGCGCCCTTTTGCCGGCTCAGACAGACGAGGTGGTGGCATGACTTTTATTCAAAAACACTGACAAGCGAAGCCACCGGGCATCCCCCTGTGCGCATCTGCCAAACAATTAGATGCGAAACCCTAAGAAAGGAAAAGGCGGCGAAAAGCACATCCAAGCACGTGCAACTCTCACAGCCCATAGCCATTGGAGGCCAGCGCAAGAACAAGGTCAGGCAGGCCAACCGGGCGACATACCAAGCAAAGCTAACCGACGTAGCCTTCGAGGCGCGCAAGGCGAGGTTAGAACGTGCAGCAAAGGCGTGCTGTGAGCGCCACGAAGCTGCCGTTGGGGTTGTGGATGTATTGGAGGGAGGGTTGCACGGCTACCGATGCGTTGAGCGTGCGTCGCCAGGTGAGCTCCGCCGACCACTCGTTGCCTTGCTGGTAACGGGCGTATTGGCCCGAGAGGCCACAGGTGTTGACGCTGTCGGTATAGGCGACGCCGAGCTCGGCGTAACGGTAACAAGCGTTCTGGCGGCAGGTGTTCTCGGAGTATTGGGCCATGGCCGTGAGGCTCTGCCTTCCTCGCCGCCATAGGCGTTGCTCGCCATAGACCCACCAGGCGCCCGTGGTGTGATGGGATGCCACGCTGGCGGGCATCAGGGCTCCGTCGTCGTCGAGGGCAAACTGGCGGGTGTGGATGGCCGCCCCAGCAAAATAGTGGGCGCCACGGTGGGCGTATTCGAGCTGCGACATGTTGAACACCCCATCGTCCTTGGGGCGCAAGAGGAAGGGGTTGTCGTCGTGGCGCCACCCATTGCGGCCCACGCCATTGCATAAGCTGTTGCGGAAGGTAAACCGTCCGCGCGTAACATCGAAATAGAACGTGAGGCCCGAGAACGGGTAGTTGGCGATGGGGTAACTGGCGGCAATGGTGGGCACGATGCCACACGAACTGTTGGCAAAGAGCGCCGTGACGGGCGATGTGAAGAAATCCTCGTTCACATTGCGCACGCCCACAAACACGCGCGCCGACGCCCAATGGTGGCTATAGCCCAGCACGGCGATGGCCGCAAGCATGTTGCCTGCCTCGATGTTGGAGAAGCCCTGCCAATCGTCGATGAGGGCCTCGTGGCGAATGTTGGCCAGATGGAGCGTGGCGGCCTCTATGGCTCCCCGCCCATGCCACAGGGGCAGGTTGAGGTCGAGGCGCACCTGGTTCAACCAGTTGGTGTGTTGGTTCATGTCCCATTGCCATTCGGAAATCAATTGTCCGCCAAACTCTTGTGCGTGTACCGCGGCAAGGTGCAGGCAGCCCAGGAGTATAACAATAAGTCGCTTCATAATGATGATGATTGTAATGTTTTTGTTGCTCCGTAGCCACTGCCGCAGGAGCGCGCCAAGGGCCCATCTTTAGAACGATTGCGTTTCAACCCGCAAAATTACACCATTCTCCCCGATGTTGCAATACCCAAAAATAGGTATTCCGCCCTCACACAGGGTGCGGCAGGCGCACCCAAAGGCATAGCGGGCTATGGCGAAACGCGAACGGAAGCAAGATGCCGAAAGAAACGCTGACAAGAGTTGAAAAGAAACAATAACCTCCCAATAGTCTGCCCTATTTCGGCCTAATGACCCATTTGGGTTTGACGAAGGTGAGGCGGATAGCTGTGGGAGGGGCGGCAAAGATTTGAAGAAGGCGTAATTATGACTCAAAAATCGAAACAACCTATATTGAAAACTACACGTTTCTTTTGAACGCGAAAAATGTTGGGCGCAAATACGTGCTTCTTGGCGAGTTTTTGCAACTGTCTATCAATCAACGTTTTATTGTGACAACGATTCGCTTGGCGCTTCGGGGGCCACTCTCGACGTTGCGATACATACCTAATCGAGTTGCGAAACATACCTAATCGAGTTGCGAAACATGGCCTTTCGCAGTGCGAAACATGGCTAATCGAGGCTCGATACATGCCCAGACGCAACTCGATACATGCCTGATGTTGAAGTAAGGCCCCATTGTTTGAGTCGAAGATCTCGCCCAAACAGGTTTTCCTCGTCTGGTTCACGTAAAAAGTGCGCACATTTTTTTCAGAACAATCCCAACAATCCCAACAATCTCATGGGGGGCGCTATCTTAAGATCTGTATTATCTTGTCTTTCTGATAATGTCGGTGATTTGGCGCCGCATCTTTTCATGACCTATACAAAAAAGCCATTCGCCACGAAAATCCAAGGGGTTGCCGCAACAGGTTTAGGTTTATTTTCATATCTTTGCAACAACACACCTAAAACATAAAGCTATGATTACGCTGATTGACTTTATAGTGAGAACGGGCTGCGCCTTCCTCATGGGCACGCTCATCGGCATGGAGCGACAATATCGCCAGCATAGCGCAGGCCTGCGTACCAACGTGCTTGTGGCGGTGGGAGCGGCCGCCTTCACCATACTGTCGGTCACCATGACGTCGGGTGGCACGGGCGACCCCTCGCGCATCGCGGCGCAGATTGTGTCGGGCATTGGCTTCCTGGGTGGCGGACTGATCCTGAAGGAGGGATTCACCGTGAGGGGACTCAACACGGCGGCCACGATATGGTGCTCGGCGGCCTGCGGAACACTGGCGGGCGTGGGCATGTACCTCGAAGCCTTCGTGTTGGTGGCGTGTGTGCTGATCACCCATTGCGTGTTTCGGCCCCTCGGCACCTTCATCCTGAAGCTCAACACCAAGATGTACCACTACACGGTGCGGGCCGAGTGTATGAAACATTCGGCCGACCGAACCCAGCAGTTCCTCATGGACATGCTGGCGTTCAACAAGAACATAAAGGTGAACGCCCTGTTCTACAAAGGGGCGGGCGACAAGGTGGTGGTGTGCTGCGACATGCAGATATTGGGGGAGCACAAGTCGCTGCTCGACCTCGTGGTGTCGCGCCTCCGCTCTCGTCCCGACGTGTTCAGCGCCGGTTGGGAGCGCCAAGAGTCGCCCCAGGAGGATTTCTGACCGCACCGTGACATGGCGCTCGCTTGCCGCTTTGGCCCCAAGCCATGTGCCATGCCGAAGGCCGAAAGGCAGCTTCGGCGCTTGGGGCACCGCTGGCGTGAATAATTCTTAAATATCCGAGGCAACGTGCACGATTGTTGCATTTAATCGTTACTTTTGCCCTCGATTAAAGTCCAAGGCGGCCACCGGGCCGTTGGGAGAACTTGCCCGATCCAACAAGAAATAAGGGGTGCTTCACGAGTGTGTTGCTGAGATTATACCCATAGAACCTGACGCAGGTAATGCTGCCGCAGGGATTGCTTCCTTCACAGTAACGACAGGTGATAGCGAGGCTGTTTCTATTCCGTATTGTCTTTTGTGGTACGTAGCGCCGATGCTCCCCTGCCAACACAGGAAAGCATGAAATATCTTTGCGCACTGACCATTGCCGGATCCGACAGTTGTGGCGGAGCAGGCTTGCAAGCCGACATCAAGACGATGTCGGCCTTAGGGGTTTATGCTGCATCGGCCGTCACATCGGTCACGGTGCAGAACACGCTGGGCGTGCAAGCCGTGCAGGCCATCAGGCCCGACGTGGTGGCCGGACAGATCCGCGCCGTGATGGACGACGTGGCGCCCGTGGCCATCAAGATTGGCATGGTGAACGACCGCCCCACGCTGCAGGCCATTGCCGACGCCTTGCGCCCCTACCATCCGCGCTTTGTGGTGGTCGACCCGGTCATGGTGTCGACCAGTGGGTCGCCCCTGATGCAGCCCGACGCTGTCGACGCCTTCTGCCAACAGTTGTTGCCCATGGCCACGGTGCTCACGCCCAACCTGCCTGAGGCCGAGGTGTTGGCCCACATGCCCATCCGCTCCTTCGCCGACATGGACGAGGCCGCACGCCGCATCATCCAACTGGGATGCAAGGCCGTGCTTATCAAGGGCGGCCATTGGGAAGGCCAACAGAAGGTGGACCGACTGTATATGCCAGGCCAACCGCCCCGCTCCTACGAGCATCCCACCATCGAAACCCGCAACACCCATGGCACGGGATGCACGCTCTCGTCGGCCATCGCGTCGTTCTTGGCACGCGGACTGGCCCTGCCCGAGGCCGTGGGCAGCGCCGTCGACTACCTGGCCCAAGCCATTGAGGCTGGCAAGGATGTTGCCATTGGAGCCGGCCATGGGCCCGTCGACCACTTGTTCAACCCTGAAAAACTCATCAAGTCATGATACAATTTATCACACACGCCAACGCGCGCTATGGATATGTGGAGGGCGCACAACTGGCGCTCGAGGGCGGATGCCGATGGATTCAGCTCCGCATGAAAGGGGCCACCGAGGCCGAGTTTATGGAGTCTGCCAAACCCATTGGCGACCTGTGCCGCAAGCATGGCGCCACGTTTGTGCTCGACGACCATGTGGAATGGGTGGAGCGCACGGGAGCCGACGGCGTTCACCTGGGAAAGAACGACATGCCCGTGGATGAGGCGCGCCGCATCTTGGGCAACGACAAGATCATTGGCGGAACGGCCAACACGTTCGACGACGTGGAGCGACTGCACCGACAAGGTGCCAACTACATAGGGTGCGGCCCCTTCCGATTCACCACTACCAAGAAAAACCTGTCGCCCATCCTCGGCCTGGAGGGCTATCGCCACATCGTGGAGCAGATGCGGGCACACCACATCGACCTGCCCATTGTGGCCATTGGAGGAATCCTGGCCGACGACATCACGTCGGTGATGCAAACGGGCGTAACGGGCATTGCCGTGAGTGGCGCCATCCTCAACGCCAACGACCCCGTCGACAAGATGCAACGCTTCGTCGGACTGGTGGACAACCGGGGCTGACCGATAGGGGAGAATCAACGAGAACCAACCTGAATAACCATTATATGAAGACAGACATCAAATTCGATTATCCTTCCTCAGAGAAGGTTTACCTGAGCGGCAAGCTCTACCCCGACCTACGCGTCGGCATGCGCCGCGTGCGACTGACGCCCACCGTAACCATCGAGAACGGTGTGCGCCATGAGGAGCCCAACCAGCCGGTCTACGTATACGACACCAGCGGACCCTACAGCGACCCCGCCGTGGAGATCAACCTCGAGAAGGGACTGCCCCGACTGCGCCAGCCGTGGATCGACGGTCGTAAGGAGGGACAAACGCAGATGTATTTCGCCAAGCAGGGCATCATCACACAGGAGATGGAGTATGTGGCCATACGCGAGAACATGAACTGCGAGGAACTGGGCATCAAGACCCACATCACACCGGCCTTCGTGTGCAAGGAGATTGCCGAGGGACGCGCCGTCATCCCCGCCAATCGTAAGCACCCCGAGGCGGAACCGATGATCATCGGCACCCATTTCCTCGTGAAGATCAACACCAACATCGGAAACTCGGCCACCACATCGGGTATCGAGGAGGAGGTCGACAAAGCGGTGTGGAGCTGCAAATGGGGTGGCGACACGCTCATGGATCTCTCCACGGGCAACGACATACACGAGACGCGCGAGTGGATCCTGCGCAACTGTCCCGTGCCAGTGGGCACCGTGCCCATGTACCAAGCCTTCGAGAAGGTGAACGGCAAGGCCGAGGACCTTACGTGGGACATCTTCCGCGAGACGCTTATCGAACAGTGTGAGCAGGGCGTGGACTACTTCACCATCCACTGCGGCATCCGACTAAAGAACATCCACCTGGCCGACACGCGCCTCACGGGCATCGTGAGCCGTGGCGGAAGCATCATCTCCAAGTGGTGCAAGGTGCATCAGAAGGAGAGCTTCCTCTACGAGCACTTCGACGACATCTGCGACATCTGCGCCCAATACGACGTGGCCTTATCGCTCGGCGACGGCTTGCGGCCAGGCTGCACACACGACGCCAACGACGCGGCGCAGTTTGCCGAGCTCGACACCATGGGCGAACTGGTGGAGCGCGCTTGGGCCAAGAACGTGCAGGCGTTTATCGAAGGTCCCGGCCATGTGCCCATGCACAAGATCAAGGAGAACATGGAGCGACAGATAGAGAAGTGCCACGGCGCACCGTTCTACACGCTCGGCCCGCTCGTGACCGACATCGCGCCGGCCTACGACCACATCACATCGGCCATCGGAGCCTCGATGATTGGATGGTATGGAACGGCCATGTTGTGCTACGTCACACCCAAGGAGCACCTGGCCCTGCCCGAGAAGGAGGACGTGCGAACGGGTGTGGTGACCTACAAGATCGCCGCCCACGCCGCCGACCTGGCCAAGGGGCACCCCGGAGCCACCGTGCGCGATGACGCGCTGAGCAAGGCACGCTACGACTTCCGTTGGAAAGACCAGTTCAACCTGTCGCTCGACCCGGAGCGCGCGCTCGAGTATTACAAGACGAGCAACACCGTCGACGCCAACTATTGCACCATGTGCGGACCCAACTTCTGCGCCGCACGCATCAGCCACTCGCTCAAGAACTGCGAGGGATAATAACGTTAACTGTTTAAATACATAAGAAAAATGATTGAGACACAAGTATCAAAAGGTATCATCAGTACCTATTTCGACAAACTGCAGAAAAACTTGGACCTCGACGTGGCCATCGTAGGCGGTGGCCCCTCGGGCATCGTGGCAGCCTACTATCTGGCCAAGGCCGGTCTGAAAGTGGCACAGTTCGACCGCAAGCTGTCGCCCGGCGGCGGCATGTGGGGCGGCGCCATGATGTTCAACCAGATTGTCATTCAGGAGGAAGCCTTGCACATCGTGAAGGATTTCGACATCAATTACGCGCCCTTCGAGGACGGCCTCTACACCATCGACTCGGTGGAGAGCACATCGGCACTGCTCTACCACGCCGTGCACGCTGGCGCAACCATCTTCAACTGCTACTCGGTGGAGGATGTGGTGTTTAAGGACAACGTGGTGAGCGGTGTGGTGGTCAACTGGACACCGGTGCTCCGCGAAGGCCTGCACGTCGACCCGCTGAACATCATGGCCAAGTGTGTCATCGACGGAACGGGCCACGACAGCGAGATGTGTAAGGTGGTGGCCAGCAAGAATGGCATTCGCCTCGACACCGCCACGGGTGGCGTCATCGGTGAGCGCTCGCTCGATGTGGTCGAGGGCGAACGCATGGTGGTTGAGGGAACCCGCGAGATTTACCCGGGCCTCTACGTATGCGGCATGGCCTCGTCTGCCGTGGCCGGCACACCGCGCATGGGACCCATCTTCGGCGGCATGATGCTCTCGGGCAAGAAGGTGGCTGACCTGATCATCGAGAAGTTAAAGAAGTAAGCCGCATGGGCGGCGAAAGCCTCGGACTATCCACTGAACTGAAACCGAAACCCTTTCCATATCATGAAATGGATCGTCATCACCTCTCCCGACTTCGTGCCGGGAGAGGCTTTTTTCATCGACAAGCTCTTCGGTCATGGGCTCGACCTGCTGCATCTGCGCAAGCCCGGAGCCTCCGCCGACGAGTGCCGTGACCTGTTGGAGCGCATACCCGAGCGGTGGCGTGGACAGGTGGTGCTGCATGAGCATTTTGAGTTGGCCGAGGCCTACGGCGCGCATGGCATCCATCTGAACCGCCGCAACCCGCAAGCGCCCGAGGGTTATGGCGGCAGCGTGTCGTGCTCATGCCACAGCCTGGAGGAGGTGGCGGCCAACAAGCCACGGCGCCAATATGTGTTTCTCAGTCCCATCTTCGACAGCATATCCAAGGTGGGCTACGCCGCCGCGTTTCCCGAGGAGCAGCTCCGCCAAGCCGCCAAGGAGCGGCTCATTGACCGTCAGGTGGTGGCCTTGGGTGGCGTAACGGCCACAAACATCGCCGCGCTCAAGGCCTGGCACTTTGGAGGCGCCGCTTTCCTGGGCGACGTGTGGAGCCGCATGGGCGATCCCAACGTCGATGCCTACCTCGCCCACCTGCGCCAGTTGCTGCACGAATAGGCCGGGCGCATCTGCGTTCAACCACACCAAAGCGTTAACCCCCAATGGGCCATTAGGTCGATTGGGGGTTACTTGACGACGGGCAGGCCCTGCTCTTTCCACCGCAAGATGCCACCCTTCATGTCGACCACGTGGAAGCCTTTCTTCTGCATGTAGACGGCGGCGGCGTTGCTACGGCGACCGCTGCGGCAATAAATATAATAGGTGCGCTGGCGACAGAGCTTCTTCATGCCACGGCGGAATACTTTCGTGTTGAGCCAATCGAGGTTGGCGGCGCCTTCGAGATGGTCCTCGGCAAACTCGGAGGGGCGGCGCACATCGAGCAGCACGGCGGTGGAGTCGGCCCGCGCGGCCTCAATAAACGGCTTCGGCTCCAACGTCAGGACAGGCGTTTGGGCCGAGCAACTGCCGCAAAACGACAAGGCGGCAAGGAGGGTGAGAAGTATGTGTTTCATGATTCTAATGTTAAGCGCAAGCCAAAGGCCCACGCGTTAGACAACTGCAAAAGTAAGCATTATTTTCCATAAGCATGGCATCTTCGCACATTTCCTTACATGCCACGTCTCACCTCTTGCTGGCAATGGGGAATCACGCAAAGAACAAGTCTGCCAAACAGCTGGCCGAACGGTGACCAAACGACCAACCGAAAGCTCCACCCTCACACTTGCCCAACAGGCGAAAAACCGACGGAAAAGCCCAAGCCTTGTTTCGCAAACCATGCCAGCGGGGGCGATTTGATGGGCCAAAAGGACGCGAAAGGACAAAAAACATTAATTGTATGCAGTTTTTTCGCAAAACACGACCAACTAAACGAATAGTTTTGTACCTTTGCCAACTAACAGACAAGCCTAATAAATCAATTCCATTATGGTAAAATTAAACTTATCATCTCAGATTGTACTGAACAAGGTACCTGAGGAATTCTATCATCCTAAAACCGCTGTAGAACTGTCAGAGCTGACTCGTTGTGAGAAGCTTCCCACAACCATCTTCCCTAAAACAGAAGAGGGCGCGCTGAGCATTGCTACCACCATTGCCAACGCTATCCGCCAGAAACAGCAGTCGGGCCAGTACTGCGTGCTCGGTTTGGGCACCGGTTCAAGCCTCACTCCGGTATTCAACGAGCTCATCCGCTTGCACAAGGAGGAGAAGCTGAGCTTCTCTAACGTGGTCGTGTTCAACGCCTACGAGTACTTCCCCTTGCAGCCGAGCGCAAAGAACTCTACACTCAACCAGCTGAAAGAGCGCCTGCTCAACCACATCGACATCAATCCGCAGAACGTGTTCACACTCGAAGGCACCGTGCCCCAGGAGCGCGTACAGGAGTCGTGCCGCCTCTATGAGCAGCGCATCCAGAGCTTCGGCGGCATCGATATCATGCTGCTTGGCATCGGCCGCATTGGCAACATCGCCATCAACGAGCCGGGTTCAAGCCTCACCTCAAGCTCACGCCTCATCCTGATCGACAGCCTCACACGCGAAGAGATGTCGATGAGCCAGTCGACCAACGAGACGGTGCCTCCCTGCGCCGTAACCATGGGTATCTCCACCATCCTGAAGGCCCGCCAGATCTTCCTCACCGCATGGGGCGAGGAGAAGGCTGCCATCATCCAGAAGTGTGTGGAGGGCTCTATCAGCGACGCCATCCCCGCCACATTCCTGCAGACCCACAACGACGCTCACGTGATGATCGACCTCGCAGCCGCTGGCCGATTGACACGCATCGTTCACCCCTGGCTCGTCACCAGCTGCAAGTGGACCGACAAGCTCACACGCGCCGCACTGGTGTGGTTGTGCGAGGTTACAGGCAAACCCATCCTGAAGCTTACCAACAAGGATTATAATGAGAACGGCTTGTCTGAGCTGCTCACCATCTACGGATCAGCCTATAACGCCAACATCAAGATCTTCAACGACTTGCAGCACACCATCACCGGATGGCCCGGCGGCAAGCCCAACGCCGACGACACCTATCGTCCCGAGCGCGCCACACCATTCCCCAAGCGCGTCATCGTGTTCTCTCCGCACCCCGACGACGACGTCATCTCAATGGGTGGCACCATCCGCCGACTGGTGGAGCAGGGTCACGACGTGCACATTGCCTACGAGACCAGCGGTAACATCGCTGTGGGCGACGAGGAGGTTACACGCTTCATGCACTTCATCAACGGCTTCAACCAGATCTTCGATGGCAACAAGGACGAGGTCATCAAGAACAAATACAAGGAGATCAAGGAGTTCTTCAAGAAGAAGAAGGACGGCGATACCGACACACGCGACATCCTGACCATCAAGGGTCTGATTCGCCGCGGTGAGGCTCGCACAGCCTGCACATACAACAACATTCCGCTCGACCACGTTCACTTCCTCGACCTGCCGTTCTATGAGAGCGGTACCATCGAGAAGCTCCCCATGACCGAGAAGGACGTCGACATCGTTCGCAAGCTTATCACTGAGGTGAAGCCTCATCAGATTTACGTCGCCGGCGACCTGGCCGACCCCCACGGCACACACCGCAAGTGCACCGACGCCGTGCTCGCTGCCATCGACCTGGAGAAGGAGGCCAAGGCCGAGTGGCTCAAGGACTGCCGTATCTGGATGTACCGCGGAGCATGGGCCGAGTGGGAAATCGAGAACATCGAGATGTGTGTGCCCATGAGCCCCGAGGAGCTCAGAGGCAAGCGCAACTCTATCCTCAAGCACCAGAGCCAGATGGAGAGCGCTCCGTTCCTGGGCAACGACGAGCGCCTGTTCTGGCAGCGTTCGGAGGACCGCAACCGCAACACCGCCAAGATTTACGACAACCTCGGTCTGGCTTGCTACGAGGCCATGGAGGCCTTCGTGGAGTATAAGCCCCTCTAACCCCGAAAATGCCCTATGCGCCCAGCGTAGCGCCCATCCCACCTGCAAGGTAGGGCAAAGCGCCACACATAGCGCATAGCAAGCAACACATAGCAAAGGCCCACCCGCCGCCAACATCATGGCAACGGGTGGGCCTTTTGGGTTTGAGTGAGATTCGGATTGCTATCGAATGACCAATTCGGATTGCTATCGAATGACCAATTCGGGGTAAAAACGAATGACCGATTCGGGGTAAAAGGCAACGACCAACGGGAACCAAAAGAGCCCACTGTGCGCGATAGGCATTGGAACCTATTGGGCATAGTGGGCTTCGATTTGCAAGGGAATGGGGATAGAATGGCTGGCGAAGGAAAGCAGAAGGCCAACAGGGTCCAAGAACGCTACGTCATCGTCTTACATGAAGACTTGCCCGGTCCTGAACTATCGGCTTGCTTGCCTGATACAGCGTTTGGGCCAATCTTAGGCGGGCCACACGCTGACCTAACACAGGGCCGTGGCTCATCTTACACGACGCCACGCTTGGGCTTAGGCTGGCTCTTGCCTATCCTTACGCTGCGTTTTTCCTGCGGCTACACAGGGTTCTCCTGCGGCTACACAGAATTCTCCTGCGGCTACACGAGTTCTTCCTGCGGCTACACAGGGTTTGCAAGAAACGCCAAAGGGTGCAAACCCCAATCGTCTGGATTGGGGCCTGCACCCTATATAGGCTCCTGTGGCTACACAGGATTTGTCTTGGGATCATCCAAAACAAATCCTGGTAGCCCGAGGCATTCCTCAGCCTCATTCATATCTTTCTTGGCGCTTGCGCCTTACTGCTCGAGCACGCTAAACTCGGCGCAGGTGGCAAAGTCTTGTCCGTCTTGCGAGCTCTTGGCTGTGAAGCGGAGGTAACGGGCGCGAACGGGCTTCTCAAAGAGCACGCGCTTCAGGCTGCGGTTGTTGGCAAAGGCTCCCTTGGCAATAACGGGGCCCCATGTCTTACCGTCCATGCTGACCTGGATCTCGTAGTCCTTGATGTTGCCGTTCTGCGAGTCCTGACGCGGCAGGTAGGCAAAGCCCTTGAGGGTCTTCGCGGCACCGCAGTCGAAGTCAACCCAGTGGGGATAGTTGGCCACTGTAACGCTGAACATGGTGTGCCAGTAAGTGTTGGGATTTCCGTCCACCATGTGCTCAGCGTCGCCCTCGCCGCTCTCTACCGAGCTGGCGAACTTCACCGTTACGGGGATGGCATCGATGCGCTCAAACTGCTGAGAGTAGTTGAAGCGTGAGCCCTTGGCGAAGGCCACCACGCGACCACCCTCCGTGAGGTTGAACGGGCCCTTGTAGACCGATACGCGCTTGGCGTTGTTCACCTTATAATAGATGGTCTGGTTCTTGGCGCCGTTGATGGTCACCACACCGTCGGTAGCGCGACTGATGCTCAGCGGAGCCTGTCCGTCGAGCGCCACGTTGGCGAGGTTGGTGAGCTGGTCGTTGGCCATGGTTGTGGTGGGTCGGATGGCGAATCCAAACGACTGTGTGGTGCTCTTTACGCGGTCGGCCTCGAGCGGTCCACCCTGTCCGCAGCTGTTGCCGCCCAGTCCGGTGATGGCGTGGTCGATATGGAGCCACACGCCGTCGCTTGCGGGCAACTCATGGGGATGGTTGGCCATGGCGAGCTGCTGGGCTGAGTAGGGCAGCGCAGAGAAGCTCATCACGCTGTCGGCCACGAAGATGGCACCCTGCTGACCGTCGCTGAGGGCCACCCAGCGGCTATCCTGGTGGTTGGCCATATCCTGCGGCTTGGGGAAGTTCTCAAACTCACGAGCCACATCGGGCTGGTTCCAGATGGCCACAGCCTGACTGGTCTTACGGTCGGGATAGTTGTCGACCGGTCCGCGACCGTAGTATTTCATCTGCTTCATGGCTTTCGGCAACTTCATGGCGTAGCCCAGACGAGCCAGCGTTAGGTTGGGTCGGTTGGCCGAAACGGTGCTCTGGTTCTCCACCGTTCCATCGGGATGGATGGTGTAAACCACATTGGTGGTGAACTTAAACTCGGGCTTTCCACCCGTCTTCGTCAGCTTCTTCCAGTTCTTGTCGGCACCTTCGAGCTTGGCGGTCTCGGTTCCCTGGCTCTCCACCACAAACTTCACGCTGACCGTACCGTCGGCGTTGGTCACCACGTGGCTCTCGAGCGCCTTGTGCTCCAGGCAGTGCAAACCGTTGGCATACCATCCCTGGTACACCCAGTTGTCGTTGTTCACCCAAGCGCGGAAGGCGTCGAGACGCGGACCGCATCCGTCGGCGAACATCTGCTTGCCGTTATAGGTAAGGCTGCGGAGCGTTCCGGTAGCCTTGTCAAAGGTCATGGCGAAGGCGTTGCCACCATCGATGGCGATGTCGGCGTTGGTCTCCTTCACATTGATCTTGGCACCCGTCTTGGCAGCCTCTGCGAGCGACGGGCGCTCGGCGGCCGTCTGCACGAGCAGCTGCTGGTCGGCCTGCACATATCCGGCCTTGGCCCACGGTGTGTTGTTCTTCAGGTGGAAGGCCACGTAGAGCTGGTAGTCCTTGCCAGCGTCGAGCTTGGCGTTGGCCAGGCCGTCGACGGTCACCACCTTGTGCTGGCGGGGAGCCACGCTGCCCACAGCCAGTTGGCCCTTAGCCACCTCCAGGCCATCGGCCGTGAGGCTATAGGTCACGTCGTAGTCGGTGAGGTCGCCTGTATAATAGTTCTTATTGAAGATGTCGAGTGTGCCCTTGGCCTTGTCGGCCCATTTCACACCGATGTTCTGATAGACCTTCTTCACCTCGAAGTACTGAGGCTTGGGCTCGAGGTCGCCGAAGATGATACCGTTCATCACAAACTGGCCATCGTTGGGCGTGTCACCAAAGTCGCCACCGTAAGCGAGGTAGCGCTTTCCGTCGGGAGTATAGTTGTACATCGACTGGTCGATCCAGTCCCAGATGGCACCACCGCAAAGGAAGTTGGTCGACTCGATGGCATCCCAATAATCCTGCAGGTTGCCCACGGCGTTACCCATGGAGTGGGCATACTCGGAGATGTGGAACGGATACTTGATGTTGAGGTTGCCACGCACGGCAGCGCGCACCCAGTTGACCGAGGGATACTGGTTGGATCCCATGTCAACGATGTCGTTGTTGCGCTCATACTGCACGGGGCGCGAAGGATCATACTCGTGGATGGCAGCGTAGCTGGCCTTGAAGTTGTCGCCAGGTCCGGCCTCGTTGCCAAGGCTCCAGATGGCTATACAGGGATCGTTGACACGAGCGTGTGCCATGGCCATCATGCGTCCGATGTGCTGGTTGAGGAACTCAGGCACGTGGCTCAGACTTTCCTTGCCATAGAAATACTCGTGGCTCTCGATGTTGGCCTCGGCCTCGAGCCAGATGCCATACTTGTTGCAGAGATAATAGAAATAAGGATCGTTGGGATAGTGGGATGTGCGCACGTGGTTGATGTTGCCACGCTTCATCAGCATGATCTCATCCTCCATCTGCTTGCGCGTGATGGCATGGCCACGTGTGGGGTTGGTGTCGTGGCGGTTCACACCCTTGAGCTTCAGCGGCTTACCGTTGACCAAGAGGTAACGGCCCGCCAGTCCGAACTCGTCGTCCTTAGCAGCCACGTCGCGAATCTCCACGGTACGGAAACCGGTCTGTGTGCTGACGGCCTCCACCACGTTGCCCTTCTTGTCGCGCAGCTCGCAAACAAGCGTGTAGACATTGGGCTCCTCAGAGCTCCAGGGGCGCACGTTGGCCACGGTGAAGTTCTCGTGGAGCGTGCTGCTGGCGTTCTTGGCCTGATTGATCTTGCCTGTGGTTGTGGTCAGCACGCGTGCCTCGCCCTCAGCGTCGCCATAGAGTTTGTTGGCGAAGAGCTTAAACACGGCGGTGTAGCCCTTGGCGTCCTTGGTGCCCACATTGCTCACGGTGTACTCCACGGCGAGCTTGCCTGTGCCGTCGGCCGTCCATGCGGGAATGACCTTGAGGTCGCTCACGTGCACCTTGGGCTTGCTATACACGGCCACGGTGCGGAAGATACCGGGCAGGCGGAACATGTCCTGAGCCTCGAGGAACGAACCGTCGGAAGAGCGATACACCTCCACGGCCACCTCGTTGTGGCCAGGCTTGGCCCACTGGCTGATGTCGAACTCGGCCACGTCACGCGAGTCTTTCGAGCAGCCCACATAGTGGCCGTTGACCCAGAGGTAGAAGAACGAGTCGACACCATCGAAGCTGATGTAGACCTCGCGTCCCTTCCAGTTCTGCGGCAGGGTAAAGGCGCGGCGGTAGGAGCCCACCTCGTTGCGATACTCGTAGGTGGTGTAGTCCTTTGGCGGCTCACGCATCACACCGTTCTTCCAGTCGCCCACGGCGATGTTATACTTGAAGATGACCCACTGGTTGACGTAGATGGGCGTGCCATACTTCTGTGTGCCATCTTTCTGAAGGCCATACATGTTCCACGACATGGGCACCTCCACATCGTCCCATGCCTGGTCGTTGTAACCGGCCTGATAGAAATCCTTGGGGCGGGCGTCGGGGTTCTTGGCGAAATGGAACTTCCATTTGCCGTCGAGGCTCATCCAATAGCTCGACTTCTCGGGCAGGACGCCCTTGGCCTCGTCGACCGAAGCGAAGCTGGTGAACCATGCGTGCGGCTGCAACTTGTTGTAGCCAATCAACTCGGGCTGCTGCCACTCCTGGCCCGTGGGGGCTGTGGCAGTACCATACTCATAGCCCTTCAAGAGGGTCTGAGCCGGCAGTGCGGTTGCCAAGAGACAGCCCACTGCAGTTAAGAAATTGCGAATGATCATGTAAAAAGATAGATTGTAGTTGCGCGTAACATAAATACTTTCTGCAAAGTTAAGTATTTTATCACGGCTTTGCAAATAAAACGGCAAAAAACAGGTGCCGGCCGGAGCAAGAAAAGACCCCTATCGGTTGCGGGAACGGCCGAAACGGCAGGAATGGGCACAGGTGTTCGCAGCCCGTCGCCATCGATGGGAATCAGAACAGGAACATCTTGAAGCGTTGGGTGTTGGATTCTTTCTGCGCCAACTCGTCGGTCATTCGCCGCATGGCCTCTTTGAAGAAGAAGCTAACAAGGTGCTCGTCGGTTGCCTCGGTGCGAATCATGCGCAGGGCCGCTATGTATTCCTGGCGACTGGTGGCGGGAATGATGAGAAGCGGATGGTGCATGCGCAGCAAGATGTAATTGCTGAGGAGCCGCCCCGTACGGCCATTGCCGTCGCGGAAGGGATGCAGATACTCGTAGAAGCCGTGGAAGCGTGCGGCAAGCACCATGGGATGGGCCGCTGCCGCAACGATGGCGCGCTCAGTGGAGGCAAGCAGCTGGGGCACCCTCGCCACCAACTGCCCGTGGTCGCCAAACACGGTGTCGCCAGTCGCCATGTCGGTCGTGGTGTATTGGCCGGGCGTGGCGTCGGGCGCACGGTAAGCAAGCGTGTGGAGGGTGACCCGTCGGTTCACTTCTTTCAGGAATTCTTCGTCGAGCGGATGGTCGATATGGTCGAGCACATATTCGTATGCCTGGAAATGATCGAGCATCTCAAAAGCCTCATACAGGGTCTTGCCCTGGGGAATCATGCCAAGGCCTTTCTCTTTCAATTCGCGTGTGTCGTCGACCGAGAACGAGTTGCCTTCGATGGCGCACGATTGGGTAGAGAAAAGCACCTCATTAAACTGCCGATACTCTTCACGCTCCATTTTATCGATCACCTCCGCCTGATACGTGGTCCTCAGACGTTCGTACTCGTTGATTTCCTTTTCGAATGACATCATATAAAGTTTCCCGGGATAACTGTTGCCTACAAAGATACATCATTTTTTTGACAGCACCATCATTTGGCGCCCATTATCTCTAAACCCATTGGGGACAAACCTGCCGTCGGCGCAAACCCTCCCGTTGCGGGCGTGGCTGCGCCTTGGCAAGCATTGCGTGGCTCGCGCCTTACTCAAACTGCATGGGGCCGAAGAAGTCGGGGCGATGGAAGTCGGGCTTGGGCACGTCGACGGGGAAGAGCGACACGAAGTGGGGACGGGGCAACTTGTCGCCACACTTGTAGACGTTGCCATGGGCCTGCAGACCGGCGAACGACTGGAGCTTGTGGTGGAACAAGGCGGTGGCGGGCACAGACAGGCACAGCTGCCACGTGCGCTCGCCCTCGATGTCGGCAAACGGCATGCGGCCCATGGTGGCAAAGCGGTCTACGGTGTTGAGCACCTCCTGGTTGGCGCGCTCGCGGTTGGCGCGGGCCGCTCCGGCTCCGATGAGCATCGTTCCGGCGGCGTTGCACTCTATATTATAATAGGTGCCGTTGTCGGTGGGGGAAAGGAAGAGCTCGCAGCACGAGTCTTCCCACACGTTGCCGTTGTCGTAGGATGCCACGGCGCGCACGCAAGCCTCGCTTACGCGGTAATGGATGAGCAGGTGAGAGCCCGTGTGGGCCAGGCGCACCTCCACCTGAGGCTTGTAGGGGAACGACTCGGTCCAGCATGAATGGGCCACGGGGATGAATGGCAGATGGGCATTGTCCATTACGCTAACAATTTCGGCGGCGCTAACGGGAGCGTCGGCAATGCGGGGTATCAGGATCGTTGGTTGCATGGCTTAGGTTTGGTTTCAATTGTTTGCTCTATCTTATGCAAAGATACAACTAAGAAACGAAAGTGAGCACGAAATGGGCAAAGAATATTGATAGAGAAGCAGCGAAAGAGCCAAGATGTATGAAGACGCAACGTAGCGCAACCCTTCAGCCTTCACAAATCATAAACCCAAACATATATAAAACCCCTTTTACACCAGTAGGATAAAAACGAAGCGTTTGTCCTTGTCGTCTCGACAAAGACTCGCACAATCTTGATTAACAAAGCCCAAGTACATGCAAACGCTTCCTATATGAAAGATACTACAAAATTGACAATTGTTCTAGCGAAAACACCTTTTCCCTAGTTAAGATTCTCTTTTCCTATACTTGTTATCCCGAACATTCCATAGAGGTCTTTTACTCCAATCGACCATTAGACTTGGGGTTAACGAGAGCTTCCATTTTTCATCTCTCCAACCTTGATGGCCTCCATGGAGTGTTCCGCATCAGGAAATCGCCATTTGCGAAACGGAACACAACTATCAACTAATGATGAAACCTTTTATATGACATATTCTAAAAACCTAATACAATCTGAAAACAATCTATCTACAAATTCCTTTTAAAACCCTTGTCGCCTACCACGTAGTATGCGTCGCCGTCGATTAGCAAGGCGCGTCCACGTCTTTTCCTCTTATTCTTCTTATTGTCCACATTGACATCAATGACCTTGCCTTTGTAAAAGGCCGAAACATCTTTGAAGATGGTGTGGCCGACGAGCAAGCGCTTCACTTGGTAACGGTCCAATATCATCTGCAGGGAGTCGGGGGGCAGAGGATTGTATTGCGGTTGGTCCAACACCAGTCCCCTATACCATATTGGTCCGAGTTTGCCATACAGGAATGCGGTGAGCGGCCCCAGGGCCCTTCTCTCCTTGCCTTTCATGAACAGCGCCCTGCTTATTTCCTGGTTGACCAAGGGAATTTCGAGGTTCTTGTCGTAGAAAGCCTTGCTCAATCCAGCATGGACATACAAACCGTCGCCGATGACCTGCATCGTGTTGCGAGATTCCAGCCAGCGTCCCAACTCGGTGTCGGCCCCCATCAGTTGGGGGAATCTCATGCCCAACCGCTTGGCGAGCGTCGTGTATTTCTCCTTCGTGTATCTCAGGTCGTTGCCCAACACCATAGGCTCATGGTTGCCCAACAGGAAAGAAACGTGACCTCCGGCCTTGGCAGCCTCAGCCTCCAACTTGTAGAAGAGCCAGAATATTTGCGTGGCATCATTTCCTCTGTCAAACACATCTCCGATGATTACCAGATGGTTTTTACCAAAGCTCCAGCAACATTTGGCATCGATGACCCCATTGCCTTGCAGCAAACTGACCACACAGTCCAGTCGGCCATGAGGGTCCGACATGACGAACGTCTTCGGCGATTGGGCATATTTCCAATCGGGCCGTTGTATGGGATGAAGTTGCACCTTAAAGGGGTAGCGTCCCTTGTGGTCGGTCACCTCGAAACTGAAATGCTTCGGCAGATGATTGTAGGTCTTGTCTACTATCTGTCCCTTGTTGTCAACACTAATCACACGGGCGCTTCCGTCGGGTTGGTACAGAATGTAGGGGCCGTCAGCCGTGAGCTTAACTTCTTTCTTCTCTTTCCGTTTGCCTTGCGACTGGTAAGTTCCGGCCATCACGCCAGAGCTTACCAATACAAGGGCCAATACAGAAAGAATGGTTTTCAAAAAACAATTCTTCATTGCTATATTTCGTTTTTACAGTTCTATTTCTTGATCGTCATGGGTTCTCCCTCATCGTTTATGGCCTTCACATTGCCATTCTCAATGACGATGGCGCGCGTTTCCCCGTCCTCGTACGCGTCGGGGTGGTTCAAAGTTGTCCACTTTGCCCACGGGCACCTGGAACAGCAGTTGGTTGTCGTCGGAATAGGCATCCAGTCGTCTTCGCATGCGCTGAAGGCAAACACGAACAGTCCTAATACAGATATACGCTACATAATTTTTTCATGATTTCCGTTTGTTAGTCCATTTGATCAATGCAGCTCATATCCTGGGTTTTGCACCATGTTCTCGTTGTATTCCATCTCGTGCTTAGGCACGGGCAACACAATCTTATAATAGTTCCAATCGAAGGAGCGTGCCTCCTCGGGCACATCGCTCAGATAGTCGGTGCGCTCCACCCGCTTGTTGTTTCGCATCAGGTCGAAGAACCGTTGGCCCTCTCCCCAGAACTCGATGCGTCGCTGCTCGAGCACCATATCCAAGGTGATGTCTTCGTCGGCCACCTCGCCGAGGCTCTCGCCTGTTCGTGCGTAGATGGGTGCCAGATACTTGCGCGCCTTATCCTTCTGGTTGACCTTGACGGCTGCCTCGGCGGCGTTCAGATAGAGTTCCGAGAGGCGAAGCACCGGAATGTTGGCGTCCTCGTAGCTCTTGTCGCCCTGTGCGGGATATTTCATGCAGAAAGGTTTGCTTCCGCTCGCGGTAGACACCATCTGGCGACGCACATCGTTGGGCATGTTCTTGAGATGCTTCTTCCAGAACTTGTTGGTAGCAATCAGGTTATAGCGGTTGCTGAGGTAGCCTATCGACGATTTTCCCGGACTGTCTGACGTGAGGTTCACGATCTCAAACAAGAGCTCACTATTGAACGGTGTGGCCCATATCTTAGCATACTCGTCGTTGGTCCAAAGCCTGTAGCCCGTTTTCTCGGCTCCCTTGATGGCCTCGGCCGCTGTGGCCAGCGCCTCCTCGTTCTTGCCCATGTAGAGGTACACGCGGCTGAGCAGGGCCATGGCAGCCCACTTGTTGATCTTGCCTTCTTTCTTCACAGGGCGAAGCATGGGTATGGCTTGCGTGAGGTCGTCGAGAACGGCCTTGTAGCATTCGGCCGTGGTGTTGCGCGTCGGTTTCACGTCCTTGTCGTCCACCACCTTGTCGATGATGGGCACAGCCAGCGAAGCTCCGTTGTCCTTGGTGTAGGGATAGCCGTAGAGGCGGGTCATGTCGAACAATAGCATGGCTCGTATGGCCAAAGCCTCGCCTTTCAGGTCGTTGTAGTATTCCTGCTCGGTCAGGCGCTCCATCTTGGGCGTTGTGATCACACGGTCGGGTACGAGGTCGATCTTCTCAATATCTCTCAGCAGGATGTTGAGGTTCTTTCCAACGCCGTAGTACATGCCCCAGAATTCACTTGGGCCATTGGTCTTGTTGTACTTGAAGGTATAATAGTTCACGTAATAGCTCGTCGACTTGTACGATTTCATGTCGTCGCCTGCCAGGTCGCCATAGCATATCAGGCTGGCGCCATAGTAATTGGCCGACTGCATGCTGTTGTAGGCACCATTGAGCACAAACTCAAAATCTCTCAGTTCGGTCAGTGAGCCATCGGTTTCGATGGCTGTCGATGGCTTCAGGTCGAGCCAATCGTTTCCGCAACTGCTCAGCACCACGGCGCAGATGCTCCATAAGATATATCTAAGTGTTTTCATGTTCTGAACTTTTAAATGGGATAAGTCTTAAAATTTCACTTCCAATCCGAAGGTGTATGTTCTCATGGGCGGTGTGTCCCAACTGGGCGACGAGCCCGACTCGGGGTCGATGTAGCTGTAGGCGGCCCACGTCAGCAGGTTGTTTCCCGATGCGTACAGGCGCACCCTGTCGAGGCCGATCTTGTGTACGAGGCTCTTGGGCAGCGTAAAGCCGAAGGTGAGGTTCTTCAGTCTCACGAAATCGCCGCTGTGCAATCGGCGTGTGGTGGCATAGTCGTCCATGGAGATGGAACGTCCCACAACAAACCGCTCGATATCGGTACGGTCGCCTTCCTTCTGCCAGCGCTTGCGGTAGTAGGTGGGGATGTTCAGGGTGCCGTTTCCGCCATGTTCCATCTTACTGGCGCATCCGTCGTATTTCCACGAGCCGAACGAGAAGTTGATGTTGAAGTTGAGGTCGAACCACTTGTAGGAGAGCGAGTTGCCCAGACCGCCGGTGATGTTCGGGTCGGCGCATTGCAGTATCACCTTTTCGGCGCTTCGAGGGTCTTTGGTGGTCTCACGGTTGAGTTTGCCGTTCTCGTCCTCTGTGTTCTTGTAGAACATGGGCTCACCGTCGGCTGGGTCGATTCCAGCAAACTCAATCATCCAATAGGTGGAGTAAGGCAATCCCACCTTTCTAATCATGGTTCCGCTGGTTACCTGCTTGAGGTTGCCGTCGAGCCTTAAGATCTTATTGGCGTTATGTCCGAGGTTGAACGAACTGGTCCAACGGAAGTCCTTGGTCTTGATGTTGGTAGACCTTATCTCCAACTCGTAACCCTTGTTCTGCAACTTTCCGATGTTCGAGAGATAGCTTGTGAAGCCCGTAGTGATGGAGAGCGGCCGATCGTAGAGCAGGTTCTTGGTTGTGCGCACGTAGTATTCGAAGGTTACGTTCAGTCGGTTGTCGAAGAGCGCTATGTCGAGTCCCGAGTTGAAATTGTAGTTGGTTTCCCACGTCAACTCGGTATTCTTCAGTTGCGACAGCGAGATTCCGGGATTGTTGTTGTAGTTGCTGGTGATGCTACTCAGTCCCTGATAGCCATAATAGGGCGAAGGCAAGGTGCCGTTAACACCATACGACAGGCGCAGCTTCAAGTCGTTCAACCACTTTTCTGTGGGTTTCATAAATTTCTCGGCGCTTATTCTCCACGCGCCCGATATCGACCAGAAGTTGCCCCAGCGGTTTTCCCTGGCCAGGCGCGAGCTTCCATCGGTTCTCCAACTTGCACCCGCATAGTATTTGTTGTCGTAATCGTAGTTCACACGTGTTATGTACGACACGATGCGTGTGGCGCTGCAGGATCCGTCCATGTCCTGGTACACCACGCCGTTGTTGATTTCGGGCTTGTCGGTGCGTGCGAAGTTGGAAATGGTAGCGCCCAGTCCGTCCGACTCCTTGCTGTTGATTTCGTATCCGGCCAGGAAGTCGAGGTGGTGCTTCTTGTTCAGCGTCATCTGATAGGTCAGGATGTTCGACCACGTCATGTTTGCGATGTCGTTGTAGTCTTTGCCGAAACGTCCGTTGTCGTCATCGCCGTCACTGGTGCGCGGGTCTTTCCAATCGCGCGACTTGTTCATCACGAAGTCGTAGCTGTAGGTGGATGTAAACTTCAGGTCTTTCCAAAGGTTGAAGGTGGCGTAAACGGTGTTGAACGACCGGGTGGCATACTCCTTCTTGAAGTTGTAGGTGTTCGACAGCATGGGGTTGCGGTCGTTGAGCTTGATGAGCTCGCGGTTCCACGTTCCGTCTTCGTTCCAAATGGGGTCTGACGGCGTGGCTCCATTGCGTGTGCCGTAAATGGGCGACGTGTAGGATGTGCCCTCCGAATAGGTGTTTTGGTTTACCCTTGCAAACTGCATCTTGGCGCCAATGGTCATCCAAGGTGCCATTTTATACTCCACATTCAGGCGGCCCGAGATGCGCTCCAGGCCCGAATTGATGGTTACGCCCTCCTGTTTGAGGTAGCCCAACGAGGTGTAGTATTTTATTTTCTCCTGTCCACCCGATGCCGAGAACTCATAGTTCTGGTGGCTGCCATTATGGAACAGGTAATCGTCCCAGTTGACATAGCCACACCAGGGAATGGGTGCATATTGGTCGATGTTGGCGTCGGCATACGCCCACGCTTCGCTCTCGGTCATGTTTCGGTGCAATCCCTCTTCGGCATCGGCACTTCCCTTATAGGTCAGGGCATAATTGCGCAAGCCTTCATGGATGAGGTCTCGGCGCTCCTGACCGCCCATAATCTCGCGGTAGGGCATGGCGAAATTGGAGAATCCCCAGTCCGACTTGAGCGAGAACACGGGCTTTCCGCTGCGTCCTTGCTTTGTGGTGATGATCACAACGCCATTGGCTGCGCGCGAGCCATAGAGCGAGGCGGCCGCGGCATCTTTGATAACGGTGATGCTCTCAATGTCGGATGTGTTCAGGGTCGACATCACGTCGAGTCCGGAGTTGCTACCCGACGCGCCGATGTTGCCCGACAAAACAGCCACGCCATCGACCACATAGAGCGGCGAGTTGGAGGCGTTGAACGATCCCATGCCTCGTATGCGGATGGATTTAGAAGCGCCCGGGATGCCTGAGCTCGAACTGATGCTCACACCAGGGGCCGCGCCCTCGAGCATCTGCTCGAACGACACATTGGGAACATCTTGCACGCCCTCGGTCTTAACGATGCTGGCCGAACCAGCGTAAGCCGATTTCTTGAATGTGCCATAACCCGTAATGATCACCTCGTCGAGCAGGGTGTTGCTCACCTTCAGCACCACCTGGGTGGCCATTCCGGTCATGGCGGTCACTTCCTTGGGCGAGAAACCCACACACGACACGACCAGCAGGGCCTTTTTGTCTTTCGCTTCGAGGGTGAAGTTGCCGTCCACGTCGCTCACCGTGCCCTGTTTCGTTCCTTTCACAAACACGTTGGCGCCAATGACCGGCACGCCACTCTCGTCGACCACCTTACCCATGAGGGTGTAGGTTTTCTCGTGCGCGCCAGCAGCTCTTCTATTGTTTGTGTTGTGTGGGGCTGCCTTGTGTAGGGTAATGACACCGTTGTGCACCGAGTATTCGAGGCCGGTGTTTTGCAAACATCGGTCGAGCACTGTGGAAATGGGCTTGTTTTTCACGTTCAGGTTTTCCACCCTCACGCCCTGGGTGTCGTCGGTGCTGTAGATGAAGGTGAAGCCGGTTTGCTTCTGAATTTCCCAAAGCACCTCGTTCAGCGTTGCGGTCCTATAATTCATCGTAACGGTAGCTTGAGCAAATACAGATGCCCGTATGAGCCCAGAGGTCGAAAAGCAGAGGAAGAGGAGCGCTATGACAAAGCGCTTGCCCAGTCTCTCTGGTCGGTTAGCATTTCGTTTTTCCATAGTGTATTATTTATAATTGGTGTATATCCGAATGGTTTTTCCCTTGGCTTCTATCTTCACGCGGCCTGTGTTTCTCAGTAGTTCGAGAAGCGGACCAATGTCTTCGTAGCGGTTTACGTAGCAGCCGAAGCGTAGGTTCTTCGCCGCATTGTCGGCGTAAACCACATCCATGTCGTACCATCGGCCAAGGGTCTTCATGATGTCCTCCAGGCGCTGGTCCCTAAACTTGATCTTGCCGTGTATCCATGAGGTGTAGAAATCGGTGTCGACGTCTCGCACCTCTATCTGGTCGCTACCCAGCGTGATGGTGGCTTGCTGCGAGGGTTTGATGATGCGGCTGACGCCATTTGTGGCCCACACCCTCACCGAGCCGCTTATCAATGTGGCCTGTCGTGGCTCGCCCTTGTAGGCCGAGATGTTGAACGTGGTGCCCAGCACCTCCACCTCCATGCCATTGACCTTGACGATAAAGGGCTGGCCGGTTTTGCTTACCTCAAAATAGGCTTCACCGCTTAATTCCACTTGGCGTTTCTTCGACTTGAAACTGGCAGGGAATCGCAACGAACTCATCGAGTTGAGGTGTATCTTGGTGCCATCGCTCAGCATCAACTTATATTCGCCTCCACGTGGCACGCTCACCTGGTTATACGCCATTTCGCCACTGGCTGCGCTCGAAGACGACTGGTAGTTCACCATGTCCGAGTCTACTCGTATCAGCGTACCGTCGTCTTCCTCAAGCCTTTCGCCGGCCGAGGCCAGCAGGTCCACAAGGTCACCGTTGGCCATTTGCAGGATGGCCTTGGCGGAGCCAGGCATAATTTTCTCGACCACGGCTACGGTGTTGTCGCGCTGGTTGCCATTGAGCATGTTGAAGGTGAGAAGCGTTGCGATGGCAATGGGAACGGCCAGCATGGCGGCGTAGCGGCATATACGCGCCACTCGTGCCCTAAACCTATATTTTCGGATTTGCCCATACACGTTCTCCCAACCCTTGTTGGGACTGAACGATTGGCGCTTGCGCATATTGGCTACGATGTTTTCTTCCCGGCATATTTCCTGGAAGAGGCGCTCGTTGTCGGGCGACGCCTTTCGCCAGTGGTCCAATCTGACCTGCTCTTTCTCTTCCAGCTCACCAGACATTTGCTTGGCTATCATCCGAGCGATATCAAAATATTGGTCTATCATGTTTCACCAGTTATTTAGGTTCTTCTGTCCTTATAACAGGCGAAATGAAAAAGTGGGTGAGTCGGATCGACGTTTTTTTTGTTTTTTTCCCGAAGGCCTTATTACAGATAAATCAAAACGACGTAATAATAGTCTTTCAGGAAGTCGCGAAGCTTGCGGTAAGCGGCCTTTTTCTGTGAGCGCACAGTCTCGCCCGAAACATGGAGCTCATCAGCTATTTCTGGGTTGTTTTTGCCTTCGAGGGCCAACAGTATGATTTTCCTCATCTGGGGCGGGAGCTTGTCGATGGCGTCGATCAGGATGCGGTAGCTCTCCTCGGCAATGACCTTGTCGTGAAAGAAGGTCTCAACGCCCTTGGCCATCACCTTGTCCTCATAGTCGCTCACCACTTTGCGGTGCTCCAACTCGTTGAGCGCACGGTTGCGCACGGAGGTATAGAGAAACGCTTTCACTTGGTGCAGGTAAATAAAGTCGTCGCGGTGCTGCCACTGTTTCACAAAACATTCCTGAACTATGTCGGCGGCCAAGTCGGCGTCCTCCACATATTGGTTGGCAAACATACATAGCGACACATAATATTTGTCGAAGACAAGACGAAACTGCGCCTCGTCCGTCAAACTGATTTCTATGTTTGTTCGCGTTACTTCCACTGTCAGTAGTTAAGGATGAATAAAAAGCAATAATTCGATAGGATATGGCAAAAGTACAAATAATATACGAAAAACCAAAAAGTTACTGGCCCATATTTCAAATGAATGCCATACGTGCAAAACTACACATTATCTATAAAGACCACAACATGGCAACGCGCATAACACTTGACAATGCCTACCGTGGGAGACGCACCAAGCCACCCCACCCCGACGCCACGACAACAAGGGCAACACCAGAGACCATGAAACCCCCATTGCCACAGGGAAAAGCGGTGGCTGCATATCGGAAAAGGACTGGCCAACCTACGAATAAAACCAACAATCTATACCGTAATCTACATTGTTTTTTACGACCAGCCATGCCTTCGGTCGCAAATACGCCATTCTCGCACATTCTTCGCAACGCTCTGACCATTAACCACTTACCATTCTTACAACTCGTTCAACCCTTCTGTTTTCACATTCTGCATTGCGAAAAGCCACGTTTCGAGGCTCGAAACATGGCTAACGGCACTACGAGAGATGGTCTTTCGAAGCTCGGTTAGGCAGGTATCGCAAATGGAAAGATACCTAACGGCAAATCGGGAAGTCGGTTTTTTGTCGCCAGCCTCGTAAAAAACGCGTTTTCGCGCGCTATTTCACGCAAAAACAGAGACCAACTTTTTAACCAAAAGTCCTTACAACGTATGGTCTTTTCGCTCCACATTCCATCCTCCGCTTCGCCCCTGCCCCCACCCTATTGGTGAACCACAAGAGGGAAATTTGGGGTCGGAAACGCTAAAACTTGGCAATGGATATGCGCCAAACGAAGAAAAATGCTTAATTTTGCTTACAGCTACGACCTAATCATCGATTGCCTACCTGTCGCCGTGCTCGCGATGAGCCTTTAGGAGCGGCACCACGGGGTCGAGCCCAACCTAAACGCAACCTAATAATTACTACCAAATGATTACCAAAAAAACGAGAGCGCTCCTTTGCGCCATGTTGGGGTTGATGGCAGTGAGTCCAACAACCGTCAACGCCCAGGACGACTTCGGATTGGTTGAGCAGACGCTTCCCAATCCTGAGAACACGCCCCTACCCGTCTTTCCCGTTCCCTCTGAGCGCCAGCTCAAATGGAACGAAACCGAGTTTTACGCCTTCTTCCATTATGGCATGAACACCTACACCGGCGAGGATTGGGGACTGGGCAGCGAGTCGGAGAACCAGTTTGCGCCACCGCTGTGCCCGACCCCTTGCAGTGGCTCACAGCCGCCAAGTCGGCCGGCATGCAAGGCGGCATCGCCGTCATCAAGCACCACGATGGCTTCTGCCTGTGGCCCACATCGACCACGAAGCACAACGTCACCTCGTCGTCGAACGCCAACGCCAAGGAGACCAATGTGCCACGCGACTTCGCCGCAGCCGCCAAGAAGCTCGGCATGAAGTATGGCTTCTACATCTCGCCGTGGGACCGCAACAGCCCCTACTGGGCCGAGAAGGACGACGACGGCAACTACACGTCGACCTACACCAACGACGTGTTCTTCAAGCAGTGTGCCGAGGCGGCCACCTATGGCGACGACCAGTTTGAGATGTGGTTCGACGGAGCACGCGGCGGCTCTGGCCACTACGGCGGCAAGGGCGGCAAGCGCGACATTCCCAACGCCACCACTTATTACGACATTCCCAACCTGCGCGACTCCATCCACAAGGTTTGCCCCAACATCATCCTCTGGGGCGAAGGCGGCGAGGCACGCTGGATAGGCAACGAGGCCGGATGGGCCGGCGAAACCAACTGGGCCATGGGCTCAGGCGAGTATGGCGACGAGAACGGATGGCAATGGCATCCGGGAGAGAGCGACGCCAAGGCCACTACCAAGGGATGGTTCTGGCACGAGGGCGAGGGCATCTACAGCGCCGAACGCCTCTTCCAGATGTACCTGGAGACAGTGGGGCGCAACGCCACATTCATCCTCAACATACCGCCCGACAAGACGGGTAAGTTGCCAGCGCAAACCGTGAACCGCATGAAGGAACTGGGACAGATGATAACCAACCGGCTGGGTAACGACCTGGCCAAGAACGCACAGGTGGAGGCTTCGGCCACACGTCAGGCAGGCGCCAGCGTGAGCTACGAGGCCGGCAACGTGACCGACGGCGACAAGAACACCTATTGGGCCACCGACGACGGCACCACATCGGCCTCGCTGACCTTCACATGGGACACGCCGCAGACCCTCCACTACGTGTCGATGATGGAGTTTATACGCCTCGGACAGCGCGTGAAGAGCTTCACCATTGAGACCAGCGAGGACGGAACGACCTTCACACGCCGCGGTGGAAACATCAAGACCACCACCATAGGCTACAAGCGCATCGTTCCGCTCAACGGCAACACGGCCAGCAGCTACGACGCTGGCGTGAAGGCCAAGGCCGTACGCATCACCATCAACGACGCGAAGGCTTGCCCGCTGCTCCACACGGTTTCCATCTACTAACCCTTATTCCATTCACCATGAATCTGAAACAATACATCTGCTTGGCCTCGATGTTCCTGCCCATCGGCACAACTGCACAGACCAGCAACAACCATATTATCTGCGACTTCGAAAGCGAGGACAGCTACACCCAGGTGGGCGAGAACCAGTGGTTCGACGCCGTGTTCCCCATCAGCGGCAATCCCGGAGCCGAGCTTCACAAACTGCTCGTGGTGCCCGACCTGCAATCGCCCCACAACCGCACGAGCGATTTCCTGTTCTACATCGACGACATCGAGCTGAGCACGTCGGCCACACCGCGATTCAGCACCACCTATTATGACATCAACTACGAGAAGACGCAAAAGCTGAATCGCACCGACCGCCACCTCAACAGCATCACCCTGAAGGCCGACGGCAAGACGCAGACGCTCAAGGTGGGTCAGCAGTCGACCAAGATGCTCTACATGCCGATGCTGGAGCAGGCCTTCACGGCCAAACCCGGACAGACCATCACCGCCACGTTCAACTACCAAGGCACGTGGATGAGCGGCTATGTGTTCCTCGACCGCGACAACGACGGCCAGTTTAACGTGGTGACCGATGGCGACAACATCACCAACGACCGCGACCTCATGGCCTACTCGTTCTTCAAGGGCAAGGACAGCAGTGGCAAGACACAGCCCGACGGCAACCGCCTCAACCCGCCCGCCTTCACGCTGCCAAGCGACCTCAAGCCGGGCGTGTACCGCATGCGCTTCAAGGTCGACTGGGACAATGTGGAGCCCGGAGGATCGCTCACACAGGACAACTCCATCCTGAGCAACGGCGGCGCCATCGTCGACGTGCGTCTCGTTGTGCACAACGACCAGGTGACCATCAAGCGCGGAACACGCGGCACCAGCGGCGGACTGAACGGCGATGTGCTGAAGGCCGACGGATCGAAGCTCACCGAGGAGCTCATTTCGTTTGGAGAGCCTTACAACGTATCGGTGAAGCCCGCGCCCGGATTTAAGTTCTCACACTTCCTCATCCGCCACGGCAACATCAGCACGGAGGACAGCCTGCTCTACGAAACGCCCCAGTTCTTCGACGCCACGGTGCCCAGCTATCTGGTGAAGAACAACCTTTACACCATCCCCGCCAAGTATATCGACGGCGATGTGGAAATCACGCCTTACTTCAAGAGCACAGGATCATCACAGGAGGGAGAGGGCAACTACGCGCTCAACTTCAACGAGGAGCTGCAACGCCAAGGCGACAATCGCCTCGAAAGCTTCACCATGGTGGCCACAAAGGGTGGAACCACGGAGGTGGCGATCGACGAGACGGGCAACAGCGTGTACCGAAAGATGCTCGACACGGAGGTGTCGGTGGTGCCGGGCGACCAGGTTGCCGCAACGGCCAGCTACACGGGCAGCCCCATGCACGGATACCTCTATGTGGACCTCGACAACGATGGGCAATTCACTGCCGACATCTCCGAGAACGGTAAGCCCGACGTGAGCAGCGAACTGCTGTCGTACACCTATTTCAATGGAAAGAACAGTCTGGGACAAAACCTCAGCGACGCCGACAGCGCAGGGGTGGCCCTGCCTGCCTTCACCATCCCCGAGGATCTGCCAGAGGGCAACTACCGCGCCCGTTACAAGATCGATTGGAACAACGCCAGTCCCGCAGGCCAATGGGCCGAGGGTGGCGAGAACCAAATAGACGCCAAGGGCGGCTACGTCGTCGATTTCCTCCTGAACGTGCACCCAGAGCGCTCGAAACTCGACATCCGCACCCTCAACGGTTACATCATGGGCAAAGGCAACAAGGGTGTGAGCGAGACCATCGCCTATGGCGAGCAGCTGGCGCTCATGACCACGCCTTTCAACCGCGAGTATGCGGCCGAGAACATGTTTATCCGACATGGCCACAACCTCGACGGCGACCAGTTCGTCTGCGGCAACCGCCAGTGGAGCGAGGACACGCTGGAGGTCAGAAACGCCTACACGCTGACCAAGGAACAGGCCAACGGCGACGTGCGCATCACACTGGAGTTTGAACCGGTGGGCAATCCGGTCAACAAACTGGTGTTCTCCGATGAGTTCAACGCGCCCGACGGCACCTATCCCGACGCCGACAAGTGGGTAAACCCCACACGCTACAGCGCTGCATGGAACCGATTCATCGCCCAGACCGAGGAGGGACGTCGCCTCACGGGATACATCAAGGATGGCAAGCTCGTCATGCACTGCATGCCCAACCCGCTCGCTACGGAAACAGATAGGAACGGACAAAAACTCGACATGATCAGCGGAGCCGTGGAGAGCCATGGCAAGTTCGACTTCCACTATGGACGTGTGGAGGCTCGCATCAAGACCAATCCGTACACGGGCAACTTCCCCGCATTCTGGATGATGCCGTCGAAGCAACCGCTCGGATGGCCCAACGATGGCGAGATCGACATCTGGGAGCAGATCAACACCGAGAACAAGTCGTACCACACCATCCACTCGAAGTGGGGCAACACGCTCGGACACGCCAACGACCCTGTGAAGTCGGGTAGCGCAGCCACACAGGCCGACGAATATCACGTCTTCGCCTTGCAGTGGACCAACAAGATGCTCACATGGTTTGTTGATGGCAAGAAGGTGTTCTCGTATGCCAAGAGCAAGAAGACCGACGCGCTGAACAATGGTCAGTGGCCGTTCGACAACGACTTCTACATCATCCTCAACCAGAGTGTGGGCAACGGCAGTTGGGCAAGCGCACCCGATCTGGGACACACCTACACCACGCTCTTCGACTGGGTGCGTGTGTACCAGCAGGTCGACCCAACGGGCATCGGGCAGACCACCACGTCGGCCTTCGACTTCTACGTGGGCAAGAATCACGTCAGACTGGTGGCGCCCGAGAAGCAGTGGGTAACCATCTGCAGCGCGCAGGGACAGGTTATGTACCACAAGGAGTTGCAAGGCAACGAAACGGTGACGCTGCCCCACGGCGTGTATGTCATCAACAAGCAGAAGGTAGTAATACCTTGAAACCAAGGAACGATGTCATATTTCTGTTGCGAGGAGGGTGCCGTTACATAAAAAAGCACTACCTTTGTAACAATAGTTCGTTAAAATTTGAGATAAAGGCTAAGCAGTTTTACGCTGCCAGC